>Ga0185317_100270_pt1 | contig 15642 bp, 8 predicted proteins | sample DevilsHole_FD_128020 | JGI IMG/M metagenome (GOLD analysis project Ga0185317, IMG submission 128020) | Groundwater microbial communities from Devils Hole, Nevada to study Microbial Dark Matter (Phase II) - Devils Hole (SPADES assembly)... | ecosystem: Environmental > Aquatic > Deep subsurface >...
CCCAGTTAGTAGTTGGGCTTTAGCCCCAGTTAGTAGTTGGGCTTTAGCCCCAGTTAGTAGTTGGGCTTTAGCCCCAGTTAGTAGTTGGGCTTTAGCCCCAGTTAGTAGTTGGGCTTTAGCCCCAGTTAGTAGTTGGGCTTTAGCCCCAGTTAGTAGTTGGGCTTTAGCCCCAGTTAGTAGTTGGGCTTTAGCCCCAGTTAGTAGTTGGGCTTTAGCCCCAGTTAGTAGTTGGGCTTTAGCCCCAGTTTGTAGTTGGGCTTTAGCCCCAGTTAGTAGTTGGGCTTTAGCCCCAGTTTGTAGTTGGGCTTTAGCCCCAGTTTGTAGTTGGGCTTTAGCCCCAGTTTGTAGTTGGGCTTTAGCCCAATCGGCTGGCCTCGCAGGAGCGCATATAGCGGTTTTCATCTGAGTGAGGTACTGAGAAACCCGGTTTCTTAAAGAAACCGGGTTTCTGGGCCGTGAGGTACTGAGAAACCCGGTTTCTTAAAGAAACCGGGTTTCTGGGCAAACACGTTCATCCAACTGAGAACCGCTATATCAAGGCAGGGCCACCTGCGCGATCAGTGCGTCCAGATCGCTGTCGAGCGCGTTGACTGAGCGAGCCAGGGCGTCCAGCTGGCGCAGTTTTTGGTCAACATTAACCTGACCTTTTTGCTTTTCCTCCAAGATAGAATTAACCTGATCCCGAACGCTTTGGATTTCTTTAGCGAGTCCCATATCTACAGCGTTCTGGAGCTGGGATAGCTTCTCAGCAACGGCATTAGCAATCTCGGCGGATCGGTCAGCATTCGACTGGCGGAGATGCTCGGCGTATTTCTGAGCGAATGCCTTCTTAATCTGCTCGTTTGTCGAGTTAACTCGGATCAGCCCGTCCACAAAACCCCCAGCAACCATCACTGGAACTAAGATCCAAGGATTGACGGCACCAACCACCAAGATAGTTGCTGTCGCGAGAGCGATTTGCTGCACGAGACTTACTAGCATGGCTTTAAACCCGAATACCCCTCCGATGGTAGCTGTCACGAAGTTTCCCAAAAGATAGCCGCCGGCTATAGCGAGGATTCGCTCGATGGGAGACATATTCCCCATATTGGTTGGCAGCGGAATAGAAGTTCCTGCAACTTGGAGCCGCAGGTCATCTAACTGAGACAAAAACATACTCGCTCTGGTATCGATATCGCGTTTTAGGTCTTCTAAACGCCCGCTGAGGAATGGCTCTAGCTCGGACTTCTGCCACGCCGCAAACTCCCTCTCTACCTGGCCGGATATATGCTCCGTCAATTCTTTAATTACTCTTTCGATTGCGCCTTTAAGTTTCAAAGAGTCTTGCAGCGTCACCGGCTCTTTAATTTTATACTCGCTCACCCACTGGGCAATTTTATTTTCGTATTTGTCGATTTTGAACTCATAAAGTGTGTGAGAAAAAGAGCGAGCTTTGTCGCTGACATGCAGCTGCATGTCCGCCCGAAAGTTAGAGACTTTGGCGACTATCTGGTGGCGCAGCGTTTCCAACTGTTGCAGCGGACCTTGGGCGTCTGCATATAGGGTTTCCAAAGTTGTGATATCGGTGCGCAGCATCGCCTCCCGCTGCGGGATAATTCCCCGCGCTTCCCGAATGGCATTTTTCAGTTCCATTGCCGGTCGGATAATCTTCATCCCCCCCCGCTCACTGGCCAAAAATTTCTCAAGTTCTTTTTCCAAATGCGGCACACCCGATTCTGCAACCAGAGCACCATTCCCGCTGGTACGCCCCTTTAAAGCACCTAAGGCGTTGATGAAAAACACTCGCTCAGCACCCCTTGCGGTGCGGGGTGCTAGTTTGGAGAGTCCGTGCTGCTTGATATCCTCTCGCTCATCCGCGTCAATCATGTTGAAGCGATTGCAAATAAAGAAGATGTCTTCATGACCCATGCTCCTGAGGGTGTTGTCGATCACATCTATTTCCGACTGGGAGCCAAGAACCTCGCAGGAAAGAACAAACAGTATGGCATCGACACTTGACAAGTAATCCATCGTCACTTTCTGGCGGATCGCATGCTCGTTTAGCCCCGGAGAATCAATAATCTCCACATTATTGCGGCAAATGTCCAAGGGCCATAAAAGTTCCACTTTCTCGTAAGGGCTGCCATTGATTGCTTCGCTCTCGCTGACGCCATCTTGAATCACCACATAGTTTTGTATCTCCTCAACGGGAATCTCCAGAGCCGGCTTGAACGGGCCACTCTCGGACTGGATAAAATGCAGTAATGCCCGCCGGTTTTCCCCCCATTTCACCTCGTTGATAATGGCAGTGCAGGGTTTGGCATAAGCCGGTAAAACTCTTTCCCCCAGCAGGGCGTTGATAAAGGTGCTTTTGCCTCGCTTGAACTCTCCAAGCACAAGCACTTTGAAGTTTTCCGCACGGATGCGCTCTTCTAATCGCTGCAGGGTTTCTTCCCACCCTTTCATGCTCAGCGAGCGCACGGCTGCTTCTAGCCGCTGAATGATGTTTAGCAGGGTGTCGCGCTTTTTCTGGAAGTCTTGATATTGCTGGTAGGCCATAATAGTTTGGCGGGTTTTGTTTGGCGGGTTTTGTTTTGTGGTTTTTTTGCCGGCGTCTCACTCACCGGCACTGGGTGCGAGAGGCTGTTCGCCTCTCCTGGTAACTTAGCAAGGATTTCCTCGCTAGGGCGAAAAATCTTCTGATATTATGTCCGGCAGCACCGCTGTTGTATTGAGCGCCGGCATTCTGGCGGGGTAGGGGCGGGTTTATCAATTCTTTTAGCTGCGCCGTCAATATCTTTGGCTGAACCCGCCCCTACAGGGGGGTGCCGCGGTTTATTCATATTCCCAAGGTGGGGGCGGGTTTATTGATATTCTGCTCGGGGAGCGAGATCCGGGCGCTCACCCGCCCCTACAAGGGTATGTACAGCGGTGCGGCGCGGATATGCTATAATTACAAAGCGGCCAGAATCTCCTGTCTCAAATCAGTAGCTCCTTGAATCAATTGCTGCCAGACTCTCTCATCCGAGCCGGTGCCGGCGGTCTGAAAGGCTGCATTCTTAGTATACTGCCAAATGGATTCCTCCCGTTTCGTGTCTTCCCCTAATTGGGAATATAGCTGGCGCACCCGCAAGGATATCTGAGTGCAGTATTCGTCGAGCGCTTTCCCCACAGTGCGCTCTAATTCTTCGGATAAAAGCCGTCGCTGCGCTTCTACTTCCTTGTTGATGATTTTCTCGCCTAAAAACCAGACGCCGGTGCTGATCACAATGCCAACTGGCCCGCTCAAAACATACCCGCAAATTGTAGCGGCGCTGCTGCCCAATCGGGTGAAAACACGATACTGGTGAGTGTTGGTGAGATTAATTTGCCGAAACTCTGGCCGAATTTCTGACCTTTCTTGGGTTGGGGCGGCTTTCTTTTGTAGTTGGGTGGCAAATGTCCGGTTAATTTCTCCCTGAAGCCACTCAAAGTCCTCAGCTAAAGCCTTCAGCAACAAGTTTTCCAATTGGCGGCTGAGAGCCATTAACTCGCGCCGCATCTGGAAAGGCAAATCCCGCTCCCACCAAGTCTTTGGCTCTGGCGCTCTGCTCAGCTCAAAAGCCAGTCTCTCCACCAAATCTTGTTTTGATTCCATAATTTTCAGCCGCAACTGGCGTTCGCGCAGCAGTCGCCGCTGCTCCAGTTCCAGTCGCAGTTGCTCCCACTCCAGCTGTGCGGTGCGCAACTCTTCTTTTGCTTGGCGCAAAGCTCGCTCTCGCTCGGCGGCGCTCCCAAGCGCTGCAGCAATCGCCCCTTCTCCCACTTTTACCATCTGGCTCAGGCAATCGGCGAGCTGTGCCGCTATTTGCCGGCTGCGCCACACCCGCCGGTCGCATGAAGCCACCATCGCGGCAATCTGACTCCGCACCCTTGACAGCGCTCCCTCTTCTGTGGTAATGGCATCCGCTGGGTGCGCCGGCAAAACCGGTATGGCTGGGGAAATTGTACCCACCCGCTGGCGAATAGCACTGAGAACACTCTGTCGCTCTTCAAGGTCAATGGTGTCCAGTTTGGACACAGCGGCGAGAATGCGGGGAACGTGTCGCCCCATGACTTCTTGCTCCAAAAAGGCGGCTTCCGTGATGCTGAAAGGCAGGGTGGCGCTGACCAGCAGTACCGCTGCGTCGCACTGGCTGAGCAAGTCGAACACCAGCGCCGCCCGACGCCCATTCAAATCACCGGCTCCCGGAGTGTCAATCACCTCGGCGTCGAGTTCCCGCAGCCACGGACTGTCCAGGGTTATCCGCACTCTCGCCAGCACTTCCCGGTCACTTCCGGCGCGGTCAGTTGCCAGCAAGTCGTCCCATGAGGACTCCTGCAGCGGTCGCACTTCCTGGCGCTGTTTGGAAAAAGTGACTTCCATCCGCTCTGGCGTCCCAGCTACGATAGAGGTCAGGGTTGCCGTAGTCGGGGGCGCAGCCACCGGCAGCAGTTCCCGACCCAAGAGCCGGTTGATCAGAAAACTTTTGCCGCGACTGAACTCCCCGAGAAACGCCAGCCGAAACCCGGGCGTGCGCTGTCTGGCTTCCAGTGCTTGCAGCTGAGCAATTATATCCCCTCTCAATCCCCCCTTCTCAGCAGGGGCGGGGGGGATTGATTCTGCCAGCTGCAAACACCGGCGCAGCCAAGGGCCAGTCTCCAGCTCCTGTGGGGGCGCAACGCTTGCGCTCAGGTCAGCTGCTTCTGCCGGTGTTGCTGTTCCATCCCCCACAGACGGGCTATCGGATGGCGCACTGTCCTGATTTGGCAAGTGGGACTGCTCCCCCGCACCTGTGTTTTCTGGCACCGGCATCCCCTCAGTTTGCGGGGGAGAAGGCAGCGCGGGAGCCGGCACATCCGGGCGCAGCCACTCCCTGCAGGAGGGAATTAGCGCCCAGTAATAAGGATAGACCTCAGCCGGCAGGAGTCCAGCGTAGTGACCGGCCAGACTGTCCAAACCGGCACTGCCGCCACCACTCCCTGAAAGGAACTCATCCAGGGCGCGAAACAGGGCATTTTCCCTCTGGGTGCGCTCCACCGGATTCAGGGTGACATTTTTATCCGCAGGGTGTGCGGTAAAAGTCTCGCACTCGCGAAGGGATGCGGTTTCCTCTCGCCAGCGCAAGTCAGTGGTTTGCGCCAGCTTCTGTCCGGGCCATGTCCACTCCACCGCACCCCACGGGGCCATATATCCATCGCAACCGTCATCCAGCTTCGTGGGGACAGCGATCGGCGAGACAATGCCCCAGTTTTTGCCCCGCTTCACCGGCACAGGTGCCAAAGCCACCGACTCCAGAGTCACCCACTCGCGCACTCCCGGTATCCGGTGGATGCCGCGAGGTAAAGCCCCGATGCCGGTTAGCTTGCCGGCAGATTTAGCAGAAAGTTGCCGCAGCTTTTCTCTATCAATAGCCATAACTATTTTTCCCCTGTCACTGGTTATCGGTTGCCGGTCAAAAGCAAAGAGCCATTTTTACGCCCACACCGGCTCATCGGGCGCATCCGCAACCACCAACAAGTTGCCGTAATCCTCCCAAGCATTGAGAAAATCCGCCGCATCCACTGCCTTCATCCGACCGTCAGGCGTGCCGCTATCATTAAGGATAATGTGCACTGAACCGTCCGGCTGTTGGTCGATGCCTGTAACCCAAACTGCATGACCCCCATTCGACTGTTCAACTGGAGAACCCGTCGCCGGATCTCTAATTGGATACCAGATTTCGTTAGCGTCCAGGGCCACAATCACCTTGTCGCCTCGCTCCAGGGCTGTAGCAATATCCTCAAGATTTGCCTCGTAACGTTGCTCTGTGGGGATACCCAGCGCTTCCAAGAGTTTTCCCAAATTTTCTGAGTAAGTTCCGATTTCTGGGTCAAACCAGCCATTTTCCTCGGCTATCTGGCACGCTTCCGCTTCCGAGATATCCTCTCCCGTAATTGACTCGTAGACGCCGATCTGCGCCACCACCGCACAGGAGTTCTGGCCATCCTGCAGCTGCCAGCAATCTGCGTCTTCAATGGGATTTCCCCAACCCTCAAATTGAGCCGGTTCCCAGCAGGCGTCTGGCGCGCAGTCCCAGCCGGTGTCCCACAAAAAGCCCAAGCTGCCGGCATCTGGATAGGCTTCGTATCCCTCAGCGGTTTCCTCACCCGCAGGAGTCTCGCTCTCCAAACTGTAGTCCCAATCACTCTTTTCCTCAACCGCCACCAAATCCCATTCAGGGAGAGTCTCTACCGTCTGGTCTTCTCCTGCGCCATCATATTCGGGACTGAGCCAGTCGTCAAGCGTTGAAAAGATGTCGTCAAACATAGTTCCCCTTTGGGTTTTTAGCTGGCTGTTTCTCTATTGGGCTAGAACCGGAAAATTATGCGTGATTGGGAATGGGGCATTGGGCAGGGGGCGATGGGCGCAGCCGGCGATGGGCGCAGCCGGCGATGGGCGCAGCCGGCGATGGGGCACTGGCTCTCAATTGCGGTCAATCCCCCGACTTTATATTTTCTACCACATCTTTTTTTCAATACCTTCTCTCGCAAATAATCTTTACAAAGCATTTAGCCCGCCGCGACTAAAACCGTGCTAGTTAGAGTGGGCGGCGAGGACTGAAGCGGTAACAAACCGGGTGGCTTTGCTCCTGTCCAAACCAGCCCGGTTTCTGGTATTGCCAGACCGGCGCTCTCAAAGGTCAGATTGTGGTTTCTCGCAATTCCCCCTTGACAAACTTCCCTTTCTCTCCTATAATATAATGTCCGGTAGCACCGTTGCGCGAGGTAGGGGCGGGTTTATTCATATTCTGTTCTGTGCCAGAAATATCTTGGCAGAACCCGCCCCTACAAGGGGAGCACAACCCATGCAAGCGGACAGGATATATAGCGGTTCTCAGTTGGATGAACTATGGCCCAGAAACCCGGTTTCTTTAAGAAACCGGGTTTCTCAGCACCTCACAAAGGATAAGAACCGCTATAATTCATCCCGCCAGTCTTTCCTGCTGTGCGGATAGAGACTTTTGCCGGCGCTCTAATTCAGAGAGAGTTGCTTGCGCTGACTCTTGCCACTGATTTAAACGCTGCAATTCTGTTTTCTGCTCGTCTAGCATCGCGTCAACGATTGCCTGATACCGCGCCACATGAGCGTCAATTTTCTGCTGGAGCGCACAAGCCAACCCGCGCTCGCAAGTTCGCACGGATTCCTGAGCTTGTGTCTTAGCGCTGTCAAAGTAGGCATCCAAGCTGGGGCGCAAATTCTCCCAAATTTTCTGCTTGCGCACGTCAAGTGACATAAAAAAAACCGCCGCAACTCCCCCCAGAAAACCGCCAATGAGAATTCCAGCTCCGGGCAATATCATGTTGCCAATCACCGCACCGGCAGTCATCCCACCCACGGCGATGTTGCCATCTTTACTGTCTAATTCTTTGCTCACTGACTCTGCAGAAGAAAATACATCCGCTACATTCAGTTCCATTTCTGTCACAATCTCTGCCTCCGGTTCGAGAAAACCTGTAATACTTTGCAGCCGGCGGTAGGCATCGGAAAACTTCTGTTTGAAGATAATTTCTGTTTCTTTGGCGGTGGCGGACAGGAACTCTGCTGATTCTTGGAGATTATGGCGCAGCAACTGCTGGCCGGTGTTGAGGATCAATTGGGCTTCTGTTCCCACAAACTTGTTAAGCGATTGTTCGTCAGCGGCTTCAAAGATACCTTTCTGTATTTGCGAGACAGTTGTTTCTCTCTGAGACTCCACGCACTGAACTATCTGCGTTATTGAAATCGAGAGAGAGTCTGACAGCATTTGCCGGCAGGTGGCGTGCTGTTCGGCGGCGAAGGAAGGCAAATCCGGGATAGTTTCGCGTTTAATTGCGGCTTGGCGAGTCTCATATTGCTGCCACATATCCCGCAGCTGAGTCTCCAGCTGTTCAAAGAGTCGTGTCAGCAGGCGCAGCAAGCTTTCGGCAATGCTGAGGGTGCGCTCTTGGCGGAGGCGATTGATAATAACGCTCTCCAATTTAGAAAATCGGTCTTTCCAAACGAGGCTGTCTTGCGGGATTGCCTCGGTGCCGGTTATACTATCTACCATCACCTGAGCGGCACAAGCGTACAGCATTGGTGGTTTGATGTTCAATCCAGCGACAAGGCGGGAGCGCAGATTAGTCAGCAATCCGCTGACTTCTTCGGGCGGGATCTGATCCATGCGCGTCACGACAAAAATGCAGCGGTGCAGGTAGGGGCGCAGGGAGCCGGCGAGAAAGTTTGTCATGGTTTGGGACAGGGGCACCGTTGCCGGTATAATAATCGCAGCGGCGTCCGCTTCATTTTCCACCACTTGTCGGGTAATCGCGCCGTGTTGCGGGTTGGTGGCGTTGGTTCCCGGGGTGTCAATGATCACAATCCCATTCGCCAGAAATGCTGCAGGGTGAGTTACAGTCACGCCCACAACGTCTTTGGCGACTTCCTCGTTGGAGGTGACTAGGCGGAGGAACTGCCGGTTGTCAATTCCGCTAACTCCGGGCAGCCAGGGAATGGTAATATTGGTGCTGTTGGGATTGGTTTTGACGGTGCCCGGTCGAGATCCTGCCAAACGCACTTCCACTTGCAAGGCATCGCCGTAACGCAGTCGGGTTGCTGCTGCAGTGGCGACGAGGGCTGAGGTTCTCAGCAAATCATCGCGCAGCAAGGCATTGATGAAGGTGCTCTTACCGCTGGAAAATTCTCCGATCGCCGCCAGGTAAAGATTGGGATCGGCGCGGCGCTGTTTGATGCGCTCGATGTGCTGGCGGCACTCTGTGGCTGCCGGTTCAGGAATTTCTGAGCGGTTGATGACTTCTAGGGCAAACTGCAAGTGTTCGTCGCAGCCGGTCAAGGCTTCCAGTAAGTCAATGCTGTCCTGTGCGTTTGCTGCCATTTTTGCCTGCCGGTGGTTTTTGAAAAAAGGGTCACGGGGACTCCTCGTTTCTGTCTGGAATTCCCACCCGATTTTTGCTGTCAGTATATCTTTTAGCAGCGGAAGCTGTCACTCATTTCTTAACAATATTTTACTGTTGAGCCTGTGGGGTGCGCTTTTGCGCTCCCACGGACTGTCGCTAGCTCCCAAAAAAAAGCGTTCCCGGGCGGTAGGGGCGGGTAAGAGTGCCCGCCCCGGAACGAGAGGGGGGTTGGCGCTCTGTCGCTGACGGCATCTAATCGCTGCTACTAGCGCTAGTGACTGCGGCGGTTGGCGCAGCAGCGGCTGCCGGCTGGGCGGCTTCGGCTGCCGGCTCGGCGGCTTTCTCAGCAGACTTGCTCGACTTGCGGCTGGATTTCTTGGATGTCGCCTTAGTGGCTAACAGTTCCATCGCTTTTTCCACGGTCAGATCCTCCACCGGCAAGTCTTTGGGCAGAGAGACATTGGTTTTGCCGTGCTTGAGATATGGCCCGTACTTGCCTTCGTAGACATTCACCGCCTCCCCATCCGCCGGGTGGGGACCCATTTCTCGCAGCACTGTCTTGGGCGTGCTGCGATTGCCGCCCCGTCCCTTCTTGGGCTCCGCCAGCAGTTCCTTAGCACGTTCTAGGGAAATTGTCAATATGTGGTCGCCGGCTTTCAGGGAGCGGAAGTCTTTGCCCCCCTCGCCCATGTCGTGCATCACATAAGGGCCAAACTTACCCAGTCCGGCCAGGATTTTGCCGCCGCTATCGGGATGGACTCCCAAGGTGCGGGGCAGGGAAAGCAAACCCACGGCCATTTCCAGGGTTACGTCGTCGGCGCTCACCCCTTTGGGCAAAGAGCCTCGCTTGGGTTTTTTGTGGTTTTCAGAGGCTTCACCCAGCTGGAGGTAAGGGCCGTAAGTGCCGTTCAGCAGGTAGATAGGCTCGCCGGTTTCCGGATGAATGCCTAACTTTTTTGGCCCTTCTGTTTTCTGCCGCACCAGTTCGTCAACTAGCTCGGGGTCGAGGTCTGCCGGTGTTAAGTCTCTGGGGAGGGAAGCGATCACCGGCCCATTGCCATTTTGGGCCTCGATGTAAGCGCCGTAGCGACCGATGCGAACTTTTGCCTCCAGGTTCTCCAGTTCCACGGTGCGGGCTTCGCTGGCATTGATCTGGTTTTCCCGCTCTTTTACTTGGGTTTTCAGACCTGTTTGGCCCAAATAAAATTCCTGCAGGTAGGGGAGCCAGTGGGCTTCGCCGGTGGAAATGTCATCTAGAGTCTGCTCCATGCGGGATGTGAAGTGGGTGTCCACCAAGTCGGGAAAGTGTTTTTCCAGGAGGTTGGTGACGGCAAAGGCGGTGAAGGTGGGAACCAGGGCGCTGCCGGCAACTCGCACATAGCCCCGGTCAATAATGGTGCCGATGATGCTGGCGTAGGTGCTGGGACGCCCGATGCCTTCGCTTTCCAGGGTTTTCACTAAGGAAGCTTCGCTGTAGCGAGCCGGCGGCTGGGTTTGGTGGCCGAGGGCTTGCAGTTCGTGGCAGCTGGGGCTGACTCCAACTTTCAGGGGGGGGAGAATCACCTCTGAGTCTTCGAGGGCGGCTTCTGGATCGTCGGAACCTTCCACATAGGCACGCAAGAAACCGGGGAAGTCGATACGCTTGCCGGTGGTGCGGAAACCGGCATCTCCCACAAGCAGGTCAACGGTGACGAAGGTCTGGCGGGCGTCCGCCATTTGGGTGGCGATCGTCCGCTTCCAGATCAGGTCGTAGAGTCTGAATTCCCGACTGTCCTCGCTCAAGCCGGTTTGCTGCGGGGTGCGGAAGCTGCTGCCGGCAGGGCGGATGGCTTCGTGGGCTTCTTGAGCGCCTTTGCTCTTGGTGGTGTACTGCCTCGGTTGGGGGCTGAGGTACTGTGGGCCATACAGCTGCCCGACGCAGGCGCGAGCCGCCGCGATCGCTTGCTCCGACAGGTGCACGGAGTCGGTTCGCATGTAAGTGATGTACCCTTGCTCGTACAGACTTTGGGCAATGCGCATTGTGTCCCGGGCCGAGAATCCCAATTTGCGGTTGGCTTCCTGCTGTAGCGTCGAGGTGGTAAACGGGGGGGCGGGTTTGCGGCTCACCGGTCGCTCTTCTGTGCTGGTGACTGTCCAAGGCATGCCGGTCAGTCGCTGCTGCAAGGCTCTGGCTTCCGCTTCGCTGAGCAAAATCACATTACGACCGGCAGCAAGAAGGCCGGTGGCTTCGTCGAAATCGCTGCCTTGGGCTAGACGGGTGCCGGCTAGGGTAACGAGTTTGGCGTCAAACGGGATGTTTTCGTGGGTTAAGGTTGCCTTGAGATCCCAGTAGCTGCCCTGGCGGAAGGCTCGGCGCTGGCGCTCCCGCTGCACCAGCACTCGCACCGCCACGGACTGCACTCGCCCCGCCGACAGTCCGGTGGCGATTTTCTTCCACAGCAGGGGGGAGAGGGTGTAGCCCACCAGCCGGTCGAGTATCCGCCGCGTTTCTTGGGCGCGTACCAGCTGCTCGTCGATGTGGCGGCAGTTGTCTAGGGCTTGCTGGATGGCTTCTCGGGTGATTTCGTGAAACACCATCCGCTTCACCGGCACCTTGGGCTGCAGCACTTGCAGCAGGTGCCAGCTGATGCTCTCTCCTTCCCGGTCTTCGTCTGTGGCTAGTATCAGTTCGTTGGCCCCTTTCAGGGCTTCTTTGAGTGTTGAGACAACTTTTTTCTTCTCTTTGGGTATGACATATAGGGGTTCAAAGTCAGCCTCCACGTTGACCCCCAGCTGCGCCCATTTTTCTCCCTTGACCGCTTCGGGAATTTCGCTGGCCGACTGGGGCAGGTCACGCACATGGCCCATCGACGCTTCCACCCGATAGTTAGAAGGCAGGTAGTTACGGATGGTGCGTGCTTTCGTGGGAGATTCGACGATCACAAGGGTTGACATGGCACCTTTAGGGAAAAATAGCAGCTAGGCTAGAGAGTCCAAATTAGATAATTTGAGCAATATGTCAAGGGGGACGGTCGCACAGGGGGATTCAGGGGTGGGACGCTCGCCAGCCTTTAATGGTAAAAGTACTCCACTCTCTTTATATCGAATATTAATGGTCATAAAAGTTTTTCCTGGCCACTCCTCTGTCTGCTGAGCGTCTGCCAGCGATTTCTTTGCCAAGCGCCAGTAGATTAAGTCTGTTGCCGCCCTTAGCGGCGGGCCTTTGCCACGCTTGGGTAGCTCCGGGAGCACCTGCTCCTCTATCTGGGGAAGGATGGGTGCCGGCAATCGGTTGCGTTTTAACCCCTGAATCAGACGGTGCAACGGGCTCTTGCCTGCGCAACCCCTGACAGGGGCGAGGGTGTTCTACAGGGGGTTAAGTATAATTTTCTACAACCGGCTACCGAGATAACAGGAAAGAAACCGGCGCTCAAGTCAGGTTTTATGCCTTGCGGGTATATGGGGATAAAAACCCGCGCAACTTATAGGATAACGGGATTTGGATAACGGGATGTGTTGGACGTGCCGATGTGACAAATCAAGCCAGCGATAGCTTCGGCGGGGGTTCTCCCGCTCCCACTCTCCAGATTCTAGCAAAAGCCTTGCACAAGCGTCAGCGTGAAGATCGCATGAGCGTGGTTTTTTCGCCGATCTGGCCGGTGCGGAGGTGCTGGGACTTGACCGGCGCTGAATTGGCAGGGCGCATCTGTGGGGATTTGGAACGCACAGGACAGCCCATTGGTCTGGCTGATGCGATGATTGCCGCACCGGCATTACAGCACAACTTAACTTTAGTCACCGGCAACATATCCCACTACCAGCGCATTCAAGGACTGGGTTACAGTCTGAAACTGGATAACTGGCGAACCTAGAAATTAAAAAATTAAAGACCTTAAAACTTAACAATTTGTCACAGTTATAGTTCAATCCCGCGAGTGGCTGGGGGAGTGCGGGGAGAATTTATATCCTGGGGTAGAGGTCGCCTGCATTCTGCGAGACAGAAAAGCCGGCACGAGTTCCCAGAGGGGCAGAACGCGGTAAAATCCAATGTTGTCAAGGATTCTTAAGCTAGCCAACCTCACCCAGGTGCTGCCAAGCGATACTGTCCAACCTGCCTGAACCTTATGAACTTTGCCAATCTTGCAGCCCAGCTGAACGCCGGCACGATTTTGCCAGAGGGGATTGTCATTCTCACCCTTCTTGTGCTAATCGTCGGCGACCTGATTGTCGGGCGTTCCTCCAACCGGTGGACTCCCTATGTGGCGATTGCCGGTCTGCTCGCTGCCGTCGTCGCCCTGTACTATCAGTGGGATACCTCCAACCCGATCTCGTTTCTGGGCGGCTTTAACGGCGACGCCCTCAGCGTCGTGTTTCGCGGGATCGTCGCCCTGTCTGCAGCGGTGACGATTTTGATGTCCGTCACCTACGTCGAGCAAAGCGGCACCTCTTTGGCGGAATTCCTCTCGATTTTGCTCACCGCCACCCTGGGGGGGATGTTCCTCTGCGGTGCGGACGAACTGGTGACGATTTTTGTCTCGCTGGAAACCCTCAGTATTTCCTCCTACCTGCTCACCGGCTACATGAAGCGCGACCCTCGCTCGAATGAGGCGGCGCTGAAATACTTGCTGATTGGGGCTTCCAGTTCGGCAGTCTTCCTCTACGGCGTTTCCCTGCTGTACGGCATGTCTGGGGGAGAGACAACCCTGAGCGCGATCGCCACCGGCATTGAGAAGGCAAATGCCGGTCAGTCTCTCGGTGTGGTGATTGCTCTCGTCTTTGCCATCGCCGGCATTTCCTTCAAAATTTCCGCCGTTCCCTTCCACCAGTGGACGCCTGACGTTTACGAAGGCTCTCCCACCCCCGTGGTGGCGTTCCTCTCCGTCGGTTCCAAATCAGCTGGGTTCGCCCTCGCCATCCGCCTGCTGACCACCGCTTTCCCCCTGGTGGAAGCGCAGTGGCACTTTGTCTTCACCGCCTTGGCGATTCTCAGCATGATCTTGGGTAACGTCGTCGCCCTCGCCCAAACCAGCATGAAGCGGATGCTGGCATACTCTTCGATCGCTCAAGCCGGCTTCGTGATGATTGGTTTGATTGCCGGCACCGAAGCCGGTTACTCCAGCATGATATTCTACATGCTGGTGTACCTGTTTATGAACCTGGGCGGCTTCGCTTGCGTGATTCTCTTTTCCCTGCGCACCGGCACCGACCAAATTAGCGAATATTCCGGCTTGTATCAAAAAGACCCACTGCTCACCTTAACACTGAGCATCTGCCTGCTCTCCTTGGGTGGGATTCCTCCCCTCGCCGGTTTCTTTGGCAAGATTTATCTGTTCTGGGCCGGCTGGCAAGCTGGACTTTACGGCTTGGTCATCTTGGGGTTAATCACCAGTGTCGTCTCGATTTACTACTACATCCGCGTCGTCAAGATGATGGTGGTCAAAGAGCCCCAGGAAATGTCTGATGCGGTGAAGAACTATCCGCCAATCCGCTGGAATTTGACCGGCATGCGTCCTTTGCAAGTGAGTTTGGTGCTGGCGCTGGTGGCGACTTCTCTGGCGGGTATCCTGTCTAACCCGCTGTTCACTCTGGCGAATGATTCCGTCAGCCGCACCCCGATGCTGCAAGCGAGCGTCTCGCACGCCAAGCCGGTGGCTTCTGTGCCGGCGACTGAACATCTCTCCGCGAATTAAGCGGGATTCATTTTCGCGAGTTCTTTGAATTTTTGCCAGACGCCCGACTCCTAAAGTCGGGCGTTTTTGTTAGTATAGAAGTAGCCACGCACGGGAACGGACGTAGGACAGGCGTCTCGCTTGTCCCAGAGACCTTGAGGGCAGGCGAGACGCCTGCCCTACGCCTATACTTCGTAGGAATGGCGTTCCCTCCGACAAGCGTGTCCATTACTGAGCTGTCTATTGCTATAAAATCCTGGCGATTGAAACTCACTGCGACAAAGGAAGTCCGCCTGCGCGGAATTTTAAGATTCAGGACTTAGGCAAAGCCTCTATCTTGTCTGTAGGTTAGCGATAGCGTAACCCACCCCACACCACAATTAAGTGTCGCTGCGGAAGTCCTGAGATTGATGCTTGCGGCGGGGCGTTTTTTTCCAGTAGGGTGCGTAGTTGTAGGGTGCGTTCCGCCTGAGCGCATCCCTTATTTGTGTGGGGAAATCGCGCAGGCGCGGAACGCACCTCCCCCTGTGGCGGTGCTTGGCGAGTGCGAGCCCACACAATGTGGTGTGCTCGAATGGATGGCGCGGAACGCACCCTACTTTCTGTTGCGCCAAGGGGGATATGATGTGGTAATTTTGACTTTGTTTGAGTTCAGCGCCTGAGGTGGAATTGATTGAGATTTGCCACCGACACTGCAGATGTTGGGTGCCGGCGGGCGGTTTGGGAGCATCCCGAAGCAAGCAAAGACTGTCACCCTCACCCCCCGTTCCCCCCCTCTCCCATGAAGGGAGAGGGGGGAAAATAAAGAATTCTCCCCTCTCCCCTTGTGGGCTAGGGGTTATACACAAATCCCTCTGAGCCCAATTTTCCATGAAGTTGGAAGAACCGCTTTCTCCCCCCTCTCCCCTTGTGGGCTTCGGTTTATACACAAATCCCTCTGAGCTCAATTTTCCATGAAGTTGGAAGAACCGCTTTCTCCCCCCTCTCCCCTTGTGGGAGAGGGGGGTTGGGGGGGTGAGGGGCGGAAGCGTGCAGTCACATACCCAAGATGTGTTTAAACGGTAGCCCCTTGTTGGAG
>Ga0185317_100271_pt1 | contig 15612 bp, 9 predicted proteins | sample DevilsHole_FD_128020 | JGI IMG/M metagenome (GOLD analysis project Ga0185317, IMG submission 128020) | Groundwater microbial communities from Devils Hole, Nevada to study Microbial Dark Matter (Phase II) - Devils Hole (SPADES assembly)... | ecosystem: Environmental > Aquatic > Deep subsurface >...
CATCATGCCGCCGGCCTCGGCGATGACCATTTCGTTCGGGTCGAGAGTTACTTCGACGTACTGCATCTCTTCGCCGAATATCTCGTAGTCGATTTCATCGGAGCGTCGCGCTGAAGGGGGCGGCGGTAGCGCGGCACCGCCCCGGCCGGCCTCGCCCAGTGCCGGCACGTGCCGCGCTTCGATCCAGTTCGCCATGCCGGGTCCGTAAACCAGCGCGTTCGGCCCGCCCGCCTCGGGCAGCCGCCGCGCCAGTTCCGCGGCCGACATCGGGCCGATCGGCTTGCCATCTTGAGCGAAGTACCAGCCTGTTTCGGACGCCATGGTAGAGTCTCCGGGTTTCGTCGTAGCTTAGAACTGCCGCCGTCTCACCGCAAGCCGGCGCGCTGTGGTCCGCTCGTAAACACAGACACACGGCGAACACAGGGTGCGGGCGGACCTCTCTCTGTTGAGTCTGGCCCGTTGCTCTCTGTGCCTCTGTGTTTACCTTTCCGATCCTGTAGACTGGAGACGACCCAACAACCGCCTGCATAGCCGGCAGAACCGTGGACGAGATACTCGTGACCGAGCCAGTGATCGAACGAGCCGTGACCGCACTGCGAGCCGGCGAACTAGTGGCGTTCCCGACCGAGACTGTCTACGGACTCGGCGCGGATGCCGAGAACGCCGCAGCAGTGCGCCGCATCTTCGAGATCAAGCGCCGGCCGCGCGAGCACCCGCTCATTGTCCACATCGCCGCTGCAGATCAGCTCGGCCACTGGGCGGCGAACGTTCCAGACGCAGCGCGGCGACTCGCCGAGCTTTTTTGGCCGGGACCGCTGACGCTCATCGTGCGTCGCAGCGGCCGGGTGTCGGACGTGGTGACGGGCGGCCTCGATACGATCGGCTTGCGCGTGCCGAACCACGCGACCGCGTTGGCCATGCTCCGCTCGTTCGGCGGCGGCGTGGCGGCCCCGTCGGCGAACCGGTTCGGCCGCGTCAGTCCGACCACGGCCGACCACGTGCGCGAAGACCTGGGCGACGATGTCGCCGTCATCCTCGACGGCGGCGCGTGTTCCGTCGGGCTGGAATCGACGATCGTCGATCTTTCGTCCGGCGAGCCGGCCATTCTGCGACCCGGCGGTGTGACTCGCGAACAACTCGAAGCCGCGCTCGGCCGGCCTGTGCCACAGCGATCGGGTGGTCCGGTGCGCAGTCCGGGCCAACATGCCTCGCACTATGCGCCGCGGGCGCAGGTGATCATCGTCGCCGAATCGGAGCTTGGCGACCGGGCGGCCGAGCAGCGGTCACGCGGGGCCAGGACTGTCGTGCTCTGCAGCCGGCAGGTTGCACTGCCATCGGGCATCGAACGACTGCCGCTGCCCGAGTCGCTCGGCGACGTGGCTCAAACGCTCTACGCCACGCTGCGCGAGGTAGACCGCCGTGGCTGCGACGTTGCGCTGGTCGTGTTGCCGCCCGAAGCCGGCCTCGGCGCGGCCATTTCCGACCGCCTCCGCCGCGCGGCCGGACCACGCGGATCGTTGATCCCCGATTCGGGTGCATATCCGTAGCTGTAGGTACTAAGTACTGTGCCGCATTGAATAGGGTCTGAAATCGGCTTCGGTCGTTTAACCCGCAGCCGCAGGCGAGGCATGGCTGGCGTTTGTTGTGCCTCGCCTGCGGCTGCGGGTTAAACGAATTCGGACCCATTTCAATGTGGAGCAGTACTAAGCCGCTGGCCGTGGCTGCCGTCAATATGCTCGGCCACAGCCATGCTCGGCCACAGCGCATTTGTTAGCGTAGTGCAGGCGGCCCGCCTGCAATGTCGTCAAAGGAAGCCGCAGGCGAGCCGCCTGCACTACGACTTCCTTGGGAGCCATGCCTCTATGCGCTCCTTGGCACCGGTGCGGCTATAATTCATGGCACGCAAGCCGGGTTTCCCTCCAGCGAAACGTGTCATGAGCCACATGATTCACACAGCAGCCTGTCGATGGTCGGTATGGGGCGTCGCTGCAGCGATCGGTGCTGCGATGGCGGCCGCCGCGCCGGCCGAATCGCCGGGCACGGCAGAGGCCGTGCACTGGGCGTTCCGGCCGGTGCAGTTGCCGCCGGTGCCCGCGCTGGATGGCGAGGCGTGGTCGGCCTCCCCGATTGATCGCTTCGTCTTGGCCGAGTTGGCCAAGGCGTGGTTGGCTCCATCGCCGCCGGCCGACCGTCGCACGCTCATTCGCCGCGCGACCTACGACCTGACCGGGCTGCCGCCGACTCCGCAAGAGGTCGAAGCGTTCGTCGCGGACTCCGCGCCCGACGCCTACGAAAAGCTGGTGGACCGACTGCTCGCCTCGCCACGCTTCGGCGAGCGCTGGGGACGATACTGGCTCGACGTAGCGCGGTACGCTGACACCAAGGGGTACATCTTCACCGAGGAACGCAAGTTCCCGTACTCGTACACCTACCGCGATTGGGTCATCCGCGCGCTCAACGAGGACCTGGCCTACGATCGATTTCTGATCGAACAGATCGCGGCCGATCAACTGCCGCTCGGCGACGACAAGCGACCGCTGGCGGCCCTGGGATTCCTCACGCTCGGCCGGCGGTTCCTCGGCAACATGCACGATATCATCGACGACCGCATCGACGTGGTCACGCGCGGCACGATGGGGCTGACCGTGCAATGTGCACGCTGCCACGATCACAAATACGATCCAATTCCGACCGGCGATTATTATTCGCTCTACGGTGTGTTCGCGTCGTGTTCGGACAAAGAGCTGCCAATCGCGGCGGCGACGCCGGAGTATGAACAGGAATTGCACAAGCGCGAGGCCGAGTTGAGCGAGTTCCAGGACGCGACGCTCGCACGGACGCTGCACAAGCTGCGCACGAATGTCTCGGAATATCTGCTCGCGGCCGAGTCGATCAAGGATCACCCGGACATCATGGACTTCATGTTCGTGGAGAATCCTGGCGAGGTGAATCGTTTCGCGCTCGGGCGGTGGCGGACGTACCTGGAACTGCAGTCGAAGAAACACCACCCCGTGTGGACGCCTTGGTTCGCGCTGGCGGCGATCCCGGAGGCGGAGTTCGCGGCGAAGGCGCCGGAGTTGGCGCGGAAGTTCTCACAGCCGGGTGAGGCCGGCTCGCCTCAGGCAAACGACAAATCCGCGAACGGCGAAAACTCGGTACTCAGTACTCAGTACTCGCTGAATCCGCTTGTCGCACGCTTTTTTGAAACACCGCCACAGTCGATCAAGGACGTGGCTGAACGATACGGCCGACTCTTCGCCGAAGTCGAGACTGAGTGGCAGAAGTTACTTGAAGAACTCAAGTCGAGTGGTGCTTCGCCGCCAGCGAAATTCGAGGACCAGGCACGCGAAGAACTTCGCCAAGTTCTGTATTCGACCGACAGTCCGACGGCTGTGCCGCGGCGGCGAATCGATGACTTGTTCGAGAAACCAGACGCCGACAAGTTGCGGCAGCTTCGCAAGAAGGTGCAGGAATGGCGCACGTCGCCCGATGCGCCTCCGAATGCGATGGCGCTGGTGGACAACGAATCGCCTGTAAACCCCGTGGTGTTCACGCGCGGCAACCCCGGCAACCGTGGCCCGGCCGTCCCTCGACAGTTCCTCGGTGTACTCGCCGGCGAGAGTCGCAAACCGTTTGAACACGGTAGCGGCCGACTCGACCTCGCCCGCGCCATCGCCAGCCCAGACAACCCGCTCACGGCTCGCGTGTTTGTGAATCGCGTCTGGACTCACTTGTTCGGTGCCGGCCTGGTACGCACGCCCAGCGATTTTGGCGTGCGCAGCGAACCGCCCACACACCCCGAACTGCTCGATTACCTCGCCGCGCGGTTTGTCGAGGACGGTTGGTCGGTGAAGAAACTGATTCGGTCGATCATGCTGTCGAACGTGTACCAGCAGTCAAGCGATCCGACGACCGCCAATTTGAGATCCGAGATTTCAGATCTCAAATCCGCTGACCCTGACAACCGCCTGCTGTCGCATCAGAACCGGCGTCGGCTCGACTTCGAGGCGATGCGCGATTCGCTCTTGGCCGCCGCAGGCGACATCGACCTCACGCCGGGCGGGCCGGCGGTCGACCTCGCGAAACAGCCATTCAATCGCCGCCGCACTGTGTACGGCTTCGTCGAACGACAGAACCTGCCCGGCATGCTCCGCACGTTCGACTTCGCTAGCCCGGACCATCATTGTCCGCAGCGATTCACGACCACCGTGCCCCAACAGGCGCTGTTCCTGATGAATTCGCCGTTCGTCGTCGAGCAGGCCCGGCGACTGGCGAACCATCCCGACGTGCGAGCGGAATCTGACCCCGACCGGCGAATTCACCAAATTTTTCAGGTCGTGCTCCAACGAACTGCGCGGGCGGAGGAACTGGCTCTCTCGCGCGGCTACATCGCCGATGGGGTGACTAGCTCAGACGAGCTAGGTCAATGGGAGAAACTCGCGCAGGTGCTGTTGTTATCGAACGAATTCGTATTTGTTGACTGACCGACTTCAAGCCAAATGGTCAGGGGTCGTCATGGGTTTGGGTGTTTATTTTGTTGGGTCGCCACAGAGCAAGCTTTTCGGAAGGACACATCCGCGTGAGCTCGTCCATCACGCGGAAAATTGGTTCCGTGCAAACTGCACGGAAACCCTGCTTGGAATTCACGAGCAGGATTGTGGCAAGGACGGGACCATGCTACGCGTTCGCTTGCATCCGACTGCGGAGGACGTAGAGGTAGTGGCCAAGGACAATCACGTCATCGTGTCGGCCAAGACTTCAACGACCGGCCCGGGGTATCACACGTACCTCTGTGGACTTGTGCGACAATTCGGCGACGAACTTAAGATTGCCTGGGAACCGCCGAACGAAGAAGGAACCGGAGACGAAACGGGTTACTTCTATTCGGGCGACCGCGCGGACCTTGAGGGGCAAATGCTGGAGTGGCTCCAGGCGGTTGTACGAGTGATTCTGGAGAGATACGAGCAGGACAGCAGCGCTCTCGCGATCTCGATGTCGATGGATTACTCCTTCGAGCATCACGGTGTTGTCGCGACGCCGATGGGACCGCGCAGTATCGGCTGGCTTAAGGCAACGAGCCAAGACCCGAATCGCGGCATCGATTTTTTCACTTGGTGGCCGGACGGAATGGGGGCATCGTACTTTCTCGGCCTAGCGGTAGCGCAAATATGGACCGACGTGCGATGGCGTGCGCCGCTATGCGACAAAGAAATGGCGCTGATGTGCTGTCTAAAACGGACGCTGGCCAAAGCCTACGACCTTGATCCTCTACTTGATTATCCGTGGCGAGAGTGGGCTGAGTTGCTTGACTATACCGACGACCGAAGCGTGTTGGCCGATGTAGTGCGGAACAAAGCGCTTCCGGCTAATGAACGGCCGTTGATCGGTTATCGTCGCGATAACGTTCGTGTGCGACTCCCAGGTGGCTGGTCCGTGCTGGTGCCAGGCTCGCTCGCCGAGACTTGGGAAGAATCCGGCGAGACGTGGTGTGCGTGGGATTCGTCGCGGACTGTGCGGCTTAGTTCGCTGGTGTTGAAGGAAAAAGGAGGCCGAGTTGTGCCTGCAGAGGAACTGCTTGCCTCCGACGAGGCCACTGAGGATTCGATAGAACACCGCGGCACTCGCGTCATCGGGCGGGCGGAGATCGGTTTTGTGACGGAAGAGGACAACAGTTATTGGCGCCTGCAAGGTCGAGTAGCGGCTCCCGGAACGGTCGCGATCTGTACTGTCTGTTTCGATGGTCCAGCCGACAGAGATTGGGCGATTGCAACATGGAAATCGATCATGTGGCAGCCAACGTTGGAGAGGGGACGCGATGACTGCAGTGAATAAATACGGATCAGCTCACGTGATCACGACGCGCCGAGAAATGCTGCATCGTTGCGGCACTGGCATATGTGCCCTGGCACTAGCCGACCTCCTGAACCAGGTCGGAGTGCTTAGGCGCGACGCGCACGCGACCGATGCCGTCAATCCGCTCACACCGCGCGGGCCGCACTTCGCCGCGAAGGCCAAGCACGTGATCCACCTGTTCATGAACGGCGGGCCAAGCCAGGTGGATACGTTCGATCCGAAGCCGAAGCTCGCAGAGTACGCGGGCAAAAGTCTGCCCATGGAGAATCTGCGGACCGAGAGAAAGACCGGCGCAGCGTTTCCGTCGCCGTACAAATTCAAGAAGTACGGGCAGAGCGGGATCGAGGTGAGCGAGATCTTCTCGCACGTAGGCGAGTGTATCGACGACATCGCTGTGATCCGCTCGATGCACGCAGACGTGCCGAACCACGAACCATCGCTCATGCTCATGAACAGCGGCGAGTCGAGACTGATCCGCCCGAGCGTCGGGTCGTGGGTGACGTACGGGCTCGGTACGGAGAACCAGAATTTGCCCGGGTTCATCGCCATGTGCCCCGGCGGCTACCCGATCCAGGAATCGCAGAACTGGCAGGCGGGGTTTCTGCCGGGCGTCTACCAGGGCACGTACATCGACACGAAGCACACCGAAATCGAAAAACTGATCGAGCACATCAAGAACAACTACGTCCGCCTCGACGAGCAGCGGCGACAGCTCGATTTGTTGCAAAAGCTCAACGAACTGCACCGCCAGAAACGCGACCAGGATTCCCAGCTCGACGCGCGGATCCAATCGTTCGAGTTGGCGTACCGCATGCAAATGGAAGCCGCCGATGCGTTCGACGTGTCACAGGAGCCGAAGTATATCCTCGACATGTACGGCATCAGCGACGCGACGAAAGACGTGCAGGCGCGGCAAATCCTGATCGCGCGGCGACTGATCGAGCGGGGCGTTCGCTTCGTGCAGCTCTGGCACGGCGAAGGCCAGCCGTGGGACAGCCACGACGATCTCGAGGTCAATCATCGCAAGCTCGCCAAGCAGTGCGATCAGGCGATCGGCGCCTTGCTCAAGGACCTGAAGCAACGCGGCCTGCTCGACGAGACGCTCGTCATCTGGGGCGGCGAATTCGGCCGCACGCCTGTGGTCGAGCTGCCCACGCCCGGCTCGAACCAGGGCAAGATCAACGGCCGCGATCACAATCACTACGGCTTCTCCATGTGGCTGGCCGGCGGCGGCGTGAAAGGCGGCCAAGTGTACGGGGCGACCGACGAGTTCGGGTTTCGCGCGGCCGAGAACCCGGTCCACGTGCACGATCTACATGCCACGATCTTGCGGCTGCTCGGATTCGACCACGAGAAATTCACCTACCGCTACGCCGGCCGCGATTTCCGACTCACCGACGTTCACGGCCGCGTGGTGCACGACTTGATCGCGTGATTCGACCTATCTTCCGATGGGCGCCGCGGCAATTCGTTTTTGGGACCATGCCATTTGCTGCGGCGACAGGGCCGGCGTGGGCGAGTCTTCGAGATAGCGCACCTCGCGGCGGTATGGGCCGGCGTCGTAGCACCGGTCAAAAACCGCCTGCAAGTCTACGCCCACCGTTGGATCGCCTGGCAACAGCGGCACATCGATCACCGGCAGTTGCTGCTCCAAGCGAATCGCGTAGACGAAGTAATCTTCCAGCTTGTCGTAGTGGTGAACGCACACGTGATAATCGTACGTACCAGCTTCTTCGATCGCCTTCTCTTGGGGGACCGCAGTTGTGTGTTCGCCGCCGCGCAGCAGGTCGATCTCGACCAAGTGGACCTTGCTGGCCAGTATCTCGCGCTGTTTGCTCAGGTACAGATCGCGTCCATGTTCTCCGAGGGTCTTGTTGGAGAGGCTGAGTATCTCTATGGTCGTGACGAGCCGCTTGTCGCGGCACTGGCCCACGTAGATTTCGACGAACGGTTGCCGTCGCTCATCGTGAGGCACGCGCACGAGTTTGGGCATTGACCGGGGCGGGTCGGCCAGGGCAACCCCGCCCGATTCTACCGGCACGCGCCGACCACCGCCGTGAAGCAAGTGAACATCCGGGCCGATGTACCGTTTGGTGATCTCCACCCAAATCCTGCGTCCAATCACCGCAAAGTAGGGAGCTGGCAGGTTTGACTGCAGGGCCTCGCTGAGATGCGCGTTCAACCTGTCGTGCAGGTCCGGGAAGATGTCCGGATGCTCCAAGTACGGGTCCATGCCGGGGAACGGGGAGGGCATTGAGCAACTCCTTGCACTAATCGTCCAGGTCATTATTCTGTTTGCACAGGCTGACTGCAACGGCCGTCGGCACACGCACACTGTCACCGCTCCAGTCAGTCTTCGAACCGACTCCAGACCCCACTTGCCGATAGCATCTCATGAGGCCGGAACCGGCGCTTGTAGTTCATCTTTCGGCAATCACGCACGAAGTAGCCGAGATACAAGAACGGCTTGCCGAGCTGGCGGCAGTGTTCGATCTGCCACAAGACGGCGAACGTGCCGAGTCCGCGAGGGCCAAGGTCGGGATCGAAATAGGTGTAGACCGCGCTCAGTGCGCTGGGCACGACGTCGCAGATGGCTGCGCACACCAGACGATCCGCCAGGCGAAACTCGATCTCGCGACTCGGCACCGGCGGGCGATACAGGAAGTCGACCAGTCCGTCGCCGTCCTCCTTGTCGTGCCGGGCGGCGAGGTAACGGCCATAGAGTTGCAGCTTCTCGCGGCTTGGCGTGGGACTTCGCACAGTGACGATCAGGTCCTGATTCCGCTGCCAGGCACGCCGCATCGACCGGTCCGGGCGAAACTCAGCCGTCAGCACGCGGACCGGTTGGCACTCGCGGCACTCCGTACAAACCGGGCGATAGAACATGCGGCCGCTCCGCCGATAGCCGCGCTCGAGCAGCCCTTCGTAGATGCCTGCCGTCATGCGCCGTGATAATGTGAACTCCAACGACGCTGACTGGCCCGGCAGGTACGAGCACGCGTGCTCTTCCGATCGCACGACCGGCAGCGTGTAGTCCGCTGGCAACGTCACGGCTGTGCTCCACTCACAAGCGCCTTGGCGTGGGACAGGTGCTGCATGCGCGCCTGGCCGCTCAGCCGCAGCCAGCGCGACCACTCGTCTCGGTCGCCGACCGCCGAGCCGTCGTGGTCGTGGAACAACACCTTGCCGCCCTGAATGGATGCGATCATTCGCCCGCGATCGAGCAACAGTCGGTTGCCGCGCACGGCGGGCACACGCGGTCCGGGCACGACGACGCCGAACAGGTTCACCGGGTCGGCCGCGGCAATGACCAGGTAGTTCGGCTCGCCGATGGGCGCGGCCGTGTCGCGCACGCGGCGCAGTCGTTCGACGGCGTTGTCGCTGGCAAACTGCTCGCCCGCAACTCCGGCGACGAACCGGCCGCCGCGCAGCTCGCCGCGCGCCTCGAGTCGCCGATACACGCGAGCCAGGTCGCGCCACGGCGGCGCGGCCGACTCGCGCTCGAGCAGGTCGCGAAACACGACGCCGTAGCGGCGCAGCAGCAGTCTGGCCCAGCGTTCGGCCCGTTCGTCGGGCGACGCGGCCGCCGCGGGTCGAGCGAACAGCGACCAGCGGCCGCCGGCCGAACTCGATCGCGTCGCGAGCCGGCCCCACCGGGCGAGCCGCTTCATGACGCCGACGCGATGCTGGCCTCGCGCGACGATCGACCGGATCGCTGCGAATCCGTCGGCGGTGACGAGTCCCAGCGCCGCCAGCTCGCGCAGAGATTCCTCGAGTTGCGCCGGCAAGAGCTTCGTCGCCGCCTGAAGATCGGCGGCGAACAGTGCGCCGCGCGTGGAGAGCGCCTCAAAGACAGCCTGGGCGCCGGCCCGCAAGCGGACCGACTTGTCCGCCTGCTCGGACGAAACCAGCCAACCCATATCTTCCCGAAACCCCATCGCGATCGGCACCACGCGCGTAAGCATCGCGCGGGCCGGGGCGTCGTCGGTCCGCCGCGGCGGTTCGAGTCGCCCCCAGGCCACGTGACCCGACAGCGACAGATCATCGAGCCAACTCGGATCGTAATCCTCAATCCGCGCCGGCAGAATCTCGTGCTCCCACGCGCCCGCCGGAATCTCGAACCCTTGCAGTTGTTCCACCACGTCGACCAGCGCACGCCGGCCCGACAGCCGCGCACCTTGCCCAACGTGCTGATGTTCGATCAGGAAGCGGATGAAGTCGTCCACGCCGACTGGTTGAATCTGACGCCTCAGTCCGTCGAGCGTCAGCCGGTGAATCCGCGCGAGCAGTCGCCGCTCGCACCATTGGATTTCGGAAGGCAGTAGGGAGTTGGCAGTAGGCAGTAGGGCCGTTGCAGAGTCCTCACTACTGCCTACTGCCAACTCCCTACTGCCTTCTTCAAACAGTCCGCGCAGCGCGAATCCCTCGCCTTCGAGCGATTCGAGGGCCGACTGCACTGCCCCGATCTCCAGGCCCAGGTCGCGAGCGATCTGAGTTGAGGTCTGCGGACCGAGACATTCGAGCCGACCTTGCACGAGAGCAATCCAGGTGTCGGCCTTCGAATTCTGATCGCCGTTGCCGCCCACCTCGGTGACGGCGGGATGCGGCACGGCGTCTGGAAATGCGGCGCGGACGAGCCGCAGTCGTTCGGTGGATACCCAGAGCGCGCGGGTGCCGTCGCGCCGCAGTTCGGTGGCGCGGCCGGCGGCAATCAGCTCGCGGAACCAGTGCGACCACGGCTCGCCTTCGTCGGCCGGCAGGGCGGTCATGACGAGTAGTGTGTCGTGCAGTTCGTCGGCGTCGCGCACCAATGGCCACGCCTCGCTGCGAACCTGGGCGATCGCGGCGGGGTCGAGTCGCCCGAGATCGCGCACGGAGTCGACCGTGAACGATCGCCGCATCTGCACCGCGCGGGTGCGCCGTTCCTCGAGCGGCGCGGGATCGAGGAATGCGTAAGGGTTCATGTTCAGAAGCTGGTGGCTGAACGGCGACGGCTCGCGCGTGTCGCGGGCGACGAGTTCGACGCGCCCGGCTTCAACGTCGCCCAGCAGGCCCAGCCAGCGGTTGACGTCCATCGCTTCGTGCAGGCAGTCATGGACGGTCTGACGCACGAGTGGGTGGTCGGGGATCGGCAAGTCCTCAGGTCGGTTTTCGAGGCACGCGGTGCAGGCGGGAAAGACGGACGTGAGCAGGTCATCGGACCGGAACCGCTGCAAGTAGGGCGGAACCCTCTTGCCGCCGTTGAACCGCAAGACGGCCAGCGATCGCGTCGCGTTCCAGCGGAATCGGGTCTGAAACAGCGGCACGGCCAGCAGCGCCTGGGTCAGCATGTGTGCGCCGTTGTCGGGCCGCAGCATCTTGAACAACTGGTCGATCGGGAAACTGTGCTGCGGCCCCAGCGCCAGCACGATGCCGTTGTCGTCGGCCGATGCTTGAAGCTCGAAGTCGAACGAACGACAGAACCGTTTGCGCAGCGCCAGCCCCCACGCGCGGTTGATCCGTCCGCCGTACGGCGAGTGGATGACAAGCTGCATGCCGCCGGACTCGTCGAAGAACCGCTCGAATACGATCTCGTGTTGCGTCGGCACCAAACCGATCGCCGCCTGTTGCGCCGCGACGTACTCGGCCGCCTGCCGCGCGGGCGATGTGTCGACTCCACATTCCTTTTGCAGCCACTCCGCGGCGGCTTGAGGATCGCGGATGGAGGATTGAGGATGGCCAGCATCCCCTCTCAATCCGCTATCTTCAATCCTCGATCCTCGATCCTCAGCCCGTCCTGCAAGTTCCGCCCGCAGGCGCGACACCTCGGCCGACAACTCGATAGTCCGCGCCGGCGCCTCGCCGAGCCAGAACGGAATCGTCGCCGGCGCGCTCTGGGCGTCGTTCACGACGACCTCGCCCGCGCGTACGTAGCGAATGCGCCATGATGTGTTGCCGAGAATGAACACGTCGCCGGCCATGCTCTCGAGGGCGAAGTCTTCATTGACCGTGCCAACGAACGTGTGGTCGGCTTCGGTAACGACGCGATAGTCGCCGAGTTCGGGGATCGCGCCGCCCGAGGTGATCGCGGCGATCCGGGCGCCGCGGCGTGGGCGGAGTCGCCCGTTGACGCGATCGCGATGCAGATACGCACCGCGACGCTGGCCACGGCCCGATCCCTCGCTGACCATCTCGACGACGGCATCGAAGTCGGCCCGCGCAAGGTCGCGATACGGCCAGGCTCGGCGGCACAGTTCGAACAGGTCGTCCTCGCGCTGCTCTTCGGCCGCGACCATCGCCACAATCTGCTGGCCGAGGATGTCGAGCGGGCCAACGGGAATCTCCACGGCGTCGAGTCGCCCAGCCCGGACGGCCCGCACCAGGGCCAGGCACTCGATGAGTTCGTCGCGCGTCAGCGGAAACAGCCGACCCTTGGGCACGCGACCGAGCGAGTGGCCGGACCGGCCGACTCGCTGCAGAAACGTCGCGATCGAGCGCGGCGAGCCGAGCTGGCAGACAAGGTCGATGAACCCAACGTCGATGCCGAGTTCCAGCGACGCCGTGGCGACGATCGCCTTGAGCTGGCCGTTCTTCAGCCGCTCCTCGGCGTTCAAACGAATCTCGCGCGACAGGCTGCCGTGGTGCGCCGCGACGGCATCGTCGCCAAGTTTTTGCCGCAGGTTGTGTGCGACCCGCTCGGCCAGACGCCGCGTGTTGACAAACACGAGCGTGCTGCGGTGCGAGCCGATCAACTCGGTGAACCGCTCGTACACCTCGGCCCACTGCTCGTTCGAGCAGACGGCCGACAGTTCGCTCGGCGGGACCTCGATCCCCAGATCGAGCTCGCGCACGTGGCCGACGTCGACGATGGAAGGGAGTTGGGAGGGGGGAGTAGGCAGTAGGGCGACCGACTGGTTGGCTTCCGCTTTACTACTGCCTACTGCCGACTGCCGACTGCCTCGCTCTCCGACTAGGAATTTCGCGATCTCGTCCACCGGCCGCACCGTGGCCGAGAGGCCGATGCGCACGGGCGGTGTCGGACACAGCGCGGCCAGTCGTTCGAGCGAAATCGACAGGTGCGAGCCACGCTTGTCGCGTGCCAGCGCGTGGATTTCGTCGACGATTACTGTGCGCGAGGTCCGGAGCATTTCGCGCCCGCGGGCGGCGGTGAGCAGGATGTAGAGCGATTCGGGAGTCGTGACCAGAATGTGCGGCGGCTTGCGCGTCATCGCCTGGCGCTCGCGGGCCGGCGTGTCGCCGGTGCGCACCAGCACCCGAATCTCAGGCAGGTCGACCCCCTGCGCGGCGGCATGCTCTCGAATCTCACGCAGCGGCACTTCCAGATTCCGCCGCACGTCGTTCGACAGCGCCTTGAGCGGCGACACGTAGACGACTTGCGTCTCGTTCGTGAGCGACCCGTCGATCGCCTGCCGCAGCAGCCGGTCGATGCACACCAAAAAAGCCGCCAGCGTCTTGCCCGATCCGGTCGGCGCCGCGATCAGCGTGTTCCGCCCCGCGACGATCTCCGGCCAGCCCAGCCGCTGCGGCTCGGTCGGCTCGCCGAAGCGCTTTTGAAACCAGCGCGCGACCATGGGATGAAACATGTCGGCATTCATGCCGAACATTGTACACGGCTGCACGTCAACTCACAGAGGGGGGATCGAACGGCGAATTTCGTCGAGCTTCTCGCGCGTGCCGTGCTGGTCGCACCAGCGGTAGATGTAATTCCAATCCAGTGCGTCCTTCTGCACGGCGACTACGTCACGCACGTCCTCGGAATCCTTGGGGCGACGGCCCTGCACCGCCCAGCGGAGCTTCGTGACAATCACGTCTTCGGCCGTGGGGATGTACGTTGGTCGATCGTGAAGTGTGACACGGCAACGGCGACGAAATCGTTCCTGATCGTGCGCATCGGCGCTCAATTGGAAGAACTCGACGATGAATGGGGAGCCTACAACATTGATGATGTGTCGTGTCGTGCCGGTGGCCGTCTCGAATCGAACTTGCGGGTCGAGCTTGAACCCCGAGCCAAGTCGCTGGACGATGGATTGGACTGAAACGGTCCCGAATTCCAGAACAAAGTCGGCGTCTTTTGTGGAACGCGGAATTCCGTAGTAGTTACTGGAGAACGCACCGACCAGCATGTACGGAACGCCGCTGGCTTCCAGCGCGTCGATCGCGGCAGCGGCAATCTCCTCGCTAGTCACTCGCTGCCCTCCAGGCGCCGCCGCAGGGCGAGCCGATCTTTGAGGATTTCGAGCACCCTCGCGTCATCCGCGTCCGGGAATTGCCGACGAATCCCGGCACTTGTGATGCTGCAGGCCCAATCAAACAGTCGAGCACCATCCATCAGCTTTTCTTCCGGCGGCGTCGCGCGAGCCCGCAGCACGCGGTCACGATACATTTCGTCGATCATCTCTTGGGTTGGATGCATGATTACCACGTCGAATGGAAACCCCGATACTCATTTTCGTAACGAACGCAACGAAGTCAACTTGACCCTGATCGCTCAAAACGCATCCTGTGCCTGCACTCCCTTTGATTTCTTTTCGTACAGGTCTTTCAACTCCTTGCCCTTTTGCTGCTGGATCATGCGGTTCGATTCGAACAGTTCCTGGAGGAGCTCTTGCTGCGCCGGAGCCGGCGCGGCGGGTGCAGCGGTCTGGCCGGCTTGCGGCTTGGCGGCCGGGGCGGGGGGCGGGCCGAGTTCGAGGGTGCCGCGGTAGAAGGCGTATTGGCCGTCGCCGGCGCGGGCGATGACGGTCGAGCGGCCTTGGATGCCGTCGGCGACGAAGACGCCGCGCAGGTCGGTCGAGCCGTCTTTGAACTGGTCGTTGCGCGAGCCGATCACTTTCACGTGCACCTTGGAGGCGTATTTGTCGGTCACGGTGTTCTTGACGGTGGCGCGGACTCGGCCGCTCGGCTGTTCTTCCTGGACTTCGAGGATGAGCGGCGTGACAAGGACGAGGCCGCTGCTGTGCAAGTCTTCGCCGCGGACGACGACGAGGTAGGCGCCCTCGTCCTTGAGCGGCAGGTCCAGCTTCTTCGTGCGGTCGCGGTAGTCTTTGCCGTCGCCGAGTTCGATCTTCGCTTCGTAAAGCGGCTTGATGCCCGCGAGGTTGATCTTGGTGATGTTTGCGAGGTCGCGCTGGAGCAGGCCAAATTTCAGGAGATCGATGCGATAGACTTTGACTTCGCACGAGGCGACGTTGCGATACTTCAACTCGACGAATGCCGACGGCTGATTGCCGGCTGCCGCTTTGTCGTCGTTTTTGTCTGCGGCTGCCGCATCGCCGCCTCGCTCACGCTTCGGGTTAGTGTCCGGCCTCGCCGTCGTGACTTCCGGCAGTTCGATCGCCTTGCGCGTGAAGTAGGCGATCGTTTCCTTCGCGTCGGGGAACCGGTCGACGACGCGGGTGTACTCGGTGATTGCCTCGGCGGGTTCGCCGAGCGAATGGTGGACCTGGCCGCTGATGTAGACTGCTCGCCACTTGTTTTTGCTTTCGATCTCGCGGCCGGTGGCGGGATCGGTGCGCGTGGCCTCGGCGACGCGGCGGCACATATCGAGCGCTGCGCGGTGCTCGCCGCGGGCGAAATGCGAGTAGCCGATGATGTACCAGAAGCTGTCGAGGTACTCGCTCTTCGGGAAGCGTTCTGCGTAGCGGTTGGATCGCGCGATCGCGGCGGGCCAAGATTCTAGTTCGACGAGGGCGGAGGCGAGTGAGAAGCTGGCTTGGTCGGCGGCCGGGTCGTCGGGCCAGACGGTGAGGAAATCGTCGA
>Ga0185317_100272_pt1 | contig 15544 bp, 15 predicted proteins | sample DevilsHole_FD_128020 | JGI IMG/M metagenome (GOLD analysis project Ga0185317, IMG submission 128020) | Groundwater microbial communities from Devils Hole, Nevada to study Microbial Dark Matter (Phase II) - Devils Hole (SPADES assembly)... | ecosystem: Environmental > Aquatic > Deep subsurface >...
GTCACGTCGGGGGTGGCGTGGGACGCTCTCTCGGAGGCGATCAAGGAGGTGATCTCCGGCGTGGCGTTGGGCGTGGCGCTGGGCGTGGTGTCGGGCGTGGTGTCCCTCGTCGGGTTGGGCGTCGGGTTGGGCGTGGCGCTGTGGGTGGCGCTGTGCGTGGCGTCAAGCGTGGCGCTGTGCGTGGCGATCCTCCGTCTTGATAATTGGCTGTTTTCTGTGTTGCTCACCCCACTGCAATTGGGGAATAAGCGCTTTCAGGTTTCTCGCGTCACTCCAGTTCCCCTTCCCTTTGTTTCGCACCGGCTGGCAAATTGGTTGCGGCGGGATTGGGAGGCTGGTTTGCACAATGTCAACCAAGTTTTAGCCTACACGCTTCAGTTTATCCCCGCTGTTAAGGCTGTGAATAAGGTGCTGGCGGAGACACCGGCGGAGCTGCTGATTTTTCGCGTCGCCCAGATAGCTGAAAACCCCTATGATTGGCAGTTGGTGCGTTTTGCCTCAGGTTATAAGCGCCCAATAATCAGGTTAAAGAATAGAGAACTTCGCCCCGACACCCCAGCCCGCGCTGCAGCCGCCGGCTTCTGGTATCTGCACGCAAAGAACCCCCGGAAAGCCGCCGAAACTTTTTCGGAAGTGCGCTCTCTGTTATATGGGGAGGAAATGCTGGCCATCGCTCAAACCCTGGAAGCTTTTGACACGGCTTGTGAGCTAGCCGATATTGCTTCCATGCGAGTGCCGGCTTTTCCCAAAGACGCCTCTCTCCGCCCAACGACTTGGAAAGCGCTCGCCGGTCTGCGGCGAGTCGTGGAGGAGCTGCAAATTGTTGAGAAAAGCGCGTCTCGCCCTAACCGTTCGTTCGCTCTCAACCGAGCCTTGGGAGAACTGACCGGCATCCTCGACAAAACCGGCACTCTGCCACAAGCTGAGCGAGATTTGATAGCATTCATTGCTAAAAATTGGCAAGAAGTCCTGCTGCGGGTTGCTGGTGAGGTGGGGGATGTTTACATCAGCGATCCGGTGCGCAATCCTTATGTTGTCGGCGACCCAGTTGAGGGCAAACTGCTGTTCGGGCGGGAAGACATACTGAGAAAGCTAGAGGAATGGTGGGGTGCCGGCAATCAGCTGCAATCTGTACTGATATTCGGACACCGGCGCACCGGCAAAACCTCTATCCTGCGCAACGCCGGCAACTGTCTGGGTTCGGGGGGGAAGGTGGCTTATGTCAACCTGCTGACGGTTGCCAATACCTCTCAGGGAGTCGCGGAGGTGCTGATGGCGATTTGTGATGCCATTTCCAGTCAGGTGCACTGCACGCCGCCAGACGAGAGAAAGTTGCTGACCTTTCCCTATCATACTTTTGAGCGCTACTTGAAACAAGTGGAGGGAAATCTGGAGGGGGGCTTAATTATCGCCCTAGACGAATTCGAGCAAATCGAAAACCTGATTGAGGCGGGAAAACTCCCTCCCGGCTTTATGGTGTTTTTGCGGGGGATGATGCAAGTCAGTCCCAAGATAGCCTTTGCATTCGCCGGCTCGCACAGGTTGCAGGAGATGAAAGCGGATTATTTTCAGCCGTTTTTCTCCAGCGTCATCCCGATTCGGATTGGCTTCCTGACTCCAGCAATTATCCGCCAAATCCTGGGGAACCCAGATCGTAACTTCCCCCTCGACTACACGTCTGAAGCGCTCGACCGGATTTATGCGCTGACTTCTGGACAGCCCTATCTGGTTCAGCTGATTGGATTTCAAATGGTTCGCTGGTACAATGAGGTGGTTTTCGAGATGGGACGCCCGCGCGAGCCGGTGTTTAGTGTCGATGATGTGGAAATGGAGATCGACGATCAATTTTTCCGGCAGGGGCGGTACTACTTCACCGATGTCTGGGAGGAAGCGGCGCGGGGAATTGCCGGTCAGCAGACTATTTTGCAGGTTCTCGCCCCCCACGCGGAAGGGCTAACGCTTGGAGAGATTGCTGATGCTGCCGGTGTGGGAACAGCGGAAGCAACTGCAGCCCTCGATACGTTGGAGCGACATGATGTTGTTGCAACAACCGACAGCCGGTGGCGGATTGTTGTGGAACTGTTTCGCCGGTGGGTTTTGCAAATGCAAGCCGGTGGGCAAAAATAAACGGAACCTATTTGTAGGGTGGGTTCCGCGCGAAGCGCGTAACCCACCACACACTACATTAAGTATCGCTGCGTAAGTCCTGCGGAATCTAGCAACAGACAGCTCAGTAATGGACAAGGCATCTCACTTGCTAGTAGGGAGAAGGACAGGCGTGCTTCGAAGCGGCGCGTAAGCGCGACGCCTGTCCTACGTCCTAACCTAAGTCGCATATATTTCGGGTGATTCCCGCCCCTACCTACGCCTTGCTTTTTTCTTGTGACTTCTCTTGCTTGAGAGACTCCAGCAGACGTTTTCCCCGATTGCGCCGGTAAACATTGAGCGGATTGTTGCGATTCTCTGCCTCTACTTGAGCAATCAATTCATCCAGTACCATTATCTGATCGTCAAACATTGTGCAGATGTCGCGCAACCGGGCAACCGACTTCGCTCTTGTCTCTGAATCGGGGATTCTAGGTTGATTGTTCATGGCAGATTCCAGTTCCTTTTAACTTCTTGGGTGCTTGCTTCACCGGCATCCGCAACAGCCGCTGTCTCTTCTATTTACTGAGCCAGTAAGCTCATTGTAGCAGAAGTTGCCTCAGGTTGGGATTCCGCAACCTGCCACAGCAGCAGGTATTGGCGCGTGTAGTAGGAAACTGCCCGTTTCTTGAGGTTCTCCAATTCTTCAATGCGCGACAATCATTTCCTCTGTCTCCCCAAACTGTTGCGCGATGGTGAACCCAACTGCTGTGGCGTCATTGCCGAGTTGCAGGAGTCGCCGGTGTAAGTTGAAAACAGTGGTTGTGATGTCTTCGGGTAAGTTGGCCATCCGTTTGATTTTCCCTAAGAAAATCCTCATCCATTCTCCCATGAAACTTAACCGCAGACATCTGGAAAAACCCGCCCCTACCGACATGAAACCGCCCCTGCCTGCAAGAAAAATGCAACCAAATTTGATATTATTTACCCACAACCAAAAATCCCCAATCGCCGACTCACATGGAAACATCACAAAGTTGGTATATTGTCAAGCGTCCGGAGGGTTTCTGCGACATCCTCCCCGGCGAACAAGCCGAAAACAAAGAAGCCCCCAACATCACAGAGAAGTGGGGGCCTTATGCCTCTGCAGACGAAGCGATCGCCCGTCGCGTGGGGCTGATTCGTGCAGGCAAATGCAAACCTCAGTAAAACAGAAACCATCGAGACGTAGGACAGGCGTCTCGCAATTCCTTTTACTTCTTGCTTTTCACCTGCTTACCGGCGGGGGATTCAGCGCGTCTTCCCTGGCTTTGAGCAATCTCCTGTCGCAGCACTTCCAAAGCTTTAGCATATTGCGGGTCTTCTGGCGAGCCGATCTTCTCGCGATCGCCCCTCAAAGCATCCCGCTGCTTTTCCGACAGCTCAAACACCACATCAGGGTCAATGCCGTGCTTGTTAATATCGCGACCGTTAGGGGTGAGGTACTTGGCAATCGTCACCGCCAGCCCTGAACCGTCGCCCAAACCTCGCACCGACTGCACCAAACCTTTGCCAAACGTCTTCACCCCCACCAAAGTGGCCCGCTTGTTGTCCTGCAGCGCCCCAGACAGAATCTCGCTAGCGCTCGCCGAACCGCCATCCACCAGCACCACCAGAGGTTTATTCGTCAGAGCGTTCCGGCTGGCATCCTCGCGCCTGGTTTCTCCCCGGCGCTCCACCGTTGAGACAATTGGGCCATCTTGCAGCCACATACGAGCAATTTCAATACTGGCTTGCAGCAACCCACCGGGGTTGGAGCGCAGATCCAAAATATACCCTGTTACCTTCTGCTTTTCCAAATCCTTAATCGCGTCCCGCATTTCCTTCGAGGCGTTGGCGCTGAACTGAACCAGGCGAATATAGCCCACGCCGCCCATCGGAGTTTTGCGATAGGAGTAGCGCACCGGATGGATCTCAATCCGGTCGCGTTTCATGGTAAACTCCAATTGCTGATTATCGCGCAGAATAGTGAGCGTCACCGAGCTGCCGACCGGCCCACGGATCAGGTTCACCGCCTGATTGACATCCATGCCTTCGGTGCTCTTGTCGTTGATCTTGAGAATAATATCCTTAGCCGCGACACCGGCGCGGAAAGCGGGCGTGTCCTCGATCGGGGCAATCACCACCAGCTTTTTGGTTTTCTCATCTTGAGCCAGCTGAATCCCCACGCCGGTCAGCTCCCCAGAGGTTTCAATCTGCATGTTGCGGAACTCTTGCGGGTCCATGAACCGGGTGTAGGGATCTTTCAGCTTCTCCAGCATTTCGCGGATCGCCTTGTAAGCTTCCGGCTTGCTGGTGTACGACCGGCTCAGGTACTCCTTGCGAATCCCGTCCCAGTCCACCTGATTGAAGGTGCCATCCACATAGTTGCGGTCAATAATCTGCCACACCTCGTCAATCAGTTCCTTAGGGCTATCCTGAAAGAACGCCTGACCCTTATGAATATTGGCTCCTGCTATAGCGACAGCGCTAACCGTCATCACTGTCGCACCAACAACGAGGCCACGTTTTGTTATTTCCATAGGTTTGCTGAGCCGGAAAGGAAACATTGCAAAGGCATTTCGCCCACTCTAGCACAATCTATGGGAGGAAGTGTTCCGTAGAATTTCTACCCTCCCACCGAGAATTGGGTTTTCCTAGAACACTCAAGGATCGACCCAACGGCCATCCGCCTTGATTAAGCTAATTAACTCCTCCACACCCTGCGATTCTGGGACTTTTTTGATTTCTTCGCGCCCGCGATATAAAGAAATGTAACCGGGCTGCCTGCCCACATAGCCGTAGTCAGCATCCGCCATTTCTCCCGGGCCATTGACAATGCACCCCATGACTGCTATATCCAGGCCGGTTAGGTGTTTGGTCGCTTCCCGCACGTTGTGCAGCACTTCCTCTAAATTAAACAGCGTGCGGCCACAAGAGGGACAAGCCACATACTCCACCATCGTCTTCCGCAGTCCCAAAGCTTGCAGAATGCTGTAGCAGACGGGTATCTCTTTCTCTGGCGCTTCCGTGAGAGAGACGCGGATGGTGTCGCCAATCCCCTCCGCCAGGAGAGTGCCGATCCCGGCAGTTGACTTAATCCGCCCGTACTCGCCGTCACCGGCTTCGGTCACCCCCAAGTGCAGGGGGTAGTCCATGCCGAGCTGATCCATCCGCTGCGCCAGCAAGCGGTACGCTGCCAGCATCACCGGCACCCGGGACGCCTTCAGGGAAATCACCAAATTGCGAAAATCCAGCGATTCGCAGATGCGAACAAATTCTAGTGCTGATTCTACCATACCTTCGGGCGTGTCGCCGTAGGTAAACACCATCCGCTCGGCCAGGGAACCGTGATTGACACCAATCCGCATTGCCTTGCCTTGGTCGCGCAAGGAAATCACCAGGGGTTCCAGGGTTTCGCGGATTTTTTCCCCAATTTCGTCAAATTCAGCTTGAGTGTATTCGGTTCTGTTCGCTTTCGGCTTTTCAAACACATACAGCCCCGGATTAATCCGCACCTTATCAACGTGCTTAGCCACTTCCAGGGCAATTTTCATGCCGTTGTGGTGGACATCAGCAACCAGGGGCACCCGCTTGTAAGTCTGAATCAGCTTCTGCTTGATTTCCGCCAGGGCGACAGCGTGAGCTATGCTGGGCACCGTAACGCGGACAATCTCGCAGCCGATTTCGTGCAGGCGGCGAATCGCCGCCACCGATCCCTCTATGTCCAGGGTGTCTTCGTTAATCATCGACTGCACCACCACGGGGTAGCCGCCGCCGATAGTGACATCGCCCACCTTTACAGGGCGGGTTTTGCGCCGGTGGATGGTGGTGTCTGTGTTGAGGTTACTGTAGGAGGTGGTGGTTGGGTTGGGCAGAGTTTGCATTGTCGGTTGGTAGATTGTTCCTCTCTGCTTTTCAGATTGCCACAGATGGTGCGCCTTTGGGCGATCTCGGTGCCGGTGCCTGGTGCCGGTCACGGGGTGGCGCGGACGCCGGTTGCAGGCCCGCCGGTGCCGGAGCGCAAACGAGCGATACTGATATAATCGGCAGGATATATCTTGCGGTAGATTTGATATGGACACGAAGGCCCACACCGGCAAGTGGGGCAACTCCAGGGCGTTGGGAGTTGCAAAACCTGTAGCTGAGTGCCAGGAGAGGTAGATGACACGGTTCTCTGTACCATAGAAAATGGCCCGAAGCTCGTGCGGGTGCCGGTGCGTGAACATCGGGAATGCACCCCCGATCGATTCCTAGCCGGTGGGATTGAACCCAGCGCAGAAGTCTGCTGGGGTAAACCAGCGCGGAAAGCAGTTTGGTAAACTCTCCCCCCAAACGAGGTCATTTTATCCGTAAGTGTCCGCCGGATTTGCTTGAGGAGGTTTGCCGGCGGATGAAGCCAATCTTATTTTAACCGATCGAATGGAAATCGCCACCAAATGATACAAACCCGCAATTGCAGATTGCATATTGACTCCAGTCAGGGATAAAGTTGGAGAAGCCAGATATGTACATGAGAGATTATCTGAAAAATAAACAATCGGAATTTATAGATAGGCTTAACAGCGGTGTGGCCAGCTTACTTCGCTATGAAAAAACCGGCATCTACGGGTAGATTAAGACGATTTCCGGTAAAGAGTTAAAGGAGATTCGCCAGCATTCCTGGCAAATGGTCATAAAATTCAAGAAGGCTGACCCCGAAGATGTCTTTAAAAATACCATGAAAGGAAAGCTGGGCGAAGCAATTGTCAAACAGTGTTTGGGCGACTTGGTTAGTGAGATTGACTGCGAGGTTCTCCCAAACAGCGGCGATGGCAAGATCGACCTCACGGTGAATTCCGACCGCGAAATTGGCATCCAGGTCAAAACTCGCTACAGCAGTGCCGGTGGAGCTGAGTGGCGGGTGAGCTTAGATGAGCTTGACGCCAATCAAGCGATTGCCTGCGTTTTGATTTACAGCGCTGATGCCGGTGCCCAAGACTTTGATGAATTCCAATCTGAATACTGCCCGATTATGGCTGGCTTTATGCCAACTGACTTAATTTTGGAAGATTTTGAGAGAGGGGAGAGTGATCGAGGAAAAGTTAGAGACGAAAAAGCTTCTTTCCCTATCACAATAGAAGATTTATCCTATGAAGACGGTTTGCGAAACTAGTTGAAAGAGTTGGCCAATAATTCTGAAACCTACATAAAAGCCGGGAAAAAATCTGCCAAGCGGGGTGACTGGGCCGGTGCGATTGAGAATTACACCAAGGCGCTTAGGATTGATGCCGAAGTGGCTGACGCCTACTATTACCGGGGGAAGCCCAGATGGGCAGGTTCTCGCCAGTGGCGGCGATCACATGACAGTCAATCTGTGGAATCCGCACACAGGGGAATTGTTCCAGACTTTTTCTGGACATTCAGACACAGACACTATTTACTCTGTTGTCTTCATCAGCCCTGATGGCAAGATGCTTGCTAGCTGTAGTTTTGACAAGACAATTAAGATTTGGCAGCGAGGTTGAGCCACAGACTAAGGCTCGACCGGCAAGCGGGAGCGCCTCCCACCTTCTTCCCACCGGCTGCCGGTGGCAAAGAAAGCGCTATCTATTCTATAGCGCGTCTAAATCATTCGCGTAAATTTCAGAAACCCGGTAACTTCGGCGAAACCGGGTTTCTGGTATCGAGCGCGGTTGCCCCAATCATTTATAACTGCTAGAATATAATAATAACAGCACTTCTAACAGATGAACATGGCAGAAAGAACCTCCACCTTACAAAAAGCCCTTGAAGTAGTAGAAGCCCTATCGCCAGATGAGCAGGCTCTCCTTGTCGATATTATTCACAAGCGCCTGCAACAGCAGCGCCGGCAGCAACTATTACAGGAAGTCGCAGAAGCCGAGCGCGATTGCGCTCAGGGGAATGTGCGTCGCGGTTCAGTTTCAGACCTATTAGCGGAGTTAGACGATTGAAAAACTTGGTTTGGAGCCCAACATTCATTCGGGCTTTTAAGCGTTTATTCCGTCAAAATACCCAACTGCGCCCTCAAATTAAGCGAGCATTGCAACAGCTAGCTGAAGACCCATTTCACACCTGCTTTCGGACTCACAATATCAAAGGAGAATTATCGGGAATATGGGCTTGTTCCATTGACTGGTGCAATCGTATCCTGTTTAAGTTTGTTGCGAATACGGATTCGGATGAGTCAGATATTTTTTTGCTGACCCTTGGAGCTCACGATGAAGTTTATTGAATGATCGGAGTTGGGGCGACCGCCTTCCTGACCCAAAGGCGATCGCATGCAGCTCAACTATTCCTGGTCAGGAAAAACCCATTTCGGCGGTGCTGTGAGTTTCTTTCTCAGCGCTTCCTGAGCAATCTCTATCATCTGATCTAGCGAAGTGTCGCTGATGAACTTTGACGCCTCTGCTGCGTACCCCTGGTTCGGGCATTTGTCACCCAAAACACAGCCGTTGACGCAATCAATAGCGCAGTTTATCTTATTTTCCACTGTTCCCTCCTTTGTCTATTTTCAGTACCGGCATCAGGCGGATTTTTCAGGAGCGCCGGCTCTGAAAGCCGCTTTCCTGAATATTAGAGCGGTTTTCAGTTGGATGAAGTGCGCCCCTGAAACCCGGTTTCTTAAAGAAACCGGGTTTCTCAGCACCTCACTAATATGAAAAACACTATCAGTGTTTAAAACTTTATTAATATACTCCAGAAACCGGAACTTGTCAACGGCCTGGTTTCCCCTCGTTCCCAGCCTCAGGCTGGGAACGCCGTTTTGTCGGCAGAGCCGACAATAGTTGCAACTTGAGTTAATATACTCCAGAAACTGGAACTTGTCAACGGCCAGGTTTTCTGGGCAATTACTTGATTATAATACCGGCTGTCCCCACCGGCAGGCGGGGAGAGGGAGCCGGTGGTGGCGGTGGCGCTGCCAGATGGCCCAGAAATGGGATTAGCGTGCGGGACAGCCGGCAGCGCCAATAGTTCTACTCTGCTGCAGCGGCAGACTCAGATGCAGCGGGAGGCGGAGAGTCCTTTTTGCTCACCTTCTGAGCACGCGCCTCGGCATCAGCCATCACCTCAGCCATTTTTTCCAGCATTTCCCCGGAGTAATTTTCCAGCACCCGGGTAGAGAGGGCAATGCGGTTTTTCCACTCATCCACCTCAGTGATAACGGCTTTAATCGACTGACCCACCTTAAAAGTATCGGGGAGAGAGGAGATGTAAGTTTGACTGATTTGCTTAATGTGCAGTAAAGCAGTGACGCCATCCAAATCCACAAACAGGCCAAACGGCTTGATACTGACAATATCGCCCTCCACCAGCTGGCCAACCTTTAACTGGCTGATGCGATTCGCTCGAGCCAGCAAGCGCTGGGACAGCACCAGTTTGTTCTGTTCGGGATTGACTTCCAAAAAGTTGGCACTCAGGCGCTGACCGACAAGCCCCTCTAAATTGTCGCGCTCGATCAGGTGCGAGCGGGGAATAAACCCCCGCAACCCCTCCACATCCACAGTAACGCCGCCCTTATTGACTCCCGTCACCCGCACCCCCACAGTCTGGCCACCTTCATGGGCTTGGGCCATCCGATCCCAGACCAGCTTAGATTCCAGCTGGCGGACAGAAAGCGTCACCTGACCTTCAGAATCCTGCTCGCGGACAATCAGGAAGTCCCGCTCTTCCTGCAACGGCAGCACTTCCAACAAATTGGTGACCCGTCTCAAGGAAGCCTCTGCGATAGGGAGAAACGCCGGTGACTTGCCACCGATGTCAACATAAGCGCCATCCTTGGTGTGTTGAAACACCTTGCCGCGCACGACCTGTCCCTTTTGAAACTCGTAGTTGTGCGCTTCGAGGGCTTTGGCAAAATCGTCCATAGAAAAGGACGCCTTTGCCCCTTGAGAACGAATCGATTGTGGGTTCATAACAGTTTAAAACAACAAAACAGAGATTTCGCTTGGATGCTGGCCCTTCCGCTCGAGGCTGAAAGCCACCGGCTCTGGGGACAGGAGCCAACCAATAGCTCTCTCACTATAGCTAATTATCAGCTTTTTGTGGGGAGCCTTCGGGGCGAGATTCCGGCGCTCTGGGAGTGCCGGTGGCGGAGTTTAGAAACCGGGTTTCTTGTGATAAGTAAGCGCCAGATGTAAATCTCCCTTGAGAAGAAACCCGGTTTCTGTATTCTAAATCAGAGTAAAATCGGCAGCGGTGATAGTCTGGGGTTGAATCCCGATCAGCGTCGCCAAATATTCGCCGGTGCCAGCCAACCGGATCGCGGTATCAGCGCCGGCGGCTTCGATGAGGATATCCTGAAACTTCAGACCCAAACCCAGACCGATGGAATCCACGCCAGGGGTAAAATCGGTGATAAAGTCTCCAGATGCCTGAGTTTGGCCGCCATCTCCGGGCGAGTAGGCGAATATATCGGCAGCGGCACCCCCTGTGAGGGTGTCAGCGCCAACAGCGCCGGTGATTTTGTCATTGCCGGCACTCCCGTCAATCCGGTTGGCGACAGGATTGCCCAAGATAGCGTCATTGCCTTGGGAACCCACCAAATTTTCGATAGTCGCGCCAAAGGCAATCACCGTAGAGTAGATGTCAGTCGTATAAGTTCTGGCATCAGGATCGTTAAAGCCAATGTAAGTCGCTCCATTAAGGGCACTGTTGGTCGTGTTGCGACCGCCCTCATTCATGTCCAAATAGTAGCTGTCAGTTGCCGGCAGGGCAGAAAAGTCCAGCGTGTCGTTTCCGGCGGCGTCCCAGATACTCTGCTTGACATCGAAAAATGTGCCGATATCAAACTTGTAGATTGTGTCGGTGCTGTTGAAATTATTCAACCCGTAGAGATTCTGCAAAGCCCGCACGTCGAACGCCATCGGCGTCCTGCCTCCAGTGCCAGCAAAGTTGTAACTCATTACGGTGTTCGTGTCGTTATCTTTTTGGAAAGAGAGGTGTGGCCCCACATCTGTCCCTGTCTGCTGCCCGTCACTTAAGATAAACCCTTCGTAGTCATTGGGGTGTTTGAGGCCCAAGGCATGACCGAGCTCGTGAATCAAAGTTTCGTAGCCGTAACTGCCAGGGCCGCTGGAAAATGCCAGATTTGGATTGGTTTCATAGTTGCGGGTTAAATGCACGTCCCCGCCAATTTGCTGGCTGACGCCAGAACTTTCTTGAGGGGGGAGATAGGCGTAGGCGTAAAAATCGCTGATCCCATCCCCGTTGGAAAACATGATTCGGATTTGACCTTCGCTGGGCGGTCTGTCTGGCACCTCGACCAAATTGAAGGGCAAAACTTCGCTATACTTTTGCATAATCTGGCGGACATTATTTTTGATGGCATCGCTGACCTCGCCAACGGCAGCTTCCTCTCCCGGGTACAAAAAGGCACTGGCAGTGCTCACAAAACTGTAGGTGAGCGTGCCACCCGCCTGGACATCCCACACTTGTACCGCCGCCGTCTGTGTGGTGTCCGTTGCTGTCGTGCCATCCGTCGTTGTGCTAGTCGTTGCTGGATTGTCTACGAAAAATGACCGAGAGCCTGGAAAAATTAAGCTTTTAATTCCCTCTTCATCCAAGAAAAGAGACGGGCGGCGACCCTCGAACTGGCCCAAGGTTACATAGTGTTCAAACGCCTGCCGGTTGCTGAGACCTGCCGCTCTTAAGTCTCGGTTCGTGTTTAGATAGTATAACGGGTCGAATACCAGCGAGGCGCGGCGTCCTTCCTGCAAACCGTAAATTAGATAGTGATCAAACAGTTGCTTGTTGTTCAAGCCGGCTGCTACTAGGTCTGGGTTGTTAGTTCGATAGTAGTCTGCGTCGAAAAACCGTGAGGCTTTGCGCCCCTCTGCTAGGCCATTAGTGAGATAGTGATTGAAAGCAAATTGCCGCTCCAGCTGAAGCTGAGCTTCTGCCAAGTCCACACCAGCAGCAGTTAAGCTATTCAAATCCTCGGAGTTTAGAGCGAACTGTAACCCCGCCTCAGCTACGTCTGGGTTGTGTTCTAAATAGTAGCTAAAATCGAAAAATGGTGATGGATCTAGACCGAGGTAAATACCCTCTGTTTGAAACTCTGACAGCAATTCGCGGTTGGTTAAAACGGCAAGGTCGGAATTTGTAGAGCGATAGAAAGGAATATCAAAAAAAGGTGAGAACTGGCGTCCTTCCGGCAGCCCATGATTCTCAAAGTGTGTCAAAAGCTGTTCATCTGTGAAGCCAGCCAAGTCGGGATTGTTAATCCGATAGTAGTTGAGATCGACTATATCTAATGAAATTTCTGGTTCGGGTGGGGGCAGAGAAATTGAGGGCATAGTTTATCTCCTCGCACAAATTACATGCCAATCATAAATGTAGCGTTCGTCATCAAGTCAGGGAAGAATAATTTACCATAACTGCTTAACTCCTCGGACTCAACCGGCAGCCGATTGGCGAGGGGCGCTAGGGCTAAATTCTCTCAAGTATCCTAAATCAATCATAATAAAAACCTCACCTCCCCACACTGAAAATTATCCCCGGGACTGGGGGAGGGCAGAGAAGATTGACAACTTAGGCGCGGGTGCCGACAGAGGACGGGAACGGATTTACTCACGCAAAAGGGCAAATGCAAAAGGGCAAAAAACTGTGATTTGCTTCTCCCCCACCGGCTCCCAACAGGCGGCTCTGATGAGGGCGGCAAGAATGATATTAGCGTATTTGATCGAAAGATTGCCGCCCAAGCGAGCCGCCGGCACTATCGCAAGGTCTGGCCAAAGAGCTGCAGCACTTGCTTCCAGGCATCCGCTGCAGCTTCGGGACTGTAACTGGCCCGCTGGTCGCAGAAAAAGCCGTGGTCAGCGCCGGTGTAACGAAAGACGCGGTGAGGGATGTGATGTTTCTGGAGTTCGGCCTCAATTTGGTCAACTTGCGCCGCTGGGATGCTGGCGTCCGAGGTGCCAAAAAACACCCAGATCGTGCCGGTGATGTCCTTGGTGCGGGTGATGGTGGGCTGGCCACCTCCGGGCGTCCAGTATGTGATGCCGGCTCCGTAAAATGAGGCGGTGGCCTTAATATCGGGGAGGGTGGCGGCCAAGTAGGCGACGTGGCCACCAAAACAGAAGCCAATGCAGCCGGTGGCCTCTGCTCTCACAAACGGCTGAGCTTTCAGGTAGTCGATTGCCGCTTGGATGTCCCCGAGAAGCTCTGGGACTTTGGTTTGTTCCTTGTAGCGCCTGCCCAGCTGAATGTCTTGAGGAGTGTAGCCGGTTTCAAAATCCGGTGCGAGGCGCTGGTAGATGGCCGGTGCAATGGCCACATAGCCTTGCTTGGCAATCCGCTCCGTGACGTCCCGGATGTGGGAGTTGACGCCAAATATCTCCTGGATCACCACAACAGCGGGAAAAGGCCCCTCGCCCTCAGGTTGGGCCAGGTAAGCCGCAATTTGTAAATTTCCGTTACAAATTTTAACGTCAGCGGTGAGAATCTCTTGGTCTGCCATCGGGATTGCAATTAATATGGTAGAAGTGTCAAAAATCTAGATTGTCATATCTGGGGCACACCGGTAAAGTCTATATTGGAAAAACAAGCGCTAGACAGCTACCGTTTGAGTTCTATATAAAATCCCAAAAAAATGGCACGTCTACCAGGGGAGTTTCGTCTGTTTCCTCTAAGCGCATCGGAGGTTCCGTGATGGTTCAGTTTCACATTCAGCCAGACAGCGACATTCCAGCATCAAACCAGCTGTTTAATCAAATCCGATTTGCGATCGCATCGAGGCAGTATCCCCCCGGACACCAGCTGCCCAGCACGCGAATGCTGGCCATGCAGACGGGCCTGCACCGCAACACGATCAGCAAGGTGTACCGGCAGTTAGAAGAAATCGGCCTCGTAGAAGCTCGTGCGGGGTCGGGCATTTATGTCCGCTCTCAAGGCCACGAGGGGGGCACACGCCTGAAATCTCCGATCTTGGAACAGCACCCTCAGGCGTACAAAGTGGTGCAGACCAGCCTGGACGAACTGCTCACCCAGGGGTGCTCCCTCAACCAAGCCAGAGAGCTGTTCCTGGCCGAAATTGACTGGCGCTTGCGCTGTAGCGCCCGGGTGCTGGTCACGGCTCCTGGCCAGGACATTGGCGTGGGAGAGTTGATGGCCCAGGAATTGGAACAGGCGCTTCGCATTCCCGTGCAGCTGGTGCCGCTCGACCAGCTGAGCAAAACCCTGGATCAAGCTCAATCCAGCACGGTGGTCACCAGCCGCTATTTTATCGGAGAAGCGGAGGCGATCGCAAGACCAAAATCGGCCCGCGTTATCCCCGTGGATATTTACGACTACGCCAAAGAAATCCAGGTGGTAAAAAACCTGCCGAAAGACACTTGCTTCGGTATCGTTAGCCTCAGTTTGGGCATCTTGCGAGCCGCAGAAGTGATCATCCACAGCTTGCGGGGAGACGGCTTGCTGGTAATGACGGCCCAAACCAGAGATGCCTATAAAGTCAATGCGATTGTCCGCGCCGCCCGCACTGTCGTTTGCGATCAGGCCAGTTACGCTGCTGTGAAAACCGCAATCGCAGCCGCCCGAGAGGATCTGATTCGCCCACCCCAGGTTATATGCTGCGAAAATTACATCGGCACGGCTTCGATTAACCTGCTCAAACGCGAGCTGGGTTTGACTTAACTCCAACAGCGCCCAGTTTTTTGTTGATTGAGATCGCTCAAGAAGCCAGCCATCAACGGTGACAGTTAACCTCTAACTGAATTATGACTATTGAAATGCAGCCTTCTGTTGGCATAAAAGACGCCATTGAACAGCGCCGCGCCGCCCGTTCTTTCCGCCCCGACCCGATTCCAGATGTAGTCTTGGAAGAAATTTTACGGCTGGGGGTTCGCGCTCCATCCGGTTACAATTTGCAGCCTTGGCGGTTTATTGCTGTCCGGGAGCAAGCAAACAAGGACAAGCTGAAAGCTTGCGCCTTTGACCAGCGACAGGTTGGGGAAGCGCCGGTGGTGCTGATTTGCTGCGGCGACCGGCGAGTGGCTCAACCTGAATACATTGAATCTGTTATCCAGCTGGGCTTGGATGCCGGTGCTGTCAATGACGCTTATGCGGAGGTAATTCGCCAGAAAATCCCCGCCTTATTTCAGTACCGCCCCTGCTTTGAGTCAGTGGAAGCTTGGACGAACCGGCAAACCATGCTAGCCGTGGCTCACCTGATGATTGCCGCCAAGATTTTCGGCGTGGACAGCTGCCCGATGGAAGGGTTTGTCAGCGCTCAGGTTAAGCAGGCATTCAATATTCCCCCAGAAGTCGATGTCTGCTGTTTGCTGGCGCTGGGTTACGCAGCTGAACCGTTTAAGCCCTATGGTGGCCGGTTTGGCACTGACCGCGTTTTCTACGGCGAAAGCTTTGGCGAACCTTTTCAGTTGCAGTAAGGGCTTCGCAGATTTGTAGAATTAACCCCAGAACCCCACCCCCCAACCCC
>Ga0185317_100274_pt1 | contig 15475 bp, 18 predicted proteins | sample DevilsHole_FD_128020 | JGI IMG/M metagenome (GOLD analysis project Ga0185317, IMG submission 128020) | Groundwater microbial communities from Devils Hole, Nevada to study Microbial Dark Matter (Phase II) - Devils Hole (SPADES assembly)... | ecosystem: Environmental > Aquatic > Deep subsurface >...
TCTTTGCCGGGAAAACCAATTTGTTGCAGGGAAAATCAAAAGAAACCCGGTTTCTGAGAGTTTCTGGCGGGGTGAAGAAACCGGGTTTCTTTGCCGGGAAAGACCAATTTGTTGCAGGGAAAACCAAAAGAAACCCGGTTTCTGAGATTTCAACACCGGCGCTTTAGATCGCCGGAATGAGGGTTCTGAAATCTAGAATTTCCTGCCATTCGGCGTCTGACAGCGGTTGCTCCTCCAGTGCGACGCCGAAGCTGTCTTTGAAACCGGCAATTAAAGCATCGGTGACGGTTTGAATCAGGGCGTACCCCCGCTGGGATAAGGGCAGCTCCACCGGCACGGGTGCTGTGCCAAACACCCGCTCGAATAGCTGGCGATCTTGCTGCAGCGGCATGGACCCGTGCTGCAAAATTGCCGGTCCGCGCCGCAACTGGGCGCTACCCGCCAGCTTAGCGCCGCTGGGCATAGTTAAATCAGCGCCGGTTGCTGTGCCGAAACAGCTGGGGTTGTGGATGTAACCTCGCCCCGTTTCACCGTAGTTTAATTCGACGCCGAGTGAGCGCCAGCCTGCTATCAAGAATTGGCAAATCTGCTGATAAGTTTGGAGGCGGCTGCCGGCAAATCCGGAAGTAACCACCGCATACGTTAAATCCCCTTGGTGCAGGACCGCCCGCCCGCCGGTGGGACGCCGCACCAGATCCACCGGCACTCCTTGCCAGGTCAGCTGCTGCCAGAATTCAGGCCACCGGCGCTGGTGGTAGCCCAAGGAAATGGCCGGTGGCGACCAGGTGTAAAACCGCAGTGCCGGTGGGTGCAACCCCTGCCGGTACTGCTCTAGCAACCACAGGTCGAGAGCCATTTGAATCTCACCGGGCGCTTGCAGCAAGGGAATTAAACGCCAACTTTGGGAACTGGGCATAGAGGATTTTGGATGCAAGGATTTTGGATGCAAGGATTTTGGGTTGGAGATTGATTGTTTTGCGTGTCGGCCCCATGCCTCATTCTCCATGCCCCAGTCCCTAGTGTCTATTGCCCAAATTCAGCTTGCAGGGCTTCGTCGTTCTCGTCTGCGATAGTGGCCACAACGGTAATGGTTCTGGAGATTTCTGCCGGTGAAATATCCAGAACTGTGCGGCTTGATATCACCGCCACCTTGTCCTCAACAATAGCGAAATGGGACTCAAATGTTGAGGTGGCGTTCATCTCCAGAAGTTTCCGGGTTAACTGCGGTTCGTTCTTTGCCGGCAGCTGCAGCACAAACGACCAAACCGTCAGGGTATCGTCATTGCTGGTGCCGGTGAGCTGCACAAACACCTCAACGCTGCCATAGTTAAATTTCCAAAAATGGCCTTCTTCGCTCTGGCCCACCATCACCTTTTGGTCTGCCGCCAGACTGGCAATGACCGTTTCAATCTCCTCTACAAGGTTGACTGCTGTTGCGTCCTCGATTAGCTCGCTGGTGATTATATCTGCTGTTGACGGGCTTTCAGTGGAAACCGTTTGCGGATTCGGATCGCTGGTAATCATACTAATCTCTAGTTCCTCGTGTTGGGTTGTGCCTAAACCAGTAGGATCGCCTCTAAGCCCCGCGCCACTTCTAGGATTTTTATGTGTGAGAGATCCGGGGCTGGGCTTATGGCTTCTGGCTTCTGGAATCATTCTAGCTGTTCCGCGCCCGATTCCCCACAGCCTTTGGCACTCACTCTTTTGATTTTGAGGAGTGAGGGGGATGAAATATCGGGAGAAAAACCCAATTACCAATCCCTCTCACTACTTCTACCTACTTGAGATATAGCGGTTTTCATCCGAGGTGACGTACTGAGAAACCCGGTTTCTTTAAGAAACCGGGTTTCTGGCATGTACTTCACCCAACTGAAACCTGCTATAGATTGAATTTTTGCTCGACTGCACCCCCTCCATTCTTCAAATCCTTGCATCCAAAATCCTTGCATCCAAAATCCTTGCATCCAAAATTTAGATTATGCAGGCTTGTGAGCGAGCCAATACTTGCTCATGAAGTGGGCTTCTGTTGAAATATTCGTGAAGCCTGCTTTTTCTAAACGCTCTCTCAAGTCATCAGTGATATAATGCTTGTAGTATGGTTCGTGGAATACAGCTGAGAAGTTTTCCATCACCGGTATGAATTCCGGAGAGTCGCTCATCTGAAGAGAGTCACAGATAATAAAGACTCCCCCTGGCTGAGTGACTCGGAAGCACTCCTCGATGACCTGCTGGCGAGCCGTCGGCGGAAGTTCGTGGAAGAGAAAAACGCTCGTGACTGCGTGGAAGTAGCTATCTTGATAGGGCAGATCCTCTGCATTAGCCTGCAGGAGTTGCGGCAATTCCCCTGGATTTTGCGACAGCAGCTGATTTGCCTTGCGCAAGTAAGCCGGTGACAAGTCAGTTCCAAACAGGGATGCTTTCGGGAGAGCAGCTCGGATTAATTTCAGGCTGCGCCCGGTTCCGCAAGCTATATCTAGAATCCGGATTTGCTGGGGAGGAGTTGAGCTAAAAGCATTCAACCCTTGCTTTAGGGGAGCCAGGATTCGCCGGCGCATGGGATCGGCTGTGCCACCAAAGAGAAGCTCCACCTGCAAGTCATAGAGATTGGCTGACATATCGCTCAAGTAGCCGTTTGTTTGCAAGTGGAAGTTTTGCAGATAGTAGCGGGGATAGCCTTCCGTCTCAATCTCTGGCGAAAACTCCTAATATTTTTTAGACTGCAACTTCTCCCACATCTGCGGCATGTCCAGCAAAACCACGGGATAGTAGCGAAAGAAGTCTTCCCAAGGATTGTCAAACAGCAAGCTGGTGGGATACACGCCCCGCTCGGCATCCAGCCAGTCTGTTTCTTGAAGCTTAGCGTTCTTTTGTTGAAGGAGTGCTATCAGCTCCACTCCGAAAGGTTGGGTCTGACGAATGCTATCAGGATACAACAAGTTCTGCAAGTTGTAACCTAAGGTTTTGTGAGCCAAACCGAAGTAACTTTTGCCCTGTTGAAACGTCTGGTAGGCCAGTTTTGTTAAGGTGTCAGACATAAAAATGGCTGGGTCTGTGTAAGCAATGACGCACTCTGTAAATAATTGTAACACAGAAAGGTGGCGTTTGCCAAGCCGGCAGGCTGCTGCACCCGGACTGCCGGCTGTTATGCATTTAATTTAACTATAATTTATTCATTGAAATGCCATATAGCATTCCTCCTATTAGTCCTGAGAAACCCGGTTTCTTTAAGAACCCGGGTTTTTCGGCCATATTTCATCCAACTGAGAAACTCCATAATTGCGATTCTGCGGCGAATGCGCCACTGCAACTAAACTGAAGTTTTACTGGCTTCGCGCTCCTGGCGAAATGTCCGTTTAGTTGGAATTGGCGCAGACTTTCCTCCAAAAAAGTCAATCCAAATCCTTCTTATACCCCGTTTAATCACATCAAAGGGAAGCAGCCATAAGTGATCCAAACCCAAGTAATATTGCAGGTGCCTTGCCAACCCTAAAAAGTTGAAACGACCATCGTTCAGACTCCGCCTCAGATAAGAGGTATATATCATTGGCAAACTCCCGAATCCTCGCATCAGTCTGCCTGGTGAACTCTTATATTCGAGCCGCTCAATTGCTGCAATGGGTAGCTTTTCGATATCTTGTAAAATCGATAGGGGAACTGGGGCGTCCAAAAGGTCGCGCAATATCGGCAGCGTATCTTTTAACCGCAAAACCAATTGTCTTTTTTCAGCCTGTGCGACTAGCCGGTGCCAATCAATTGCATCTGGGGATGAGTTAATCACCGTCATCGCGTCAGCCACCCAGCGAATTGTCGGAAATATATCCCCATGCCATCCATGCACGCAGACGTGAAATAACTGGTCTGTCGGGCTTAAAACGTGGGTTGACAAATCATCTATTTGAACAGATATCGCGCCCTTCCAGAAATCCTCGTCAGCATTCTCTTGAAGGCACTGGTGCAATACATGCCAGTGCAAGTCTATCCCACCGCCTAATTGCTCGTTTTTAAAGGGCATTGCGTGCAGTAAATCTATATATATTTCCTGTTTTTCTGCATAGGCTTCCCACCCCAATTCCCTCAACAGCTTCATGGCTGCTAAAGCCTCTGCAGTGGGCACGAGAATGTCAAAATCACTCATGGGGCGGAGGCCATAATCTCGGTAATAGTTTAAGGTCAAAGCCGCACCTTTCAGAAGCATGGTTTGAATCCCCGCCTCGTGAAAAGCCTGCCGCACAGATGAGACTTTCTTAAATAAGAGTTGGTTTTTGCACCAGGTGAGCCGGTAGACTCCCTTAAATGTTGCCATCAGGGGGTCATTTACCCCATGAAGCGACAAATTGCGATACAATAAAGGCAGTAACCGATAGGAACCGACATCGAGGCGTTGAATATCAACACCGGCTTTCCATTCCTCCCAAGCAGCGAGGGCGTCTTCCCCTTGCAAAAGCGCAGCTCGCAATAGCAATCCTTGCTGGTAAGTCGGCTTGTAGCCCCCCAGATTTTCCTTTGTATTCATTTGCCACTCTTGCATTGTACCTCCTTTCTTTGTTCTAGTTTGCACGGGAGCATCCCATTTTTGTAATCCCCCTCACCCCCAACCCCTCTCCCACTTTGGGGTGAGGGGAGAATTCTTTATTTTTCCCCCTCTCCCGACCTGGGAGAGGGGGGGAACGGGGGGTGAGGGTGACAGTCTTTGCTTGCTTCGGGATGCTCCCCGCCTGTCCCACTCCCGGGGGATAAATCCTCTCTGCCTTTCATTCCCAAAGACTTTCCACCAGACATCCATCTTTTACAGTATACACATATTTGGCTTCCCGCACAATATCCCTGTTATGGCTTATTATCAGAATAGCCGGCGCTTCCGCCATGCCTTTGAGATTTTTTATCAGCTGGCTCACAGCCGCCTCGTCCAGATGATTGGTTGGCTCATCGAGGATGAGGAGCTTGGGTTGGCGCACAAGAGCGCGGGCGATGGCTATCCGCTGGCGCTGTCCACCGGATAGCAGCATTCCCCCTTCTCCCACACAGGTTTCGTAGCCTTCGGGGAGCCGGTGGATAAATTCATGGGCTGTTGCTATTTTAGCAGATTCAATCCCCCTTTCCCAACTCACATCATAACTTCCATCTGGCGCACCATAGGTGATATTTTCCCAAATTGTCCCGGCAAAGATCGTCGGATCTTGCATGACGACTCCTATTTGCCGGCGCAGGTGCGCAATGTCCAGCGTGCTGAAGGGACAGTCATCTGCCCACAGCTCTCCTTCTTGTGGCCGGTAAAAGCCTAAGATAAGATAGATAATGGTGCTTTTGCCGGCACCGTTGCGCCCGACAATCGCTACAGTCTCTCCAGGATTGACTGACAGCGTTACATTTGACAGTATCCTCCTGTCGCTGTAAGAAAAACTCACGTTCCTTAGAGTGATTTTGCCCTGAAAGCCAATTTTTTCAGTGCCGGCATAAGGTCTTGTGTCGCTCACCTGTAACAGCTCGTATAAAACAGTCAGGGATTCATTCCCTTCTATAATTTGGGGAATGGCTTGCAAGATTGTGCTGGCATAAGTTCTCATCAAGTTTGCCGCTACATAAAAGGATACCATTTCCCCTAAGGTCATGTAGTCGGCGGATATCGCCCAGCCGCCAGCGATTAAAAGCAGGACACTTGCAGCAGCGACGGTAAAGCTTTGCGCCAGACCGTAAGCCGTATAGAGCCAAGCCATCGCACTGCTTGTCAATCGCTCATCATTCAGCAATTTACCTTGCCTCACCCTTTCAAATTCCTCCGCCGCTTGGATTTGAGTGAGTTCCATATTTTGCAGGACAAACAGCATGCCTTTGCTGAAATTTTCAAAGGGGCGGTGATAAGCTTTTAGCCAATGTTTTACTTTTTTGCCCAGACTTTTGCTCAACAGATAAATCAGAGGCGCGACGAGCGCCAGCACGAGAAACAAAAACCAATTAACTGCGATTAACACGGCGCTCAAAACAGCACATATGAGCAGCGCGGGGATGACTTGGGCAACTAGCGCATTGCTCATTATGTCCAGGCGCAGGGTGTCTTGAACGGCGATAGTGTGCAACTGGCTCGTATCGGCTTGACTGTAGTAGGAGCGCGAAAAAGCGTAAAACTTATTTAATAGTTCAACCCTCAGCCGCTGGATGGCAATTTTAGTGATTTTAAGGATAATGTATCTCGTCCACAGCGCCAGCGCCATGTTGCCGGCGTACAAGACAAGAACCGCCACTCCTGTGAGCGCCAAAAGCGATAAGTTGTTGGTGGGTATTGCGACATCAAAGACATGGCGTACCAGCAAGGCAATGGGGAAGAAAACCGCAGATTGCCCCAGGGAGGCTGCAACGCTCCAGAACAGCAAGTGGTAATAATCTTTGTATAATTGACTGTAGTAACGCCAAGCTGGTAAGTTCATTTTATGCTCTTTACTTCCTTCACATGAGGCTAAAAACCGGGTTTCTTTAAGAAACCCGGTTTTTTACCCGTTTGCACCTCGCCGCCGGTCGAGAGAGGCTTTCAGCATGCGCACAATTTCCAGCCTCGACTTGCGAGAGCGCTCCTGGTTTGTTTGGTGCAAGCGCCGCCGCGCGACTAACTCGGGAAGCACCTTTATATGCAAACCAAGCTCCACAGCACGCGCACACCAGTTGAGAAATTCCATTTGATATTCTGCTGGATAATTTTCATCAAACAAGCCAACCCGAAAAAAAGCTTCGCGCTTGACGAGTATAGCACTAGGGATATAACCTGGCATTGGGTCAGGTGGGCAATAAATGCCTTTCATCCCTTCAGGGTCTAACTCTGGGCTGATAAATTGTCGCACATAACCGGTAACAATGTCAAGGTCTGGTTCGGCATCAAACGCTGCCATTTGCAGGGCAAGTTTGTCCGGAAACCAGACATCATCAGCATCCAGAAACGCGAAAAAGTCACCCTTAGCCAGTGGGATGGCTCGGTTTCTGGCGGCTGCAGCACCGGCACAGGTTTGAAAGAGATACCGCACAGCCGGCACATAGCGTTTGGCAATCTCCCCACTCCTATCCCCTGAACCGTCATCCACAACAAATATCTCCACCGGCTGATAAGTCTGCGCCAGCGCACTCTCCAGCGCTTCTGCCAAATAGCGCTCGCAATTGCGCACAGGTACGATAGCGCTCACTAGCGGTTGATTTCCCATCCTCATTCTTTCTCACTTCTCCGAGATCGCTGGCGCTCGATTGATTGTTTTAAGATTTTTAACAAGAGGTCATTGTTCAATTTAATATCTGACAGTGAAATATTTGCGTCGTGTATCCGCTTGTAAAGCAGCACCTCAGGAATCACCGCCATCAGGATGTTTTTGTCCTTGGCCCTGGCGAACCAATCCACATCTTCTGCCGTCCTTAAGTTGGGATTAAACTGGCCTATTTTCTCAAATAAAGTCTTTCGTGCCACTAAAGTTTCCATAATCCGGCTAACGCGATCTCCTTCTAATAATTCAGGTTTAAACCCCGGCGGTATCGAATATCCTTCCTCCAAAAAAAACTTGGCTTTTGCAACTGTGTATTGGATTTCGGGCTGGCTGAGCAGGTAATCTACCTGGACACTTAATTTATTGGGTGCCCACAGGTCGTCATGGGAGAGAAATGCCACGAACTCTCCGCGAGCCGCATCAATACCGACATTATAAGCGTCCGCCACACCCTGACCCGTTTGACGGATATAGCGTACCGGCTTGTAAGATTTGGCAATCTTTTCCGTGCTATCTGTAGATTGGCCATCAACCACGATAATTTCATACGGTTCATAAGTCTGGGACAGAATGCTTTCAATGGCTTCTGCCAAGAAGCGCTCCCCATTTTTTACAACCATAATAACGCTGACTAGCGGTTTCTCCATTTTTCAATAGCTCCTTTATAGATTTACCCATGCTTTCACGCCGGCTTTTCCAGCTTAACACACGCGACGGCTCTCGCCGCAGCAGCCCCATCCGGCTGCTTGGGAAATTGCGAGCTGCGCCGGTCTGCCGGCAGCATAATCCAGTCAACATATTCCTTTTCCTTGCACTCGCTGACATCTGCAAATTGCCAGCCCTGTTCTGTGTAACAGAAAAATGTGCGCGTCACCCCTGCCGGCTGGAAAGCGGCAATTGCTTCCTCTAGCAAGTCCCCGTCAAATACTTGCTGGGTGCCAATATTTCGATACCTGCCAAATGGAACAGTCAGCAGGAGTCGTCCAGAAGGCTTTAGCGTGCGCCGCATTTCGCGCACAGCCAGCACAAAATCCTCGGGCCTATTTTCCTCACAGGTGCCTGCGCCGGTGAACTGCCTGTTGTCAAACCCAATATGTTCCAGCGTAGAAATGCAAACTACAGTATCGTAATAGTTATCCCGGACAGGAATCTGCCGCAAATCTTCAAATAGATAGGAAATACCTCGCTCCCAATAGCACTGGGTTTCCGGGGCCAAGGTTAAAATGTGCAATTTTTTACCTGTCCAGATCGGTCTGTCCAAAAGGAATGCGTGATTGAGAGCAGAACCGGCATCGAGAATGCGCTCCGGTTGCGTATCGAATTGAGCGAATAGCCACGGATATTCCACGCACCGCTCATCCAAAGCAAAGCCATAGCCATCTGGCAGCGGCTGGACCCCCTTAAATTTAGACATTAAATCTAAATTTTCTAGAGTTTGGCCAATGAACTGCTGGCGGTAGACGCTATAGCCTGGAAACCAAGGAATTTGTCCGCTTTTTAAGTAGTGTTTTACGATTAAATTCGTAGCTTTTTCGCGCATTTATTTTCACTCCATCCCTTTATCCTTCGGAAAGTATGTCTAAAATAACCTCAGGAATTTTCCCCATGTCAGTCCTCAAGTTTAGCTGATAGTAAGGAACGTCCGCCACACCCTGACCCGTTTGACGGATATAGCGTACCTGCTTGTAAGATTTGGCTACCTTTTCCGTGCTATCTGTAGATTGGCCATCAACCGCAATTATTTCATACGGTTCATAAGTCTGGGACAGAACGCTTTCAATGGCTTCTGCCAAGAAGCGCTCCCCATTTTTTACAGCTATAATAACACTGACTAGCGGTTTCTCCATTTTTCAATAGCTCCTTTATGGATTTACCCATGCTTTCACGCCGGCTTTTCCAGCTTAACACACGCCATTCTAAACAGACTAGGAGTTACAGTGCTTCTCCCAGCGGTTTTCCTAAAGCTTAGCTTCATCCAGATAGGACAATCCAGGAAGAGGCGCGGCTGATCCATTGCTTTGCTGCCGACGCCGGTCCAGAGATTTTTTGAGTACCTTAATGAAATTATTATCGTGTATATTGTTTCCAGAAGTCATGCTGTCCAGGTGTCTTCGGTAAAACAGCGTCACCTGCTTCAACACAACCATTGAAACCCCCTGCTCCCAAGCTCGCATAAACCAGTCAACATCCTCACTGTAACGCAGCTTCTCGTCAAACAAGCCTATTCTGTCAAACACCGACTTCCTAAAAATCGCACCCCCCAAGTGAAAAGAAACAATCGGTTCGGCAAATTCAACCAATAATTGTGTGTCTGCGGCGCTGTCCGATAGCCGCATATACTGTATGTACCCCCCGACAATTTCGACCGATGGATTTGCAGCCAAGCACCCCAGCTGAATTTCTAATTTATTTTTTGGCCACAAATCGTCCGCATCCAAAAAAGCGATAATGTTTCCCCTCGCCATCTTCATTCCCGTGTTGCGGGCTGCAGATGGCCCACTATTAGATTGCCACACATAGCGCACATCCCCCTGGAAACTTTTGGCAATTCCAGCAGTGCCATCTGTCGATCCATCGTCTACAATGAGAATCTCTAGAGGATGGTAATTAAGCTGTTGCACACTCTCAACAGCTTCTGCCAAAAAGGTTTCTCCATTGTACACGGGGATAATAACGCTGACGTAAAATTGTTCTGATTGCATCTCTTTTTTTTCTCAGTCAATATTTCTAAGCTTGTTAAAGAAGTAGTTTGGGCTCTTTTTGATTAACTGGTAACGGCCAGAGAGTGAAACTTCTGCTACCACTTGGCAAACTTCCGATCCGGAACCATCAGCCGAATCATCAAATAAGATAAACCCCCCGGGCTCTAAAAAACTATCTACATTCTCAAAATCCCGTTTCGCGAATTCGTAAGAGTGATTTCCGTCAATATAAGCCAAACTAATTGGCCCGCCCAGGTGAAGGTTACGGCCAAACACATCATTAACATTTTGTTGCCGCACCCATTGCTCGAAAAAATAATCCGACGCGGCTTCAATAGCAAAAGGTAAATCATGTTTGCTAAAAAAAGATACATTTTTAATGAAGCTGGATTTGACAAATTCTTTGTATTCTTCACGCTGAATATAGGGATGGCCCGCCAACGCCCCACCTTTCTCCGAGGCACCAAAATCCCAGGGGTCGCTACAGATTAGCTTGTTCCCCACTCCATGCTTTAATTTGAGGTAAGTTATTAAATTAGTAGACAGGCCGCAAAATGAACCTATTTCGACAATCGGTGCTTGACTGGGGAGGTGAGATATGGCGTAGTCCAAGCACCAGATATTGCCTGTATTTAACATCCCGGCATTGGCGAAACAAAGCCATTTGATGAAATCATCGGCTTTCAGAACTTTCTTAACGACGAGATGCTGCAACTGCTCTTGACTCGACATATTTAATGCCCCTTCGACCGGCATGAATTTTGATTGGTATAGAGGAGGTCTAAAATCACCTCAGGAATTTGTCCAGTGTCAGTGCCCAAGTTCAGCTGATAGCAAGGAACCTGCCTGACCAGTTGTCCCATTGTCTGAAAACCCTTTTTCCTGTCCCCAGGCAATTGAAATATTGTACTCGGAGCCAGCGCCGCCAGACCGGCAGCCGGCGATGCCGGTTTCAATGCCGTCTCTCTCCCCCCACTGATGCGCGGTATCAAAATTGCCCTGATCGGAAAACTTGGCAAAAGTTTGTCCGGAAAACTCTCGCTCAACAAATAAACTGCTTTTTCTGTACCGAGCCGGTCAGGATTGCTGATATGTGAAACCATAAACGGCAATCTTCCCACATCATCCGCATTTTTCTTGCCGGTGCTGTAAATACTGAAAACCGTTGGGGTGGGGTGGTGCGCCAGCAGACAGTAATCGTCGCTAGCATAGAAAAGCTCGGAATTCAGACAAGCTAGAGCTGTGGTCGATTTGCCCGAACCCCCTTTTCCCACCAGCAGCACCCCCCCGCTGGGAAGTCCCACCGCACCGGCATGAATCAGTTGGATTCCCCGCTGACTCATCCACAAGTGAAAAATTGCCCGCAGAGGAGCGCCACTTTCATAGTAGGGAATCTGTTTGGCAGTCTTAACCCAGTATATTCCCAAGTTACGCTCTCTATCCAAAACCGAGAGTGCGTTCACTCCTATTTGGACAATCGTATGAATGCGCTCATCAACAAACCCTCGAATTTCCCCGCCCTCTCGATAATCATCCGCTTGCCAAGGCGGCGGCTGCATTACAATATTCGTAGAGTCACTGTCCCACAAACACACCGTCAGCGCCGGCTCCCCAACAGGTCCTGTCGCCAAGTGCGCTAAAGCCGGTGTGATATAGGGTAGCAGCGCCTCTCCCGCAAAACGCAACCGAACCGCCAAACCGGCTATACAATAATAGCGGTCAACACACCCCCCGCCAGCTGCTTCAGCTTGTCCGTACTTTTCACAAACCTCATCGAAAAACTCCAGCGGCTCCATTCTAGCATTCTTGGCTGCCATATCCGGCAGCAATAATTTGTTTATCATCAGTCCTCTCACACAGCCGCCGGCTTGACATTTGGCCAGCCTGTTTCATCCACTTCATGGATGGGGTCTAACAGCAGCAAATCTTCCATATCCGTGTACTTATCTAACTTGGGGGGCTCAAAGCTAAGCTTTTCTGGATTGGCATTCGCTTCGATTGCGCCGGCGGCTGCTGTCGTGCTGTCCGATTCATCTGTCTGTGCGACGACGATCAGTTCCTCCTCCTGTAACTGTTCTATCATATTGTTGACCGCCTTTTCAATCTCTGCCGGCTCGCCATCGTACCGGCTCACCATCTCTTCCAGAATCTGCTTCCTAGAAATTCCTCTTTCAATCCCGCTCCAAATCTCCGCCCCTGTTTTGACCAGGCTATAATAATGCCCTTTCACCAGATGGACAATTACGACTTCACCGTCAATGATTTCATGGACAACTTTAGGACTATTGATTGTGAAACGTTCTGACGCCATATTTATTTTACCTCTTTTTTGTGGCCTTGAACTAAATTTACAGTAGGGTGCGTTCCGCCTGGAAACGACTCCGCACAAGTCGTGCCGGTATGTTGGGGCGTCACGCAGCCCAATCAGTCCAGCCGTGCGGTGCGTTCCGCCTTGAGAGAATGCCGCACCAGTCGTGCCTGTATGTTGGGGCGGAACGCACCCTGCGAATACCCAGGTTTAACCAATGCCCCATGCCCATCTCCTACCACATCACCCACTCCACTGATTATCACAAAAAACGCCACCCCGCAGGGTGGCGTCCTTAAGAAGTTCACGAATTGCCTAGATTAGCAATCATAATAGAGCGCAAACTCGTAGGGGTGCGGGCGCAGCCGCATCGGGTTGACTTCGTTGTCAATCTTGTACTCAATCCAGGTGGTCAGGAAGTCTTCTGTGAACACCCCACCGGCAAGCAGGAACTCGTGATCCGCTTCCAGCGCCTTGAGAGCGTCTAGCAGAGAGCCGGGAGTGGACGGCACCTTGGCCAGTTCTTCTGGGGTGAGGTCGTAGATGTCCACATCCAGAGACTCGCCCGGATCGATCTCGTTCTTGATGCCATCCAAACCGGCACACAGCATCGCCGCAAAGGCCAGGTAGGGGTTGCAGGTGGCGTCGGGACAGCGGAACTCCAGCCGCTTGGCCTTGGGATTCGTACCCGACAGGGGGATGCGAATGGAAGCTGAGCGGTTGCCTTGGGAGTAGGCCAAGTTCACCGGCGCTTCAAACCCGGGAACCAGCCGCTTGTAGGAATTGGTGGTGGGGTTGGTGATCCCCAGCAGCGCCGGTGCGTGCTTGAGCAACCCGCCGATGTAATGCAGCGCCGTCTTGCTCAGGTTGGCGTAGCCATCGCCCCAGAACAGGGGTTGGCCATCCTTCCAGATGGACTGGTGGGTGTGCATCCCAGAACCGTTATCATTAAATAGCGGCTTCGGCATGAAGGTGACAGTCTTGCCGTACTTCTTGGCAACGTTCTTGATGACATACTTGTAGGTCATCAGGTAGTCAGCCGCCTTCACCAAAGTATCGAAGCGGAAGCCCAGCTCGTTCTGCCCGCCTGTGGCCACCTCGTGGTGGTGCTTTTCAATTGGGACGCCGCATTCCGCCATCGTCAGCAGCATCTCCGTGCGGATGTCCTGCTGGGTGTCCGTTGGCGCAACCGGAAAGTAACCTTCCTTGTAGCGGGGTTTGTAACCCAGGTTTGGCTTTTCGTCCTTACCGGAGTTCCAGCGACCTTCCACAGAGTCCACATAGTAATAGCCCGTGTTCTGGGTTTGGTCAAACCGGACATCATCAAAGATGAAGAACTCCGCTTCTGGGCCAATGAAAGCTGTGTCGCCAATGCCGGTGGAAATCAGGTAGTCGATCGACTTCTGAGCAATGGTGCGCGGATCTCGGCTGTACCACTCGTTGGTGCGCGGTTCCTTGATGCTGCAGATCATGCTCAAGGTCTTCTCTTTCATGAACGGGTCGATCCACGCTGTGGTCGGATCGGGCACCATTGACATGTCTGATTCGTTGATCGCTTTCCAGCCCCGAATGCTGGAACCGTCGAAAGGCACGCCCTCGTCGAAGGCACTCTCGTCAATTAGGTCGCGGTAGAACGAGCAGTGCTGCCAGATCCCTGGCATGTCGATAAATTTCAGGTCTACGATTTTAATATCTTGCTCTTGGATTAGCTGCAAGACTTCTTGCGCGGTTTGCGGCATGAATGACTCCTTACCTTATGTCCTTAATCGCTCAGCTATGGCCATTCTATTGAACCCGAATCATCCTACGGACTAGGAATTTCAGGATTTTGTATCGCTGGATACAAGTTATTGTGTGTTCTATCACATTCCAAGATGAATCTAAGCACAGTCGCCCTTCTGCTCTCATAGAGAAAAGATTAAGAATCGCGGCGCGTTCAGTAGAGCTGGGTTAAGCGTCAGGTGTCAGGTGTCAGGTGTCAAGTTTCAGGTGGTTCAGGCACCGCTCCCACCTATGTCCCATGCCAGAAGCCCCATGCCAGAAGCCCCATCGCCCGCTGCCCCATTGCCGACTGCCCATTCCCATATGTTTCTGGGGAGCGCTTTGTAGTAGACTACAATCGGCTAATTATCAGACGACCGCTCGGACTAGCGGGACAACAGGTGCTGCTCTTGTCCCTGCGCCTTATCTGCCCGACCGGTGGATAGCGCCCCAGCCCGAGCGGGCAAGTCAGTGCGCCGCTGCTACCGACAGCGAGCCCACGCACGGTCACGAGTCGCTTTCGCTTTTCTGTTGAAGTTGTTGGGAGAAGAATTTAATGCGGGACGCAATCACAAGCCTGATTAAAAACTACGATGTAACGGGTCGCTATCTCGACCGCGATGCCATTGACCGGCTGAAATCCTATTTTGCCACCGGCACGGCACGGGTTCAGGCAGCCGCTGCCATCAATGCTAACGCAGCCGGTCTGGTTAAACAGGCTGGATCTCAGCTGTTTGCAGAACAGCCGGAACTGATTCGTCCGGGTGGAAATGCCTACACGACTCGTCGCTACGCAGCCTGTCTGCGGGATATGGACTATTACCTCCGCTATGCCACCTACGCCCTAGTGGCCGGTGATACGGACGTCCTCGACGAGCGCGTACTGCAAGGTCTGCGGGAAACCTACAATTCTCTGGGCGTGCCCATTGGCCCGACCGTTGTGGGGATTCAAATTCTCAAGGATCTTGTCCGCCAACAAGTCGCCGCTGCCGGCATTGAACCTGGCCCTTGGCTCGACCAGCCCTTTGACCACATTACCCGCGAGCTGAGCGAACAGGATATCTAACGGACTCTCCCCTGCGGAGAGCCCAATGGCGAGTGACAGTTGCTATCGCCCCTGCTCCCTTGCCGGTGCGGTGGCAATTGCTCTCGCCCCGCACGCCTACCGAAGTCCGCTTTGCGGCAAGTTTTGTATAAAAAAATCCGGTTTAACAAATCCTTATCCATCATTCCAGGACTCTGACTGGCCCCTGTTTGTAGTTGGGCTGCACGCCCAATCACTCCTTATCCCTCGTTCCAGGGCTCTGACTGGCCCCTGTTTGTAGTTGGGCTGCACGCCCAATCACTCGTTCCCAGCCTCAGGCTGGGAACCCGCTTCTGGAGGCTCTGACTTGAAAAGGTTCGTAGTTGGGCTTTAGCCCTACTGGATCTCCGCCGCCCGAAGCGACTTTTCATTGGTGGTGGTG
>Ga0185317_100275_pt1 | contig 15442 bp, 9 predicted proteins | sample DevilsHole_FD_128020 | JGI IMG/M metagenome (GOLD analysis project Ga0185317, IMG submission 128020) | Groundwater microbial communities from Devils Hole, Nevada to study Microbial Dark Matter (Phase II) - Devils Hole (SPADES assembly)... | ecosystem: Environmental > Aquatic > Deep subsurface >...
GAATAGCTCTGGACCTGCGAGCCGTATACCTGCGCGCGCAGGTCTTGCGTGCGGTTCATCGACCACACCGGCACGTCGAACTCCTTAACGCCGGGGAACATCGCCAGTCCGTCGTTCCAGTTCACGACAAAGAGCGGGTCGGCGAGCGCGGCTTGTTGCTGGCCCGGCGGCGTGATCGGCGGACCATGTTTCGGAGGTCGCGGCCGCGCCTCCGGCCCGAGGCCGCCCGCACCACTGCCAGCGGTGCGAGCAAGAACAGCGCCGTGGTTCGGAGCGCCTGCGGCCCCATCGTACGTCAGGCTTTCAGCATGACCATTCACCCTCTGGCCGCGCCTCTCGGTCGTCTCGGCCGCCTCGTCGTCACCGCGAGAATGTCGGCGAGTGGGCAACACCGGCAAGCGCGTCGACTGGTGTTGCGCCGGGGCCGGCAGATGAGGCGTAGTTGCCTTGGTCTCGGCCTCGTGCTCTCTCCCGCGCGGCCGGTCCGGCGTGGAATCACTCGGCGGTGCATCGCCCCGCGAGGTCGACTGGCGCGCAGCCGGCGATCCGTTACGATGTGCTTGTGACCTCGGCACAGCATCCTCGATGCTCGATCCGACCGTTGCCACCGCCATCGTCGATGCCGCGGATCCAACGGCACCCGTAGCGCCCGCATCGCCGACAAGGATGGGACCCGCCTCAGGCTGATAGTCTGGAGAACGGGGGGGGCAGGCGGTCTACTCGGCGGCCGGTCGGTCTCGCGTCGCGCTGGTTGTGTGTGGCGACGGCGGAGTCACCCCTGAATACCTGAACGTGCGCGGCACCCGTCACGCCCACTGGGCGGTTACCGGCCCACGCCGGCCCCATCGCCCACGGCAGGGTGGCCCCGGCCAACAGCCGCAGTTCCATCGCCTCCGGTTCGCGCAGCGTGCGTTTGCAGCGAGCGGCTTGCGCACGCGGTGTATCGCCGGATGAATAGCGAGGCGACACCAGAGACCGAACAATACGCACGAAGAGACCGAGCGGTGAGAAATGCATCGAAGTCCCCCCGACTAGAACGACTCAGGCCTCCGAGCCGTTTCCGCGCCCAGTGCATCCAGAACCGGGCACTGAGAATGAGTGCGAACGGGTGAACTTCTATCCACCGCCGGGAACAATGGCAAATGAAATCTGGCCGCCGAACGAGGCTACTGGCTAGACCTCATGCCAGCGACACGGTGACGATACTCGTCGTCGGGTCGGTGAGCGGCTGAGCCTTGAGGTCGTTGTAGGCCAGAGTGAACAGCGCCTCGTTGATGCGCAGGCTGCGCAGCGCGGTCAAGTCGTGCGCGACCTGACCCAGCAGGCTGAAGCCGGCCGACAGGTCCACTTGCAAGACCCAGAATTCAGACTGATAGTGCCACTCGGGAATGCAGAATTCGGCGTCGTCGCAGGCCACGTCGACGTATCGGCCGCCCTCCACAGGTATCGAGAGCACGCCGCTTTCAGCAAAGTAGGCGAACGCGTGGTGGTCCCATTCGGCCGCCGACCAACTCCAGCCGCCTTCGGGCGTGATCAGGAACTGATCCACCAGCGATGGGTTGTTCAGGTCCGACACGTCGAACAGCGACACCTGCAGGCCGTTGACTCGGCCGTTCTCATCGGCGTCGCGGCCGATGGCGAGCAGATGGTCGTCGCCGACCGGGTGCAGGTACGACGAGAAGCCGAGCACCTTGAGTTCGCCCATGATCTGCGGGTCGCGCGGGTCGCTGAGGTCGATCGCGAACAGCGGGTCAACCTGCCGGAACGTCACGACGAATGCGTGGTCGTCGAAGAACCGGGCCGAGAAGATTCGCTCGTCGGGCGCCATGCTCACGTCGCCCACCACGTTCAGCGTGTCGCCCTGCTGGGTCATAACGAACAGGTGGTTCTGGGTCTCGGTGCGGCCGCTGCTCCAATCGGTTTCGGTCGTGGCGATTCGGAACTGGTCGCCGTGTTCATCGAGTGAGAACTGATTCAGCACCTGGCCCGGCACCTCGCCCGACGCCTGCCACACGATGTCTGCGCCCAAGGCCAGCTTGTGAATCGTGGCGGTGTTGCCGTCCTCGCTCCAATCCTGACCCACCAGATAGATGTTGTCCGTCGATGCGTACACCGTGAAGACGTTGCCGAAGACGGTGGCCGAGTCGGCCGGGCCGCCGATCTGGTCGGCGTCCATGTCGAACGACAACACGCTGGTCATGTTCAAGAAATCGTCATCGGGCATCTTGTACAGGCTGCTGCAATCGACCAGCAGGTTGCCGGTCTGCTCCACCCAGCCGTCGGCCGTCAGGTCGCGCGAGCGGAACTGCGGCAGGTACGACTCGGGATCGGCGGCAGCCAGATCGTCGATGAGCTGCTCGACGCCGGCGCCGCCTGCGTCCGCCGCTCGCAGCGCGATCGGGGCCAGGAAGAACGGGAAGTGGGGCGCGTTGTCGAGCACGACGTAGACCTGTCCGCCGATCGCTCGCGACTGCATGTAGTTGCCTTCCAGGTAGCTCTCGTGGATCAACTGGGGGGCGGCGCGATCGGAAATGTCGAACACCGTGACCTTCACGTTCAGCGTGCCCGTGGGCCACCAGAAGCGGTCGATCGCGATGTCGGCGATCAGTTCGACGTCGCCGCCGTCATCGACAGGGTCATCACCGGTGGAGTCGTCGCCGGGATCAGTCACGGCGTCTTCGACCCACACGCTCGAGAAGACCATCACCCGATTGCCGCGGACGAACATGTCGACGCCGTAGCCTTCGATCGTGGTGCGCGAGACCACCTCGGCGTCATCGACGGGCAGCGAGTCGACGATGATCAGTTCGCCGTCGCGTAGGACGTAGATGAAGTTGCCGTCTGTCTTGACGATATCGGCCTCGTCCACGCCTTGTTCTTGCGTGTTGGTGGACGAGAACGTGGGCGCCGCATCGCCGCCGGCGGCGCCCGCCGTCTCGACGCGCAGCGCATCATCGAGCGCAACTGGTCCGGGCCTGCCCCACCCGCCGCCGTACCATTTCGCCGCCTGATCGGCCAGCCGCCGCGCCACGTCGGCGCAGCTTCCGAGTTGTTCGAGCGACTGTGGTTCGCGCCCGTTGGTGAGCACGTCGGTTCCGCCGCTGCCGACGAGCACATTGTCGCCGGCGCCGCCGTCGAGTGAATCGTTGTCGGTGGTCGTGCGGGCGGTGCGGCCGAACGTCGCCGCGGCCACGGCGACATCGTCGCCCTGGCCGGTCAGCGTGTCGTCGCCCTCGCCACCGGCGAGACTGTCGTTGCCGGCGCTGCCATACAGCCGATCGCGGCCGGCCGCGCCGTCGAGTCGGTCGTTGCCCTCGCCGCCCCAGAGCGTGTCGTCCAGTGGGCCGCCGACGAGTTGATCGTCGCCGTCGCCGCCTTCGAGCCGGTTCTCATCGGCGCCGCCGCGCAGACGGTCGGCGCCCTCACCGCCGCGCAGCGTGTCGCGGCCCGCACCGCCGTCGAGCAGGTCGCGGCCCGATCCGCCGATGATCACGTCGTCGCCCGTGCCGCCCCACACCGTCACCGGCACCATAATGCGACCCAAGCTCTGGTCGACGGTCACCGTGTCGCCGCCCGCGCCGGCGCTGATGCGAATGCCACGCACCCGCGCGTCGGGCCGCGTGCCGACCACGTTGCCGTTCACCGTCGCCACCAGCAGCGATCGGTTGGCCTCAGACCGGCCGATCACAATCTCATCCGCCTGGTCGTGGCCACCACGATCGCCCGCGATGTTCCAGACTCGCGACAACAGGCAGCGACTTTCCAGTTGCTGCAACGTCCCAAGCCGATGCGACTTCACAACCTGGCGAGTTGGCCCGTTCGACGTGCGTTTCTTGGTCGACATGTTGGCTTCCTAGGCTTTCGTCCGAGATACCCATCCACTTGTTCGTCACCCAATAAGTCGCAGAACGAGCGCAAAGCTCACGCGCGACAATCCAGGACTCCGCAGCGGCCGATTATTCCGTCTCCGGATCAAGCAAGCGGTGAGCCAATTTAAGTGCAACAACCGCTTTGCCGCAAGACGTCCATGGCCGGTTGCATCCTATTTGTCACCTGGGACTTGTGGCACGGCGAACCGGCCCGCGACGAACGCCGAGGAGGCCGACTCCTGGAGGGCGACCACTTTTGACCACGCGATGTGTGATTCACCAACACTGACGGACGACCACCAGAACCTACAGGCGGCCGAAGTTGTACTTCGGGTTTTCGATATTGAAGTCCATCGCTGTCAGATTCTGATTGAATCGCAGGTCGCGGTAGGTGTACTCCTCGACCAGTTCGCCGTCGGTGGTCGAGCCGCGCCGCGGCCAGTCGTAGGCCTCGAACCGGATCGGCAGGCCGTGCTCTTTGTCGAAGAAGACGCGAGTGCGGTAGTACGAGTAGCGTCGCGGGTCGTTGGGATGGACCGTCTTCACACACCAGCACACGCGACCGTCCACCTTGGCGTTGTCGCGTACCTCGACGCTGGTGCGCCCGAGCTGCCTCTCGGTCTCCCACCGCGTCACGAGTCGCGTGGTCAGGTTGGGCAAGCCGGACTCCGTGATGTCGTGTCGCGAGTTTTCGAGAGCCCGCTCGTCGCGAGGGTCCATGGCTACGGTGCCGCCCACGAGCTTCTCAACGCCCGTGCTGTGTACGACTAGCTTGTTGTCGTACTTGCCGCTCACGTAGATCACCTCGCGACCGTCGAATGGCTGGACCCACTTGAAGTAGACGCTGAACGGTTTGGTGCGCGATTTCATCTGGATGAACTCCATCGGCCGCAACTCGCCGCCGATCCGTTCGCGCTTGAGGAACATGCAGGTGTAATCGCGGACCGTGCGTAGTTGTTCCTGTGCCGCGTAGGCCAGGCGCAGCGGCTCATCGAGCGCGTCGGGCGAGTTGCTCGGCGCGGCCGGCGCCGACGTGCTGCTCTTCGAGCGAATCTCCTGGGCGACGAGTACCGCTCCACCGGCGAGCGACGCCGCGAACACGACTGCCACGACGGGGCGCACTGCGGGCCTGCGAATGGTCCGGATGGACATAGGGACACCCTCCTTGTTGCCGCTGGGTCTCGCAAATCCACACAGCCATGGAAACTGGGTCGGCAAGAGTGGCTTCGCGTCTGTCTCTGGGTGGGGTTATTATAGGTCCGGCTCTGATTGCGGCTAGGTCGCTTTGAGACTGTCGGATGTATCCCGCATGAACCAACCTTGCATCTCCATGGTCCGCATCGTATCGCGGCCGCTCGACGAGAACACCTACGTCGCGCGGCTGGCTAATCGCAACGACGCGATCGTGGTCGACCCCGGCTTCGAGCCGAATCTGATCCTCGATTACCTGAGCCGCGAGAAACTCGACGTCGCCGCGATCTTAAACACGCACGGACACGGCGATCACATCGCCGGTAACGCGGCGATCAAGCAGGCGTTTCCCAACGCGCCGATCGTGATCGGCGAACTGGACGCGCCCATGCTGTCGAATCCGATGTTGAACCTGGCCGCGATGGCCGGCGCTCGGGTCACGAGTCCGCCGGCAGACCGACTGGTGAACGACGGCGACGTGGTCGAGGCGGCGGGGATCAGACTGGACGTCCGCCACATTCCCGGCCACAGTCCGGGCCATGTCGTCTACGTTTGCCACGAGCATGCGCCGCCGATCGTGCTCGGCGGAGACGTGCTGTTCGCTGGCGGCGTTGGTCGCTGCGATCTGCCGGGCGGCAGCATGCAGACATTGATCGCCGGAATTCGCCAGAAGATTTTCACGCTTCCCGACGGCACGTGCGTGTTTCCCGGCCATGGCCCTCAGACCACCGTGGCTCGCGAGCGCCAATTCAACCGCTACGCTGGCGAAGGTGGACTGGCGATTGTTGGCGAGTGAGTTCGTCACGCCGCGCGGCGAGTCGCGACGCCCGGCGCAACGAGTTGGTCGAGGATGTACCGGGCCGTGCGCGCACTGGCGCCGGGCTCGACGACGATCCGCTTGAGCCCAGCGAGTTCGGCGACCGTCTCGGCGTGCGCGGCCGGGTCGCGCAGCCACTTCATCAGCCGTTCGGCGACGTCTGCGGACACGTCGCGGCACGTCAGGAACTCAGGCAGCAGTTCGCGCCCCGCCAGGATGTTCACCAGCGTGATGTACGGCGCGGACATCACACCCAACGCGCGCAGCGTGCGGTAGATCGGGTAGTCGGCCTTGCTGATCTGGTACATGATCGTGCTCGGCTTCGTGTGGAACAGCAGTTCGAGCGATACGGATCCGCTCTTGGCCATGCACACGTCGGATGCGTGAATGATCTCGGCGGTTCGACCGACGTGGGGTCGGGCGCGTCCGCCCAGCGTCGACGCGGCGATGTGCGATGCGACCAGCGCCCCATGTTGCTCGCGGAAACAGGCGATCGGAAACCGGGCCTGGGGAAACTCGCGGGCGATTCGCTCCGCGGCGCGCAGGTAGATCGGCAGGTTGCGTTCGACCTCGGTCGTGCGCGATCCGGGCAAGATGCCGATGACCGGCGCGTCGGGCGTGCCGACGTGTTCGCTTAGGAAGTCGGAATCGAGTTGCTGCGCGAGCAGCTCATCGAAGTAGGGATGGCCGACCAGCGTGGCCGGCACGCTGCGTTGGCGATACCAATCCACCTCGAAAGGAAACATGCAGAGCACGTGGTCCACGAGTCGTCGCATCTTGCCGACGCGCCATGTGGCCCAGGCCCAAACCTGCGGCGGCAGGAAGTAAAAGACCGGGATGCCGAGCGATTTGGCTCGCCGCGCGATCCACCAGTTGAATCCGGGGTAATCGACGAGCACAACCGCATCGGGCCGCTCGTCGCGCAGGTGACGGCCCGCGTCTTTTGACAGCCCAATGAACCGGCGCAGACCCGCGAGCGCCTGCACGATACCGATCACCGGGTAATCGGCGAGCGGGAACAGCAGTCGGCAGCCAGCCGCTTGCATGTGCGGTCCGCCGAAGCCGGTGAACTCCACATCGGAGTGTTGCGCACGCAGTTCGTGCATCAGGCTTGCCGTGTGTACATCGCCGCTCGGCTCGCCGGCCGAAAAGAACAGTTTCATGCGTCATCCATTCCACAAGATACGGAGGTGTAGGCCCCACGCGGGCGTACAACGCACTTTGCGAGTGCCTCAGGATGTCCTGTAGCGGACGCCGTCCGTGGCGTTTCGTCGGACCGGCCATGGAACGCCACTAGGCGTTCTCTACAGGCTGATTGCAAAGTGCGTCGCGCGCCACGATGCATAGGCCGCGCGGCATGATGGCCTAAGTTCAGCTTTCGGGGAAGCGAACTTTTGGGTGCGCAGTTGAACGGGGTGTGCGACGCACTTTGCGCAGGCCTTCGTTTTACGCCGGGCCGAAGGCGACGGCACTTGTCTGGACAACTGCCTGCCGTCGCCTTCGGCTCGGCGTTAGACGAGTTGCGCACGAGATCTCAAACCGCGTCGTGCACCCATGAACGTGTTGTGAGCACGAATCGCAATGTGGGGCGTGCGTCGCGCCAGTGAGGCTGTTGCGTTCGCCTGACCTCGACCCCAGGCGCGCACTCATCAACAAGCCGAGCGGAACCTTGTTTCGGCCCCGTTCCGCAAAGGCGTCACACCCCGTGCAAAAGGTCGGTCGTCGATCAACCGGTACTACGCCGACGGCAAGGAGATCAAGATGTCTGTGCCGGACTCCGACTCCGGCATCTACCTGCGCGGCCAGGGTAAGTCTCAGATCAACATCTGGTGTTGGCCGATCGGATCGGGCGAGGTTTACGGCTACCGCATGGACAAGTCGATGCCGCCGGCGGTCCGCGCTGGCGTGACGCCGAAGAAGAACGCGGACAAAAACATTGGCGAGTGGAACACGTTCGAGATCACGATGAAGGGCGACCGACTCACGGTCGTGCTCAACGGCGAGAGGGTGATCGACGGAGCGCAGCTTCCAGGCATCCCGCCGCGCGGACCGATCGCGCTACAGCATCATGGCGGCAAGAAGGACGGCAAATGGACCGGCCCGCCCAGCTTGGTGCAGTTCCGGAACATTTACATCAACGAGTTGAAGTAGCCGAATCCACGTGACCGTCTAACGATACGCACGGCGATGCCGCCAAGCCGACGCGGCGTTGCGTCAGCGCCAGCCACCCGAGATCTCAGACGAATCGTAACGCCGTATTGGTTCGGGGTTCAGCCCGTAACGCAAACCGCCTATGATTGTGGCCCGTGCACAATTTCGAGAGTCGCACTTGGACATCGAACTGCTATGCCCAATACGGACCTTAAGCGCCTACGCAATATCGGTATCATCGCGCACATCGACGCCGGCAAGACCACGCTCACCGAGCGGATACTCTACTACACGCACTCGACCCACAGGATGGGCGACGTAGACGACGGCACCACGGTCACCGACTTCTACCGCGAGGAGCAGGAACGCGGCATCACGATCTTCTCGGCCGCCGTCACCTGTCGATGGAACGACTACACGATCAACATCATCGACACGCCGGGCCATGTCGATTTCACTGCTGAGGTTGAGCGCAGCCTGCGCGTGCTTGACGGCGGTATTATCGTCTTCAGCGGCGTCGAAGGGGTCGAAGCGCAGTCGGAAACCGTGTGGCGGCAGGCCGACAAGTATCACGTGCCACGATTGGCGTTCGTGAACAAGATGGACCGCGTCGGCGCCGATTTCGCCGCCGTAGTCCGCGAGATCCGCGAACGGCTCGAAGCCACGCCGGTCGCCGTCGAAATCCCCATCGGCGTGGGCGCCACTTTCCGCGGCGTCGTCGATCTGGTCGAGGACCGGGCGTATTACTTCGACGAGCAATCGCTCGGTTCCACTATCACCAACGAGGCTGTGCCCGAGGAACTTCGCGACGAAACCGCGCGGTGGCGCGAAGAGATGTTCGACACGTTGACCAAGTTCGACGATTCGGACCGGCTCACGACCGCCTACCTCGAGGGCCGGCCGGTCCCCGCCGCCACGATCCGTGAGGCGCTGCGCGACTGTTGTCTGCAGCGCGGCGTCACGCCGGTCTTTTGCGGTTCGGCATTCAAGCGAATCGGCGTTCAACCGCTGCTCGACGGCGTCGGCTACTACTTGCCCAGCCCGCTCGATGTTCCACCGGTCGAGGGGACCAGCCCCAAGAAAAAGGACAAGAAGGAAAAGCGGGCGGTCGATCCCAAGGAGCCGTTCTGCGGGCTGGTCTTCAAGATCCAGAGCGACCAGCACGGCGACCTAGCGTTCGTCCGAATCTACTCGGGCACGCTCGAGGAAGGAACACGTCACTACAATCCGCGCAGCGATGCCAAAGAGACCGTCCAGCGCCTGCTGCGCATTCGGGCCGGCGACCGCGAGAAGCTGGAGTCGGCCGAGGCCGGCGACATCGTCGGCGTCGTGGGCCTCAAAGACTCGGTCACGGGCGACACGCTGTGCGACACGCGGCATCCCATCCTGCTCGAACGCATCGAGTTCGCCGAGACCGTCGTCAGCATGTCGATCGAACCCGCGTCGTCCGCCGACAAGAACAAGATGATCGACGTCCTCAAGACGATCGCTCGCGAGGACCCCACGTTTGAATGGCGGTTCGACGAGGAGACCGGCCAGACGATCATGAGCGGCATGGGCGAGCTGCACCTCGAAGTGAAACGCAACCGAATGCTCAACGATTTCAACCTGAAGGCCAAGGTGGGCAAGCCGCGCGTGAGCTATCGCGAGACGATCAAGCACGCCGCGCACGCATGGGGCGAGTGCATCCACCAAACCGCCGGACAGGGCCTGTTCGCCCGAGTCAACGTCCGCGTCGAACCACACAAGGGCGAACAGTCGGTCGCGATCGACACACGTCTGAAACCGGGAGTCATCCCGCCCCAGTTTCTGCCGGTCATCGAATCGTCGCTGCACGACGAAGCCCGATCGGGCGGCACGTTGGGCTACCCGCTGATCGACGTGAAGATCGTCGTCACGGACGCCGAGTATCGCGAGGTCGAGAGCATCGAGCCGGCCTATCGAGCGGCCGCCGCCGACGCTCTTCGGAAGGCGATCCACGCCGCCGGCGTCGTACTGCTCGAACCGATCATGCGCCTCGAAGTCGTTGTGCCCGAAGAGTACCTGGGCGATGTGATTGCCGACCTGAACTCGCGACGCTGCGAGATCACCAACACTCACGTGCGCGGTAGGCTGCGCGTCATCGAGGCCCGCGCCCCGCTCGAACGCATGTTCGGATACGCTTCGGCCGTGCGCAGTGTGAGCCAAGGCCGCGCCAGCTACACGCTCGAACCCTCGACCTACGCACCCGCACCGGACGAGAAGCTCAGAGAACTGCTCGGCGATTAGCCGGGACCTCAAGCGGACGAGCATCTCGGATCCGTCGCAGCGTTACTCCATGCCGGATCGCTGTATCAATCGCCACAGGTTGTGCAGGTGTTTCATGTGGTCGGCGCCGGTGGTTCCAGCGACACCATAGGACCGGAAGCCGCGCCGCACGGCACGCGATTGCAAGGTCCAACCATCGGCCCAGACCTCTTGGGCCGGTTCGCGGGCGACGGCCAGCTCTTGTTCCACGAACCGCGCCGCCTCGTCGGTCGAAGCGTAGGTTTCGGGGCGCAGTTGCGAGTACGAGATCACCATCCGCTTCTTGCCCTCGGCCGCATCGCGTGCGAATCGCAGGAACCCCGCCATGAGTTTCGGATCGACTCGGCGCTCGACCGGGTCGCCCGTGAAGCCGGCGTAGATGGAATCGGCCATGACCAGTGAGTCGATGCGCTGGTACGCACCCTCTTGTTTGAGCAGTTCGCGCACGCCGCCAAACCCGGCGCTGAACGAGGTCATGGTGACACGGTCAAACGCGGGTTGCTCGCAGACGCCCAGGCGACGCAGTTCGCGAGCCGCCTCATCGAGCATGCTCGGAAAGGTAATGGGCTTGGCGAACTGTTCCGCGTAGACGCTGGACAACCCCCTGAGCAGACCGTGACAATCACGCCATCGACGCCGGATCGAACCAGATTGTTTTCCGCGGCATCGGTCGCGCCGTGCAGGTGGATGACTAAATAGCCTTGCACGATTCTGGGACAGTAGCCCGACGCGCCAGCGAGGGAGCACATGGCGAAATCACAAGAAATCAGGCCCGGCCCCTCGCTGGCGCGTCGGGCTACGCGTCCCTGCGGACTCCCAGGATCACGCAAAGCCATTTAGATGCACACGCCCGTCAGTCGCCGCGAACCCCTTGGGCACGAACAGTTGGCCCACCGTCAGCTTCACTCGCTGGCCTTCGGGCCGCGCGATCGACTGGGCGTCGAACTGAGCGATGATTCCCCAGCAGGCGACTGCGCATAGCGTCTCGAACACCCATAGACCTCCGTCGTCCGATCAGACCCGCGCCCCAACCGGCTCGTCGGTCTTGGCCGCGGTCGGGTACCACGCGTCGAACACACGCTGGCAGATGTCGGGGATCGTCGCCTTGATGCGGCTGTAGTGATCGGCCGAAAGATGGTAGCGGCACAGGGCGTCGCAGTCGTGCAGGAACGACTCGAAGGTGATCCGCCCGCCCAGATTCTTGATGCGCCGCATCGACTCGTGCATCTGGCCGCAGATCCACTGATAGGCGTCCTGCAACTCGTCGGCCAGGTCGAGGTAGTAGAAGAAATCCTGCTTCGAGAAGAACACCTTCGACTTGTACATGGTGAACGGACTCAGGCTCGGTATCCCGTCCTCGAACCGGCAGTCGAGCACGATGAACGTCTCCTTGCCCACCTCAAAGCCATACCGCAACTCGTCGTTCATGCCGCTTGAGAAGACAATCTTCGGCATGTAGGCGATCACCGCCTCGCTGTTGATTCCCACGAGCCAGTCGAGATCGCGCACGATCGTGTGGTCGTTGATCGCCTGCAGATCGACCTGCGTGTAGTAAGGCTTGAGATTGTGCGTGCTTTCGACGGCCGCCGGGTCGAACACGGTGAATCGCTCGCTCAACTCCGAGGCAAACTGCGCAATGCGCGGGCGGTCCTCGGGCGGCAGGTGCGTCATCGGGTAACTCACGTAGATCGGCTTGCGGTCGGTGAACAGCAGGCTTTCGAGCGTCTGAGTCTGGCGCTGGGGCACGACGAAGTGTCGTCGCTCAACGACCTGGGCGAACAGGTTCGTGACGTACACCTCAAACTCCTGCCACTTGACGATCGATTCAATCGTCAGGTGCAAGTAGTCGCCCGGGTGGCTGGTCAGTCGATCGTGGATGTCCTGGGGCGCGTCGATCAGCGTGAGCAGAATGTCGGGTCCGAGATGCCGCAGGTCGGCGAGCGTCATGCCCTCGCGCAGTCCGCTCTTCAAGAGAAACGTGGCGTGGCAAAAGACCAGGTGCGTAAGCGGCTGTGGGCGTCCGTCGCCGTCTGGTCCAGGCCCGCTCGATTTGTCCTCGTCGTCGTTGATGGCGCGGTGGATGCGTTCGAGGGCCGCGGTGCGCAGCGCGGTCAGTGCGTCGCGCGGTGCGTTCAGGATATTCGACGAGTTGTACTGCAGCCTGTCTTCGCGCGCGATGCGGTTCATGACCGCGCCGACGTTGTGCACTCGCACGCGATCGGGGTGCAACTGCCCCAGCTTCTCGACCGCCTCCTGAGCGGCCGATCCGGAAATGCCGGCGACCAGAACGATCCGCGGTTTCATACACGCTTCTTTCGGTCAATGTCGGAAGTGTCTGCGACCGGTGAAGATCATAGCGACATTGTGCTCGTTGCACGAGGCGATGGCCTCGTCGTCGCGCCGCGATCCGCCGGGCTCGATGATCGCCGTGACGCCGGCCGCGGCCGCCTGGTCCGGTCCGTCGCGAAACGGGAAGAATGCGTCGCCGGCCAGCACCGCGCCGCGGGCCCGGTCGCCGGCCTTTCGCGTGGCGATGGCCACCGACTCGACTCGATTCATCTGTCCCGCGCCGACGCCCACCACCATGCGGTCCTTGGCCAGTACGATCGCATTCGACTTCACGTGCTTCGCGACCTTCCAGGCGAATCGCAGGTCGTCCAGTTCCCTTTCCGTCGGACTTCGCTGAGTGACAACCTTCCACTCCGCCTCGCTGTCCGGTCCGCTGTCGGTCGATTGGACCAGCAGCCCGCCGCCGACGCGGCGATACTCCCACGCGACGGCCCCCCCGCCGGCCTCGTCCCACGTTCCGACTTCGAGCAATCGCACGCTGGCCTTCCAACTCGGGCGGGTCGTGATCAATCGCACCGCCGCTTCGTCGAAACCCGGCGCGACGATCGCTTCGATGAACCGGCCCGGCTCGGTCAGCGCGGCGGCGGTCGGCCCGTCGACGGTGCGGTTCAGTCCGAGCACGCATCCGAACGCGCTGACGGTGTCGCCTTCGTAGGCGCGCAGAAACGCATCGCGCAGTGTCGAGGCAGTGGCGGCGCCGCACGGGTTGTTGTGCTTGATCACCACGGCTGCGGCGTCGCCGAACTCCTTCACGGCGGCCAGGGCGCTCTCGAGGTCGAGCAGGTTGTTGTACGATAGTTCCTTGCCGTGTACTTGTCGCGCGGTGGCAAGCACAGCGCCCGATACGCCGCGCTCGACGTAGAAGGCCGCACGCTGGTGCGGGTTTTCTCCATAGCGCAGAATTTCCTTGCGGCGGAAGTCGAGCACGAGTTCCTCGGGAAACGCTTCCGAAGACTGCTGCTGTTCGAGGTACCGCGCGATGGCGCGGTCGTAGTGGGCAGTGAGGCGAAAGGCGTCGAGCGCGAGCCGTCGTCGCGTCTCGGCCCGAATGCCGCCGTGGTCGCGCAGTTCATCGAGCACACCCGCATACTGGCTCGGGTCGGTCACGACCGCCACCGACGCATGGTTCTTGGCGGCTGAGCGGATCATCGATGGACCGCCGATGTCGATGTTCTCGATCGCGTCGTCGAACGAGCAGCCTGGCCGCGCGACCGTCTGCTCGAACGGGTACAAGTTGACGACGATCATGTCGAACGGTCGGATCTGGTGCGTCTCGAGTGCCCGCATGTGTTCGGCGTTGTCGCGTCGGGCGAGGATGCCGCCGTGTACCTTGGGATGCAGCGTCTTGACGCGCCCGTCGAGCATTTCGGGAAAGCCCGTGTATTCGGCCACCTCAGTGGCCGGCACGCCGGCGTCGGCCAGCGAGCGGCGAGTGCCGCCAGTCGAGTAGACCTCAACGCCGTGCTCGCGCAACCCTCGCGCGAGGCTGGTCACCCCCAGCTTCTCACTCACGCTAACGATCGCCCTGCGGACCTTCAGCACTTCCAAATCGTCAGCCTCCTGTTGAGGTGTGAGCGCCGTGGTCGTCACGCGGCGACTAGCTAAACAAAATGCAGCAGCCGCGTCCAGGGTGTTGACCACGCGGCGAACTTTCGTCGCTGCGAACTATTCCGATAGTTCCGAACCAGTGACCTGGGTGATGTCGTTGTTTTCGCGTCGTCTGCCGGCGCCGGATCCATCGCCGCGTCCACAGCCGCCGCCCGGTCCATCGCCATCACCGCCACGTCGCGGCCCGCCGGTCGTGCCGACGGGTTCGTCGGGTGCGTGGCTTGAATGCGTCGCAGCGCCCGTCTCGCTGACAACCTCTGCCCGAATCGTCGGTTCGGGTGTTGCGGCCGGCACGGTTGGACACTCGTCGCCGATCGAGCGGTCAGTGGTGTCTGTCGCAGGCAGGAGCGGAAGCAAGTAGAACGTCACGAAGCCGCTCAACGCGCCGGCCACAAGGTTCGTCGCCAAAGTCAGGCCCGCGAAGGCGTACAACTCGGCTCGCGCGCCCACGAGGAACATGATGGCGAACTCAGTAGAAGTTCGAGCGACAGCCGTCAGTGTGCCGAGCGCGCAGAAGACAATCGCTCGGTGCGGCAGTCTGCGAAACAGGGGCCAGCTCAGGTCGACGAACAGTCCGGGCGTCAGATGCTTCAAAATCTCCAGGACGCCGTAGCGGCCGTCGCCTTGGAGATAACCGAGCACGCCCATGATCGAGCCGGCCGTTGTGCCTCCCCATCGCGTGTGCGTCCGATGCGCGGCCATGATGTACAACGGATAGAAAAAAACTGTCTTCCAGCCAGGCAGGAACGGCAGACCCGGCAGCACCTTCAGCAGTTTGAACGACATCATGACGCCGGCGACGCCGGCAATCACACCGACGTCGTGTGCGAGCCGCTCGTCGAGCGCCCTCGGCCCGTCGAGTCGCAGTTGCTGACGGCTTCGCGCGAAGTTCTGTTCGATAGCCTCGACAAGGAACCCGACGTCGCCGCGCACCAGTCGGTTTAGGGCCGCAAGCGGACTCGCCGCCGGCGACTGTGCACCAACCTGCTCGACGGGCGCATTCAGCACCGCCGATTCGTCGGCCGGTGCGGGCATGACGCGTCTGCGTCCACCTCCCCCGCCGCCCCCGCCGGGGGTCGAGGAACTGGACGACAGCCAGGACGCGGTGTTGAAAGGGTCGCTGCGCGAGCGTATGCAGCAGCATCGGGAGAAGCCGATGTGCGCGTGGCAG
>Ga0185317_100278_pt1 | contig 15379 bp, 14 predicted proteins | sample DevilsHole_FD_128020 | JGI IMG/M metagenome (GOLD analysis project Ga0185317, IMG submission 128020) | Groundwater microbial communities from Devils Hole, Nevada to study Microbial Dark Matter (Phase II) - Devils Hole (SPADES assembly)... | ecosystem: Environmental > Aquatic > Deep subsurface >...
CTCGGGCTGCCGGTGCCATGCCCCAGATGTTCGGTACGATTACCATCAGCGACGGCATATCGATGGGAACGGAGGGCATGAAGTATTCCCTGGTGTCGCGGGAAGTGATTGCCGATTCCATTGAAACGGTTTGCAATGGCCAGAGCATGGACGGCGTGCTGGCGATCAGCGGCTGCGACAAGAATATGCCAGGAGCGATGATTGCAAATCTGGCGGCGGAAGGTGCGGTGGCGAAAATCACCGGCATCAAAAATCCCCAAATTACGGGTCCGGCGCGGGTGTTTGAGTCGGAAGAGAACTGTTTGGCGGCGATTTTGGCCGGTGAGATAAAAGCCGGCGATGTGATTGTCATCCGCTATGAAGGGCCAAAGGGCGGCCCGGGGATGCGGGAAATGCTGGCTCCCACTTCGGCGATTATCGGTGCCGGTTTGGGGGATAAGGTGGGGCTGATTACTGATGGGCGCTTCTCTGGCGGCACTTACGGGATGGTTGTGGGCCACGTTGCGCCTGAGGCGGCTGTTGGTGGGACAATTGCTCTGGTTCAGGAAGGGGATATGATTACGATTGACGCCCACAACCGGCTGTTGCAACTGGATGTACCGGATGAGGAGTTGGAACGCCGCCGCGCCGGTTGGCAACCGCCTCAACCCCGGTATACCAAGGGGGTGCTGGCGAAATACGCCAAGTTGGTTTCTTCGAGCAGTGTTGGTGCGGTGACGGATTTGGCACTGTAGCCGGTGAGGTGAACCCCACCCCTGTCCTCTCGTTCCGGGCCACCATTACAGGAAGCCTGCGGCCACAGGCCCGGAACTCTGTCCAGTCTGCTCCGCCGACTTCTGACAGACAGGAAGATTAAAAGCCTAACAGCTTAGCAGTAGCCACTTAGGGCGCGGACGTAGGACATCTGTCTGGTGATGTCCTAATGCCGCAAACCGCTATTTCCCCAGCACAGAGCAGTCAGCCGGCTCTGTCCAAGGACTGTGGGGCGTGCCAGCGGGCGCAACAGCCGTCAGAATCACCTCGCCATTAGAACCGATTACCCACCCTTGGGCTTCTACAAGAGAATTGGGCGCTGGGAATTGCCCATCGGGCATTGGGGATTGATTCAATTGCCGCCGGTGCCCAGCGCCCCCTTGCTGCCCCTCCAAAGTGCCCCAATCCATCAGAACCCTCTCACCGGCAAGCATTTCGTCGGGACGTGGGGGCAAGCCACCTGTGCCGGTGATGACAAAGCGATTGCGCCGGTTCGCCGCACAGGGATCGGAGCCAATCAAAGCCGCCACATCGACCACATTAGCCGGCAAGGTCAGCAACCCGGCGCTCGGGTCAAGATTTGGCCTGTTGATTTCCACCGTGCCATTTAACTGGGGAGTTCCTCCAGTAGCGGTAATATCACTGTCCACAGAGCGAAAGATGCCTTGCGTGCGGATGCGAATATTGCCCCCCTGAGCTTGGACAGAATTGGCGGCGATATTGCTATCTTCTAAAGCAGCTATGGTGTCTGTATTTATAGTAAGATTGCCGCCCTTGCCGGTGCCGCCGGCAGTTGCAGATATCTGAGAGTTGTGACGCATCTGTAAGTGCTGCGAGTTGAGCACAACATTCCCACCTTCGCCGGATGTGGTTGCTGCCGTGATCAGTCCTGAATTGTCTAGAAAAATAGAGCCCGCATTGATTGTGGCGGAACCCCCATTGCCTGACCCCTCATTTCTGACCGTGATTTGAGCGCCGGAAGTGACACTCAACCGGGGAGTTTTAACTGTGACGTCTCCAGAAGCTCCAGAAGGCACGGGAGGCAATCTGTAAAGCTCCTGCAAGCTTTCATCCTGAATAATAGCAGCTGAGAGAATCTGAGTGGGATTTCGAGAACCCGGCACTGTGCCACTCAGCTCTACAGACTCAGAAGCGCTGATGGTAATACTGCCGGCATCCCCAGCAGCGAAAGCAGAAGAACTGATTCTCCCCCCATCCCGAAGTACCAGCCTTGACGTGCTGACTGTCAAACTGCCGGCATTTGCCTCACCGAGAGTTGAAGCTGCCAAACCGCTTGGTGCCAAAACGCTTCCTGCCACTCCAGTCAGTTCTATAGAATCAGTGGCACTCACACTCAAGTTTCCGCCAGAGCCGGTGGAAAAGGTTGCAGATACCGCAAGTCCTCCATCTTTGAAAGTCAGCCGCCGAGCTGACACTGTAATATCTCCCGCATCTCCCGAACTGAAAGTTACAGCGCGGATAAAGCTGAAAATCCTGGGGTTAGCCGGTGAGAAGCCAGTCACTTGCGCGTCAGAGGCGCTCACAGTTATATTGCCGGCTGGCGCAGCGCTAAAGGTTTTAGTAGATATCTCTCCCCCATCCCGGACAGTCAACCGCTCTGTGTCAACCCCAAGATTCCCTCCCTTTCCCTCGGCTAAAGTTTCAGTAGATAAGGTGCTGCGAATGCTTAAATCCGGAGCAGTTCCACTCACTTCCAGTTCTTCCGAAGCCCTAACCGTTAAATCCCCCGACGGTTTGCTGCCAGAGTTTTGAATTAAAATCACTGAGCCATCCCGTACCGAAACGGCTCTCCCCCACACCTGTACAGAACCGCCAGGAATAGAAACATTTTCCTGTGCGATTCCCCCGCTCGCCCGTGCTAGCGCCCTTTGAGAAAGCTGAATATCCCGGAAAGAAACAGCACCCTCATAGCCTAAAGTCAGCCCCTCTCCTGCGAAACTGACATCACCCTCGCCAACACTGCCCAACTCAATCCGCCCTCCCTCTGCTGTGAGAATGCCGCCCTCTAGGAAAATATCGCCCCCCACCAAAGCTAGAGTTTTTCCGTTTCGCACGCGCAATCCCGTTGAGCCACTCCCCGCCCCCACAGTTTCTCCGAATATTGGATCGGGATGGCTCACACTGTGACCCGCACCTCGGACGCGAATCGCTCCTGGATTTGGCCCCAATTGCAAGCCAACCGGCACCAGTTAGCAGGGGCGGAGTTTGGGGATTGGTGGCGCTAAACTCCCCGCCACCGGCAAATTTGATCCGATTTGCCGTGCTGGCGAGAAATGACCCGCCGATATTGAGCGAGGCGTTAGGGCCAAAAATGATTCCGCTGGGATTGAGCAAGAATAAATTAGCACTGCCGTTGGCTCGAATTGCGCCATCAATGTTAGAGATAGAGCCCCCCGTCACCCGCGTGAAAATGTTTTGAATAGCGGGGGAATTGTTGAAGTGGGCGGTCGTGCCGGTGGGGACAGAAAATTCCTTAAAGCTGTGGAACAGGTTAGTGCCGGCACTTGTCCCGCCGGCGATCGTAAAGGTGTTGCCGTTTGGCATCACAGCAGAAGGAACCGGGAGGGTAGCGTCCGGGACAATTTGGACAATTTGTGCCGGTGCAATTTGTGCCGGTGCAATTTGTGCCGGTGCAATTTGTGCCGTTGTCTGGCTGTCGGTGGCCAGACCCCACAAGACAGCACTGCCAGCAATCCAGAATCGGTGAGCGACCTGTTTCATAGATACTCAAAAATTAAACTGACAAAATATCAGTAGCGTTATGAACCGGAAAACGTACCCTACATTTTCTATATTTTCTCATAAGATGGTAACTGGGCAAAAATAGGATGCTCCCACCTTGCACATATCCTCAGGTTATGGTAATTTGGTCAAGGGAGAGTCTCAGTTATGTACATAGATACGGAGCTGGGGGCTGGCCAGACAAACAAAGTCCGCCGGCGCGGACTTTTGTCTCCCGCGCAGGCGGGTTTTGCTGTGCGGCGGGAAAAACCGCTCCCACGGCCAAAGTGAGATGCTCCCAAGGTGAAGAAGTTGTAGAAAAAGTACACTTAATGATAAAAGCAGAAACTTGGCTGACATACGCGCTCATGTCCGGATTGATATACGGTCTGTGGGGAATATTCGGCAAATTGGCCAATCTTCAAAGAACCTATCAGTCTGCGACAGGCGGTCGGGATGGGATTGGCTGTCGCCGCCATAGGGTACTGAGAAACCCGGTTTCTTTAAGAAACCGGGTTTCTGGCACACAAAGGTGATATGATTCTGACTGACACAGGAAATTTCACCGACCTCCTTGACTATGCAAATCGCCCTACCTGATGGAATATCTCAAAACTTTCAGAAGACCCAGGATTTTTTCACTGAAACAGCTGTAAAGGCAGCTAATTCTGTTACACAAGTTACAGAAAGCGCCAATACTTCCCTGTCTGAAACGGCAGATAAAGCTTTTGACGCCATATCTGAAACCACAAATTCTGCCGCCAGCGCCGTCAGTCAAGTCACGAGTCAAGCGCTAGAGACATTAGCGGAGACTGCGGAAAAAGCCAAGAATTCTCTCTCGGAAGCCACCAGTAAAGCCATTACTAGCGTTAGCGAAACGACTTCCCAAGCCGTGGGAGCCGTTGCCGAAACCGCCGATAAAGCAAAAGATGCCATCTCTCAAACCACAAATTATGCCGTCACAACCGTCAATCAAGTCACGAATCAAGCTGCTGTTACCGTTTCTGAAGTTACCGAAAAGGCTAAGACATCTTTAGAAGACACCCTTCAACAAGCAGAGGAGCTGAATCATTCCTTTTCAGAGACTGTGCGAGCGGCTATCAGTTCCTCTATCAAAGACTGGACTGACTCTCACACCTTGGTTTTATGGGGAATCAGTCACCCAATTTTAAGTTTGGCAATTATTCTGGTAGCAAGTTTCATTATAGTCGGATTCTTTCAGGCGTTCAGTAGTTTGTTTGAAGAAGCTTGGCTTTTCATCCTGAAAAGCCCTGGAAAATTAGTGCGTGGCGCTCTCAATTTCGGCTCGAAATCGGTGATGGATGGGGGAAAAGTGGCTGCCAATAAAAGGTTTTCAGTTAAGCCAGTTGAGCGTGACAATTATAATTGGGACATGTCAGGCATAGAATCTCTCAGTTTGAACAGTCAGGAACGACTATCCAAGATTTTTACAAGATTGGAGGAAATTAAAAAAGAAGAAAGTCAGCTGCTGAAAGAAGTCACGGCACTTTTGAAAGCCGGCAAATAAACGTAGGGCCATATTTATGCCCATTCGGTTAACCGGCCAAGGGCAGTCCACACCAGTCCCAACGCAACGAAACCAGGTTTTTTCAAGAAACCTGGTTTCTGGAACATCAACAAAGTTTCCCCCCCTCAGCGAACAGGAAAGGTACTGTCCTCAACTAACCTAGCGCTAGTCACCGTTCCGGGGAAGTTTTTGATGAGGTCTAGAACCTTAAACGCTGACCCTTCCGACACCACCTCATCCAAAGGCCAATATGCCACAAAATTCGCCTCCCATCCACTCAGACGTCTGGACATATCAGCCTTAATCTCTTTTTGGGTGCGAGCTTTGTTCCAAATCCGAACTTCAGCCATTTTCCCGTCAAAGTTCCGGTTGTCCCACCGAGTTAAACTCCCACCAATGGTATTGACTGTACGCTTAGCACTCACAGGAGCCAGTCCCCTAGGCACCGGCATCCGCTGACCGCTTCTAAACAACTGACAGGGAACCGACACACCGTTTTTGTAAAATCTCCCATCTCCAGAAGCATCCACCGTTGCTGCGATGTGCGTCCACTTCTTTGGTTTTAAAACTGAAAAGGCGACTTGATTGATATTTTGCTCAGGGTTGTATATAGAAAGGACAAGATTGCTCTTATCCCCACTCCCTCTGGCCCCCGAACAGAGAACAATACCATTTTGAGTGTAATTCCTGCTCAAACCGCTGCTAAATTCGAGATGTCAGAGGAGTTGAGGGGGTGCGATCTCTAGACTCGATTGAACTGCAAATTGCCATAAATGTAGGGGGCGAGTGCAAGCACCCGCCCCCTGTACACTATTGTGGCACCGGCATCAAAAGCGGGGCGAGCCAGAAAGCCCGCACCGCCAGACAGCCGATTAGTAGTCGAAGTCGCCGCCGCCCATACCGGCACCCGCGCCAGCCGGAGCGCCATCCTTGGGTTCCGGCTTGTCAACCACGATGCACTCAGTCGTCAGCACCATACCGGCAATCGAAGCCGCATTTTGCAGAGCCGAACGAGTCACCTTAGCCGGGTCAACAATACCCGCTTCAAACATATCGACAAACTCGTTGCTGGCTGCGTCGTAGCCGACATCAAACGGCTTTTCCTTCACCCGCTCAGCAATCACAGCGCCATTCTGACCGGCATTTTCAGCAATCCGCTTCAGAGGAGCCGCCAGAGCGCGAACCACAATCATCGCGCCGGTCAGCTCTTCGCTCTTGAGGTTAGCGTTCGCCCACTCATCGAGCTGAGGAGACAAGTGAGCCAGAGTCGTCCCGCCGCCGGGAACAATCCCTTCTTCCACCGCCGCCTTAGTCGCGTTGATCGCATCTTCCAGGCGCAGCTTGCGGTCCTTCATTTCGGTTTCCGTCGCAGCGCCCACCTTAATCACCGCCACACCGCCAGCCAGCTTGGCCAGACGCTCTTGCAGTTTTTCCTTGTCGTAGGAAGAATCGGTTTCATCCATCTGACGGCGGATTTGCTCGCAGCGAGCCTTAACCGCCTTTTCGTTGCCTTCGGCAACAATGGTGGTATTTTCCTTAGTGATCGTAACGCGGCGAGCCCGACCCAGCATTTCCAGCTTGGTGTTTTCCAGTTTCAAACCGGCATCTTCGGTGATCAGCTGACCGCCGGTGAGCACCGCGATGTCTTCCAGCATAGCCTTGCGGCGGTCGCCAAAGCCAGGAGCCTTGACAGCAGTCACATTCAGCACGCCGCGCAGCTTGTTGACCACCAGGGTGGCCAAAGCTTCTTTCTCAATATCTTCAGCAATAATCACCAGGGGGCGACCCGCGCGAGCCACTTGCTCCAGCACCGGCACCAAATCTTGCACCAGGGCGATCTTCTTGTCCGTCAGCAGGAGGAACGGCTCATCCATAATGGCTTCCATCCGCTCCATGTCCGTCGCGAAGTACGGAGAGATGTAGCCCTTGTCAAAGCGCATCCCTTCAGTGATTTCCAGTTCGGTGGTCATGGACTTCCCTTCTTCGAGGGAGATCACGCCTTCCTTGCCCACCTTGTCCATCGCTTCGGCGATCATCTTGCCCACTTCTTCATCGTTCCCCGAAGAAATGGTGCCCACTTGAGCGATAGCCTTGGACTCCTCAACCGAGCGGGCGTGTTCGGCGATTCTTTCTACCAGGAAGTGAGTCGCTTTGTCAATCCCCCGCTTGAGGGAAATTGCGTTAGCACCGGCAGCCACATTGCGCAGACCTTCCTTGACCATTGCGTGGGCCAGAACCGTCGCCGTGGTGGTGCCGTCACCGGCAGCGTCATTGGTTTTGGAAGCCGCTTGGCGGATCAGGGACACGCCGGTGTTTTCTACGTGGTCTTCCAGCTCAATTTCTTTGGCGATGGTGACGCCATCATTTACAATTTGGGGCGCACCAAACTTCTTTTCCAGAACCACGTTGCGGCCTTTGGGGCCCAGGGTCACGGCCACTGCTTCCGCCAGGATGTCCATACCCCTTTCCAGGGCGCGACGAGCGTTTTCGTTGTAAATGATGCGCTTAGCCATAGGTGTTGAGTTCAGTGAATAAGAGGATTACTTGTGAGATGTCGAGAGCTGTTAATTGCGAATTGCTAATTTTTCACTGCCTTGTCCCTCAGGCGCTCGCCTGGGGAGGCAATTAACCCTTAGCCACTAGCTAACGATGGCGAGGATATCCTTTTCGGAGAGCAGGACGTATTCTTCGCTGCCCAGTTTGATGTCCGTGCCGGCGTACTTGGAGTACAGGACTTTGTCGCCGATCTTTACTTCCATTTCTTGGCGAGTGCCGTCGTCATTGCGCTTGCCAGGACCGACTTGCACGACTTCCCCGACTTGGGGCTTTTCTTTGGCGGTGTCCGGCAGAAGAATGCCGCCAGCGGTTTTTTCTTCAGAGGCGCTCACCTTGACGAATACGCGCTCGCCGAGAGGTTTAACGGTGGAAACGCTCAGAGATACAGCTGCCATACAAAATTCTCCAGAACTCCAGGTTAGGTAGATAGTGGTTGACTTCGGCACCTTCTCAGGTGGCCGACTCTACGCCGGTAGAGCCGGTGCCCCGAGAAAGCGCCGGCTCAGGGCCACCGCCCATTGCTTTTTGGCTGCCGGTTGGCCTGAGCCTGAGTTGCGAGTTAGCACTCTCAACTCCTGAGTGCTAATTTAGCGTCGGGCGACCTACAAGCGCAACTCACTCGCCAGTACGGGTTCCCGAACTAAATACCCGAGAAAACCCCTGAGTATTTCTACTGATGCCATCACCCCAGCCCCCGATCGTGCTTGTTCCTGACAAAATAGTCATGTTACCTACCTGTACAAAGCGCGGTCTAGCTTACAATGGCAATGTCTAGCTCTCAGCCGCCCGAATTCTGTGAGGGGGCCTCTGACAGCGCCCTGGCGGCTTGCGTCCACAGCCTGGGGCTGCCTCAAATTCAGCGACACGTCTTTATCTGTGCCGATCAAACCAAGCCCCTGTGCTGCTCCAAGGAAGCAGGCTTGGAATCGTGGGAATATTTAAAGAAGCGCTTGAAGGAATTGCAGCTCGACCGGCCCACGATTGCCCGCCCCAGCTGCATCTTTCGCACCAAGGCCAACTGCCTGCGCGTCTGCGGCTCTGGGCCAATCCTAGTCGTGTACCCGGATGGCGTCTGGTATCGCAGCGCCACCCCGGAAGTCATCGAGCGCATTGTTCAAGAACACCTGCTTGGCAACCGGGTGGTGGAAGAGTATGCCTTTTTAGTCCATCCCTTGCCCGCACCCGCCCCCAGCGAGCCCGCAGCCGCCGATCAGCCCGACAGTGCTGCCGGTTCCCTCAAAGTCGGTTAAAATTCTCAAACAGCGGCTCCAATTGGCCCGCGACAGACGTAAGCGCCGGTTTGGGCGGCGGCGGGCTCGCTTTGAAGGCAGAAAAGTTGCTCTCTCTCTCCCCCTCGCTCGCAAGCCGGCAGGCTCTAGTCAAATAATCCTGAATAGGATATATTAGCATATAGTTAAACCGAAAAGTACCGGCTCTCTACTGTTGCTCTCAAGTTTATCTGCCCTCAAATCCTGAAAAGGAATGTGGCTTTCCATTGCCGCAAGGGAAACAGCAACTTCAGCAGCAGGGCTCCAACATGCGAGAGCCTTTGAGAGAATACGGTTCGGGTAATTCACTTATCCAGGAATGGCGAGTGGCACAGCATGAAGGAAACCAGTGTACGCGAGCAAAAACGACTTCTGCTTATAGATGATGACCCAAACTTGATCTTGCTAGTAAAGGATTACCTGGAGTTTCGCGGGTACGAAGTGATCACGGCAGAAAATGGCCGGGAAGCCTTGGAGATCCTAGAACAGAAAGCCCCGGACATGATTATCTGCGACGTGATGATGCCTGAAATGGACGGCTATGCCTTCGTCAAGCATGTCAGGGAAAACCCGAAAACAAACTCCATTCCAGTTTTGTTCCTTTCTGCTAAGGGTCAGAGTTCAGACCGGGTCAAAGGCTTAAACACGGGGGCTGACGTATATATGGTCAAGCCGTTTGAGCCAGAAGAACTGGTCGCTCAAGTAGAAGCCTCCCTCAAACAGGCATCCCGCCTGAGTGAGAACCAAAAGAAAACCGCCGACAGCGGGCGCAAGATCCAGGTGCCTTTTAACGTGGAGTTGACGCCTACAGAGCTGAAAGTAGTCCAGTTGGTGGCGCGAGGGCTGGCGAATCGGGAAGTGGCAGAGATTATGAATGTCAGCCAGCGAACCATAGAAAGCCATGTGTCCAACATGCTGGGCAAAACCAGCCTGCACAACCGCACTGAGCTTGCCCGCTGGGCAATTGAAAGCAACATGGCCTGAGGGTTGGATCTCGCAAGTCAGCAAACGCTGCCACAACCTTTTGGGCCTGCGACCTGGCCTATTCCCACAGGTGTTTGCGGTTTCGGCAATTACTGCGATCTCAAACAGTCGCACGCTTCCGGAGGGCGGCGCACTTTGGGAGCAGGCGCAGCCGCCCAGGCAGCGGCATTCACTTACTTTACCGACCAAAATGTCCAATCAGGGGCGTCAAGAACGCGGTACAGTTGAAAGGTGAGGGCTGCGTTGCTCTCGTGACGGCAGGGCCGAACCTAGCATCTGCTGGATTACGGGGTTTCACAGCAATAAGGCAGAATTAGTGCCGTCCACGCCCGTAATGGTGGCTCCAAAGTTTTCCACTGTCCCAGTTGCGGGTTTACGCGCTTCGAGGGACTGGAACGGCGATGCATGGGATTTTCCTGAAAGCTTTGCGGGATACCGCCTCTATCACTTTTAACGGGGATAGTGCTATCGTTGCATTGTCCGGGGATGCCCGGGGCACAGGTATGGAAGCAGGCAAGCCCGGTGGCGCACGGCCAGCAGCTGGGGCGGGCGGACAGGTGTAAAATAGCTTGCCAAGCAACTACCAAAAAAGTATAAAGGAGGATAAACTATTTATTTCAGGGTAAAATGCTAAGATAGAAGGCTGGCATAAAAGGTTTTCTACAAATTTTAGACCAAAGTTTCTATGGGTAATTTAATGAACCGTCTGTCAATATTTGTGGACGGTAACAATATGTTCTACGCCCAGCAAAAAAATGGCTGGTTTTTCGATCCTAGACGGGTGCTGGAATATTTTACCAGAGATAAAGATATAATGCTGATCAACGCTTTCTGGTACACGGGACTAAAAGATCCGCAAGACCAGCGGGGGTTCCGAGATGCGCTGATCAGTCTGGGATACACGGTGCGCACGAAAATCCTCAAAGAATATTACGATGACAGTTCGGGGCGGTACTCGCAAAAAGCTAACTTGGACATAGAAATTGTCGTTGACATGTTTAACACGGTGGAGCAGTACGACCGGGTGGTTTTGTTCAGCGGGGATGGGGATTTCGAGCGAGCCATAGAGCTGCTGCGCTCCAAAAATACCCATATCACCGTAGTTTCCACGGAAGGAATGATCGCCAGAGAGCTGCGCAACGCCACCGACAGGTACATCGACCTGAATGACATTCGCCAGTACATTGAGAAAATAGACTACTAGCGCGACCGACCAGATTCGCTAGCAAAAAATGACTTCAGACAAACAAAGTGGGCCAGCTGACAGGTAGCGAAAGGAGTTTGAAATGAAGACAAAACAGGACAGGATAATTATATTTGATACGACGCTTCGGGATGGGGAGCAGTCTCCGGGGGCAACCCTGAATGTCGATCAAAAGCTGACCATCGCCCGCCAGCTGGCAAGACTGGGGGTGGACGTCATAGAGGCAGGCTTCCCATACGCCAGCCCGGGGGATTTTGACGCCGTGCAAAAAATTGCCCGAGCGGTGGGAACCGAAGAAGGACCGACAATCTGCGGTCTGGCTCGAGCCACTAAGCCGGATATTGAAGCCGCAGCCAAAGCCCTCAAACCGGCAGCCCACGCCCGGATTCACACCTTTATCGCCACCTCCGACATCCACTTGCAGTATAAGCTCAAGAAAACTAGAGCGGAAGTTCTGGCCATTGCTGAAGAAATGGTCGCCTACGCCAAGTCGTTTGTAGAGGATGTGGAATTCTCCCCCGAAGATGCCGGTCGCAGCGATCCAGAGTTCCTCTACCAAGTGCTAGAGCGGGCCATCGCTGCCGGTGCCACAACCGTCAACATCCCCGACACCGTTGGCTACACCACCCCGGCAGAATTCGGTGCCCTGATCCGGGGCATTAAAGAAAACGTCCCCAATATCGACAAGGCGATTATTTCCGTTCACGGCCACAATGACCTGGGACTTGCGGTGGCCAACTTCCTGGAAGCCGTGAAAAATGGGGCGCGACAGCTGGAATGCACCATCAACGGCATTGGCGAACGCGCCGGTAACGCCGCCCTCGAAGAACTGGTGATGGCCTTGCATGTGCGCCGGCAGTATTTTAATCCCTTCTTGGGACGCCCCGCCGAGTCGGAACAACCCCTGACCAATATTGACACGCGGCAGATATACAAAACCTCTCGCTTGGTGTCCAGCCTCACCGGCATGCTGGTGCAGCCGAATAAAGCGATCGTGGGGGCCAATGCTTTCGCCCACGAGTCCGGCATTCACCAAGATGGCGTCCTTAAGAACAAGCTGACGTATGAAATCATGGACGCCCAGTCTATCGGGCTGACTGACAATCAAATTGTCCTCGGCAAACTCTCAGGACGCCACGCCTTCCAGACTCGCCTCAAGGAACTGGGGTTTGAACTCTCAGAAACCGAACTCAACAACGCCTTTCTCAAGTTCAAGAGCTTCGCGGACAAGAAAAAGGAAATCACAGATTGGGATCTCGAATCGATTGTCAATGACGAGATCCAGCAGCCGCCTGAACTTTTCCGCCTGGAACTGGTGCAGGTGTCTTGCGGGGATCGCTCCCGCCCCACGGCAACTGTTACCCTGCGCACACCGGCTGGCGATGAACTCACAGATGCCGCCACCGGCACCGGGCCTGTGGATGCTGTCTATAAGGCCATCAACCGCGTGGTCAACGTGCCCAACGAACTGATTGAGTTTTCCGTTCAGTCGGTTACCGCTGGCATTGACGCCCTCGGCGAAGTCACCATCCGCCTGCGCCACGGAGAGCGCGTGTTCTCCGGACACGCGGCCAATACCGATATCATTGTGGCCTCAGCTCACGCCTACCTCAACGCCCTCAACCGGCTTTACGCCGCTCTCCAGCCGACACCCGTCACGGCATCGGCTATCTAGGGAGACTCAGGGGGTGGTTCCTGGCTAAGAAGCTGAAAAACTGCATGTTCTCACACCAAAAAAATGTTACCTAGCTTTCATGGGAATTTTGGCAGGTTGAGCAGGAGCTAAAACCTGAGACGGGCTGACAGTCCGTCAGGCGCAATTCCTTGCGCCCTTTTTATTGCAAGGGCAACCGGCCACAAATGTGCCGGCAAAAAGGTCAATAACGGTGGTCTGGGCCCATGAAGCTGATCAGCAAGCCGGCTACACGGAATATCAAGAAACCGGGTTTCTTAAAGAAACCCGGTTTCTGACCCCGCTTAGCTGTCCTCTGAAACGGGCGCGACATGAAAGCGCGAAACCTCCTCTACTTTTTTTCCTTGTTCCCTGTTACTGGGGCAAAAAATAAAACTGTTTGATTGCTGCGTTTAAGAGAAAACCATGAACTCCACGAATAGAACTATCGCCATCTTGGGAATCGCCACCGCCCTCGGTGTTTCGGCGCAATTACCCGCTATGTGCGCCGGGAAACCCCCAGCGCTCGTCGTTAAAGAAATGAGCGCTGAGGATTTGTTTAACAAAGGAATGAACAAAATCGAAACGGCGGACTACAAGGGGGCGATAGAGGACTTTACGCAAGCTCTGGCGCTTCAGCCCAATATGCCGGACGCTTACTACTTCCGAGGTCTGGCTCGCGATCTGTTGGAAGATAATCAGGGAGCACTTCAGGATTATAGTGAGGCGATTCGCCTGACCCCCTCTGGTCAGGACAGTACCTATGCCTACAACAACCGAGGCACTGTGTACGCTGAAATGCAAGACTATCAAAAAGCTATTGAGGATTACGATCGAGCAGTGCAAAGCGATCCTACCAATGCTAACGCTTACTACAATCGAGCGCTGGCACACATTGCCTTGAAAGACTCGAACAGCGCTTTATCAGATTTAAAGAAAGCTGCAGATTTGTACAAAAATCAAGGGAAACTCCAGGACTATGAAGATGCTATGAAAGGCATCACTGAACTGGAGCAGCTTCCCCGCAACTAGTAGGATATTGTTTTTGAAATCCGGCACTCTCAAGCTCTATCACCCCTCAGCCCCAGCACTAGGGTCACAGGGGGAGTCAGAAAAAGGCGCTTAGTTTTGGGCTTTCTCCTAAAAGGGGAGAGGGGCTGGGTTTGAGGGTGTTTTTTTATGTGCGTAAACTGGATATGTTATCATGGTTTAAAATGGAGTTCAGGTGAAAAGCCGCCGGACAGCAGTGCGGGCGCTGTCTGGTGGGTGGAGCGAAAAGTATGGATATGGATGCGAGGGCGTTACCATGAAATCGAAAACCATAGCCACTGCAGCACTGCTGAGTGTATCTGCCCTGATCGCTAATGCAGCTTATGCGGAAAACTTGGAGCATACCAGGCAGCTACTGTCTACTAAACAGTGTGTTAAGTGCGACCTCAGCGGTGCGGGGCTGGTTCTGAGCAATCTCGCCGGTGCCAACCTCAGTGGCGCTAACTTGATTCGCGCTAATCTCAGCCGTACTGAACTCACGGCTGCGGATTTGAGCGGGGCTGATTTGAGGGGTGCCAGTCTCTTTGGTGCCAACTTGGCTGGCGCTAATCTCCGGAGTGCGAATTTGGCGGGTGCCGATCTGAGAAATGCCAACTTGACCGGCGCTGATCTGGCCGGTGTCAACCTGGCCGGTGCTTTCGTCAAGGGTGCCGTTGGATTGGGAGACTACACCGGCAAGCTGGAAAACCTCTATTCTTGGGCGATGGAAGAGGGGAAGCGGAAAAACTACACCGGCGCAATTGAGTATTTTGACCGGGCGCTGGAGATTGACCCTAAATTTGCTGCTGCTTACTTGGGGAGGGCTGCAGCCCGGGCCGAAATCGGCGACTACTCGGCAGGCACGCTTGACGCCCAGCGAGCGGGAGAGCTATTTTTAGCTCAGGGCAATCAGAATGGCTACCAAGCTTCTCAGACTTTGATTAAAGAAATTGAAGTTTATCAGGAAAGAGCCAAAGGCGGCGGTGGCGGCGGCGGTGGCAATTTGCTCAACGTCCTCGGCAGCTTGCTGCTCCAGTTCATGTTTTGACAGTCCGTTTTGGCGAACTGCTTTGTTCGCTCTTTTCTCTCACTTTGGGGCAATCTTTACGAAGAACGCCTCTTTTTAGGCAGGGGCTAAAGCCCCACTAGCAACAGCTGGCCAGCCAAGCACGACCGTTTAATAAAAACTGATTAGCCGTATTTTCAGTGGTTGCGATTGATGTAAGTGCTGCTGATAATAGATTACAGAAGTAGAAATTAGACATTTTCTGTTTAATTCGTTTGATACGTTCCGGGGCCAGCTTCATGGGGGGATGGGGCGGGCCAAACACTGCCCCGCCCGAAGTCGCATCAAAAGTGATTAACCGGATTTTGTGTCATATCAATTGCTGTAAGCACCGCCAAACAAAGAATACAGCATTTAACATTTTATGTTTTCTGTTTAATTAGTTTAAAATTGCCCCGCGCCCGAGGACAAATGCTCAGTTTCCTTACGCCCCCGACCCAGGGGGTAATCCGAATTAATTAACCGAAATTTGTATAATTTTAAAGCCTGCAATCGTTACGGTAGGATAGCTACAGCATTCAAAATTACACGTTTTCCGGTTAATCGCGATGCGATATGGTTCTGGGGCGGGGTTGGG
>Ga0185317_100279_pt1 | contig 15350 bp, 12 predicted proteins | sample DevilsHole_FD_128020 | JGI IMG/M metagenome (GOLD analysis project Ga0185317, IMG submission 128020) | Groundwater microbial communities from Devils Hole, Nevada to study Microbial Dark Matter (Phase II) - Devils Hole (SPADES assembly)... | ecosystem: Environmental > Aquatic > Deep subsurface >...
TTTTCTCTACCTGCGCTTCAATTAATTGAGGCAAACAGCGAGACAGATCCCAGTCAGTTTGGGTAGCATTCCACTCGAACAGCAACTTTTCTCGCTCCCTTTCGCTCAGCAAGGGAAACTGAGCGACCGGCTGTTCTGGATTGGCGGCAATCCCTGCTAGTAAATTCTCAAAATGTCCGCTGATCTGGGCGACTGTTTTAGAGTCTAATAAATCGCTGTTGTACTTAAAGTAACCCAGCAGATAGTCCTGTAACTCCATGACTTCCAGATTGAAGTCAAAATCAACCTTTTGCTGGGGTATATCAAAGTATTCCAGATCCAGTTTACCACACACAACTGGCTTTTTGCTGACCGCAGACTCAAATAACTTGTAAATATTTTCTAAATGCTTGGTGCGGTGGAATTTAAAGGAAACTTGACAAATGGGCGAGTGACTTTGATGCGCCCCTGACTGGAGTTGCTTGACCAGTAAGGGGAAGGGATAATCCTGATATTTTCTGGTTTCCAGCACCGCCTTCTCCACCCGAATCAAAAACTCTTTAAAGGTGAGCTGGCTGGAAATGCTCTCCCGCACAACAGCAGCGTTGAGGAAATTACCCACCACTTTTTCAAATTTCGGTTTCCTAGATGGCGCCGGTGAGGATATCTTCTTCCCCCGTGTAGCGGTAAAGGAGAACTTTGAACGCAGCTAGGAGGATAGTATCGAGAGGGACTTCTTCTCTCTGGGCGAGTTCTCTGAGCTGTTGAGTGAGTTGATAGCTCACAGCAAACCGGTGAGATGAACCATTATAGGTGCGCAGCACCGGACGAGAAGAGAATGCCGGCAACTCTAATACGGGTAGCTCCCCGGCTCAGCGATTTTTCCAGTAGGTTTCCAGTGTTTTTCCTTCTGGACTGTTGAGCCGGTCTAATTCTTGCTGAACCCAGTCTTGATAGGACTGGTTAACCGGCGGTAAGGGGCTGTTACTGTACAGGCTGAAAAATTCATCCGCCAAAATGAGCGAGGACTCCCAATCGCTGGCAATCTGGTGAGCGGTGAGTAAGAGAATGTGATCGGTTGCGTGCCGGCTAAACAAACTCACCCGCAACAAAGAACCCTGCGCCAAATTAAAAGGACGCTCAGCCTCCTGCAAAATCTTTTCGCTCAAGTCCTCCCCATTCCAGTGGGAAGCATCGATGGCTTGGAAATCCAACTCAGCAGTTTCGGAGGTTTCCTGAATCAGCTGTCCCTGATCGCGACAGGTGCTGCGCAGAATTGAATGCCGGTGAATCAGGGATTGACCGGCTTTTTTTAGCGCCTCAACATCTACAGCTGACTTAATCGCTACCGCCCAAAAATTTTTATCGGTTAATCCTTGGGGCTGCAAGTGATGGATAAACCAAATCGCCTGCTGAACTAGGGAAAGCGGAAATAGCGTTTTCTGGTTTACTAATTGAGTCATGGTTTTCCAGGATAGTTCAGGAGATTGATAAACCGGCTTTCTTTGGGCGGGATCAGCGAAATATCGGCTACAGAAAGAAACCCGGTTTCTGTAATTCAATATTCTGGGAGGGTTGAGAAACCGGGTTTCTTTGGGTGGAGTCAGCAAAATATCGGCTTGAGTACAGAAAGAAACCCGTTTTTTGGGACAGATCGATAGCCAAATCTTTGATCGCAGATAGCTAGCACGCCGTCTCCAACCCGCCTAATCTCCGCCCAACTCCACCAACTTGCCAATATTAAAATCTATCCTAATCCAGCCTTTCAATTTTCGCATATTGTCCAGCAGAAGTAAAGGAATTTGCCAGTGGTGTACCATCAAAAACGGCAGCGGGTCACTCACCTGAAACATGGCGTCAGTCCCCCTGACAATTTTATTGAACCACGCTTGCAACTGACTCAGTGACCTCACCCCAGTCAGCCGCCAGAGTTCGTGGTACAGCCAATAAGTGGGCTTGCTGTCAGGAAGTGGCTCTAGTGGGGGTTCGCTCTCATCTTCGCTATCCTCAAGATAAGCGCCGGCGACCCCTGGATGGTTGTAGAACATCGTAATCGCTGTGTGAGTGCGCGGGTTGCACTCAATGGGATAAACTGTGCCATCCTCCGCCTGAATAAAGTCAAAGGAAATTTGGCCGGTCAGGTTTAATTCCTTGACAAACCGCTTCACCCACTGTAAAATTTCCGGCTTATCTACCTGCTCGTAGTTAACTTGGAACGCCGAGGACGCAGAACAGCAGTGCAGCCGTATCTTTCCCTTGCGAACTGTACTGTGGGTGCAGTATTCCTGTCCGGGGATGAACTCCTGCATCACCCAAGGTCTGTCCTCGCTAATCGGCAATTTCCTGACATAACTTTCCATGCCCTCAAAAGGCAGCTTCGTCATGTCCAAGCGAGTCACTGAATCATACCGTATGCTCTTCAGTATATACTTGCGGCGCTCGCCTGTAAAGTCAAATTTAAGAATTTGTTCCGGGTCAGTAATCAGGAAGGACTTCGGCGCGGACAAGCCAAAAGAGCGAGCTGTTTCGCACAAAGTGTACTTATTGTCCAGCATTTGGGTGATGTCTGGATCGAAATGCACCACTTCGCAGTGGGGCGACAGCAGGGGTTTGGCCAGAGAGTCGTAGTAACTGGCAACGGGACTGGATACGGGAATAAAAACATTGATGTTTTCCCGCTTGACAATATCCAGCAATCCCTGACAGTAGCCATCGGGATCTTTTTCCGGTGCGGGTACGGTGTAGAACCCTGAGACGGCATTAGAAAACCTGTGTCCCGACAGCCAGTATTTGTGGGTTTCTACCAGAAAAGCCCTATGACCGGCGGCGTGAAATGAGCGGGCGAGCTGAAGGGCTTTCGTCATCTTACCGCCCGTGATCAAGATGTTTTTGGGATTTTCGGCTACCACGTTTTTCCGAAAGGGAGCCCTAACCCAACTCAGCAGCAGCGCGGTTAGGACGACAAGGAAATTGATGGGGAAGGCAAGCAGCAGTAATGCCAGAGTGCCGATATTTTTGAGCAGGGCAGAACTTCGCCCCCCTACAAACAGGAGCTGTGCCATGAGCTAAGAAACCTAAGTGGGTTGAAAAAGAATGGCAGGGATTTTTTGATAAACGTAACGGAAGCTGTTAGGCTTTTAATTTGCTTGTGGTCGAAAGGAGGCAGAGCCTCCAGCGCCGCGTTCCCAGCATGGCAGCTGGGAACGAGGGTAAACGAGGGTAATAAACAACCGGCTCGCCGGCGCGTTCAGCTGGGAGAATTTGGAGTGGGGGCGGGTTTACAGATATCCTCTGCTTCCCGGAGATATTTCGGGTGAACCCGCCCCTACTTGCGCCTGATGATGGTTAACCCATCTCGTAAAGGCAAAATCACCTGTTCAACTCGCGGATCTTCAGCCACAGTTCGGTTGAACTGGGCGATCGCCTCTCCATTGGGGGTGCGAGAGTGTGCCGGCAGATATACTTGCCCTTGCAACAGCGTATTGTCTGCGCAGATAAACCCGTCAGGAGCGAGCAACCCAGTGTCCAGCAGCATGTGGAAATAACTGACATACTCCTTTTTATCGGCATCAATGAACACCAAATCAAAGGACTCACCGGCATCTGCCAATTTACGCAGCGTCTCCAAAGCTGGGGCGACTTCTACAGCGATTTTGCTTCCGTGAGGGGACTCTTGAAAGCAAGCTTTAGCAAAGTCTGCCACATACTCATCCACCTCACAAGCAACCACGCGCCCATCTGCCGGCAGAGCTTCTGCCATTGCCAAAGCTGAATAGCCGGTGAACATGCCAATTTCCAAGATGCGCTTGGCTTTGGTCATGCGGACAAACATTTTCAAAGTTTGTCCCTCAATATGTCCAGAAAGCATTTCCTGCTCTAGCTGGCGTACCGTCTCACCGTCAGAAAACCGCTTGCTCCAGTCTTCTTTGCAAGTCTTCTGCGCCAGTGCAGCCAAAGCTGGGGACTCGCCGGTGGTGCACTCATTCAAATAAGGGTCAAGTCCTGCAGCCAGTTCGTATGCCTGCTGGAGAGAAGCGGCGAGGGAAGCCGGCACATTCCCCTCCTTTGTCTGGAGGACAATTGCTTCCAGCTGCTCTACTAATATCCCCAAAGGAGTGACAGGTCGGGCGGTGTTTGCTGTTTTTTCGAGTGTTTCAGGCATGTCGCACTTCCTCTACTCCAGCCCCAAATCGCTGAGATACATCTCTTGACCTGCTCCTCCATCGGGCAAAGAAGCGCACAAAGCCTTGTATTCATCAAGAGCAGCTTGCAGCTCTTCGGGCGACACATCTTGCGCGTAGTCGCAAGAACCGATACTTCCGTGGGGGAGCGGTGCCCACAGCCCGCCATCCCCGCGCTTGCGGCGCATGTTTTTCTGAGCTTCAATCATCAGGTTGATGTCTTCCAGGATGGGGTGGTAAACCGCCAGACCTAAGGAGCGGGTGAGCGCTATGAGCCGGTCGCGATCTGCCGGTTTCAGCCAGCCCAGACGCACCGATAAAGCCGCGCCGAAACACATCTCAATCGCAATCGCATGACCGTGCATCAGCTTAACTGCCGGCTCGTAGCGGGGGCTCCACGTGTGACCGTAGGCGTGGGGGCGATCCTGATAAGTCTCGAACATATTTGTCCCCTCGTGCTTCATATAAGAGAACAAAGTCCGGTAGATCACCTCATCAGCGATGTGAGCCAGTTCTTTGTCGCCATCGAGGGTGGCAAAGTGCGTTTCCAACAAGCGCGGACCGTACTGTTCGAGCATTTCAAACAGGACGATATCGTCTGTTGTCGCCATTTTGATCATCTCCGCCATACCGTTGCGAATGTGCCCGGTGGCGAGCGTGCGGAAAAAGCCGCGATCGACTAGGGTGACAACCGGTGGGTGATAGGCACCAATGCTATTTTTGAACAGGTTGCCGTTAACGCAGGTGCGGGGCGAGGGACCGGCGTCAATGCTGGCAACAATCGTTGTGCCCACCATAACATAAGGTGTGCGCCGGTGCTGCAACGCACAAGCCATCCCCGCCACATCGCTGAGCACTCCGCCCCCAACTACCAGCACCGGCTCGTTGCGCGAAACATCGCAGCCGTCTTTGCCCAAGAAATGGAGCAGCTTGTGGACTGTTTCCGAGGTTTTGTCTGCTTCCCACGCCCGACAGGCTAACATTTGCAGCGGGATTTCATAGTGATCGAAATAGCGGCGCAGCGCTTCGCCATAGAACTCGTCTACCGCCTGGTCTACGATCGCCACACAGCGAGTGCGAGTTTTGTAAATATCAGCCAGGGCTGGGTTGGAGGTATCGAAAACTCCATCCACTACCTTCACTTCCGCTTTCAGGTTGAAGGTTGCCGATATCTCGAATGAACGACCGTCCTCGCCCGCCGTAATTTCTCCATGACCGGTGTACCATTCCGATGTGCGGTACTTTTCTGGGTGATTGACCTCAATCGTCGTTGTTTTTTGCTTGCGTAACGCCTCTACGGACGCTTCTTGTGTCAAAAGACCGGTCAGTTCTGTCTGAGGAATACTTGTTAGCATTGTAGTTTTTCTCTGAAGCTTGGACTTAACTGAGATAGCGAGCGTAATTGGGGAAATTGAGAGGTAGTTCGCCCTTCCCCCTAACCAGGAGGGCCACTCCCTCAATCTCGCAAAAAATTAAGGTGCGAGTTGGCCTTTGTCAAGAGGTTTGATTGGGGATGGAATATCTGCACCAGAAAACAGGACAGTTCAACTTCCACCGAAGCTTCCCCCCTGCGGGTGCAAATCCACCTGCAAGTTCTCAGGATTCTACTGGCATGCGTCAGCAAAACAGGCCGCTCGCTGCCGAGCTAGAAAACTCGAAGCATCCTGGATTCCTTAAGAATCCAGCACACCCAGCTGCTGGCCACTGTTTTTGGCATGGCTCAGTTCCTCTCCTGAACCCGACAATTCTCAACTTACCACAGCTTTACAAACCTTAACGATTCATTAATAATCCTAAAATTTCTTATCTGACAGATAAGTTAAGCAAATCAATTGAGGTAGAAAAGCGGGGTTTTTGAGGGACGGGTTCAGCGGTGAAAAACTCAGATAGCGAATATTTTGTCAATCAGGGAAAATACTTACTAGGAAACAGAGCGAGCAATCCTACTTGACAAAAAGCTAGTGAGGGAATAAAGCGACTTCCATTTCGCACAGAAGATGAAATGGTACTGATTGAGGGGAATGACAGCAGCGCAACGATAAGTCTAGGCATAATTGCTCAGAGCGTGAGCGAAATCAGGCTTTCCAAAGCTGGCGGCGATAAGTTGTTCGGATATCCACCCAAGCCGAAACAAATTTCACCCCCCCCAACCCCCCTCGCAGTGTGCGCCGCCCTCAGCCTGTGCCAAGACCGGCAACACCCTGGACAGCCCTCAGCCTGTGCCAAGACCGGCAACACCCTGGACAGCCCTCAGCCTGTGCCAAGACCGGCAACACCCTGGACAGCCCTCAGCCTGTGCCAACACCGGCAACACCCTGGACAGCCGTCCGCCTGTCCCAAGACCGGCAACACCCTGGACAGCCGTCCGCCTGTCCCAACACCGGCAACACCCTGGACAGCCCTCAGCCTGTGCCAAGACCGGCAACACCCTGGACAGCCCTCAGCCTGTGCCAACACCGGCAACACCCTGGACAGCCCTCAGCCTGTCCCAAACAAGACGTAGGACAGGCGTTCCCTCCGACCCAACCTATAGCGGTTTTCAGTTGGATGAAGCACATGCCAGAAACCCGGTTTCTTAAAGAAACCGGGTTTCTCAATACCTCACCTCGGATGAAAACCGCTATATCTATAGATAGAAAACTTCAGATAGCAGACAGGACATTTCAAGATGGCCCGAGGCGGAGTCCCTTTGCCCTTTCCACCGGCAGTTCCTACCCGCCCCCGCTTGACCCCAGATCCAACAGCGTGCCGGCACCTGCAGGGGCGCAAACCGGCACAAAACAGCGATTTACAGCCCGATTTGCGGCAACATCCCTCTGATTTGCTCAACCGGCAAGCCGGTAATCTGAGAGAGTTGCTCCGGCGTTGCTGTCCTGAACTGGCAGCATAGCAGCCTTTTTTTCCCGATCTGCCCTTCCTATCTCCGCTATCTCTTGGGCGGTCAGCGACCGGCGCAAAATCTTCTCAATTTTTGGGATAATATTCTTGTCAAAGTTGCTGTTCTGTTGCCCGATCGTGGGCATCATCGCTCTAATCTGAGCTTCAGAAACGCCAGTCGCCTGCGAAACCTGCTGCACGAAACGATTCTGAGCGGGTATTAGAGCTTCCCGCGCCGCTGTGCCAGCTGAGAGCGATTTGCCGCTTTTTTTCGACGCTCAGGGGTGCGCCCAACTGCGCCTCCAGCTTTTGAATCAGGCCAGAACCGGCCCCATTTGGTCTTTGCTGCTGTGCTGCCGGCGCTCGATTTTGCGCCACAGCGCTGCCGGTAATTTCAGGGTGCGCCGGCTCCCCTGACTGACTGATTCGATTTTAGTAGCATTGAAGCGAAACCATTAAACCATATCGCAAGCGGGGAAAGGGGGGAGCGCATGGGTTGCCGGTGGTGTTTGGGGTTACTGCTGTGGACAGACAAGGGGTGGGGGCGGGTTTATTAACACCCTTCGCTGTGTCAGAGAGATTTTGAACCCGCCCCTACAATACCTTTATATATACAAAATCGATGCAACCGGACATGATATTAAAAGGCGCTCGCCTGACAGGTGATATGATTCCTCTGGGGGATGCGAGCCTGCTTTTTCACCCAACATCAGCACTCCCCGCGCCGGCGGACGAGATATCACAGGGGTTGAGAGCCGGTTTGAGAGCGACAGCTACTTGCAAAAAAAGGGGCGAGCGCTCCCTGAATTTGATACTCTGGGCGAACGCTTTGAGTTAGATGAGTTACAAATCACAGAAAGGGGGAGCGCTCTCCAGTTTATTCCGCCCACCAGCAGTCTTGGTCATATTGATACCTGCCAGAAAGGACAGAGCGATACTTGCGGATAGCGCTCTGAGATAGCACTTCCGTATATTCAGTTTTAAAAAAAATATCACGCGCAACTGCTTGCAGGTCTATCCTTCGTAAACCTCTGTGAGGCCAGCGAGCAAGCCGCTTCTCGTTTTCGCCGCAGTTGAAGCGATAGCTTCAGGCGACTAAGGGTTAGCTTAAACGCAAGGACGGCGATCCACCGTCCGGAATGCAAGGTTCCTTTTTGACAGTTGCGCATGACAGAGTAATTATAGCAGATTCAAGAAACATTTGTGCTTTACGGACTGCCCCGTACAGCGCACAGTATCTTAAAATGGCCCGTCCGGGAGCGGGTCTGCTGTTAAGCTGTTGCGCCAGGACGCTGTGCGCTGTCCATCTCTATCCACTCCTTCCGGGGGCAGTCTCCGTGCGGTCCCCGCCTACAAGCTGGGAACGAGAACAAGCTGATTAAAAGCCTAATAGCGTATCATCGCTCTCAGGCATTCGAGCAATTTCAGCAATTCTTCGGTGAGCGGAATCCCGCGATCGCGCTTGCCGCAGGTTTGTCAGATATTCAAGTAATTCCAGTAGCTGTTCATCCGTGAGTTGTTGGAGCGATTGCTTGCCGTAGGCGTCCCTCATATACCCGCGTCTCTGTTTCTTGTCCCAGCCCAACTGTTTAAGTTCAGTAGAAATGAGAGCAACTACATGAGATTGATTCATCGGTTCACTGACCGGCTCAACCTTTGCCTTCCGGCGTCCGTACTTCTCTTTAATGCGTCGCACCTGCTCCTGAAACTTAGCACCTTTTTCAGGATTTATCATATATACAAAATTGGCAAAGCCCTGAAGCGAAGCGATGAGGTCGTTAGTTTTAGACTGTCCCCAGTGCTTACCTCTTAAGCCGTCTTTCTCTATCTGATAGAGGGTGGCACGGAACCGTTTGAGCGTTTCTCTAGAGACATTGAGTTTGCTGTTGACCACAACGCCAGTCACTTCCTGCTGCCGAGATTTGCGAAAAACTCTAGTTTTGTCTTCGTTGATATCAAACCCTTCGTACTTAATAATTGACCTCGTTACTTTGAAAACTTTACAGATATTGCGCAGGCTGTCACCAGAAGCAGAAAAGGTTAGGTCATCAGCGTAGCGGGTGTAAACAAAGCCAAGTTGTTCAGCCATCTCAGTTAGTCGCCGATCCAGCCGGCGGCAAAGAAGGTTGCTAATTGCTGGGCTAGTTGGTGCGCCTTGCGGCAGGTGACGCTCTGTCCACGAGAGTACCGAATTAGTTTGGCCATCCAATTGGAACTCTTTTACCCTCGGTTCAGTACAAATCAAAGCGAAAATTATCGAGGCTGTTTCCGAATAGCCAAAAGATTTAAAAAGTCCTTTGACTCGCTTGTAAGAGATAGAGGGGAAAAAGTCTTTGAGGTCGATATTGAGGATGACTTCCGCCCCGACATGGGGCTGGGCATTCGTGACAATAGAGCGTTCCCGACGGAAGCCGTGAGCAGCGCTGTGCAGTTCCAGCTTTTCCAGGATATTGTGAAGAATCCAATTTTGAGCTTGTTTAAGCAACGGCATCGGTGCTGATATTTCCCGTTTCCCACCCATCTTCTTCGGGATCTGAAAACGTTTATAGTGGGGTTTCTTGCGATAAAAAGCCAGAAAGCGCAATCTTCTAACACTAATTCTCATAGCTTGAGCAATCGCTTCATGCGAATTACACAAGGGCAAACCGTTGCTCTGCAATCGCTCCTTCTCGAAATTGGCATTTTCAGAACGCTTCTTCTGTAAAGCCTCAACACGATCCAGTCGTCTCTCAAGCCAGCGTTCTAGCATTTTAAACTGTCCATTTTTAGAGCGATAATAAATATCTTCAGCATCAGCTATTAAAAGGCTAATCTCCTCATCATCAATATCTACCCACCCCATATCCCACTCTATTGGGTCCCAACGTCCATCTCCATTTATTATGTAATCCTCAGATATACATCTGCCTTCCTCCCAAAGGCTGCTTTCGATTCCATCCTGCAATTCGCTGCTTTCCTCATCACTGTTATGCTCGGTCTTCTTGTTGCGGCAAAAACTTTCAATAAATTCCTGGAGCTTTTGGCATATATCTGCATATTCTCTGTCGCCCATAAGCTGAGCCACTTTCTGTAAGTCTTCAAGAGCCAACAGCTTATTTTCTTGTCTTATGTGAGTCAAACATCGGTACTGTAAGGCTCTCACACAATTAGGATTGTGGCGGATAACTTCGTTCAAATCCTCAATCGCTTCTTGATATTTTCCTTGCTTGTATTGGGAAATACCCCTCCCTAAAATTCCACCTGAATCCATATCATCTGCCTCGCAAGCCCTTCATAAACTAATCAGATCGAACGCACCGGCTCGCCCCTACAAATATTATAAGCTGTCCTGCATTTAACCTGTTTGTAGTTGGGCTTTAGCCCAAAAGCCCCCCGCCTCCAGGACAATTTGCATGGTTGGTTTGTAGTTGGGCTTTAGCCCAAAAGCCCCCCGCCTCCAGGACAATTTGCATGGTTGGTTTGTAGTTGGGCTTTAGCCCAAAAGCCCCCGCCTCCAGGACAATTTTCAATTTCTTTTCAGATCCCCTCTCCCTTGATGGGAGAGGGGGTAGGGGGTGAGGGTGATTACACCTTCGCCTCATCCTTCACCAACTTGGCCCAACCCAAATCCTTCAGACTGTTATTCCGGCGCAGAGGACGAGTCACCAACTCCAGAATATCGCGAGCATTAGTAAAGCCGTGAATCTGAGCGAAAGTAAACTCAACCGACCACTTAGTATTAATCCCCCGCGCCTCAAGCGGATTCGCATGCGCCATCCCAGTAATCACCAAATCCGGCTTCAATTCATAAATCCGCTGAATCTGGTTGTAATTATCCGGCTTCTCCACAATCCGAGGCACCGACACCCCCATCTCCTTACAAGTTTGCTCCAGCAACGCCAGCTCAGCCGCTTGATAGCGCTTATCCATATAAGGAATCCCAATTTCAGGGCAACTCATGCCGCAGCGAATCAAGAACCGAGCCAGAGAAATCTCCAGCAAATTGTCCCCCATAAAAAAGACAGACTTGCCGCGAACCAGCTGGATATAATCCTCCAAACTCGCCCAGATTTGCTGCTCCCGCTCCTGCAAACCATTCGGCTCAATCCCGAACACCGAGCAGATTTTCTCAATCCAAGCGCGAGTGCCATCTGGCCCAATCGGGAACGGAGCGCCAATCAACTTGGCCTTGCGCCGGCGCATGATCGCCGTCGCCGTGCGGCTGAGGAAAGGATTCACACCGGCAGCATAATACCCCTCCTCAATCACCGGCAGCTCAGTGTAGCGCTTGCTTGGCAGCCAGCCAGAAACCTTAATCCCTTGCTTCTTCAACTCCAGAGTCAGCTGAGTCACCACCGGATCTGGCAGCGAACCGAAAAGAACCAGCGGCGGGTGCTTGACATATTCCGACTCTTCTGCTACCACATCTTCCTTCTTTTTGCCGAAGTTGAGCAGTTGCTGAATCCCACCGCGCTTTTCCTTCTCCACTTCCGGAGCCTTTTCTGGACAGCGAGCAGCCATCGCCGCCAGAACCGTATCTTCCCCTTGCGTAAAAGCGTAGTCCAGACCGTTGGCGCGAGCCACCACAATCGGAATACCGATCTCAGATTCCAGCTTAGGAGCCAGCCCTTCCAAGTCCATCTTAATGATTTCCGTGGTGCAGGTGCCGATCCAAACAATCACGCTCGGGTTGCGGTCGCGCTTAATCTGCAAGCACAGCCGTTTCAGCTCTTCATAATCATTCAGCTGAGCCGAAATATCCCCTTCCTCCAACTCCGCCATTGCATAGCGAGGTTCAGCAAAAATCATCACCCCCATTGCATTTTGGAGGAAATAGCCGCAGGTCTTAGTGCCAATTACCAAAAAGAAACTGTCTTCTATCTTCTGGTAAAGCCAAGCCACACAGCTGATCGGGCAAAACGTGTGGTAATTGCCGGTCTCACACTCAAAATTTAGGGCTTCAGGTTGAGCAACAGTCATGGCGGATTTTTTTCTCCTTTATATTGGCTGCAGGAAATCAAAGCTGAACAAGTTCTTACAAATCCGACAGCAAGTTAGAAAAGTCTGAATCATCGTCGTCGGAAGTCCACTCGTCCCGCGCTAGCGCTTCCAGGTCATCATCCAGCTCGTCCGAGGACTCCTCACTCACCTCATCGAAAGCCAGATCGTCAAACTCATCCTCGGCTGACTCTTCAGCGAAATCTGAAGATATGGCATCATCCAAGTCCCCAAGATCCATATCATCCATGTCCTCCCCAGACTCTTCACCGAAATCCCCACCGAGATCGCTGAATTCATCGCCGCTTTCGACTCCAAAATCATCGGCTGACTCTTCCTCAAAATCGCCACCGATATCGCCGAACTCGTCCGAGATTTCTTCTCCAAAGTCATCGGCAGACTCTTCCTCGAAATCGCCACCGATATCGCCGAACTCGTCCGAGATTTCTACTCCAAAGTCAGCGGCAGACTCTTCATCGAGATCGCCACCGATATCGCTGAAATCGTCCTCGGAGGTTTCCGCTTCAAAGTCAGCAGCAGGCTCTTCATCGAAATCGCCAAGCCCCATCTCCGCCAGATCGTCGGATGGCTCTTCACCAAAGTCAGTGCCGAGATCCATATCCTCCAGCTCCTCGGATGGCTCTTCATCCCGACCGGCTGTCGCGGCATTGACTAGCGCCGCCGCTCCCGCTACCGCACCGACCACACCGACTGCCCCAACTGCACCGATAGCTGCTGCTTTTAGCCCAGAGAACTTGTCTGGACTCGGCTTAGAAGGCGTCTCGTCAGCCAGGGCAAAGGGTTCTGCTGCTGCCGGTGCCGGTTGTGGCACAGCTTGCGGGGCAGCTTGTGGCGCAGCTTGTGGGACAGCTTGCGGCACAGCTTGCGGCACAGCTTGCAGGACAGCTTGCGGCACAGCTTGTGTCGCAACTTGCGGCACAGCTTGTGGGGCAGCTTGTGGGGCAGCTTGCGGCACAGCTTGCGGCACAGTTGGCGAGAAAAGCGTTTCGCCTGTGACCTGCGGTGCCGGCGCTGCGGCTGCCGGCGCTGCGGCTGCCGGCGCTCCTGCCGATGCTACCAGAAAGGGTGACGGTGGTGCCGGTGGGGCTTGACGGTCTGCCGGTGCTGCCGGTGCCGGTGGATTGCCCAGTGCGATGTCCGGGTCAAAATTCAGGCCCAAAACATCAATCAGGATCTCTGGATCGGGATTCAGCCTGGAAAAGGGCAACATCAGCTGCGCTAGCTTAGGTTCCAGCGCATTCATGGCTCCCAGGATGAAGTAAGAAGGGGGACGCCGACCACCATCGGGTGTTTTCACAGATACCGACTTCAGATGCAGGCTCAACCAATCATGATTGACTTGGTAGTACTGCAACCACTGTTGCTTTAGCCCTGATGTGAAGTCTTCAAAAAAAGCCATAGTGTCTCTGATACATTTACGCGACATTATCCGAGGTATTCCCGGACAATGCAACGATAGCACGCAACACCTGTAAAAGTGATAGAGGCGGTATCCCGCAAAGCTTTCAGGAAAATCCCATGCATCACCTTTCCAGTCCCGCGAAGCGCGTAAATCCACAGCTAGGACAGTGGAAAACTTTAGAGCCACCCAAGCGGGTGTGGACATTTTGAACTTTTGAACGGGTAGTGCGCCTACCCTGCATCGCTCTCGCCGTTTTAGACCTGATTTTTCACAAAGCCAAGGCAACAGTGTCGGAAGTCAAGGGAGGTTGGCAGAAAAATAAGCGCGGTAATTGAAGTCGCGATTTGCCTGTTCGCAGCTGACCGGGGCCTTTGTCAATTTCTCAGCTCTGTCTGTCTTGTATCACGTTTTGTAGGATTGTGCAAGAAATCCAGGATTAAATTTTACCTCCCCTGGGTTGCTGGAATAAAATATGATTCTTTTGGTCTAGACGCCCAGTGCCGTCCTGAATCATACTAGCCAATTCAGCAACCCTCGCTTACGCTCACCTTGGAAGCCCGGAATAGCGCAGGTAAATCTACACCATCATCAGGTCTAGCTCTTCCTCCTCACTGATCGCCTTGGGCTGGGCCGGGTTGAGGTAGAAGTCAGACAGCAACGAGAACAGCTCCCGATCCGGGGCATCGTTGGGCACCACCCCCTCAGGACGGGCCAGAATTTGGTCGGCGATGTTCAGGTAGTAGTCGCAGACATAGTTGAGGGAGGGGTCAGTCTCGGCCATCTCGAACAGCGTCTTGCCCTTGACGCGGGAGACGCGAATGTCCTCAATCAGCGGCAGGACTTCCAGCACCGGCATGGGAACGGACTCCACATACTTCTCGATCAGGTCCCGCTTCGAGGTGCGGTTGCCAATCAAGCCGGCGAGGCGCAGCGGGTGGGTGCGGGCTTTCTCGCGCACGGATGCCGCAATCCGGTTGGCCGCAAACAGGGCGTCAAACCCGTTGTCGGTGACAATCATGCAGTAGTCGGCATAGTTGAGCGGTGCCGCAAACCCGCCGCACACCACGTCCCCGAGCACGTCAAACAGAATTACGTCGTATTCGTCGAAGGCGTTGAGCTCTTTGAGCAGCTTCACGGTTTCGCCCACCACATAACCGCCGCAACCGGCACCGGCAGGGGGTCCGCCCGCTTCCACGCAATCCACCCCGCCATAGCCCTTGTAGATCACATCTTCGGGCCAGACGTCTTCGTAGTGGTAGTCCTTGGCTTGCAGGGTGTCAATGATCGTGGGAATCAGGAAGCCGGTCAGGGTAAACGTGCTGTCGTGCTTGGGATCGCAGCCGATTTGCAGCACTTTCTTGCCGCGACGCGCCAGCGCCACCGAGATGTTGCAGCTGGTTGTCGATTTACCAATTCCGCCTTTTCCGTAAACTGCGAGTTTCACCCTTGTGTTCTCCTGAATGCTTGCTTCTGAAAGTCGGATCTATATTGTCTGCCAGCGAGTGGGCCCGCTGCGCTCCCCCACAGCTGACTGTGGCGGGCGCGTGTTCTTGTCTCTGAACGCATTATTGTCTAACTTCGCAGCAAAAAAAAGGTCTTCAACAGATGGATTGGGGCTTAAAAACGACTATTTCGGGCCATCCAATCAAAAGCACCATCCTGTCCCGCCTATTTGGCTGTAGCAGTCTTGATAAACCCTAAAAAGCTAGCTTATTTAGTTTTATTTATAAAAATGTGTGCGAAAAGCAAAAAAATCCTGGCTACAGCTATCCCACCCCTGACCGGCAGAGGCTCATAAGTCCTGCCGGTGCTGGATTATGGCTTACAAGAGCCTCGCAGCCTGCCTTGTGGAGGGCCGCGATAACTCGAACTGACTTCGAATTTGGGGGGCTGTGGCGGAAAACTTTGGGGCG
>Ga0185317_100283_pt1 | contig 14952 bp, 11 predicted proteins | sample DevilsHole_FD_128020 | JGI IMG/M metagenome (GOLD analysis project Ga0185317, IMG submission 128020) | Groundwater microbial communities from Devils Hole, Nevada to study Microbial Dark Matter (Phase II) - Devils Hole (SPADES assembly)... | ecosystem: Environmental > Aquatic > Deep subsurface >...
TTGCCGTCGTCGCCCGCCGCGTGGTCCAGGCCCGCGCCGCCGTCGATCGAATCGTCGCCCAGCCCGCCGCTGGTCGAGTCGTCGCCCGCGCCGCCGTCGATCGTGTCGTCGCCGTCGCCGCCGCCGAGCGTGTCATTGCCGTCATCGCCCGACGCATGGTCGAGGCCCGCGCCGCCGTCGATCGAATCGTCGCCCAGCCCGCCGCTTAGGGTGTCATCGCCGCCATCGCCGCTGACCGTGTCGTCGCCCTCTCCGCCGGTCACGGTATCTGCGCCGTCCGCCTGGTTGTCCGCCCCGCGAGGCGCCGGCCCGCTGGCCGCGCCTCCGCTGGTGCTGTCATCGCCGGCACCGCCATCGACGGAATCGGCGCCCGATCCGCCGCCCACCGTGTCGTCGCCGTCGCCACCGCCGACACTGTCGCTGCCCGAGCCGCCGTCGAGGATGTCCGCACCGCCGCCGCCCGTGATCGAATCGTTGCCGCCGCCGCCCGCCAAGCTGTTGGCGCGATCCGTTCCGGTGATGATGTCGTCGAACGCCGAGCCAATCACGCCGTCAATCGTCCCGACGCCCGACAGCCGCAGGACCTTCTTGCCAAGCTTCAACGTCGGTTGGCTCAAGTCGACCACGAGGGGAAAACTGAATTCGGAGAAGTCGAGCACGTCGAGTGCGGCGTCGAGCGGTTCGTTCAGCAAGTCCTTGCCGAGCTTCCGTTCGGCGCCGAAGACGAATCTGTCGCTGCCGGCACCGCCGACCGTGGTGTCGTTGCCAGCGCCGCCGACGAGGACGTCATCGCCGCCGCCGCCCACGATCGAGTCGTTGCCGGCGCCGCCCGCGACCGAGACGTCGACGGGAACGTCGCTGCCGACTAGCACCCTGTCATTGCCGCCGCCCGCATCTACTTGGACTTGGCCCACGTCGGCCAGCGGAAACGACTCGACCCTGTTGTTCACGGTGACCAGGAGGTTCACCCGCTGCTGATCGACGTCGATCAGAACCCGGTCGGGCCGCGGAGTGCCGGCGACGAGAAGAACATCGCCGGTGAGTTGCGACAAAAGCGAGCGGCATTCGAGACGGTCGAACCGCAAGAAACGGAAGGCCGGGGTTGGCGCGCCTAAGCGACGTTCGCGCCGGAGAGACCGTAGACCGATCAGCCAACGACGAAATGATTGCGAGAAACGAAATCGAAACGACCCGGACTTCATAAGTGTTTCCCCTTTCGTGAACACCTTGGGCGTTGCTGCAAAGGTTCTTCACTGAGTCCGGGTGGGCAGACTACGGAAGAATATACCACAGCCGGCGCGAATGTAAAGCCCGGTTCAAGTTGCAAACCGTTCGTAGCGATCGTAATGCGGATTCATCGGTGCTCGGACGGACGCAAGAGTGCGGCTGTTTACGAGGTTTCAAAAGAACCTCCAGGCGCACGTGGGTCGTGCGCCACTCACAGGCGTGGGCAGCACTGTTCACATGTTCCGTGGCGGCGGCTCCCGGCCGTCGGGTAGAATCCCGCTCGTCACTTGGCACTTCCCATTCGTCTTGGCTTCGTAACCGCGTCCGCCGTTTCTCTCGAACAGGGGGTGCCGCATGTCCGATCGTTTCTCAGTTCGTCGCCGTCCGACCCGCGCCACCGATGGCCGTGTTCCGGTGGGACAAGGGTGAGTACTTCGGCTCGAATAACGGCGGCAGCGGCGCCAACTACAACCACGGGCCGGATGACCTCAACGTAATCACCACGAACAACGGGTTCGGCTATCACCGGAACGATCGTCGATCCAGGCGCGCTGCCCATGCTGTCGATCGATGATGTCGTCGCAGATGAGTCCGCGGGCACGGCCAGTTTCACAGTCACGCTGTCCGGCACGATCATGAGCCCGGTCACCGTCGATTACACTACGGGCAACGGTTCTGCGACCGCCGGCGCCGACTATCTGAGTGCCAGCGGCACGCTCACGTTCAACCCCGGCGACACCGCCAAACCGGTGGTCATGACCGTCCAGTCTGACTCGACCAGCGAACCGACCGAGACGTTCCTTGTTAACCTTAGCAACGCGTCCGCGGGCGTGGTGATCAGCGACGCTCAAGCGGTCGGATCGATCCTGAACGACGACGGCGCCATTTCGATCGGTGACGTGAGCGGTCTGGAAGGCAAGGCGAACAAGCGGCAGCCGAACTACAAGAGTTTCCAGGTCACCGTGACCCTCGCACACGCAAGCACACTGAATGTAACGAAGAGTTACCAGACGGCCAATGGCACGGCCACGACGGCCAACAACGACTACCTCGCCGCGAGCGGGACCATCACGTTCGTCGCCGGCGATACCAGCGAAACGGTTACGGTGTTGGTCGTGGGCGACAACACGGTCGAGCCTGACGAGACGTTCTCGGTGTTGCTCGCGAACCCGCAAAACGGCGCGATCAGCGACGGCACGGGCGTCGGCACGATCCTGAACGACGACACGCGTAAGGGCGGCGGGCCGAACGGCGGCGGCCAGATTCTGCAGCCCGTTTCCGATCCGCCGCACGCCGACCCACTTGGCCACTTCACTCCGGACAGATCGGCCGCGGGAACGGCTTCCGAACCGCTGGTTGACCATCATCAACGCACCAACAAGCAGCGACCTACTCGCGACCGCGACGATCACGAAACAGAAACGAAGGCGACGGTAGTGAGCCAGCCACGTCGCGGCGTGAGACGACTCGATGACATGGTGTCCGACGCTGCGATGGTGTCGGCCACGGCCGCCAACTTCAGCGACGGGGCCGTCAGTGGAATCGCGGGCACGTACGATAGCCTGGCAGCGGGCCAGCGCGAACGTGATGACACGCTTGCCCGATTGGTCGATGTGGTACTCGCTCGGGACGAGATTGCCACGTAGCTTCGATGTCGCGTAACATGCCGCCGCCCGTCCGTTGGCGACTCGATGCGACTCTGGTAGGCTTCTGCATTCGGAGGAGCCTATGTCGACAGTACTAACAGAGCGAACGCCGCACCCAACCGCAGCCGCCGCCGTGCGGCCTCCCGAGGTGCTCGCGCCCGCCGGCGACCGCGACTGCCTGCGCGCGGCCGTCGAGAACGGGGCCGACGCCGTCTACTTCGGCCTGCACGACTTCAACGCGCGAGCGAGGGCGACAAACTTCGACCTCAACGAACTGCCCGCGACCATGCAATGGCTGCATCGCCGCGGCGTCAAGGGCTACGTCACACTCAACACACTCGTATTCCCCCGCGAACTCGACGCGATGGAGCGCATTGTCGCCCGTGTGGCTGAAGCCGCCGCCGATGCGATCCTGGTGCAGGACCTCGGGCTGGTGCGGCTCGCGCGGGCCGTCGCGCCCGACCTTCCGATCCACGCGTCGACGCAGATGACGTTGACCAGTGCCGAGTCGATCCGCATGGCCGAGGAAATGGGCGTCGAGCGGGTCGTCCTCGCCCGCGAGCTTTCGCTGGACGAGATCGGCCGCATCCGTCGCCAGACGCGCATGCCGCTCGAAGTCTTTGTCCACGGCGCGCTCTGCGTGGCCTACTCGGGACAATGCCTGACCAGCGAGGCGCTCGGCGGCCGCAGCGCCAACCGCGGCCAGTGTGCTCAGGCGTGTCGATTGCCTTACGAACTCGTGTGCGACGGCCGAACCCGCGATCTTGGCGACGTTCAGTATCTGCTCAGCCCGCAGGACCTCGCGGCCCACGCCGTCGTGCCCGACCTGGTGCGGCTCGGCGTTGCCGCGATCAAGATCGAGGGGCGACTCAAGACGCCGGAGTACGTGGCGAACATCACGCGACATTACCGCATGGCCGTGGACGGCGCCGCATCCGGCCGGCCGGTGCAGTTCACCCGTCGCGAGATCGATGAAATGGAGCTGTCGTTTTCGCGCGGCTTCTCGACCGGCTGGCTGCTCGGCGACAACCACAAGGTGCTGGTCCAGGGCCGCAATCCGCGCAAGCACGGTCTGCTCATCGGCGAGGTGCGGGCCGTGCGCCGCGATCGCGTGCTCGTGCAACTGGCCGGGCCGGTCAAGCGCGGCGACGGCGTCGTCTTCGACCGCGGCCGGCCCGATGAGCCGGAACAGGGCGGCCGGGTGTACGAGGTGTTTCGCGGCGGCACGTCGCTCACCGAGACGGCCTCTGCCGGTCTGGTCGAACTGACGTTTGGTCACGACGCCGTCGATCTGGCCGCCGTGTCGGCCGGCGATCGCGTCTGGAAGACCGACGACCCCGAACTCACGCGGCGGCTGCGACGGAGCTTCACCGGGCCCGACGCGATCCGACGTGTGCCGGTCGATGTACACGTGCGCGCGGCGGTCGGCGAGCGCATGCGCATCGAGGCCCAGGCGGCATCGGGTGCGGCCGCGGTCGTCCAAACCGCGGAGCCGTTGACCGTCGCACGGCGACATCCGTTGACCGACCAGTTGCTCCGCGAGCAACTCGGCCGGCTTGGCGCCACGGTCTACTCACTCCGCTCCATCGCCGCCGACATCGTCGGCCAACCGATCGTGCCGCTCAGCGTCCTCGGCCGGCTGCGCCATGAACTCGTGCGCCAACTGGACGAGTCGGTCGACGCGATGCACCGGCGGCCGGTGGCCACCGCTTCTTCGTTGGCGGCGCTGCGTGCAGTTGCAACCCAGCGGATGCGCCCGGCGGCTTCCGGAGATCGCTCGAACCTTGAACTGCGAGTGCTCTGCCGCAATCTGGACCAACTGAGCGCGGTCATGGCCGCGGACGTGCGCGGCGTCTACGTGGATTTCCAGGACATTCGCCAGTACGGCGAGGCGGTTCGATCGGCCCATCGCGCCGGGGCCGAGATCTACCTGGCGACGCCGCGGATTCAGAAACCGGCGGAAGGGCCGCTGTTCAGGCATCTGCTACGGCACGGCGCCGATGGAATCCTGGTGCGCAATCTCGGCGCACTCCTCTACTTCACGGAGCGCGAGACGCCCGTGGTTGCCGATTTCTCGTTGAATGCCGCCAATGAGCTGACGACTCAGTTGCTTCACGAGCGTGGAGCGCGGCGAGTGACGGCATCCTACGATTCGAACCGCGAACAGTTGCTCGACCTGGTCGCGTCCGTGCCGCCGGATTGGCTCGAGGTCGTGGTACACCAGCGCATGCCGATGTTCCACATGGAGCATTGTGTCTTCTGTGCGGTGCTTTCGCCGGGCACGGACCGCACGAACTGCGGTCGGCCGTGCGATCACCACGACGTTCGGCTACGCGACCGCGTCGGCATGGAACACGCGCTGAAGGCCGACGTGGGCTGTCGCAACACGCTGTTCAACGCCGTACCTCAGAGCGCGGCCGAGCTTGTCCCCGACTTGGCCGCTCGAGGCGTGCGACACTTTCGCGTCGAGTTGCTCGATGAAAACGCCGTCGAACTCGACCGAACGATCGCGTTGTATCGCGACCTGCTCGCTGGCCGCACCACCGGCCGCAATGTCTGGACGGGGCTGCGGGCGATGAACCACGTCGGGGTGACTCGTGGGCCGTTGGAGGGTGGACGGTAGAGGATCGAGGATGGAGGATCGAGGATGGAGAGGCATCCGCTATCCTCGATCTCAATCTTCAATCTTCTATCCTCGATCCTCAATCCTCTCTCTACCTCTTCGGCACGGGCATCAGTGCGGGTTGTGGGGACACGACGAAACTGCCAACACGCATGCCAGCGATCTGCTTGCGCACGGCTTCAATGCGCGGGTCGGCTTCGGATGTGAAACTGCCGACCGCGACCAGGCTGGACGTTCGCGTGTGGAACGTGTACGCCTCGATGCCCATCCGCCGCAGTTGCTGGGTGACCTGCTCGGCATGTTCTCCGGCGGCTTCGAGCAGACTGTTCTGTTCCATTCGCTTTGCCGTTTCGGCCGTGAACGCGACGCCGCCGCTGAAGTTCATGGCCAACAGCGTGAGGTTGCCTGGGCAGTTGAACAGGTTGTTCTTGCCCACGTTCAACTTCAGGATCAGCGGATCCGCCTTTTCTTGCTGCTGTGCCGACTTCGGCGCGAGCGGGTTTGGCACCAGAAACGCCGTCGCGAGCACTCCCTGATGCCACTGCACCTCCGACGTCATCTCGCGTGTGATGCTCTTCGGCTTGATCTTCCGCACATCCAGGCAGAGACGCTTCGCGGCCTCTTCACTCTTGAAGTCGCCGGCGAGCACAACCGCCTGATCGGGCTGACGCACCCGCCCGCGTTCCAGACCTGCCGGCTGGATCGGCTGAGTCGGTTCCGCGCGGCGCACAAGCACATACGCGGGAATCTTGTGCTCTTGCCGGAGTTCGCTGGCTAGGTTGTTGGCGACTTGAATGGCCTCTGGTCCGACAAACGATTTCACAAGGACCATCCAGGGGCCGTTGTTCTTGGTCAGTGGATAGGCGACTGGCGCGGCGTTTTTCTGCTTCTCGTCCGGGCCTGCGGCGACGGGTCCCGTAGCCACGATCGCCGACAACGCAACAGCCGAAATGAGCCTCTTCATGATTAACTCCGTAGCTCTCTCGATCACGTCTCCGAACCTGTCTGTTCCGTCGAAAACGGGGCGGGATTGTAGTTATCGGTCCCGAACCGGTCCAGGGATGTTCGTCTCCGCATTCCGTCGCTCCCAAGGAAGTCGTAGTGCAGGCGGCTCGCCTGCGGCTTCCTTTGACGACATTGCAGACGGGCCGCCTGCACTACGCTGACGAGTGGGCGGCGAGCGCTCGTGGGGCCGGTCGATCGGCGGACCTGTCGCTCGCGGCGGCGGCGACGCACGTGCGGATTGCCTTCGTTCTCGCGAAGCTCCGCCGCCAGCTCGGCTCGCGTCATTCTCATTTCGCTTCGCCATGCGAACCATGCCCGCAGGTAGTCGATCGCGGCGAGAACCGCCATCGCCACGGCCATCTTCGTCAGCACGCCCAGCAGTACGCTCGCGCTGTGCGTCGCGACTTGATGCGGGGCGAGTTCGCTCAGGCCGGCCAGTTCGGCAAGCTCGGCGCAAACGATCCAGGCGGCCAGCGCAATCAGGCCGAACCACTTGGCCGCTCCGATCACCGAGCGAATCGCATCGGCGCCGGAGACGACCGACGCCAGTCGTCCCAACACGTCGAATCGTTCGGCGGTGGGCAGCAGCCGCTCGGGCTGGAATCGCGGGCCAACCTGGAGCACGTGCGACGCGATCGCCACGATCGGCGGTACGAGCAACAGCGGTGCCAACCAGGCCAACCCCGCAAGCGTGTACCGTCGCCAAGTCCATACCGTGTCGACGGAGCCGACCGTCGCATCGACCGCCGATATGCCGCCCGCCAACATCTCCATCATGCCATGCCCCAACGCGCCGCCGGCTACGCGCAGCACCAAGACCGCGGCCAGCACGGTGACCGCGAGCACGACCTCGCGGCTGAACGGCAACTGCCCGGCGTCTCGCGCGCGAGCCACCAGTCGCGGCGACGGGGCTTCGGTGCGTTCGATGTCGTCGTGCTCGGTAACCATGCCTCGATCGCCTTAGGAACAATCGCGATTGACCTTCCGAAATCGGGTGGAGTCGAGTCTACGAGACCCCACATTACGACACACCACACGCAGCGCTGGCGGCTCGCAGGCTCAACCCAGACACCCAGAATGTGGTGAATCTGTTCGGCCCCGTTCCTTACGGAAGGACGGCCAGTCGCGACGCGAACTGAAACCAACCGGCCCCGACCACTGCTCGTAACCCCGAGAGCGACAGCACCAACAGCCCTAGACCGATCGCCGCCTGAATCGGTGCGGCGATCGCTTCGCCGCCGAACTGCGGCATCACCCGCGCGGCCAACTCCAAGACGACGCGCGTGGTCAGCAGCGCGGCGGCCGTCGGCGCGGCCACCGTTACGCTCAGCCAGCAGGCCTGCGACAGGGTATCCACTAGAGTCGCGACGAATGCCGAACCACCATCGTCGGTCATGAAGCGTATGGCCGGCAGATCGAGCAGCGCCGCTACGGCGGCGCGGTGGCCGCCCCACGCGAAGAACATCGCTAGGCCGGTGATCTGGTGCAACCGCACGAGCGGCTCCGCGTCGTCTTCATCCGAGACCGCCGACGGCGCGATCCCCACTTGCAATTGAAGCAACTGGGCGGCCTGCGCGACGCCCGACGCCAGCACACGCAGGGCGAATCCGAGCATTAGCCCCGCACCCAACTCGCCCGCCGTAATCAGCACGAAGGACGAACCAGGCTCCAACTCGCCCGCACGCGCACCGGCGCGGGCACACATCGACGGGGTCAACATGAGGGCGAGCACAACCGCCAGCAGCGACCGGCGCCGAACGCCGCCCGGACATAGGCCAAAGAGCGGCGCCAACACGGCGAAGCCCGCGCTGCGCGCTGACGTGGCAAGCACGCTCGCAATCGCTTGGGCCTCGTACACCGCCGGCGCCACGATCGGCCTCCTTACATCACAGTCGGTTCGGAATAGTGCTGATGAGCTGTCGCGTGTACTCAGCAACGCTCGCGATCAACCACGGGAGGCTGATAGCGACCGCCGCGGCGACGGCGATCAACTTGGGAACGAACGACAGCGTGTGCTCGTGTACCTGCGTGGCCGCTTGCAGCAGCCCGGTCAACAGCCCGGCGGCCAGCGCCACCACCAGCAGCGGCGCCGCCGCCAGCAGCGAGACACGGACCAATTCGCGGGCTAAGTCGAGTGCGTCGAATGCAGCCATTTGTCTGAACCTCTCGCCCTCGCTGGGGCCAACTCGGTATTGAACTACGCGAAACTGCCGAGCAACATGCCGACGACCAGGTGCCAGCCGTCGACCATGACAAACAACATGAGTTTCGCGGGCAACGACACCACGTTCGGTGACACGGCGCCAAGCCCCATCGCCGCCATCACCGACGACACGACAAGGTCGATCACTAGGAACGGCAGATAGATCTGAAAGCCGATCAAGAACGCCGTCTTGAGCTCACTCAGCAAGAACGCCGGTGCGAGCACGTGCAGCGGAACCTGATCGTACGAGTTGACGCTGGCGACGTCGCGACCGGATCGCTCCAGGAACAACCAAACGTCTTCGGAGTTGCCAGTGCGTTCAATCTGCCGAGCCATGAACCGCGACAGCGGATCGGCGGCGCGTGCCAGAGCCTCGCCGCCAGAGATCGTCTTGGCCTGATAGGGCGCGATCGCCTGTTCGTGCATTTCGGTCCAGACCGGCCACATGATCGCCGCGGTCATGAAGAGCGCGAGCGCGGCGAGCACCTGAGGCGATGGCACTCCCACCGCGCCGATCGCCTGGCGGAGCAGCGACAACACGATGCTGAGCCGCACAAAGCACGTGGTCATGAGCAGCAGTGCCGGGGCCAGCGACAGGGCCGACATCATCACCACGACGCGGACCGTGCCCGGAACGCGGTCCGGGGTCAGCCAACCGCCAAGTTGTTCGATCGCGTCGCTCGTTACATCCGGCGCCGATTGGTCGGCCCACGCGGTCGCCGGGCCGAGTGCTGCGAGCAACACGGCCGCGAGCGCCCAGCCGACTCGATTGCGGAGCATTGAGCGTCTAGCCATCGGAACTCCAGCTTCGCACCTGGTCGCGTATCTCACGCAGTTGGCCTCGGATCCCATCGACAGCCGACGCAGAATTCCTCGCGATCGCAGGCTGAGGCTTCGCCAAACGACTGCCCGAGGCGATCGACAGAAAGTCGTCGACGTCGTCCGGATCGGCGAATTCGGCTAGCGTGTTCAAGTGGCTGCCGGTTGCGCCGACAATCAGCAGGCGCGGCCCGCAGCGCAGGGCGAACACCGTGCCTCGTGCGCCGAGCGGACACTGACCGATGATCTGAACGGGTGCGTGGACCGTTCGCGCCGCGAATCCAGGAATGATTTTGCGCGCAATCACGAGTCCGACTGGGATGGCGACGAGCACGAGGCCCAGTGCCCATGCGTTGCGGCCCGTAGGGCCGACCGGCAGTTCGACGGGACCGCCCGCGGGTCGCATCGGCGTGATGGCGATGGCGTCGCCGGCCGCATCGGCCACAGCCTCATCGGCGTCTCCCGCGCCAGCCAGCATGATCAGTATGAGCACGGTCTTCACGCGACCATGTCCTCCGGTGCGTCAAACGCGATCTGGCCGGTTCGGCTCAGTTGGCACATGACGTCCACCGCACTGCGCTGCGCGCGGTGCACTTGATCGAAGCTCAGGTGTTCGGTGGCCGCAATGGCCTGTTCGACACTTTGGAGGGACTTGCGAGGCAGTTTGCGTAGCAGTCGAGCGCGCAGGCCAGCCGGGGCGCCCCACAGCGCGGCCGTGACCTCGTCCGGCCCAAGTTGATCGAAGACCGCCTTCAGGTCACCGCCATCCAATAGATCCAGATCCTCGAAGTCAGTCGATTCACTCATGGTTCGTCTCCTGTCGGTCTTCCAGAACCAAGTCCCCTGTGTGATCGAGACGGCGCACCACCTCCAGAATCTCTTGCTGGGCCGCCTCGACGTCGCCCAATCGCACTGGGCCGGGCGAGGCGATCTCGCTGCGCAGCAGTCCTGCGGCGTGCGGTGTCATGTGAGACAGCACGACGTCGCGCAGCTCGCGCGACGCTCCGCACAGCGCGGGCGCCCAGAGTCGTCCGTCCACGGCGGCCAGCACCGCCTGCAAGCCGCTCGACGCGAGCCGACGGATGTCCTCGAATCCGTGGATGTCCGCTTGCACCAGGTGCGGACGATGGCGCACTGCCGATCGCGGCGCTTCGACGCGGACCAGTTCGCGCTGCCTGCTCGCGCGTTGCCGTGTGAGCTCAGCCCACTCGGCGTCCGAGTCGCGCATCGCCTCGTCGGATGGAAGCGCGGCGGATGCACTCGCTGCGAACTGCCGACGCCGCAGCATGCCGGTCGCCAAGATAACTGTGGCGGCTGCGCCGAGTCCGGCCATGGCGCCCCACGACGGCCACGAATCGGCCGCGCGGTGCGGCGTCGTTGGTCCTAGCGCCTGGCGAGCCGGCTCACGAGCAAACGCGGCCACGGTGATCTTGCTCGTTATCCCCGCCGGGACCGCACTGGCGACGAGCGATGTAATCCGTTCCTTCCAGTCAGTGGGCAGTTTGCCGTGGTCGCCGCCGAACAAGCTGGCGACCACATCCTGAGGCACAGCGACCGCGACCGTCACGCTCTTAGGGGCCAAGGCCACGTGTTCCTCCCACGTTTCCTGATGAGTCGGACCGATTTCGGTCGCGGCCGCACGCTGCTCGGTGGGCAAATCGACGGCGGCGTTGGCCACAACCGCCGGGTGTTCCAATCGCCCCGACGCGGTTGTCGTCGCGGGCTTCGCCTTCTCCGCCGGCCTGTAAAGCACTTGCTCGGTGCGTCGTTCGCGCGTCGTGTCCAGCTCGACGCTGACCGTGACGTGCGCCTCGGGAATGTGACCCAGCACGCCGCGGATCTTCTCGGCGAAGTGCACCTCGAATTCCTTGATGCGGTTCAGCAACTCGTCCGACGGCTCACCGGCGTTGCCGAGTTCAAGCAGCGTCTTGCCGGTCAGATCGACGACGGTGACTCGCTCGGGCGCGAGATCGGCGACTGAGCCGGCGACGATGCTGCGAATTTGGCGGACGCGATACGCCGGCATCTCGCGGGCGGGCCGCGTCTTTATCGTCACGGTCGCGCGAACGTCCGCGCTGGCCCGCAGGCCGCGCGGCGACGCTCGGTCGATCAGCACGCTGGCCGTTTCGATCTCGGGAAACTGCTCGATTTGCTGGGCCAACGACTTTTGCCGGGCGAGTTCCCAGCGGCGATCGTCTTGCGCGCTTGAGCTCCACCATTTTTCCTGGTCCGCCGCCTTGTCGAACGCGGCGTATGAACCGCCCAGCAGCGATTGTTGTTTCTTCAATGCGGCGGCGTAGGCGCCGACCTTGGGACGCGGCACGCGCAGACGACGCCCATCCACGTGATAGTCGGCCAAGCCTTCCGCGTCCAGCGCCTGACAGACCGATTGCATCGCGGCCTCGCCAAGTTCCTGGCCGCCGAGCACGTACACCCAGGTCGGCTCCGGCGGCTGCATCCACCAGCAGCACGCCGCAATCGCCGCGGCGCCGACCAGTGCGGCCGCCGTCCACCGGGTCGCTTGAGCGTGTGCTGCGACGAATGCACGCAGCCGCGGCGCCGTCGAGTTGTGGGGAGCATCCATGGTCATGTTCGTAGTTACAGTCGCCGCACGAGATTGGTCCATTGTTCCCAACGCTGTGGCGACATGCCGAGTCGGAGGTGTTCGATCTCGTCGGGCGCCAGTTGGTCGATGCGTGTCTGGGCGGCGCGCAGAACCGACTGGGCCGAGTCGTTCTGGCCCAATCGATAGCAGCAGTTTGCGACCTGCACCTGAGCTTCGAGCCACACGGCCGTGTCGTTGTACGTCTCGCCGATCGCCTGATACAGCGCTGCCGCGTCTTCGTAGCGGTCCGATTCGTAAAGACACTCGGCCATGCTCGTGCGGCACTGCTGCAGCCAGTCGGCTTGGAGCGAGCTAAGTCGCCGGGTGCGATCGATAGCCGCCAGTTCTCGCTCGAGCGCGCTAAGAACGCCGAGAGCCTCGTCCAAGTCCTGTTGTTTGCGTTGCTGGTAGTGCGATCGGACCTGAGGATTGTTCGACTCGGCGAGCTGATCGGCGGCCCGCCGCGCTCGCCGCCGCAGGCAGTCGCTGAACAGCAATCGGGCCTCGCGGTCGAGATCGGCGTCGATCGGCCCGCTCAGCAGCTCCTGAATCTCCGGAATCGCTGCGTCCGGTCGGTCCATGTCGTTCAGCAAGTGCGCCAGGAACAGTCGCGACTTGTGTACGATGGTCACATCGGTCGCCGTGTTGGCCATGGTCACGACCGTGCGCAGGCTGTGTTCGGCGGCCTCGAGTTCGCCGCTGGCGATCTGGCACCGGGCCAGGTGGTAGCACGCCCTGAGTGCCGCGGGGTGGCGGGGAAATTCGGTGATGCACTGCTCTGCCACGTCTGGAACGAATTCCGTCTTGCCGCATCCTTCGAGTGCGGCGCAGGCGAGCGCGAGCGCGTCGGCTCGCCGCCGGCCCACGGCCTCGTGTGTGAGCAGCCGCTCGATTGCATCGACGGCGGCGATGAAGCCCTCGCCCTCGACGAAATCCTGGGCGGCGAACCACAACGACTCGGCCGCGACCTCGGGCGATTCGGCCAGGGCCGCAAGCCGGACCCGCGACGAGCCCGCCCTTCGCAACAGTTCGTGGGCACGGTAACGCAGGCGCTCCGACTCGTTTGCGTCGGCCGAGTCGGCGTCGCTGACGAGAGCCGCCGCCCACGCCTCATACAAACCCGCTTCGAGCGATTCGCCCGCTTCAGGCCCGACTCCCTGACGATACACGGCGATCAGGTCAACCGCCGACTCGAACTCGCCCTGCTCACGAAGCTGCTCGATGGCCGAGGCCATGAGTTTCGCGATCGACTTGGCCGAGTGGATCGTCGCGACCGACTCGCCGATCGTGGCGATGTACGTCGCCGCGCGGCCGAACGCGGCCACCGCCTGTTGCGCCTCGCCGCGACGCATGTGCAACGTCGCCGATTCAGCCGCCGCCGCGGGCGACTCAGGTGTGTTGGCAAACCGCCACTCGACCGTCTGCAGCGCGGCCATCGCGGTGTCGAGTTCGCCCACGGCCGCGGCCGACAGACCGAGCAGATACCAGTTGCGCCGTTCGACGGGCTGCGGCAACCGTTTGGCCTCGGCAAGTTGCCGGCACAGGCTCATCGCCATGTCGAACCGCTTGGCATCGTACGCCTCACACACACCAACCAACGTGGCGACCCAAGCCGTGTCCGGCGACTGGGCCGGATCGATACCGCTCAGCAGGTCGGGGCGACCGAGTCGATCGAGCAGCGCAACACGAGTCTGCCACGCGTCCAGCAACTGGTCGCGTGCTAGACCAGGCGTGCGCAACAGTTCTGAATTGGCCCATGCAGCCATTTCGAGCTGAAGCTGACTTGGATCCAAGTATGCGAGCGTCAACAGGTGCAACGCGCGGGCGCGACCCGCAGGATAGAGGGACAGGCTTCGGTGCAGCAATGGGACGCTCTCGTGAAGTTGATTGCGCGCGTGCAGGCAACAAGCCATGTGGAAGATAAGCTTCGGCTCGTCGCCCGCGGGCACGCCGACTCTACGTGCTTCGAGTAGGTTGCTGCTGGCTGCCTCGAAGTGGGTCAGCCGGCTGGCTGCGTCCGCCTCGTCGGCCTGGCGGGATCGGGCGATTCCCAGTGCGAGCAACGATTCGCCGAGCAGCCGATCGGCCTTGCGCGCCTTGACGACGGCCAACTCGGCCAGCTCCACGGCCGTCGCGGTGTCGCCAGCCACGAGCGCCCCTTCGACCGCGTCCAGACGCTGCCGCATCTGGCCGGCGAGTTGGTCACGCAACCACGGCCGCAGCACGAGCGAACCGGCAGCCAAGGTCAAGCCGACCAGAAAGATCATCACCTTCCAACACACCGATCCCCGCTGCATCTCTGCCGCGCGATGCGGGCACGATCGCTGGGATCTGCCGGGTGACAGTGCTTCAGGGTTCACGAGATACCCGTCCAATGGGAGAAGTTCGGGCGCAGCCACACACCGTAGCGCCGATGAACTGGTCTAGGGAGAGAAATGCGAAACGCGCAGAGTTGAAAGACCAAAGGGTGCCTGGCCTCTGATCCGTCGACTATGGCGGGCGTTATACGAAAGCCGCGAGATTAGTCAAGGCGGCAAACTGGCCAACTGAACCGCGGCTAGTGGGGCCAATCTCCGTTTTTTCGATCGACCCGCTCCACGCCGTAGAACCTGCGCCGGCGGAACAAGACGGCCGACGGCGGCCTTTTTCCAAGCTATACTCACGCTAAATGGCTTTGCGTGATTCTGGGAGTCCGCAGGGACAGTAGCCCGACGCGCCAGCGAGGGACCGGGCCTGATTTCTTGTGATTTCGCCATGTGCTCCCTCGCTGGCGCGTCGGGCTACTGTCCCAGAATCGTGCAAGGCTATTTAGTGCAGGCCCGCG
>Ga0185317_100284_pt1 | contig 14950 bp, 1 predicted proteins | sample DevilsHole_FD_128020 | JGI IMG/M metagenome (GOLD analysis project Ga0185317, IMG submission 128020) | Groundwater microbial communities from Devils Hole, Nevada to study Microbial Dark Matter (Phase II) - Devils Hole (SPADES assembly)... | ecosystem: Environmental > Aquatic > Deep subsurface >...
ATGCAAAGGCTATTCCAGAAACCCGGTTTCTGCCGGCGGCGCGGGGATAAAGAAACCGGGTTTCTGAGCAAAGATTTCGCTCCCGATGCAAAGGCTATTCCAGAAACCCGGTTTCTGCCGGCGGCGCGGGGATAAAGAAACCGGGTTTCTGAGCAAAAATTTCGCTCCCGATGCAAAGGTTATTCCAGAAACCCGGTTTCTGCCGGCGGCGCGGGGATAAAGAAACCGGGTTTCTGAACAAAAATTTCGCTACCGATGCAAAGGTTATTCCAGAAACCCGGTTTCTGCCGGCGGCGCGGGGATAAAGAAACCGGGTTTCTGAACAAAAATTTCGCTACCGATGCAAAGGTTATTCCAGAAACCCGGTTTCTGCCTTCAGCCGGCAAAAAGCCGAACCCAAGAGAGGTGAGCAATCCTATGCCGGTGATCCAGGAAGATTTATTTTTCATGTTTTGTCTCCAGATTGAGTTGTTGAGGTTGAAAAGTTTGACTTGGTTGGATTAGCCGGTGTGAGGAATAATCCCCAGGTATGGGCTGCTGCGCCACCAATTTATCTTTTCGGATAGTTGGTTGGGGATGGCCAAGGTTTCGTTGAAATTCTGGCCATCCGTACCGTGCGTGCCGGTGGTGGTCGAGACTCGCTTGGAAAATGGAGTGGGAGTTTTTAAATTTGTTGCGTGGGGTTTTGAGGGGACATAATTACCCTGAGTTTTTGATGAGATATTGGTTGAGAATTACAAAGAGGTAGCGCTTTTTGCTAAAAAAGCAGATTTAACCCTATTTTTGAGTGGGGAGTAAATGGATTATGTTGCCAATCAATGATCTTGTTGTTTCAACACTCCCTCTATTAGTCAGTGCAGTACCTATATACTGAAGCAACGGATTGTCGCTTAACAACAAACTTTTTCTGACTGCTACATAACCTGGATTGCTGTAATGAAAATTAGGACTGTTAAGAACAGCAACTGGTAGTGGATTTGCTCTAACGTCGGGGTTGTTTAAAAGCCCTCCCTCTACAAAAATTTTGTTGTGCTTGTTCCAGAAATCGTAAGTTGATGTAAAAGACATTAGGTATGCGTCACCTGGAATGAATTGTCCAGCTAGCGATACAGCATCTCCTTCAACAACATAATGAGTAGTGGTAAAGCTACCTCCTCCATTCCGTTTAAAGTTATTTACCTCACTTGGACTAATACCGGCAGCGTTAAAAGTGACTACTTCTTGAACACTGTCAGGAAAATTGATAGCATATCTTTGGGCCAATGAACCACCTAAGCTGTGGCCTGTTACAATAGCATTTGGGTATTTTTCTGCCCATGCTTTAAGACGTTCAAAATTGTTCGATTTATAGAATTGTGAGTAACCAACTCCCTTGGGATTAAGATCAGTCAGTACATCGCCCATCTCTTTAGGTTCAGTACCACGAAAGACTATTACAGGAACTCCATCTTCTCGCTTGAAAAGAAAAGCTTGCAATCCACCTTGGCTATTTGGATCGAAAACTCCTATTTCGTCAACTAGCTGATAATTATAGGTTTTCTCACCACTGCTAGCTCCAAACCTATTTTCTATGGTTTCTCCAAAAGCCAGAGGGTTCTCGTACACCATTTTAGCTAGGTACTCTTCATTTTTATGTTCGTGCAAGAATACACCACCACTCCATATTGGGCCATCCTCGCTTCCAGGAACACCAGATAAATCTGATTTAGGTAGGTTAGCAAGCCATTTTTCAACATTTTCATCTGGATTACCATTTTGCTGAATTGAAAGTTGAAGAATTACCTGAGCTTGCTCTTCAACAGGCAGGTTGCTTAAGATCAGCTTTTTTTCTTCAAGGGAGAAGCCTTCCAAAAAGGCAACTTTTTCGTCAAAGGCAAGCTTCTGAAGATACTCAGCAATAATTTTTGCTTGCTCCTCATCTAGTTGAAGATTAGAACCATCGAACTGTTCCTCAGTCAAAGGATCATCCTCTTCCGGGCATGGACATGGACAGTCGCAGTTACCACCGGCAACAAATTTATCAACCCACTTCTGGATATCATCGCCCAATCCCTCAAGGATATCGCCAAGCCCTTCGAGCAATCCCTCCAAACCGCCAGTGATGAACTTGCTCACACCGATGCCGACAGAGCTGACATTTTCTAAAATGTTAGCAATTTTCTCACCAGGAGACTCGTTCCCATCATTAAAATCATTAGTCCAAGTTTTGGCCAGCGAGACAATCCCTTTAATGATATTGCCAATCCCGCTAACCCAATCTCCTGATTGAATGGCCTTAATCCCACCATAAATTAAAGTTGGTGCTTTTGACAGGCTGTCCACTACCTTGTAGCCAAACTCACCCAGAGGACTGTTGAGAATGGCGTTTTGCAGACCACTGGTAGCAGCACCGGCAAGTCCACCCACGATTTGCAAGAAGCCCATTATCTTGTCACCAGACAAGAGATTCCGCACGCCATTGAAAGCGCCTGACGCCAAAGACTGGAAGGCTTTTATGGTGGTGAAAACTTTTTGGGCAACGGCTTTGGTCATGCCCATGATCATTTGCTGACCGGCTTTGAGGGCATTGCCGATTGAGCCACCGATAAAATTGGCCCCAGCCATTACCGCACTAAAGATGGCTCCCATCCAGTCGCCATTGATAGCGGCTTGGACAGCACTGATCGCGCCACCAATCGCACCCAAAGCCAGACCTATGAAATTAGCACCTGGGATAAAAGTCAGAACCGTACCGACGAGGGACAGAACACTGGAGACAATCCCCAAAACCTTCTGCCAAAAAGATTTTTTCCGCGCCTTCCGCTCCGCAATCCGCTGCTTGATAATTTGCTCCAGCATCTCCTTGCCCTGCTTGGCCATATCCTCGGAGATGTCCACCGCCTGCTCCGCATAAGCCACCTTATTCAAAGCTTCCAAATACACCGGCTCGATGACATCTCGCTCGCCTTGCAGCGCCGCCGAACGCTCCAACTCTTTCAAAAATTGTTGCGAAGCGCCTTGCAAATCTTGCTCAGCCTGTTGCAGCAGCTGGCTGTCCCACTGCTCTTCCAAATCAATGCGGTTAATCTCACTCTTGTACTGCTCAATCTGGCCAATCAAACCGCCCATCGTCTTGAGCAGATTTTCCTGAATCGCCGACGCTTCCTTCCCTTGCAGCGCTAGATAGATGTCCCCCCGCGCTTCTGCCAAAAGCGCCTTGACATCCGCCGGCAAGTCCGGTTGCTCCGATTCCAAATTTTTCAAATTCTCCAGCAGACTCGCCAGCTGGGATTGCAACTGCACCGGCTCCTCTGTCCCCTCCAGCGTTTCCAGTCCCAGCTGTCCCCGCGCCTGATTCAAGGATTGGCGCAGATTGTCCTCGACTTGCAACTGTCGCAACTGCTCAATCCGCGCTTGGGTTTCCAAACGCCGGCGCTCCAACTCCAGCCGGTCGCGCTCTTGCCGGTTCCGCACCGCCTGATCAATATCCGCTTGCCGGTTCTGGGCAATCTCTTGCTCCAGCTGCGCCTGCGCCAGATTCAGCTGTTCCAGCACCACCAGCTGGTTAAACGTCTGCTCCGTCTGCTCCCGAATCCGGGAAATCCCATCCAGCCGCGCCTGCGCAATGGCCAGCTCCTGCTCCTTCGCCTCCCGTTGCGCCTGAGTTTCCGCCACCTTGGCATTAATCTCGCTCAACTGCTGCGCCGCAATTTTCTGTTGCTGTTCCAGCACCTGCATCTGCGCCTGCGCCGTTTCCTTCACCCGCCGGAACGCATCCGCTTGCGCTTGAGCGCGGCGCTGCAACTCCCGCTGTTCCAGCATTTGCCGGTAATACTGATCCGCCAAAAGCCGGTCGTTGTGGTTACCCACACCAGGAACGCATTTGTTGCCCTTATCCCTCGATAAATCCTTGTAATCCCGGTAGTAAATCTCAGCCGCCGTGGCCATGTCGTTGTGCTGGGCCACATCCAGCAGCGCCTTGGCCTCTTTGTTGCCCGCATCCGCAGCTGTCTGCAATTGCTGCAAAATGTTGAACTCCAGGGTATTGACTTCTTGCTGCTTTTGTGCTGCTTGCAGGGTGTAGTTGGCATTCAGCTGCGTCGCCTCCAGCAGCGCTTTCAGAATCGCCTGGTGCTCCTTGGCTTGCTTGAGGTGCTCGTCATTCTGCGCCAGCAAGTCCGCTTGCAACTGCTGCAGCGGTGCGGTGAGCGCTTTGCTGGCCGCTTCCGCTTGCTCGGCGAGGCGCTGGGCTTCCGCCAGGGCGGCGCGAGCGTCCTGTAACTGCTGTTGCAGGTTGCCGGTGTCCGCATCTGGGTCGCTGATGTAGGCGTCCAACAGCCGCTGTTCCGCAAGAATCACCTCATTTTGCGCCGTCAGCAGCGTGCGCTTCTGGGTGAGCGCCGCCTGCTGGGCGCTCAGCACCGCAGCTTTGTTGCTCGCCAGCTGCAAGGATTGGTCGATTTGGGCCAATTTGGCTTGCAATTCCGCAAGTTCATCGCCGATTGCTGCGGGGATTTCAGCCGCGAGCGCATCCCGGTACTGTTGCAGGTTCTGTTGCACAGACGCCACCTGTCGCGCCTCCACATCCAGCGCCACAGTCTGGCGCTCCACCCATTGTTCCGTCTCAGCAAGCTGCTGCTGGGTTTCGATGGCTTGCCGGTTCAGCTCGCCGCGACGCTGCAGGACATCCTCAATCGCTTGCCGGTAATCTTCCGCATCCGCGTCATAGTCCGCCCACTCCTGCTGCACCTTGGCATTTTGCGCCTTGGCTTCCGCCTCAGCTTGCTCCAACTGTTGCTTCAGGGTTGGCAAAAGGGTTTCCAAGGATTCCAACTGCGTCTGAGCTTGGGGAATGTCCGCCCGTGCTGCTTCCAGCTGGGCGAAGAAATTCCGGGCTTCTCGGACAGCCGGTGCCGCTTCATTCGCCGCATCATTCGCCTCAATCCACTGATTCTTCAGCGGTTCCAGCCGGTCTTTTTCCTTGCGCCATTTATCGGCTTCGACAAGATGGGCGTATCCCTGCGCCCGCAGTTGCGGGAATATTTGTGAATATTGTTGCCAAGCAATCCAGTCGTAATCAACATGGGTGACAGTTTCCCAGTGACCTCTTTTTTTCCCACTTCTACCGCGATCTCGAACCCAGCGCTGTTCCGTCCAAGTGGGGCCATTTTTGCGACTGACAGCCCAGTGATATGCTGCTTGTTGCTCGTACCAAGCCGCTTGAGCTAAAGCTGCGTAACCTTGGGCTTCATGGGACGCCTGTTCTGCGTTGGCTTTATCAAATAGCGCTTGCAGAGGGTTGCGCCCTTCTACTGCTTCGGCATTCAGCAATGCGTCAGCATAAGGGGTATTTAACTGTTGGGATATTTGCCACTGGGGGTTGCGCCCTTCTAAAGTTGCCGCCTGTAGCAAACCGATGGCAGTACCGTTCTCGGGATATTTTGCTAAAAATGCTGCCCGGCGGGTTTTCTCATCTCCCGGCGTTTGGAGATATTCTTTCAATTCTTGCGACTCTACACCATAACGAATCGCAATCGGCGCAATTTCCTCCCAAAGTGCGGCATCCTGTGCCAGACGCAGCTTAATCCGCTCAATGGCATCCTCAGTAGAGGTGAAAGTAGTGTCCAAGTCATCGGCGCGATTTTCCAAAACGCCCAGGGTGGTAATCCCATCCCGCAAATCCGCCTCACTGCTGTGATAGTCCCCGTGCGGGTCAGCAAAATTCCCCTCAATGTACGCAATCAGCTCATCAACCGACTGTGACAGATTTTGCTGCCGGCTGCCCAGATCCTTAGTCATCTGGTGCCCGTCTAGCAGCTGCTCAGTCCACCGGCTCACATTATCCGTCAAATCTTGGCGGATTTGGTCGGCTAGCTGGGCGTGCGCCAAGACTGTGCCGGCGTTTTGCACAGCTTCAGCAGCATTCTCCGAATTCAGCAGAGATTCCAAAGCTTGCAGACGCCCTTCATTGCTCTCCAGCTTCTGGCGGATTTCCAATTCTTGCTTCTGGCGCAAAGGAGTCAGGGAGGCGCGAGCTTGATTGAGCAAATCCTGTAAAGACGAGACATGTCGCGCCTGTACATCCTTCAAAGCTTCCAGACTGTCCACCTGCGCTTTCGACTGATTAATCAGATTCGTCAGCGCTTGTTTGCTGACTGGATCGGTGGTGTTGGCGAGTTGCTGCTCCCAACTCGCCTGTTGCGCCGACGCGATGGATCGCGTCTGGGCAAGACTGTCAACCCGCTGCTGCAATTTTTCCAGATAGCTGTTGACTTTTGGCTCCACTTCTGTTGCGAAGAAATCCACATCCGACTCAGACGCCAGCATGCCAAAGCCAATCAGCTGTCGCAGCGCTTCCGCCTGCAGCTCAGCCGTCTGGGCTGCCCCAGTCGCTGAATTCTGCGCCTTGGCTGTGGCGGCTTGCATGGCCTGAGTTTGCCGGCTTTCCTGCAGCTGTAACGGTTCTAAGCCTTTCGCCACAGTATTGATATTCGCTTGCAAGCCGGCAACCTGCGCCTGCAATTGCGGAATACTTCCCAATGCCCCTAACTGGACTTGCTGGCTGGCAATTTGCGCCTGTTGCTGAGCAGCCTTCTGCTGCAGTTCGCTGATTGTCGTCTCAGTCTGCCGGCGCTGCTGCCACAATTGATTGCGCTGATCCGCGATAAAGGAAGCTTGTTGCAAGTAACTGCGATACGCCGCCGCTTCACCGGCATTATAAACGTAGGAACTGCCATTCCAGTACCACATCTTTTGCCGGTGCTGCTCAGCCTCGCTCAAATAATACCGCTCCGCCGCTGCTAAAGGCCCATCGCGGTCGATTAAGCTCTGTAACTGCAAACGCTGATTTCCCAGCTGCAGTTGGGTGAAACTGAGAGCTTGCTGGGTGTCAGCAATGGATTGCTGGAGGGTGTTGGCCTTATTCAGATTCGCCTGTGCCTGACTCAGCTGGGATTGCAGGGATTCCAGTTGCTGGCGAGCCGGTGCGCCGGCCTCACGAGTGGCCAATAAAGCTTGTGTTGCCGCCGCTTGCTCTTGCGCCGCGCTCTGCCATTGCTGCCAATTATCCTGATACTGCTGTTCCAGAACACCGGCACGGTTGAGCAAATCCAAACGACTGTCGAGCCGGTTGACCTCACCCTCGACTTGCGACAAATACTTGTCGGTGAGTTCGATTTGCCGGTACTTGTCAATCAGCTGTTGCTCCAGGAGAGGTATTTGCGCTTGCAAATCCGCCAATTGCTGCTCCTGTTGCGGCAACAGGTTGTTTAACCCGTCTAACTTCTGATCCTGTCGCTGAATCTCAGCTTTCAGCGCGTCAATTTCCTGGCTAATCGCTTGCAGTTCTTGCTGCAACCGTTGCAGAGTCGCTTGTTGATACGCTAGCGCATCTCGTTGCGCCTGCTGTTGCTGAATCAGAGAGGCTTTTTCTGTGTTGCGCGTGTTGATTTGCTGATTAGTCGCATTTAAGGCAGCGGTTAGCTGCTGCGCGAATAGGTTAGAGGTATCTCGGTTCTGTGCGTTGATGTTTGCAGCATTTTGGTGAGCATTGCGGTTAGCTTCTGCCTGGGGATTGTAAATCGAGCCATAAATAGGCTGTGGATGTTTCCCTCCTGTGTAGCCGACAATTCCCCAAGTGTAAATCTGGCCATTCCAGTAATTAGCAGAATCTTGGTGATATTGCCGTTGCCCCTCATACCAGGCAGCAGCAGCATAGTTGGCCTGAATTTGAGGGGGATAACTATTTGCCACAGCTTGCTGTTGCTGAATCTGGGCATCCTTGGCCGCAATCTGATTCTGGAGATTCGCTATTTGCGCCTGAGTTTGCGCCTGAGTAGAAGCAACTACCGCCTCTTGCTGTGCTACTTCCACAGCTTTTTGCGCTTGAGATGCCTGTAACCCAGGTAACTGAGCCTGAAGCGTTGCGAGGGTGGTTTCAGTTTGAGCGATCTCCTTCTTAGTGGCCTCAATTTCCTTTTCTTTCGCCGGGATTTGATTGTCTTCCAGGTCAGCCTTTTCCAGACCCAACTTGACATATTCCTCCTTAAGTGCGGACAAGGCACGCTCAGTTTGAGCTTGCTCAGTATTCGCCGCAGCAAGGCGTTCGGTCAAATTGTCAAACCCTTCCAGGAAATTCGCCCCACTCCCCTCAATACCGCGCAAGAAATTGATATAATGCTGCGCCTCTTGCAACAGAGGCATCCCGCCTGCGCTCGCCGCCTTGGCTTTCTCCAACTCCTCAATCAAAGCAGAAATAGCCAACCGTTCCGGAGAATCCGCCACCGCGAGCGCCAGCTGATCCTTCTGCAAATTGGCCCAAGCCAACTCTTGCTCCAGAGTCTTCAGATAGCCGCTCCAGTGATTCAATTGCTGGCGCAATGTATCGCTCGGCGTTTGTAGCAGTTGCGAGACAAGCTGCTGCATCGTGAACTGCACCTGCAACCGCTCATCTTCCAGCTGCTGAATATTTTTCTGCACAACAGCCAGTCGCTCGCGATAGGGCAACAGGAAACCAGCCGTTTCCAGGAAGTTTTGCAAATCACCGGCTTTCTCCGCCCGTTCTTCCTGAATCGCTCGCACCTCAGCCAGAGTTTCTTGCAAACGCTGTTCCGCCGCACCGGCTAATTGCTCTTGCGCCGGCAGCTTTTCCGCCGAAAGCGCCTGCAGTTCAGATTGCGCCTGCGAAATTTGCAGATTCAGCGTTTCTAATTTCTGCTCCTGCACCGGCTCGTGCATGGCCAGCAAATCCTTTTCCGCTTGCAGACGCAGCGCATCCGCCGCAATTTCATAGTCAATCCCCTGCTTCAGAACCGGCCAATCCCTGAGACGAACTCGCAATTTTTCAACTTCCTGCCGGAGAGCAATCGCCTGTTGCTGAGCCGCACCCGCCAGCTGATCGTAAACTGTTCTCTCGGAAGCCGCCTGATTAGCCGCCTGTTGCGCTTGGTCGCGCGGGGCAATGTGTTCGGGATAGTACACCCAGCCGTAGACATCCTCCCGCTTGCCCGAACCTTTCCGCTGACTTCCGACAACTTCCCAGCGATTAATTTGGGAATTGTGCCCGTTGGCAGTATTCTGATTGGACTGGCGGCGCTGCTCAGCCAAAGCCCCCAACTGCGAGTATTTCTGAGCGATATTTTCCTGCTGAGCAGCCTGTTGATCTAAAAATGCCAGGATTCTCTGCGCATCCTCAGCATTGGCTTGTCCCAAATCCAGACTGTTCCTCCTGTCATCCAGGAATTGAGCGTACTGATTCAGAGTCGCAGCCTGCTGTTGCGCTTGTTGCGCCAGCTGTGTTAAACCTTGCTGGTTTTGTGCGGCAATCCCAGCTTGCCAGTTCAGCTGATTTTTCTGCTTCACCAGGTTCGGATTTGTCCCCAAACCCCAGATTTCTTTTTGCCGCCCGCAGACTCCTCGCTGATATCCAACCACTTGCCAGCGATTGGGGTTAATACCGGCAGCAACTGCAGCGTAGTTTTGTTGCTGCGCCGCAAAACCCCACGCCTGTTGCTGGAAACTTTGCGCGAGTTGCTGCTGTCGCGCCGCTGCGTCGCGCCAAGGGGTCGAATTTGTTTGCAGGTTGTCATCGACATCCGCAAAAGGATTGCTCAGTTTCGCTGTTGCCTTGGCCAAATCCGACTCAGCTTGAGCGATTTGCTGCTTAATTCCATCCAGCAGCTGCTGAGTTTCTGCCTCCAGAGCCGTTTTCTGCTGGCCCAATCCAGCCAATTGTTCCTCAAGTTGTTTTTGCCGCGCCTGAAGTTCTTGCAGTCGCGCCTGTTCAATTTGATAGTGACTTGTAGCCAGGGCTAATGCCTCCGCCCACTGCTGCGCTTGCGCTGTAGCAATCGCGGCGTCGGTGCTGACTTTCTGGTATGTATCGAAAGCACCGGCAATTTTCTCCCCAACTTCCGACTGCAACTCGGCGAGTGTCAAATCTGGATTGCCCAAATCTGCTAAAACTTGCCACTGATCCAAAAGATCCTGCTGGGTGTTTTGCAATTGGGCAATCGCCGCCTCAGTCGCCTCAGATGCCGGTCGCGCTAAAACCCTCACGCGCCCTTCCCCACTGAAAGGAGTTAGGGTGCTGCTCCCCCTCTCCCCTTGTGGGAGAGGGGGTTGGGGGGTGAGGGGCTCCACCAAAAAGGCGCGGCGAATCGCTTCCTTAACATCCAGCAACCCAGCGCCGGTTTGGGGGTCCCACCCTGGCGCGTCCAAATCCGCTGCTGTTTCTAGCAGCAATTGCTTGACTTGCTGGTAGCTCAGTCCCGGATTTGCCGCCCAAACTAAGGAGGCGGCTGCTGTTACATAAGGTGTCGCCCTGGACGTACCGACAAAGGCATTTGGCTCATCTTGCCACGCGCCACCGGCAGCCATAATGGACAGCCCCTCGCCATACCCAGAATAATCGGCTCGCTGTTCGGATTGATTGACGGCACCAACTGTGATAATATTGTCAAATTTCTGCGCCGCAGCCCCCAAGGCGGACATCTTGTCTCCCGTGTTGCCGGCGGCAACAACCAGCAACACATTATTATCGCGGGCGTACTGAATGGCTTGCTGTTCTGCCGGCGTCAGTTCATAGCGCGTCGTGTCCCCAATATCATCCAGCTGGGACAAATCAAAGCTGAGATTAGCAATAGCGTGGCTCTCACCGGCAGCCCGCACTTTATCCACAAACCGCACCAGCTGCTGCGCCCAATTCCCCCCGGCAACTTGTAATGTATCGTAACTCGCCAGAGGGTTGACAGATGCAAAAATTTGTGCTACATTTTCCCCGTGTCCGCCACTGAAATCCAGGAAGCCAACTGCCGGCTGCTGGGCATCTGCCGGTAGCAAGTCCGCCGCTTCATCAGCATTCAGCAGGAAGCCATCCAAGAAAGTGGAGTCGGGCTGGCTCAACGCTTCCCCTAAAGTCACCGGCAAGCCCATTTCTTCTGCCAAGTCTGGACTTTGCAGCAGTTGCTGCAAGGTAGCAATGCCGGTGTCGCTCAGCCCCATTTGGGAAAGGGATTCGGGGCGGGCTAACAATTGAATCAGTTCGGGATTTTCTTCCAGCGTGCCGGCAAGTTGAGCCAGAACTTCTTCCCCTTCGGGACTTTCCAGCCCAACGGTGAAATCCTCTGGGTCTTGATTGAGCGCCGCCTGCAAACCGGCAAGAGCACTATTTATAGAAGCAACCGCTTGCCGGTTGAGATTGCTGGAAGTAACAGAAAAGGTGTGAGTGACAGAATTGCCGGCGGCATCAGTAGCGCGGATTGCCACTTCTGTCAAGCCGGCGGATGGCAAAGATGTGAGGTTGAGGCGATTCTCCTGCAAACTCACCGACAGCGACTCACTGTTGCCGGCGACGATTTCATAGCGCAATTCGCCTTTTTCTGGATCTGAAAAGACTTGAGAGAGGTCAATCGTGCGGGAGGGTTGCTCTGGCGTCAGGGCAAAATTCGCCACCGGCGCGATGACAGGAGTTAGATCCTCCGAGAGGGCGCGGGCGGTGATTTGGTGCCAAACTTCGGTCTCGCGCCAGCTATTGCCACCAATGACATTTGTGGGAATCGCCGGCGCTTTGCCGGTTGCGCCATCCACGCGGAAAATGATATCATTGAACTCCCCGCCGGCGCGACTGCCGGTGGCGTTTTGCATGCCAAAAGTTTGACCGCTGCCCACCAAATCGGCAATCTGTTCCTTGGCATTAGGATTCGCCTGGGGAATGGAAAATATCGGGGACACCGGCACGGTTGGGGATGCTGTTGAGGATGCCGGTGCCACATCCCGCACGCTCCCATTAGGAACGAGCATCACCGCAAACTTATCCCCAGGGCGCATATCAAATGTCTTGACGCCCTGATATTCTCCTGCGCTCGCCTTTTCTTGACCCAAATCGCCACTAAACCGGCCACCTTCCAGCTGTCCAGAAACGACCACATGACCTAATTCAGAACCGCTCAGCGCCCGTCGCGCCGCTTCCTGGACAAACGCCGGAGATCCAGGTTGGAGTTGCTCCATTCCCTCCAGGCTGAAAATCGCCAATTCGCCCTGAGTCTGGCTGTTATTAAATAGCAAATCAATGGCGACTTTGCCAGTTTCCCCGACAGCAAACACGCCACTGGGAGAGTCCACCGGCATCTGGGTATTGGGAACATAAGGTTCCGGCGTCGTTACCTTGGCTAACTGAACCGCCGCCGGCATATTCAGCAAACCGGCACCCGTTTGAGCGTCCCAATTCGGCTGTCCGATGTCAGTAGCGGTGTTCTTAACAATATCCACAACTTGCCGATAATTCAGTTGCGGATTTGCCGCCCACACCTGAGAAACCGCACCCGTAACCTGAGCCGCCGCAACAGACGTTCCCGCCATATTGCCGGTACTTGTCCCCACCGTAGACAGCACGGGATTCGAGCGAGTGCCGCCTTCTGCTACAATATCTAATGCCTCACCCGTCCCGGAATAATCCGTTTGGCCAGTGCGGTTGCCTGAACCGACAGTGATGATATTGTCAAAGTCCAACCCAGCATTCCCGAGAGCTGAGATTTGTTGGGGATCGTTGCCGGCAGCAACCACAACTAGGACTTGATTCTGCTGCGCGTAAGCGAGAGCCTCTTTTTCCGCATCAGTCAGCTGAGAGCGCGGCACAACCTGACCTTGGGGAGTGGTTTCAGTCAGGTTCAAATTGATATTAACAACAGCGTTGGGTTGGGCGGATTGCTTGGCAACATCCACAAACTCTTTGAGAGATTCCGCCCATTTGTCGGAAGTAGCGGGAGCGCGACCAACCCACAGTGGCGCATCATCATTAATGCCATCAATGCCTTTGTTATTGCCTTGAGTCGCGCCAATAATACCTAAAACATGGGTGCCGGGAGCGCTGCCTTCAGCCGGCAGCATCAAAGGATTGGCATCACCGGCAACCCGGTCCTGTCCCAAAGCAATCTGCGAATAGTCAATATCGGGATTGTTCGCAGTGAAACCTGTGCTGATAACGCCAACTAATGGCTGATTGGCTACAGGGAAATCAAACCGCACCGGCGTTGGAGCGGGTTTGGCAACAGCAGGTGTTCCAGTTGCCGGTTGTGCGGGGGTGGCGGTGGTGGAAGTTGGTGTGACAGTTGACGGTTGTACCGGGGAAGTGGTAGTGGAAGTTACTCCTGTTGCCGGTTGTGTCGGGGAAGCGTTAGTGGAAGTAGCGGCGACAGTTGCCGGTTGTGTCGGGGAAGCAGTAGTGGAAGTAGCGGCGACAGTTGCCGGTTGTGTCGAGGAAGCGTTAGTGGAAGTTACGACAGTTGCCGGTTCAGCAGGGATTGCGGTAGTGGAAGTTGCGGCGACAGTTGCCGGTTGTGTCGGGGAAGCGTTAGTGGAAGTTACGACAGATGCCGGTTGATCCACAATGGCGGGAATGTCTGTCGGTTGTACAACAGATGCCGGTTGATCCACGATGGCGGGAATGTCTGCCGGTTGTGCAACAGATGTCGGTTGATCCACGATTGCCGGAATGTCTGCCGGTGGTGCGACAGATGCCGGTTGATCCACGATTGCGGGAATGTCTGCCGGTGGTGCGACAGATGCCGGTTGATCCACAATGGCGGGAATGTCTGCCGGCACGACAGCATCAGGAGAATCCGGAGAAGTGGTAGTGGAAGTTGCGACAGATGCCGGTTGATCCACGATGGCGGGAATGTCTGCCGGTGGTGTGACAGATGCCGGTTGATCCACAATGGCGGGAATGTCTGCCGGCACGACAGCATCAGGAGAATCCGGGGAAGTGGTAGTGGAAGTTGCGACAGATGCCGGTTGATCCACAATGGCGGGAATGTCTGCCGGTGGTGCGACAGATGCCGGTTGATCCACAATGGCGGGAATGTCTGCCGGTGGTGCGACAGATGCCGGTTGATCCACAATGGCGGGAATGTCTGCCGGTGGTGCGACACTTGCCGGTTGATCCACAATGGCGGGAATGTCTGCCGGTGGTGCGACACTTGCCGGTTGATCCACAATGGCGGGAATGTCTGCCGGTGGTGCGACAGATGCCGGTTGATCCACAATGGCGGGAATGTCCACCGGCACCACAACCACAGGAGAATCCGGGGTTGCGGGAATGTCTGCCGGTGGTGCGACAGATGCCGGTTGATCCACAATCGCGGGAATGTCTGCCGATGGTGCGACAGATGCCGGTTGATCCACGATTGCGGGAATCTCTGCCGGTGGTGCGACAGATGCCGGTTGATCCACGATTGCGGGAATCTCTGCCGGTGGTACAACAGATGCCGGTTGATCCACAATGGCGGGAATCTCTGCCGGTGGTACAACAGATGCCGGTTGATCCACAATGGCGGGAATCTCTGCCGGTGGTGTGACAGATGCCGGTTGATCCGGAATTGCGGTAGTGTCCACCGGCACCACAACCACAGGAGAATCCGGGGTTGCGGGAATGTCTGCCGGTGGTGTGACAGATGCCGGTTGATCCACGATTGCGGGAATCTCTGCCGGTGGTGCGACAGATGCCGGTTGATCCACAATGGCGAGAATGTCTGCCGGTGGTGCGACAGATGCCGGTTGATCCACGATTGCCGGAATGTCCACCGGCACCACAACTGCCGGTTCAACTGGGATTGCGGGAATGTCTGCCGGTTGTACAACAGATGCCGGTTGATCCACGATTGCCGGAATGTCTGCCGGTGGTGCAATAGATGCCGGTTGTACAACAGATGCCGGTTGATCCACGATTGTCGGAATGTCTGCCGGTGGTGCAATAGATGCCGGTTCAACTGGGATTGCGGGAATGTCTGCCGGTCGTGCAACAGATGCCGGTTCAACAACAGCCTTAGGAATATCCACCGGCACCACAACTGCCGGTTCAACTGGGATTGCGGGAATGTCTGCCGGTCGTGCAACAGATGCCGGTTCAACAACAGCCTTAGGAATATCCACCGGCACCACAACTGCCGGTTCAACTGGGATTGCGGGAATGTCTGCC
>Ga0185317_100285_pt1 | contig 14848 bp, 7 predicted proteins | sample DevilsHole_FD_128020 | JGI IMG/M metagenome (GOLD analysis project Ga0185317, IMG submission 128020) | Groundwater microbial communities from Devils Hole, Nevada to study Microbial Dark Matter (Phase II) - Devils Hole (SPADES assembly)... | ecosystem: Environmental > Aquatic > Deep subsurface >...
CAATCCCCCATGCGCAGATGCCCAATGCCCCATGCGCAGATGCCCAATCCCCAATGCCCCATGCGCAGATGCCCATGTCTTAACCTAAGAACGAGCCCCTGCAAACCTGCGATCCGGCGAATGCGCAACGCCTGGAAGGGGGCGTCACCGGCGGGCGGGATTAGCACTCTGCGCGAGAGAGTGCTAAATTGTCTAAGTGGAGAGTTAAGAAAGCAAGAATGGCCAAGATCGTTGCATTTGATGAAGAGTCTCGGCGGGCGCTGGAACGGGGCATCAACGCCCTGGCAGATGCGGTGCGGATTACTTTGGGCCCGAAAGGCCGCAATGTCGTCCTGGAGCAGAAGTTTGGCGCACCGCAGATTGTCAACGACGGGATCACGATTGCCAAGGAAATTGAATTGGAAGATCCCTTGGAAAACACCGGCGCTCAGCTGATTCGGGAAGTGGCGTCGCAGACGAAGGAAGTGGCGGGAGATGGGACGACTACGGCCACGGTTCTGGCCCAAGCGATGGTGCGGGAAGGGCTGAAGCTGGTCGCTGCCGGCGCGAATCCTGTAGCGGTGCGGCGGGGGATTGAAAAGACTGTCGCTTATCTGGTGGCGGAAATTAAGGCAGTGGCCAAGCCGGTGGAAGGTGCGGCCATCGCGCAGGTGGCCACGGTGTCTGCCGGCAATGATCAGGAAATTGGCCAAATGATTGCCGAGGCGATGGAAAAGGTGACCAAAGACGGGGTGATTACCGTTGAGGAATCCAAGTCGCTGGCGACGGAAATGGAAGTGGTGGAAGGGATGCAGCTGGATCGGGGCTACATTTCTCCGTACTTCGTGACAGATCAGGAGCGGATGTTGGCGGAATATGAAAATGTCCGCATCCTGATTGCGGATCAGAAAATTAGCGCCATCGCGGACTTGGTGCCGGTGCTGGAAAAGGTGGCCCGTGCCGGTCAGCCGTTGCTGATTATTGCCGAAGATGTGGAAGGGGAAGCTCTGGCGACTCTGGTGGTCAACAAAGCCCGGGGGGTGTTGAGCGTCTGTGCCATCAAGGCTCCCGGATTTGGCGAACGCCGCAAAGCCCTGCTGCAAGACATCGCCACCCTCACGGGCGGACAGCTGATTTCTGAAGATGTGGGTCTGAGTCTGGATGCGGTTTCTACAACTATGCTGGGAGTTGCCCGCAAGGTGACTGTTACTAAAGAAACCACGACTATTGTGTCTAGCGCCGACGATCGCAATAAGGCGGACGTGCAAAAGCGGATCGCCCAGCTGCGCAAGGAGTTGGAACGGACGGATTCGGATTACGACAAGGAAAAACTGCAAGAGCGGATTGCTAAATTAGCCGGCGGGGTGGCGGTGATTAAAGTGGGAGCCCCCACGGAAACTGAGCTCAAAGACCGGAAGTTGCGGATTGAAGATGCGCTCAACGCTACGAAGGCGGCTGTGGATGAAGGGATTGTGCCCGGTGGCGGGACGACGCTAATTCACTTGGCGAAAAAAGTCGCGGATCTGAAAGGCAGTTTGGATGTCGAAGAAAAGATCGGCGCGGAAATTGTGGCAAAGGCGCTGGAAGCTCCTTTGCGCCAAATTGCCGATAATGCCGGTGTGGAAGGTTCGGTGATCGTGGAGCGGGTGCGGGAAACTGAGTTTACGATCGGGTACAACGCAGCCAGCGGCGAGTTTCAAGATTTGATTGCGGCGGGGATTATTGACCCGGCTAAGGTAGTGCGCTCAGCACTGCAAAATGCCGGTTCGATCGCCAGCATGGTTCTTACGACTGAGGCGCTGGTGGTGGAAAAACCGCAGAAGAAAGCTGCCGGTGCGCCTGATATGGGCGGCATGGGCGGCATGGGCGGCATGGGCGGCATGGGCGGCATGGGCGGCATGGGCGGCATGATGTAACGCAAGCAGAAACCGGGTTTCTTTAAGAAACCCGGTTTCTTTAAGAAACCGGGTTTCTTATGTGTTCTCACTCCAGTTGACAGGCCGGAATTTCGATGGTAAACTCCGCTCCCTCTCCGGGGGATGAGGAGCAAGTTAGCTGTCCTTTATGCTGTTGCGCGACAATCTGATAGCTGATAGACAGTCCCAATCCCGCGCCGCTGCCCACTTTCTTGGTGGTAAAAAATGGGTCAAATAAACGCGAAAGCTTGGCTGTTGAGATGCCCGGGCCATTGTCGGCAATCCGAATCAAAACAGTATCTTTGGCGGTCAGTTCGGTGTGAATCCGAATTGTAGGGCGTGGGGCATCTTCTTCCTGCCCGCTGCCCCATGCCCCATGCCCATCTTGTAGGGCGTCAATCGCATTATTTAGCAGGTGCATAAAAACCTGGTTGAGCTGGCTGGCATAACAAGTCACTTTGGGCAATGGGCCATAGTCTTTGATCGCGGTAATGGCGGGGCGAGTTTCTGTTTCCGCGAGCCGGTGCTGCAACATCAGCAGGGTGCTGTCGATGCCTTGATGGATGTCCACCGACTTCATCTCAGCTTCGTCCAGCCTGGAGAAGTTTCGCAGAGAAACTACCAGCTGCCGAATGCGCTCGGCTCCTCGACGCATCGCACCCATGACATTGGGCGCGTCTTCTTTCAAAAAATTCAGGTCAAGCTCATTAATTTTATCTTGGATTCTGGGAGCGGTATTTGGGTATTCCTCTTGGTAGAGTTCCAGAATATTTACCAAGCTTTCAAGGTATTGGCTGGCGTGATTGAGATTGCCATAGATAAAACTGATGGGGTTGTTTATTTCGTGAGCTATTCCCGCTACTAACTGCCCGACAGCCGCCATCTTTTCATTCTGAATTATTTGAATTTGAGCCGCCTTCAGTTCGGCAAGCGCCCGCTCCAGCTTGGCATTTTTTTCCTGGAGTTTGAGCTGGAGCGATCGCAACTTAAGCTGGCTTTCAATTCGCGATAAAACTTCTCCCCTTTGAAAGGGTTTGGTAATGTAGTCCGCACCTCCGGAGTCGAAAGCTTTGACCTTATCCAGCACGTCGTCGAGGGCGCTAATAAAAATCACCGGCACTTCGCGAGTTTTCTCGTCCGCTTTCAGTAGCTTGCAAACTTCATAGCCATTCATTTCGGGCATATTAATATCTAGCAAAATCAGGTCTGGTAAAACCATTTTGCAGGCAGTAATAGCCATTTGCCCGTTCAATGCTTTGCGAACCTTGTAGCCATTTTCGTTCAGCATTGCCGTTAAAAGGCGCACGTTATCAGGGGTGTCATCGACCACCAATATATTTTCCTTATAACTTGGCTCTGTTTCACTATTCATCTCAGTGTTACCTCTCAATGCTAATGCTAATAACAGGTCGTTTAACTGCCGCAATTCAGTCGCCAATGCCAAATGCCCATCGCACCATCGCCCACTACCCGACCATTGAGATCCTATGGGTATTCTACCTGACGCGCTCTAATATATGCTCGTCACCAGGGGAAGGAAAAATGTTACACTATTGATAGTATAGCTCAGATTGCGATTCTCAAACCCTGCTGTCTGGGCTCGCCTTGTTTAGCGGAAGTGTGTTTGGGTTCGGACGGTTCTGGGCAGAGGTCTAGTATTTCCTCTCCGCCTCTTCACCTCTTCGGGGGAGGGCGCTGCGGTCAAACGCCACCGAGCAGGATTGATTGCGCCCGCGCTCCTTGGCTTGATAGAGTGCTTTGTCAGCAGCACTAATCAGGTCGGCTGGCGATTGTTTATGGTTTGGCACAGTGCTAGCAATGCCTGCGCTCAGTGTAATATAATCGCTGACAGAAGATTTGGCGTGGACAATCTTTAGCTGCCGCACCTCTAAGTGGATCGATTCAGCCACCCGCAAGGCTCCGTCTAAATCGGTGTTAGGGAGGAGGGCGCCAAACTCTTCTCCCCCATAACGAGCGACTAAATCAGCTGGGCGCTTGACGGCGCGACCGATCGCCCCCGCCACCTGCTTTAAACAATCGTCCCCCGCTTGATGGCCGTAAGTGTCGTTATATAATTTGAAGCAATCAATATCGCACAAAACCAGCGAAAGATACAACTTGTCTCGCGAAGCTCGCTTCCATTCTCGCTGCAAGTATTCGTCAAAGTGGCGGCGGTTGGCAATTCCTGTCAAGCTGTCCGAATCAGCTAAAAGCTGCAATTTTTCGTTGGCCTTTTGTAAGGCTTCCTCGGCGCGGCGGCGTTTTTCAATCTCCTGAAGCAGCAAAGCATTTTGCTCTTTCAGAAGCCGGTTGCGATCCTGAAGACTGATTTGCAGCCGCCGCACAGTCAGTTGATTCTCAACGCGAGCCAATACTTCTTCTACTTGAAACGGCTTAGTAATGTAGTCTGCGCCTCCGACAGTAAAGGCTTTTACTTTGTCAAGCGCCTCATCAAGAACGCTGATAAAAATCACGGGTATGTTACAAGTATTTTCAGAATTTTTCAAAAAATTGCAGACCTCATAGCCATTCATACCGGGCATATTAATATCCAGCAAAATCAGGTCAGGCACAACCGTTTGACAGGCAGTCAGAGCCATCTGCCCGTTCAAAGCTTTGCGAACTGTGTGCCCCCGCATCGTCAGCATAGAGGATAAGACGCGCAAGTTGTCTGGCGTATCGTCTACCACGAGAATATTACCTTTGGGTGGAGCGACTGGACTTTTACTCATTTTCTTTTTCCCCGGACTGTCCACTAGAATTACCTCGCAGGGGCAGAGGCGAACAGCTAGAAAGCGATTTGACTCTCCACAAGTTTAGAAAAAAAGGGGTTGAGTTGGTGACCTGCCAGGGATTTCTCTCCAGAACAGCACACTCATCTTTTTTGCGATCGAGGCGGGCTGAGCTGATGGCAAGATGCTGGCCGTCAGTCGGGGAATACCGAAACGTTCAACTGTCCGCCAGTCTCTTCACCCCTCTGCGATTTTTTCTAAACTGGCAAGCGGTGTATTAATTATCTCAGAGCGGGAATGGTAAAGTAAATAGTGGTTCCCACTCCCAGCTGAGATTCTACCCATATCCGCCCCCCGTGGCGCTCAACAATTTTCTTGCAGATGGCCATGCCCAGGCCCGTACCGGGGTAGCTGTCATAAGAGTGCAGTCGTTGGAAAGCCTCAAATATGCGCTGGAAGTTTTGGGGTTCTATACCAATGCCATTGTCGCGCACTCCTATGATCCATTCGCCACCTTTCTCCGCTGTTGCGGAAATCTCTATCTGCGGGGTAACAGAGGGGTGGCGAAACTTAATGGCATTCCCAATCAGGTTTTGGAACAGCTGAATCAATTGCGTGTCATTGCCCATTACTTTTGGCAGCTCCGAGTGGGTAATGCAAGCGCCACTTGAGGAGATATCAGAGCGCAAGTTAGCCAGCACCTCTTCCAGCAAGGTTTGGCAGTCAGTCAGCTCAAATTTGGGAGTGCCACTTCCCACCCTAGAATAGGCTAGCAAGTCCTGAATTAGCTGTCTCATCCTCAAACCGGCACTGACAAGCTCGCGAATATAGCGCTTGGCGTCCGCCCCCAGAATGCCTTCATATTTCCTGGACAGCAGCTCCGCATTGCCAATGATAACCTGTAGGGGCGATTGCAAGTCGTGGGATGCTATATAAGCGAATTGTTCTAATTCGGCATTGGAGCGCGTCAGCTCCAGGTTCAACTGTTGCAATTGTGCGTTTTGCTCTGCCATCATGTCGTGCAATTGTTTGAGTTCAGCGTTGGAGCGCGTCAGTTCTTCATTGAACTGCTCCAACTGCGCATTTTTTTCGGCAATCTGGCACTGCAGCTGCCGCATATTCAGTAGATTGGCAATGCGGGCTATAACTTCTTCCACCTGAAAGGGCTTGGTGATGTAGTCTGCGCCACCGGCACTAAACGCTTTCACTTTGTCGGGCGCATTGTCAAGAGCGCTCAAGAAAATCACCGGCACCTCGCGAGTTTTCTCGGAAGCTTTCAGACGCTGGCACACTTCATAGCCATCCATATCCGGCATCATAATGTCGAGTAAAATCATATCTGGCAAAGCTGTCTCGCAGGCATTCAGCGCCCTTGGCCCGTTCAGGGCCTTGCGAACTGCGTACCCCCGCTTTGTCAGCATGGAGGATAGAATGCGCAGGTTATCAGGTTGATCGTCCACCACTAGAATGGTGCCTTTAGGTTGAGCCACTGAATTTTCACTCATAATTTGGCCTGAGGGGACTGTATATAACCAGATTACCACAGTAGGGTGCCCGGGTCAACGCACCCTACTTTTTGCTGAGAGGGCTGAGGGGGATTGCGACAACGGGAGGCTCCCGATTCACGCTCCCTCCTGTTGGGTCAATTTCATAATTTTATCGAACTGAAAATTATTGGCTAAATCTGCTATAACTTCCGCCAGCCGTGAATTTTCAGGGGGAACCATATCCAGCAACTCCAAAATGATGTCATCGCTACCTTGGGATGCCGCACTGTGCAACTCTGCCACCCATTCAGGCGACATTTGAGCTAAGAGTTCGCGCAGGTCGGTAGAAAGCACAATTTTTTCCGTTTTTTGGCTGGCACCGCTTTTTGGGCTGCTTTCTTCTTCATATATATATACCGCTCCCAGATGCTGGCCAATTTTTTCCAAAAGCTGATCTTTTTGTAAAGGCTTGCGAATAAAATCATCGCAACCGGCTTCCAGAACCATCGAGCGGTCTTCCTCAAAGGCGCTAGCCGTCAGGGCAATAATCGCTGTCGCCTGACCGCGCAAGTGGGATTTAATCTGTTTGGTCGCCTCGTAGCCGTCCATCACCGGCATCCGCATGTCCATCACAATCAAGTGCGGCTCCCAACTCCGCCACACCTCAATCGCTTCTTGACCGTTCTGAGCTTCTCGCACCTCAAAGCCAATTGAGGCGAGGATTTGCACCAGAAGCTGCCGGCTCTCCAGACGGTCGTCAACCATCAGAATGCGATATTTCGGTTGGTCAGGCGCTATACCTGTCACCTGGCGCTGCGGCGGAATTGCTTGAACTTCAGTCGCCTCGATCTCCTTTATCTGGATGTCAAAAGTGAAGGTGCTTCCCTCACCCACCCCACTGCGGACACTAATATCTCCCCCCATCATGCGCACGAATTTTCGGCTGATGGGCAAACCCAAACCGGTTCCTTGCTGGGATTTCCGCCCCGTTTCTGTCTGTCCGAAAGGTTCAAATAACTTGTCAAATTCCTCTGGGGCAATGCCCGGGCCGGTGTCTTCTATTTCAAAGGTGATTGGGCGCTGGACATTGGGCATTGGGCATTGGGGATTTCGGATTTCGGATTTGGAATTTTGGAGTTCGGATTGGGGATTGGGAATTGGGAATTGATTGTTTTGCCCAGTGCCCCATGCGCTTGGGCCTACTCTCACCCGCAGCGTCACGCTGCCCTTTTCCGTAAACTTGATGGCGTTCCCCAAGATGTTAAGCAAAACCTGACGCAGTTTGCCCTGATCGGCTCGCATAAATTTAGGGACATCTGGGGCGAGATCAAAACTGAGCCCTAACCCTTGGGCAGAGGCTTTTAATTCCAGCATCTCTTTAAGGCTGTCGAGCAAGAGAATTAAGTCGAAGTTACTTTCATTCAGCACCGTTTTACCTGACTCGATTTTGGACATTTCCAGAATGTCGTTAATCAATTCTAGCAGGTGAGAGCCGGCGCGATGGATAATTTCCAGATTTTGCCGGTGTTCGGCACCGAGAGACAGGTTGCCCCGCATCACTTGCGTAAAGCCCAAAATAGCGTTGAGCGGGGTTCGCAGTTCGTGGCTCATATTGGCGAGGAATTCGCTCTTGGCGCGATTGGCAGCATCTGCAGCTTCTTTTGCTTCTTGCAGAGCTTCCTCCTCCAGCTTGCGAACGCTGATATCGGTGAGGGTGCCGGTGACTCGCTGAGGTTTGCCGGCGGCGTCGCGCACGCACTTGCCTTTAACTTCCACCCACACCCACCGGCCCTCTTTGTGCCTGATGCGATGGGTGTGCTGGTAAACAGGAGTTTTGCCCTCCATGTGTCTGGCAAAAGCCGCTACAGCCGCAGCCCAGTCATCTGGATGGGCGCGATCCGCCCAAGTGCTGAACTCCTGCGGCAATTCCCCTTCCCGGTAGCCGAGAATTTCCATCCAAACAGGAGAGTAATAAACCCGGTTAGTTCTTAAATCCCAATCCCAAATCCCATCCCGCGTGCCTGACACAGCCAGTTGGAAGCGCTGCTCGCTTTCTCTGAGGGCTGTTTCCGCCCGCTGGCGCTCGGTAATTTCAGCTTTGGCTTGCTCGAAAAGAGTGCATTGCTGAATGGCGATTGCCAGCTGCACGGCAAGCTGTTTCAGCGACTCTACCTCAAATTCCTGCCACTGTCTCGGACTCGCACACTGGTGGGCAATCAGCAGCCCCCACAATTTTTCGCTGTGCAAGATAGGAAGCACCAGGTTAGCTTTTACCTGCAACTGACTCAGTAAATTAAGGTAGCACTCGTTTAAACCCGCCGCGTCAATATTATCTATGGCACGAATACGCCCTTGCCGGTATTGGGTAGCGTAAGTTTGGCCAAAGCAATTGTCTTCAATGTTAGCCCCCAGAGAATATGCCCAACCCTCACCAAGTGACTCGACAGCAACAACCCCGCTCCAGTCAGAGTTAAAGCGGTAAATGATGGCCCGATCTACGGACAAAAACTGCCGCACTTCTTCCACGGCTGTTTGCAGGACTTCCTTCAGGTTGAGCGACTCGCGAATGCGCTCCAGCATCGCGCTCACCAGCCGCTGTCTCAAAAATTGCTGTCGCAAAGCAACTTCGGCCTGCTTGCGGTCGCTGATATCTGTAATTGTCCCGACGTAACCTGTAATTTCTCCCGCACTCCCAATTTCTGCCACCGCCTGAGCGATGACCCAGGCAATGGTGCCATCAGGACGCACGAAGCGATACTCGGACTTAAAGGGAACCCTTTCGCTCGCAGCTCGCTCCCATTCGGGAAAAACTCGCTCTCGGTCATCTGGATGGATGGTACTCGCCCACCCCGTTCCAGCAGCATTTTCTAAGGACAGTCCGGTAATCTCGCTCCAGCACTGATTGACGTAGAGGCAATTCATCTGAGCGTCGGTGTTGATTATACAGACCGGCGATGTTTCTGCTAAAATTTTATACCGGCGCTGGCTCTCTCGCAAGGCTCGCTCTACCGTCTTGCGTTCGGTGATGTCTATCAAATACCCCACATACTCTATGGGATTGCCAGCAGCGTCCCGCAGCAATTTAAGCTGGCTGTAGATCCAGCGATAAGTTCCGTCAGCATGCAGAAACCGGTATTCGTAAACAGCCAACTCCTGCTGGAAGGAAGGCGGGTTGACCTGGATGCTCGACCTGTCTTCTGGGTGGACGCGGCTCCACCAGAAATTGGCATTACCCACGAATTCCCGCGCTGGGTAGCCGAGAATTTCCCTGACATTCTCACTCATAAACGTCGCCGCCAAATCGCCCCCTGTCTGGCAGCTAAATATGACGGCGGGACTGGAAGTGAGCAAATATTGCAGGCGTTCTGTTACCGAGCGCAGTTGCGATTCCGCTCGCTTGCGATCGGTGATTTCCACCACAACAGCCCCCACGCTTTCCGGGCGGTTGCTCTCTCCTAGGATGGGAAAGTAACACACTTCCCAGTGACGGATAGCGCCCGGTTTGCTGGGAATTTCTCCCGACAGTTCCTGGCTGACAATCGGTTTGCCGGTGGCCAGCACTTGCAGGTATTGGGGTTCCAGAACCGACGCGAGGGCGGGCAAAATTTCCCGGAGACTCTTGCCAATATGAGCGGGCGCGGGCTGTCCATTCATTGCTGCTAGCGGTTCGTTGATTTGCACGAACCGCAGTCCCTCGTCCAGGATGCTCATTCCCACGGGAGCGTTGCTGAAAAAGGCATTGAGTCGAGCTTCCCGCAGGGCGATCTCTCCCTCTAAAACTTTGCGCTCGGTGATGTCGCGCCCTTCGGGAATCAGCAATACCACTTGTCCGGTTTCGTCAAACACCGGCTTGATGGAGAAGTCAATAGTAATCACCATCTCTCCCGCACCGGCAACCTCTACTTCGTAACGGACAAACTCGCCGGCTGCGGCGCGGACAACCGCTTGTTTTAGTTGCTTCTGAGCTTCTCTGTCAAGTCTCCACCACGGCGTTTCCCAAAACGGAACCCCCACTACCTCCTCAGCACAAATACCGGCGAAGTCGAGAGCTGTTTGGTTGGCTTCCAGCAGCGTGCCATCCGGCTGCATCAGCCCCATGAATTGGAACATCGAGTGGAAGATGGCGCGGAATCGCCTCTCACTCTCGCGCAGCGCTTCTTCTGCTTTTTTGCGTTCTGTTATATCTTTGTGTGTCCCCGTCATCCGCACCGGCGCACCGGCGGCATCCCGTTCCGTCACCTTACCGTGAGCCACAATCCACTTCCACTCCCCGGATTTACTCCGCATCCGGAATTCCACTTCGTAGATGGGGAGATCGCCTGCGACACAGGCATTCAAAGCTTCCATGACTCCAGGCGCATCCTCTGGATGGAGCCGCCGCACCCAGGATTGGTAATTGTTCTCTATCTCGTCTACTTTATACCCCAGTATTTTCTTCCACTGCGGGTCTAAATAGGCTTCTCCCGTGGCAATATTCCAATCCCACAGTCCCTGAGCGCTGGCTTCCATTGCCAGATGAAACCGCTCTTCGCTCTCCCGCAAGGCGGCTTCGGCTTGCTTGCGCCCGATCTGGGCACCTAACTGAACCGCCACCACACTAACTAGCTCGATTATCCGCCGGTCTGGCTGGCTTTTGCCACGCTTAAAGAAAACTAAAACCGCCAAGACTAGATCGCCGGCGAGAATAGGCACGCCAAACCCCGCTCTCAAGCCAACTTTAGTCGCAACTTGCCCTCGCTCAAAAAGTGACTCTCCGATTTTGGAAATATCTTCTATCCACTCTGGCTGCTGCGATTGCCAAACTTTTCCCGGCAACCCCACACCGGCAGCAAAAGTGAGGGTTTCCCTATAGCGCCGGAATTCTTCTAAACTGGGGTCGCGCCCGTACCAGCCCCAGCTGCATTCCAACACCGTGCCGTCCTTTGAAGGAAGCCACGCTTCCCCAAAATCCCAGCCGATCTCCGCACAAATCAACTGCAAAATTACCGCTAGAGCGCTGTCTGTATCTGGGCACTGGTTGGTGGCTCGCGCTGTTTCCAGCAGCAGCCGCAGTTCATTTTCCGCTCTCACGCGGTGGGTGATGTCCGTAACTGTACTGATTGCGCACTCTTTTCCGTCCAGATCAATGCGTTCTGCTGACAGCAATACTGTCTTCTCCTCCCCACTTGCCGTGCGGACGTTCGCCTGACAGTTGCCAATGGATCTTTTCTCTTGCAATTCCTTGAGGCATTCGGCGCAACCCGCTATAATATTATATACATCCACTTCCAAGCCGGTGTTACCAATTACCTGGGAGCGAGTCCAGCCAAAAAACTCACAGAAGCTGTCGTTCACTTCCAGGAAGCGCCCTTCTGGGAACGTGGTGAGCGCAATCGGGTCGGGACAAGCCCGAAACGCTGACGCTAATTTTGCTTCTGAAGATCGCCGCGCCGCTTCCGCCAGTTCGCGATCTCTTTTCTCCTGAGAAAGCCGCGCATTTTGCTCCATGAGTTGCTTTTGCAGCCGCCATATCTTAAGCTGGTTCTCAACTCGCGCCACGGCTTCTTCCACCTCAAACGGTTTGGTTATATAGTCCGCGCCACCGACAGAAAAGGCTTTGACTTTATCGAACGTTTCCCCTTTTACGCTGAGAAAAATCACCGGGATGTCGCGAGTTCGTTCAGATGCTTTTAGCTGAGAGCAAATTTCAAAGCCATCCATTTGCGGCATGATAATATCCAGCAAAACCAGGTCTGGAGGTTCAGCCATAGCCGCCTCTAAAGCCAAGCGCCCTGACCTTACAGGTCGGACAGCATACCCTTGTTTACTCAAGACCGCACTTAACAGTCTCAAACTCTCTGGCTGGTCGTCCACTACCAAAATAGTTTCTCTTTTTGCCGTTTGAGAAGCGCTCATTTTTCTCCCTTAGCCTCTTTAATCAAATTCACAACCGCCGCCTAACAAGTCATCTGCCAGCCGCTTCAGCACCCCCGCGCATGCCGCCCTATTTTATCAAGTATATCAGAAATAACATCCAAATTAATTATGATAGTGGCCCCCTCCAGCCGCCAGTAACGCCTCCGGAAGCGCCGCCCGGGCCCTGAGTTAGAGCCTTTGGCAGGTTCCCATAGCTCCCTGTCGAGCCTGTTCGGCGCTTGCTGCCCGACAGCCTCTCCCCCCACTCAGTAGCTTTGGTCATAAATATAGTGTACACCCAAATTTTTGGGATTGTTCAACTAGATTAGACTTCCTGAAAGTTTTTTGTATAGCAATAAACTGTAAATTTAGGACATTAGGGCGGAGGGAGCGCCTGGACTGCGAGGTCTATCCCTAAGGACTGCCTACGCCCTAGCCTCAAGGTCTAATCTCCTAACCTCTGTAGCTTTGGCTACAAAATACCGTCTCAAACCGCCGAATCGATAACCCCCTGCGTTTCCTCCCAGGTACTGGCGATCAGAGAAATAATCCCAGCTGGGGCTGGCCCTTTAATTGTCGCTTTAATCTTTTTGGCCGGACTATTACTGAGCTGTCTATTGCTATAAGTAGCAACTTTGATTAACTTACTAAATTTTTTCCAGCATAGCAAAGATTGCAACGCTTGTAAAGCCCTGTCAAGTGATGTTAAGTAAATCAGTTGCCAGGAGTTTACTCTTCCCCATTCTTGGGTCGGAGGGAACGTCTGTCCCAGCTCCGGACTGCCGCGTTTTTGGGTCAGGCAAGACACCGGGGCGCACAGTTCATGTAAAGTTATATTAAGAATTAAGTGCGACCTCTATCAAATAGCAGCATGGACATCGCTCAGATTGAAGCCAGTTTAAAGAGTTCTGATTCGCAAGCTCGCCTGCGGGCGCTCACCGCATTGCGGAACTATGACCCGCCGGTGGCGGTTCCCCTGTTGAAAACCAAACTGCGCGACCCGGAATTTTTGGTTCGCTCGTTCGTAGCGATGGGACTGGGGCGAAAGCAAACTCCTGAAGCCTTTGAGGCCCTGATCGAACTGCTCAACAGCGATAGCGATTATAACGTGCGGGCGGAAGCCGCTAACTCCGTGTCCTTGTATGGAGAATCGGCAGTCCCACATTTGCTGCGAGCGTTTCGTGACAACAGCAACTGGCTGGTACGCCGCAGCATTCTGGCGGCGCTCATGGAATTGCCAGACCCGGAAGCCCTGTTTGAGGTGTGCGCCGGCGCTCTTGCCGACCCCGACTTTACCGTGCGGGAAGCGGCGATTGACGCATTCGGCATCTTTGCCGGCACGACTAAACAGGCTCAAGCGCTCCAGCACCTGCTGGCCCAGGCCAGTTCGGACTCGTGGCGGATTCGCCTGCGAGTGGCGCTGGCGCTGAGAAAATTTGACGCCCCACCGGCATTGGAAGCCCTCAGCCGCCTCAGACAGGATGAGGATCATCGCGTTGTAGCCGCCGTGCTGGAAGGATTGCTCTAGCCAGTTGCCGGTGACAGCCACAGCAAGCTGCCCAGGATCGCCACCGCCACAGCGAGGGCGATCCAAATAAATCGGTTGTCTTTTATATTCACCTCCCCCAGATCGACAGGCTCGGGTTGCGGTTGCTTTGGGCGCGGAGGGGAACGCTTCACCGAGGACGGATTGCTGACGAGCGCCTCCCGTTCCTCACCCTTATCCAGAGCAGTCAAGTCGGGTATTTCAACCAGCCATTCTGGGCGGGTGCGCAATTGAGGCGCTTCCAGAATATATAGCAACCGGCGTCCTTGCTTGCGGGTTTCCAGATCCGGGTGCTGCGTCAGCTGGTTGCACAGGGCAATCGCTTCCGGGCGCTGACCGGCAGCTTCGTAAGCCGTCACCAGCCAAAGAAGCACCTCTCCCCCCAAACTGGAGTTGCGCTCAACCAGAGACCGGGCTTTTTCTAAATGCTGGACAGACTGGCGGTACTGGCCACGCTCATAGGCCGCTTTGCCCGCCTGGTATTGGGTTTTGACAATTTCTAAGCTTTCCGAACTCACGCTGTTTTTTTTACCCCCAAGTGGTAGTCTGGATGGGCCTTGGGTGCCGGTTGTGGCCCAAGAAGCCCGCACCTTATTTATTTTTACCACTTCCAGCAGCTAGGGAGTTTCATCTCAAAACCTGCCGCTGCCCCTCAGCCCGCGCCCCCTTAATGCCCAAAATTTTTTAATAGCATATATTTGCCAATCTGACAATAGGATAATCAGAAGATGTCAGGGAGATTGTGCCAGTCAATTCAGTATTTATACCCTCCCAGACATACCGCTGCCGGTGGCTGCCGGTCTGTGGTTAAATCTACTGACAGGAAGCATCCCGGCGCACGCCGCACGCCATTTCTCCTCCCTCTGCCCCGCCCCACAATCTCCAAAGAGGGTTGCTAAATTCCCCGATTCTCCCATCTACCCATCCCCACAAACGAGCATCGGGACACTCCATGTTTTTTTAGTTTTAATAACTCGCTCACCCGGTTGGGTGTGGGCAAATGTACTGAGATGTGCTAATCCCGAAAATCGGGCCAATTTTTGATGTTTGTAGTTGGGCTTTAGCCCCAGTTTGCAATTGGGCTTTAGCCCCAGTTTGCAATTGGGCTTTAGCCCCAGTTTGTAGTTGGGCTTTAGCCCTGCCGGCCCTACCGGCTCCCCTGCGGTGGGACAAGTTTCATTATCTGGCGGTGTGCGCACCAAGAGAAGCGACTGCCAAGCTAAACCGGATTCTGAGCCAGACCTTTTTTGATGGGGATAAGCGTGCTTGCCTTTCGATAACAACTTCTCACGC
>Ga0185317_100286_pt1 | contig 14831 bp, 11 predicted proteins | sample DevilsHole_FD_128020 | JGI IMG/M metagenome (GOLD analysis project Ga0185317, IMG submission 128020) | Groundwater microbial communities from Devils Hole, Nevada to study Microbial Dark Matter (Phase II) - Devils Hole (SPADES assembly)... | ecosystem: Environmental > Aquatic > Deep subsurface >...
ATGTCCAAGCGCGAGCAGGTCGCTCAAGGCTAAAAATTTATTACTTCCGGAAGAAAGCATATATACAAAACCGGGTATTTGACCGATTTTGTAAAAGCCATTCTTTCGGATATTCCTAAATTTGAGGGAGTGGCGTCCGGTACGGCACCTGCGAGCGGGCCTCCGGGGTGCAATTGTCGGCTGCGGGCCACCCAGCTGTAGGGGCGAGTTGGCCGCCACCTGGGTAAAAACGCTCAAAGCGCTTGAGACGTATAAGTAAAAGTTAGAGCGGCAATAGACTTTATTTTTAGCTGACAAGTTTTACTTTCTGGCAAGCCATAGGTTAAACTTAACAGAACAAAAGTTAAAAAATATTCATCTAACGTTGACACAGCAGCGCCGGAACCCTGAAATCCCTTCAGGGACAGATTGATCATTTTGTATAGTTCGTAATCGCAAGGGGTTGGGCTTTGATGAATCAGTTTCTCCTCCAAACCTGTTGGTGGATACCTTTCTATGGTTTAATCGGTGCCATATTGACCCTGCCGTGGTGCGTGGGGGCGATCCGCAGGACAGGACCGCGACCGGCGGCGTACTTCAACCTGCTGATGACCGTCTTGGCCTTTGCCCACGGCGGGCTTTTGTTCTGGCACACCTGGAACCTTGAGCCGCAAGAATTAATCATCCACTGGCTGCGAGTAGCAGATTTAGACCTATCCCTAGCTCTGGACATCTCCTCGGTGAGTGTGGGAGCAATGGAACTGGTGACCGGCTTAAGTCTGCTGGCGCAAATCTTCGCCCTGGGGTATCTGGAGAAAGACTGGGCCCTAGCCCGCTTCTTTGCCCTGATGGGATTTTTTGAGGGGGCGATGAGCGGACTGGCTCTGAGTAACTCCTTATTTCTCAGCTACGCGCTTCTGGAGATGCTCACCCTTTCCACCTATTTGCTGGTGGGGTTCTGGTACGCCCAGCCCCTGGTGGTTACCGCAGCGCGAGACGCCTTCTTGACCAAGCGGGTGGGAGACGTACTGCTGCTGATGGGGGTGGTGGCGCTGGCGTGCAATGCCGGCAGCTTGAATTTTAACGACCTCTACGAGTGGGCGGAAACCGCTTCTCTCTCTCCCGCCGCCGCGACGCTGCTGGGCTTGGCCCTGATTGCCGGCCCCACCGGCAAGTGCGCCCAGTTCCCCCTGCACCTGTGGCTGGACGAAGCGATGGAAGGCCCAAACCCAGCCTCGATTTTGCGCAACTCGGTGGTGGTGGCTTCCGGCGCTTACATCCTCATTAAACTCCAGCCGGTTTTGGTGCTCTCGCCGGTGGCACAAACCGCCCTGATCGCCATCGGAACAGTGACGGCGATTGGCGCTTCCTTGGTGGCCATCGCCCAAATTGACATCAAGCGAGCTCTGTCCCACTCGACCAGCGCTTACTTGGGGCTGGTATTTATCGCTGTGGGGATGCAGTGGACGAATTTCGCCCTGCTGTTGCTGTTCACCCACGCATGGGCTAAAGCGCTGCTGTTTATGAGCGCCGGATCGGTGATCGCCACCACCAACAACCAAAACCTCACCGAAATGGGCGGGCTTTGGTCGCGCATGCCGGCAACCACCACGGCGTTTGCGGTGGGTTCAGCTGGGTTGGTGGGACTGCTGCCCCTGGGAGGCTTTTGGGCCTTCCGGGAAGGGATTGACGTGTTTTGGGTCAGCCATCCCTGGGTGGTGGCTGTGCTACTGGGGGTCAACTTCTTGAGCGCTGTGAATTTCACCCGCGTCTTCCGCTTAGCGTTTTTGGGCAAGCCCCAGCCGAAAACTCGCCGCGCCCCAGAGGTTCCCTGGCCAATGGCTGTGCCGATGGTGTCGCTGATCCTCGTCACCCTGTTCCTGCCGGTGATCATGCTGCGCTTGTCCCTGCTGCCAGACTGGAGTTACCTAAATCTGGCTGCTGTGGTGTTGCTGGTTTTATCTGGGTTAACCGGCACTGTCGCTGGGGGAGCGATTTCTCTGGACAGAAATTGGTCGAGGCCGGTTCAGCCTCGCTGGCGATTCCTGCAAGACTTGCTGGCTTATGACTTCTATATTGACCGACTTTACCGCCTGACTGTGGTGTTTGCCGTCAATCGGTTTTCCAGAATCACCGCCTGGTTTGACCGCTATGTGGTGGATGGCGCGGTTAACCTAGTAGGGCTGAGCGCTATTTTCGGCGGCGAAGGCTTGAAGTACAACGTTTCTGGTCAGTCCCAGTTCTATGTGCTGACCATTGTCGTAGGCGTCGGTCTTTTAGTGATTCTGATGAGCTGGCCATTTTAGGGGGGATTGGCCCACCAGGGACAGGCGTCCCGCCTGTCCTACGCCAGGAATCCAGTTAAAGATTACAAATTTAAAATTGCGAGAAGGCAAAAGGAGAAACAACCATTGATGCTTAGTGCCTTGATTTGGGTGCCAATATTAGGTGCTGCTCTCATCGGGTTTTGGCCAGGAACGGTGACACCGGCTCGCACCCGTCAAGTCGCCTTGGCGATTGCCGGCGGCATTTTCATCTGGTCAGTCATCCTGGCCAGTCAGTTTGACCCTGCAGCTGCGGGATTGCAGTTTTCTGAGTCCCTCCCGTGGATTGAAGCTTTAGGTTTGACCTACCAGCTGGGAGTGGACGGCTTGTCTTTGCCGCTGGTGGTTTTAAATGGTCTGCTGACCTGGATTGCTATTTACAGCACCGATGAGTCCGTACAGCGCCCACGGTTTTACTACAGTTTGCTTTTCCTGCTGAGTGCCGGTGTTGCCGGTGCCTTCCTGGCTCAGGACTTGCTGCTGTTCTTCCTGTTTTACGAACTGGAAATCATCCCTCTATATTTCTTAATAGCGATTTGGGGGGGACAGCGGCGCGGCTACGCGGCTACCAAGTTTCTCCTTTACACCGCTGTGTCTGGGATTCTGGTGCTGGCGTCATTTTTGGGGCTGGTTTGGAACACCGGCGCAAATAGCTTTGCTTACCAGCCGCAGCTGGCTCAAGCATTGCCTTTGCAGACGCAACTGCTGCTGCTGGGGGGAATCCTGGTGGCGTTTGGCATCAAAATTCCCCTGGTTCCTTTCCACACCTGGCTCCCAGACGCTCACGTTGAGGCTTCGACGCCAATTTCTGTGCTGCTGGCTGGGGTGCTGCTGAAACTGGGGACTTATGGGCTGTTCCGGTTTGGCTTGGGCTTGTTTCCCGATGCCTGGGCGACTTTGGCCCCGTGGCTGGCGGGCTGGGCGGTAGTGAGCGTGCTCTACGGGGCACTGGCGGCGATTGCCCAAACAGATATGAAAAAAATGGTAGCCTTCTCGTCGGTGGGCCACATGGGCTACATCCTGCTGGCGGGCGCGGCAGCAACGCCGGTGAGCCTGGTGGGCGCTGTTTTCCAGATGATCAGCCACGGTTTGATTTCGGCGATGCTGTTCTTGCTGGTGGGTGTGGTTTACAAGAAGACGGGAAGCCGCGATTTACAAGTCCTGACGGGGCTGCTCAACCCGGAACGCGGGTTGCCTGTGATTGGCACCCTGATGATTTTGGGGGTGATGGCGAGTGCCGGTATTCCGGGCATGGCGGGGTTTATTGCTGAATTTCTGGTTTTTCGCGGCAGTTTCCCGGTTTTCCCGGCGCAAACGCTGCTGTGCATGGTGGGAACCGGCTTGACGGCTGTTTATTTTTTGCTGCTCGTTAACCGCGCCTTTTTTGGCCGGCTGTCGGAACGAGTGGTGAATTTGCCGCAGGTGCGCTGGCGCGATCGCATGCCGGCGATGATTCTAGCAGCGGTCATCGTTCTGCTGGGAGTTCAGCCGAGCTGGATGGTGCGCTGGAGTGAGAGCACGGCGACGGCTATGCTGGATATGCCGCCTGCTGTCGCTCAGGTATCTGCAAAGCCTGCAAAGCAATTTTAGGTTTGTTGACCTCGCTCCCAGGCGGAGCCTGGGAACGGGTTCTGGAGGCTCTGCCTCCTTTTAAAACGACAAGCAAATTAAAAGCTTAACAGCTTATCTCACAGATGTGATTGCTGGAAGTACAAGAGGCAGAGCCTCTTATACATGCGTTCCCAGGCTCCGCCTGGGAACGAGAAAAAGTCCTTACTGCCAACAGCGAAAAATCTGTTATTATTTTATGAATTGAGGTAAATTCTGTATGACAATTACAAGTTTAAAACCTTCTACTCATCCTCTGGCGAAGTATATTGATCGCCTGGAAGCAGGTGAAGCCCTGCTGCCGGATTCGCCGGAAAATGTATTGGAAGTTGTCGGTATTTTAAAAAGCTATGGCATCGTTTTGGATGCTTACTCCCGCAACCTCACCTACATTGCTGACCATCAATTTTTAGTTTTGTTCCCCTTTTTCAAATACTTTAACGGAGAGATTACTCTGGAGAAGTTGCTGCGCCACTGGTGGCATGACCGGATTAATTTTGAGTATGCTGAGTATTGCATGAGAACCATGCTCTGGCACGGCGGCGGGGGGTTGGATGCGTATTTGGATTCCCCTGAATTTTACCAGCTGGCTGAGAAGGCTGTCCGGGCCAAATTGAAGGGCAATGTGCTGATGGGGGGACTGCACCGGCTGTTTCCGGAGTTTTTGCCGGAACAAATCCGCATGCTGGCGTATTACAGCGGTCTGGGTCAGTTCTGGGAGGTAATGCGAGATATTTTCCTGACGCTATCTGACCGCTATGACAGCGGGGAAATCAAATCGATTCCGCAGGTGGTGGATCATATCAAGGCGGGTTTGGTGGCGGCGGCGAATAACCCGATTACCTACAGTGTGAATATCGGGGGCGAGGTGTACGATATCCTTCCGAAACAAGCCGGTTTGACGTTCCTTGCGGATACGGCGATCCCGTATGTGGAGGCGGTTTTCTTCCGGGGGACGCCTTTTCCGGGGACGGTTTCTTTTAATGCGCAAGCGCAGCAAATTCCTGTGGGTCAGGGTGATTTTGCTTATGGGGCTTTGTATGCCGATCCGCTTCCGATTGGGGGTGCCGGTATTCCGCCGACGCAGCTGATGCAGGATATGCGGCATTTTATCCCGGAGTATTTGCATGAGGTTTATCGCAAGAGTTGCCGGGGTGAGGATGACTTGCGGGTGCAGATTTGCCAGACGTTTCAGAAGTCGATGTTTTGCGTGACTACGGCGGCTATTCAGGGGTTAGCGCCTTATCCGCTGGATACAGCTGATCCGAAAGAACGGGAGGCGAATCGGGCTTATTTGGAGGGTTGGATGGACAGGTTTGTGACGTCTCGCTTGCCTGAGGTGAATCAGCCAACTGAGCGGTACTGTCAGAAGTTTCCTGAGCGGTAGAGCGGGAGGCCAAAAGATGGCGTAGGCACAGGCGAGACGCCTGTGCCCCTAACAGGGGGGACGCCTGTTCTGCGGTAAGATATAGCGGTTTTCAGTTGGATAAAGTACATGCCAGAAACCCGGTTTCTTAAAGAAACCGGGTTTCTCAGTACCTTACCTCGGATGAAAACCGCTCTAAGGTTGCAATTATTGCAGTTTAGGGCCAATGTAACCGATAATTATTTTTCCGGAGCATAATTCGGTAGAAAAATAAAGCCGCCAAGCTGTCGGTGTCATGCGGACGTGCAAACTGAAGAGGCGTTCCTGGCCATCAGGACACTTAAAGGTTAGTTTCTGTTTCAACTGTTTCAGTCTTGTCTCACTTTCCGGAGATGCTTTACTGGGAAGACTGTCTAGATCGAACGCTCCGACTGTCCAATTTTTACAGCACTCCTCAAGCTCAGACAGCCGTCTCACAACCTGTCGCAGCATGGGGTTGCCGGTCTTTAGGCTTTGCAATTGCTCGCCAACAGAATCGCAGAATATTAGCTTGGAAAATAACTCATCTTTACGTTCCCAGAGTTTCACTCCGTCGTCCACTGCTATTCGGATACGTTCCTTAATCCAATCACCGTGTTCTCCCACATGGTTGCTGCGACTTGCGTGAGCAATTTCGACTCGATCATCGATTAATTCTTCACTGTCGTCAAGTCGTGTGACTTCCAACTCTAATCGGCTGCAATCCCATCGCGCCTCCGAGTTCAAGCTAACAGCGAGTGCGTCACTCACCCAAGCAAAGCCTAGTCCTATTGCTTGCTCTTTTTGGTGCCAAACTTGCGACAAATCAAAGTCGTTTTTAATTTCTTCAGCAACATCAGTCCAGAAGGGAGCTTTTGCTGTCAGAGTTCTGAAGAAACTGCGCTCCTCTTTATCTACCTCCCCATCATTGCGCCAGCGAGCCACCGGATATCCGGGAGCGAGTTCGATGGTGTTAAGCTCGCTGTGAGTGCGAAGTATCTTTTTTACACCACTTTTAGTTGCTTGTTGTACCGTGCTAATCAAGTCTGACATCCGCTGTCGTGCTGTTGGGATATCAGCAGCGGGAGTCTGCAGGGAGAGCTCATTCAATACCATCTCCAGGTCCATGTCTTATTCTCCCGCCGGTTCTAATAAAGCCTCTAAACTATTGTCCCACTCATCGAAGAAGCCATCTGGCCATCGGTCAATTCGTCCGTTTCGATCAATGCGGGGCGACACTACCTCACTCAGAGCTTGTCCGTTTTCTTCCCGGCGCTGGAAGAAGTGCAGCTGCACATCTTTGGGGTCAATTTTGCCGCCATGAACCTCAAGGCGAATCCCATTTAAAACATGGTCGCTATGAGTTTCTATCACAACCTGAACGCCGCAGCTCGCTGCAAGTGCCAACAACTGACCCATTTGAGATTGTCCTTTGGGATGCAGATGGGCTTCTGGGTTTTCTATTAAGAGCAATGTGCCTGGGGGGGATGCAAGCACCGCCACAACAATGGGTAAGGTGTAGCTAATTCCAAATCCTACATTGGTGGCGCGGTAATTATTACTGAGTCCGTAGGAGTATTGCAAACTCACAATATCCAAAGCAGGGTTGGAGTTGATTGTGAGGCATGTTCCTGGGCTGACTTCTCCCATCCACGCCTCGACTTGATCTCTCAGATTCAGTGAGTTGGCGTGCGGATGGCTCAGGGTGCTGTTGGGAATATGTTCATCCCTATAAATTGCCAGGAAGTGTGCCGTGTATTCGCCTCTGGTGCCGAGTTGCCGGTGCTGTCTCACTTGGAAATCCGATATCTCCAAGTATGTGCGGGAGCCAATACGTTCTGCCTGCAAGTAGTGGAAGTTATCCCTGAAAAGACTTGATTTATAGACTTCAGGAGTAGCTGGGGTTGAGGCAAGAGCTAGCACGTCCGCCTCTCGGTTGTAGTTGAAACGCCAGCTTCCCTTATTGTCATTCTCCCAGACAATATCAAAACCGATTGAGTCCTCTTTTGCTCCCTCGAAAAGAGCATCTTGAGCCGTCCCAATGCAAACCAAGTCGCCATTTAGCGCCAAGCCGGTGTTTGGCAATAAACCCTGCTGGTAAGATTGACGCAGCAGCAGAAGTGCTTGAAGCACTGAGGATTTGCCGGTGCTGTTAAGCCCAGAAAGCAGAGTCAGCGCTCTGAACTGAAGGGACCGATCCTCAAAAGGTTTGAAGTTTTGCAAGCGCAGCGATTGAATCATGACAGCACCTCTTTAATCAGGTTTTCAATGGTACTAAAACGGTACTTGACATTACTCACCTTGCTCGTACTTTCAGATATAGATGTATTAAATTCCTTGTCCGCATCCAAACGATTGATAAAGCTCTCGATTAAATCTTGCTTTTGCTGTTCCAGAAGTTTAATTTCTGGTTCTGTAAGCTTACTAAATGCGACTGAAAAAGCTTCAAATAAAGCTTTGTTAAGCGGAAATTTTCGCCGCCTATTCTGTTTTGATATTTTCCGGAAAGCCGATGCGCCAAAAATCTTATGTGCGGCACTCATAGACCTGAAAAACTGAGCTGACAGAGACTGTATTTCTGGCTCGGACATTTTATTGATTTTCGCCATTGCTTCATTAAAAAAAATATCTATAATTTTAGCGTCGTAATCCGTGTAAGGGGTGATGGTGAATGCTAAAAACCGCAGGACTAACTCAGAATCTTCCATGCGCTTTTTAGTAAAATTACCTGTTGCCTTTCGGAACTCTTGCGACCCAGCAAGTTGAGCCAGCAACTTTGTCGCTTTTCCGGCATTTAAAGCGTGACGCAGTTCTTGGGGTGAAAGAGGTAAACCTCCTGTGTTTATGCGGCTAAAAATATTAAATTTTACTTCTGGTGGGGTGCCTTTTTCAATTAGATAAACTGTTAATACAGTCTCCTTGATTCTCCGCTGGTAATTTCGGGGTATTTCATCATAGTTTTTGCCCTCAATCTCTTTGAGATAATCCAGTCCCTTTAGTCGGAGTTGCTTATCGATGACAAACTGCTTGAGGGCAGTTAGCCGTTGCAGCCCATCTATCACCAGCCATTTATCCTCATTCGTCGCATCCATATAGAATGCTGGCAGGGGGATACGGATGAGAATAGATTCAATCAACCGGCTTTTAGCGATATCAGTCCAGATGCCCGCCTGACGCTGAAACTCAGGAGCCAAGTCCAGTTCATTATACTCAAGTCGTGAAAGCACCAAGTCGATAGTCATCGGTCTGGTATCAACCCTAATTTTGCTCGGGTCGAACGGCTCGGTGATGATATCCTCTTTTTCCAGCTCGATTCCTGTACTGTCCTCGATGTCAGTCTCTTCTTCGAGAAATTCTGGGGAATGGTTTTTCAGCTCTGTCACTGCGCGTCCTCCTTGGTGTTAACACTCATTCATTCTCCCCCGGTCAAGCTTGATGATACTGCATCCGCAACCGGGAGTTTCGTTGCCTGTCGATATTGTATCACACGTTGTCGCAGATTTTGCCAGATTGCTTGCCAAAGCGGAGAGGGCTAAGCCGTGAAGACGGCGCTACCACCGGCAGCTTTATTGCCTGTCGATATTGTATCGAACTCTGTCGCAGATTTTGCCAGATAGCTTGAAAAAGCCGAGAGGGCCAACCCGCGAAGACGGCTATACCACCGGCAGCTTTCTTGCCTGTCGATATTGTATCGCACTCTGTCGCAGATTTCGCCAAATGGCAAAGGAATTGCAGCCCACGCGCTTTCCCGGCGCGATCGCTCAGCCACCGGCAGGTGGGCTCAGCCACCGGCATCTCAAAGCCCTCGCCCTGGGTTCAACCGGCAATATCCCCACCGGCACCTGAAACAAAAACAGTGGCGATCCCCTCTAGTACAGGGGTGCTGCATTCCAGGAGGTGAAGGCCCAGAATTGGCCTGCCGGTGCGGGAGTGGGAGGGCTAATGCCCAACTACTTTCCCGGAGGGCTAAAGCCCAACTACAAACTTTGGGCTAAAGCCCAACTACAAACTTTGGGCTAAAGCCCAACTACAAACTTTGGGCTAAAGCCCTACTACAAACTTTGGGCTAAAGCCCTACTACAAACTTTGGGCTAAAGCCCTACTACAAACGGGCAGGGCTGAAAGCCGAGAAACCCGGTTTCTCAGAGCAACCGGCTTTCTGGCCACGCTATAACTCCCAATCCCCCTAGAAAATGCAGATGTTATAATCTATCTATAGATGAGGGTAAATACTGTGTTCAAACAATCGCTGATCGGCCTGACTTCCGCAATAATACTGTTGACAGCTCTTCCGGCAAGAGCCCAGAAATTTGAAGAAATATTACCGGCACTGCTGACGCCGGCGGAATCGGAAGTGTACAGTCAAGTGGGAAACGCTCAAGCCACGCAACTGGCAAGCGATACCTGCAAGTCTCTTGATTCTGGTGTTTCAATTAGAGACTACGCCACTAAAGTTGCCCAGTCAATCTCATCGCAAGGAGTGCCGCAAGAACAATTAGAAGCCCGAGCCTCTTATTCGGGTAAAGTGATAGCAGCAGCCGTGGTTACTATGTGCCCGCAACACATGCAGCAGTTGCAAGATTTGCAACCCTAAGCTTAGCGCTTTTCTCTTAGAGTTGTGCGAAGGTAGAAACCCGGTTTGTTAAAGAAACCGGGTTTCTCAAATGAACTCGGTTTCTCGCCATTTATCACCACCGGCACTGATCACAAATCATCTCAGTCTGTGGGCGCGGGCGAGCGCATCCGAGAGCCGGTGCACCGATGGAATGGCCGGTGCGCAATCGCTATTTACTAGGCGGACTTCCTTAAGTGCGGCTGGGCTGGGGCGTTGTACAGTAGAAGGATGATTGAAACTTTTTCCACAACAACGAAAACTCCCTCAAGCCTCCCCCTCCCCGAAAAGCGGGGAGGGGATTGGGGTGCCGGGTTCTCGATCGCACAAATGTGCGAGGCTTAGGTGAGATAAATTATGTATCCTACCGCCAAATGCGGCCCATTGCCTAAATTTTTATGGCCAAGCGCCAGAACTGAAAAAAACTGCCAGAGTGTGTTTCCGCTGATCCCTATCGGGTATATCCTGTTGAGAGCAACATTTGTCATTGCTGAACCTCCGTTCTATGACTGTGATTCACTCTCCCTCAACAGGTCGTCAATTCTCCAGCCGTACAGTGGGAAAAACTTCCCAGTCGCTGATTGTGGGGGGGATCACCCTCCTGATGCTGTGTGCGCTGGGCGCTCGACTTGCTTACTTACAGCTCTTTGAGGGAACGCGCAACCGGCAGCTGGCAGACGAAAACCGGGTTCGCGTCATCCCCTACCAGCCGGCAAGGGGCAATATTTTTGACCGCAAGGGCAGAATTTTGGCCACCAGCAGCCTGTCCCACTCTATATTTCTGTCCCCCTGGGCGCAGAAAAAGACAGAATGGCCAGCTACCCTGAAGCGCCTCTCGCAAATCCTGGAGATCCCGGAATCAGAACTGTACAAGCGCCTGGAAATGGGCTATCGCTCGGCGCAGCCGGTGCGGGTTGCCCGCAATATCAGCCTTTCCCTAGTCACAGCCCTGCAAGAAAACAGCCAGGATCTCAGGGGGGTGAAAGTGGATGTGGAAGGGGTGCGGGTTTACCCCAACGGCGGTGTGGCGGCGCACGTCCTCGGCTACACCGGCGAAGCGGATTTTGAAGATTTAGAGCGGCTCAAACAGCAAGGTTACCGCATGGGCGATATCATCGGCAAGATGGGGGTTGAGCAAGCCTTCGACAAGCAATTGCACGGCGAATGGGGAGGGCAGCGGGTTGAAGTTGACAGCAGCGGTCAGATCCTGCGAGTGCTGGGTGAAAAGCAGGCTAAGGGCGGTCGGGACATACATTTAACCCTGGATTTAGACTTGCAAAATGCAGCAGAAGTCGCCCTCGGCTACAATAAAGGCGCGATCGTGGCGCTCAACCCGAATACTGGCGAGGTGTTAGCGATGGTGAGCCGCCCCGGTTTCGACCCGAATATCTTTTCCACGCGAATTTCTGAGGAAACCTGGCAAGAACTGCAAAGTGAGGACCACCCCTTTGTCAACCGCGCTATCCAAGGCTTTCCGCCGGCGAGTACGTTTAAGATTGTCACCACCACTGCCGGTTTGGAATCCGGGGTGTTTTCTCCGGACACGGTTTTGGGAACCTATGGCTCCCTCACTTTCGGCGGGATTGAGTTTGGGGAGTGGAACCGAGCCGGTTTTGGCTACCTGGGATTTGTGGGGGCGCTCACCTGGAGTAGCGACACCTTTTTCTACCAAATCGGCGACGGCATTGGCGGTAAAACCCTGATCGATTGGACGCGAAAATATGGATTTGGCTCAAAAACGGGCATTGAACTGTCGGATGAAGAATCCCCTGGATTAGTCGCCGATGAGGCTTGGAAGCAGAAAAAATTGAAGGAAGGCTGGTATCAAGGAGATACCGTAAATATGTCAATCGGTCAAGGGTATTTGCTGGCAACTCCGCTGCAAGTTGCGGTGATGTTTGCGGTGCCGGCAAATGGCGGATACAGGGTACAGCCTCACCTGCTTAAAGACAATAAGTCGGTGCAAAAATGGCGGCAATCGCTGAATTTGCAACCGACAACTGTGGGGATTTTGCAAGAAGGATTGCGGAGTGTGGTGGCGGGGGGTACCGGCAAGGCGCTGAATTCGTCCAGCATCCCGCCGGCGGCGGGAAAATCGGGCACGGCTGAAGATCCGCCTCGCGAGTCTCACACTTGGTTTGGGGCGTATGCGCCGGCTGACAAACCGGAGATTGTGGTGGTGGCTTTTGGGGAGAATTCTGGCCAAGGCGGCGGTTCTTTTGCCGCGCCGATGGTGCTGCGAGTGCTGGAGGCGTATTTCCAGCAAAACCAGCCGGTGGCGGTTCAGCCGGCGGGTGAGGGTGAGGGGAATTAAATTCACCGGCGTTACACAGCCGGTTGGATGAACCCCAAGTGGGGTTCATCCCACGAATACGCAGCGCCTGATTATTGCAGTTAATCAATCCCATATAGCCTTTCTCATATTAGTGAGGTACTGAGAAACCCGGTTTCTTTAAGAAACCGGCTTTCTGGGCCAGAGTTCATCTATCTGAGAATCGCTATATAATATAATAGCAAGTTTGGATAGAGAGGAGTTTTCTCCTGGCGCTGAAAAAGCTTTACTGCCGCCTTTGTCAATCCCAAATCCAAAATTACAAATCCAAAATTCGGAGAACAGCTGTGATTAACAATAAGCTCACATCTATCAGTTTGTTTTCGGGAGCCGGCGGTTTAGACCTCGGCATGGAGCGAGCAGGTTTCCACACAGTCAGCGTGGTGGAACTGGATGCTGACGCGGCAAAAACCATCGCTCTCAACCGCCCCTATCTTGCAGGAAGTGCTGTGCCGAGAGATATCCGCTCTGTCAGCGCCCAGACTGCCCTTGAGGAAGGGGGGCGTGTTCTAGATATCGGGAGATCCCTGCGTGCCGGTGAGGTAGATTTGGTGACAGGCGGACCCCCCTGCCAGCCTTTTAGCACAGCCGGCAAGCGGGGCTCTGTTATGGACCCGCGCGGCAGTTTGTTTGTGGATTTTATCCGCATGGTTGCAGAAATACAGCCGCGATTCTTTATAATGGAAAATGTCAGGGGGCTGCTTTCCGCGCCGGTCCGGCACCGCCCTCACCGCGAGCGCGTGGGGGGATATCCGCTAGAAGCGGATGAGATTGCCGGTGCGGCGCTGCGGGTGGTTTTGGCAGAGATGAAGCGCATCGGGTATCAGGTGGTTTACGGTTTGCTGAATGCCGCTGATTACGGTGTGCCGCAATCCAGGGAGCGAGTGATATTTATCGGTTCGAGAGAGGGTGAATCCATTAGTCTCCCGCTCCCGACTCACAGCGAAACGGGTGCCGGTGGACTGCCGAAATGGCGCACATTTAGAGATGCTATCGCAGGGTTAAATGACCCCCAGCCAGAGTGCGTTCCTTATTCAGAAAGCCGGTTGAAATACCTGCGTTTGTTGAAAGAAGGTCAAAACTGGAGGTATCTGCCGGATAATTTGAAAGCGGAAGCAATGGGAGGCGCTTATAAATCTGGAGGCGGCAAGGTTGGCTTTTACCGGCGGCTGTCGTGGGACAAGCCGGCACCTACTGTCACGACAAGCCCGCACCAGAAAGCCACAGATATGTGCCACCCGGAAGAGTTGCGCCCGCTGAGTGTGAGGGAGTGCGCGAGAGTGCAGACGTTTCCGGATGATTGGGTGTTTTATGGGGCGGCGGCTTCCAAGTACCGGCAGATAGGGAATGCGGTGCCGGTGCTTTTGGCAAAAGAGATTGGGGAATATGTGTGCCGGTGGGTGAGGGGCGAGAGGGTGAGAGGGCGAGAGATGTTTGAGCAACTCTCACTCTTCAAGTTATGACATGCTGTAAAATGGAGCTACATGAGCCAGTACCTTGTATTGGCTTCAAACTTGAATGGGAGTCTAGGCGGTGTCAGAACAACTTCATGAGATGTTGGCCTTTGTTTTGGAAAAAGAGGTTGGCCTTACCAGGAGCAAAGCTCGGTCTCTTGCTTACCAATTTGCCGATATAGAAGAATTCTTTAATCTTGAGGCGGAAGACCTCACGAGCATCAGGAGTATTGCTGGAAAAAGGATACTCAAACTGACTGATGATGAAATTTCGCGCATCTTAGCTTTTAAAGCTTCCGGTAATCTTTCGCCAGACCTCACAGTCGCTGAGAACTTCTTAGCCTGTATCAGTCGGGATTTCACGAGGAGGCAGCTGGCAATGCTGAGAATCTTAACCCTGGAAAAGATTAATCCCAACCCCTTCTTAATCAGAGCGCTCAACCTGGACACCCCAGAAGAGGTTGTCCGACTTAACGTTTATATGGCAACCACCAGGTCTATCGTCACATCAATGGGATTTTTTATCCAAGATATCCTCCTTTCTAGTTCAGAAACAGTCGAAAATGGCCCGAGGAATTCAGGATGGGACTTAATTAAGACGACTCCTACGGGTGAGCGATGCTGGCTTCAAATTAAAAGTGGCCCAAACAACATGGATAAAGACCAGATAGTGTACTGGGCTGAGAAGATTCAAGAGAAAATCAGCGCTGGAGACAGGGCTTATATAGGAATCACTTATGGAAAAAGAACTAACGTAACTGTAACAATTGGCCTGCTGAAACAACTGTTACCTGACTGGGAGATGAGAACGTTGATAGGACGGGAACTCTGGGACTTTTTAAGCGAAGATCCCGACTATAGCTCTCAGCTGTTTGAAATCCTGCGCAACTCAGCCGCCAAGGTTTTGCAACAGCATTCTATTACTGACGCAATAGAGGCGTGTGTGGGCAGGATAAAAGATGAGTTCATCAGCCAATACGGTGAGGGGAGCCAAGGTGTCTCCAACTACATGGCAGATATCTTTTAAATCCCCTCCACCCACCGGCACACATATTCCCCAATCTCTTTTGCCAAAAGCACCGGCACCGCATTCCCTATCTGCCGGTACTTGGAAGCCGCCGCCCCATAAAACACCCAA
>Ga0185317_100287_pt1 | contig 14827 bp, 13 predicted proteins | sample DevilsHole_FD_128020 | JGI IMG/M metagenome (GOLD analysis project Ga0185317, IMG submission 128020) | Groundwater microbial communities from Devils Hole, Nevada to study Microbial Dark Matter (Phase II) - Devils Hole (SPADES assembly)... | ecosystem: Environmental > Aquatic > Deep subsurface >...
TAACCAATTATCTGCGTTAATCTGCGTGGCGGTTTTTGAATTCCAAAATCCAAAATCTAAAATCTAAAATCGGCAGTCGGTTCGGATTTATGGTAGATAAATGGTTGCTGCTGAACTGGTACTTTGCTCTCGGCTTTTTGGTAGTGGGGGCTGTGTCAGTTCCGCTGGGGCTGAGCGGGTATATTCGGCGCAGCACAGCGCGCCGGCGCTACAGAGATCCCGCCCGGGTTCCTGTGCGGGATGTGGCGATTGTCTTTGGGGCGGGGGTGTGGGAAGATGGGACTGCTACGCCGGTGCTGGCTGACCGGGTGCGGGCGGGTGTGGGTCTGTACAAGCTGGGGCGGGTGCGCAAGCTACTGATGACCGGCGACAGCTGTCGTCCGGACTACAGCGAGGTTTTGGCAATGCAGCGCTGCGCTTTGGAGCTGGGGATGCCGGCGGAAGATATTTTGCTCGACGGTGCCGGTTTGAATACTTATGACAGTTGCTACCGGGCGAGAGCGGTTTTTGGGGTGAGACGGGCGGTTTTGGTTACGCAGCGCTACCATCTGCCTCGTGCGGTGTATATTGGCTGCCGGCTGGGTTTGGACGCGGTGGGGCTGGGGACGCCGGACTGGGGCCGGTTGAGCAGCGATTCTATGCTGTGGTATTGTGTGCGGGAGGCGATCGCTGGGTTTAAGGCGCTGTGGCGGGTTCACGTCAGCCGCCCCCAACCGACTTTTACCCGCCCTTTTGAGGGGATTCAGTAGGGGCGGGAGATTGCGGCTCCTTTACAAGAGTTTTAAGGTGTGGTAAAATTAGATCGCAAAACTTGCGAGCCGGTGATGCCGGTGGGGTTGGAAGGTGCCGGGGAAGTGTTGGGTTAAAAATGAACCGCCATAGACGCGCTTTCTCGGCTTCCCGTAGGGTAGACGCCAAGGACGCCAAGAAGGAAAAAGAAGGAGGAAGAGGGAGAGAAAAGTTAATTGCGGGCAATTGACTGGACAATATTGGCTTCCACCGGCAGCAATCGAGGCTGCACGACACGGCTAAGCTTTATATAAGGGTGAATTAACCTGTTTTTATCTGTGGTTTCGGACATAGGTGTTGTGTGGCGCTAAAGCTGCCGGTATCCTGTAGTTTGGCTTTAGTGATATGCTGGTGAGGGCGAGGGTGCCGGTGATGCCGGTGGCGCTTTCTTCAGGTGGGTATGGTGCGGGAGAAAACCCCCACAAAGGCAAAGCTGAAGTTGAAAGAAGTCAAGTGCTTTCAGTTTCCAGATAGCTGTCAATCACAGACATAATGTTAACTTGTGTTAGGTTTACATAGCCGTCGAGATATTTGGGACCGGCGCTCAATGTTGGGGAGTCTGGCGAATAAACTGGCAGCCAAAATTCACTTGTTATATCCCAGTCTTTCCGGGGGCTGTTAGAATCTCCAAGATGCTTTTGCAGGAGATATTCATAAACAAATTGTTTCCTCATACTTCGCCTTTTTATTTCCTCGGCATTCTCGGGATTGAGGTAATATTCTGGGCTTGAGTATTTAATATCAACGAGCTGAAAGCGCCAACTTAATTTTCTTAAAAAGAATAAGAATAGCTCGGCTATTTCGGAAATAGAACGTTTATCAGTATCTTGACGAAACAGCGACTTTTCAAAAATCTTGGATTTTATACTCTGAATCCACTTACTAAACTTCTCCTTTGAAAATACACCCCTTTTCAATGCCCTGTAGAATACATGATTCAAACAGCGCATCATGCACAGCTCTTCAATGCTTAAATTATAAGGGACATCCCAGAAAGAATAAAATTTATCTGGTAAAGGTGAATCTATCATCAGTGTATTTCTATTTGATGGAAAGTGCTTTTCGAGGTTATAAAAAGTGTGTTCGCCGTCCACATTTTGATCGAGATAAGCAATTTTAAGAGTTCGATAGGTTGAAGGGAAAACAAGAGTAAATCTAGTGTGATAGCCATAATCGTTCCACGTCATGTCCCAAGAGTCAGCTTTTATTTGATATAAACCGAAACTTAAAGCCCAGCCAGAAGAGACTGGCATTTCTTCAGATGAAATAATAACAGCATCGGGAAAAACCTCAGTTCCATTTACCCTGAACACCTCTGAAAGGTCAATAATCTTATTGGCGCTCTTAAATTTATTGATGATTTGGCTGGAAAGCAAGCGCTCGTCCAAGTAGACAAGGAAACCCGGAGCTGTGGTTTTCACTAAATAAGTCAAACACATCGCTTCCCAAACCATGTGAAAGTTATTAATGCCCCAAATCTCGCCTTCTGCCGAATGCTCCAGTTCCCCAAACAAGAATGCCTCAATGGCATCGTAAAAATGCCAGTAGTCTGGGTCTTTTAACGGCGTGTAATTGTCGATGACTTCCAGGGCATCTTTTAAACAATTCAAAATGGTCTGGTAAGATTTTTCGCTGAAGACACTGGACTCGGTTCCAATATACTGCTGTCTGAATTGTTCAGCTAGGGATTGGACTTCAGCTCGGACTTCTTCCTTTAACTGTTCCTTAATCTCAGTCAAGATATAACAGTACATGGAAACGATATCAGATGCTTCAAAGTGGATCTCCTTGCGAAGCACATCCATCGAATCAATATAAATCGCACCATTGTCCAGAAAAATACCTTTGTGCAAATAGCGATGGAGCTTGCTGTAATCCAAGGTTTCGGATTTACCTAATCGGTGGACAAAGGTAAGAATTTTCAACTCATCATAAGCATCGAGGATGCTTGTTAGGGCGTCTACTTTGGAATAAAAAATTATCCCCCCATTATTATTGGAACTAATTTCCGCACCGGCATCCTCTTTAACCACACCATCTCGATCGTCAGCTTTGGCGTCTTTCTCAAAATTCCCCTTTGACAAGCTAGTTTGCTTAAAGACATTCAGCACCCTGTAAAATAAAAAGAATAAATCGCGCTTTTTGTCAAAGGTGTTTAAGGCACGGATATCCGCCGGTGAGAATCCTTTAGGAAGGTGAAAAAGTAACTGGCCATCCTTATTTTCGATTCCAAGGAAAGAATACTTTTCATTGCTCCTGAGTTCTAACTCCCCAAAATTTATCATTTTTTTACTCTCCCTCCCTAAAACTCGTAATGTTACCATTTTTGCTCGTTTATGCCTTGTACGAACTCCTCCGCCAAGGCGACGAACTGAGAATATGTTATCAGTTTTACTTTCTCACCGCTAGTGTTTGATAAAAGAGACTCCAAAGGTCTTCTATCTTTCGAGAACACACTATCCCACAGATAGAACATGAGTTTATTTTTGATTGCCTCTTCGGAAATCTCGTTATTCTCTGGCTTCAAAAACCACCAACCAATCTGTTTATCCTCAATTCTCCGTATGGACTGATGATTTGATTTTATAAATTCATTGAGGTTTGTTACAAAATCTGACCAGTCTACTTCTGTATCTCCCACAACCACCTGGGCAGTTTTTATTTGAGCGGGCACATCACCAGAGTATTCACTTCCCGGAACATCCACATATTCCCAGTCCCACCGCCGCTTAAATGCACTGTCGAGGTAATAGATGGACTCATCAGAGGTATTTATCGTTGCCAGGATTGACAAGTTGCTAGGAATGGCAATTTTATGCTCTCTTAAATTCTTTAACACTCGCAAGCCATCGGCATTATTGTTTCCATGCAGCTGTCTCTCTTCAATTTCGCAAAATTTCTCAAAGTTACTTCCATCGACCTGTATGCTGTCATGGGATGTGGAAGCCTTATATTTCATGGCCTTCAAAAGGCCAACTATCTCAAGCTCAGACAAGTGAACTTCATAAGTTGACCAATTATCCTCCTCTCTATCCAACAGCTGAAAGACCGGGCCAAAAATAGCGGCTGCATTTCCCCTGTTTAACTCGTCGATGACTAAAAGAACATTCTCGTTCGTGCCATTGAGTAGCTGTCTGTACGCCAACCCTAACGCCCGCAGGAAATGTCCCTCATAAAATTTATAGATGACTGAACCGCTCCCCGTAGTTTGGGGTAAAAGCTTTCCCACAAAATCCGAATACGTATATTCTGGATGAAAGACGGTTTTGATGGTATTGGTCAGAGATTTGCTTGACTCGTCCCACTGGATACCCAGGGAGTTGATTGCCATCTCACGCACGCGATAGCTTTTCCCTGTGCCTGGACTTCCAAAAAGGATTTTCTGAATGGGTTTTGTGGGTTGAGTGTCTTCGGACATCGGCATTCCAGAACTATCGGCTAAACTCTACTCCTTGCGAGCCGGCCTAGAATTGACCGGCTCTGATTCCAGCGGGTTTCCACTTTCATAAAGTGTAGCAGGCTTTCAGCATCAAGTGATCGCAATAGATTGTAAATTTTTGCTAAGATGTAGGAGGGTGCGGCTGCGGCAATCCTCTGCTTTTGTATAGGATTGCGAAACTGGGTGTGAAACTGAGTTGGGGCGACGTGGGAGCGATTCTCCTGCCGCTTGCTAGACGCCTTTGTCGGCGAACTGCTGGCCTTTAACATTGCCAGCGCAGCGGCAGCAGATAATATACCACCTATCCCTGCCTGTCAAGCTTGTGTGCCTTGACAGCAGCCAGGAATGTAACTCGGAAACAGTGGGACTGCGGGCGAAGCTCCAGGGATACTGGCTCACCGCCAACTGTGCCTGACTCGAAGCTATGCTCTATACCGGCTATAATAATGCAAGTTGCGACTTACAAGTCCTGGCATTTAGCTCCCCCCTTTCGCCCCCCTTAAAAAGGGGGGGCTTTGAGAATGTTCCCCCCTTTTTTAAGGCTTAGGTTTATACACAAATCCCCAGTCAGGCCAATTTTCCATGTTTCGTCCGGGGTAGAGTGCGTTCCCGCGCCAGGGAACGCACCCTACGAGTTACTTCCCCATGCGCCATGCGCCATGCGCATGCATGCCTTAATGTCCGTTCCCCATAATGACTGCTGCTATAACTAGCAACTTGCGTTAAAATAATCTTCCTCTACTGCTTTAACTGATTTGGCGTGCGGGTGCCCGCGGGTGCGGGTGGTGGCGCTTTCCGGTGGCGATCAGCTAGTCAGTGAGGCTCTCGCTCAGGCGAGTTGTTTCGGCCTGCTTGCTGGCCAATCTATTGTGGCAGCGGGCGCAATAGAGTGTGCGAGCGTTCTTTGACTCGTCCATCGCCAGCAATAACGAGCTGTAATTCGCTGTGTCGCAGCCTCTGCTGACAGCAGTTTTGACGCGGGCGTGGAGTGCGGTTGGCAAGCGTTACCGGATTCCCCCCTTTCGCCCCCCGGTCAAAAGGCTGGCTCTGAGATATCCTCTGTGTTATTCGCTTACCTGACCGGCCAGTTGCAGCAGCACCTGTTGGCTTTTGTGACAAAGCGTGCTAAGCTTTACCAGTCACTGAAAAAGTAGCCAGATAGCTTGGGGATGGATGGAGATAATTTACCTTTTGCCATCAACGTGCAAAGGGCGGTCAAAGCTGGGGTGAGAGTTGGTTTTGTCAAGCCAAACCGCCGGTGCGGGATGGCTGAAATCCCGCCGGAGTCAGCTAGGCTGCGGCGGTCAAGCCTTGCCGGCTGTAGACAGGGCCCTCTTTGATGGCCAGCATCTAGAGGCTGGCCTTTACGGGGCTGCCTCCCGAACGCCCACAAGCGCACTCTTTCGATGGCGGCGCAACCCGCTGCTTTGAGTGTCAGCGCACTGGCCCTCTTGTTGGGAATCAATACCTTCAGGGGTTGGCTAGGCTCTGGGGAATTATGTCCACCATTCCGTCACATCTGCCATTTTCGCCCTATTCAAATGAGGATACATAACTTTTCATCTCTTTACATTGACTCTGCAGAGAGGTTTTTCAAGGTAAACTGGTGGGAATAATTATTTCCCCTGTAGGATTGGGCAAGGGCAGTGCTTTTGTTCGTGCGTGGTTGATAAATCAATCAGGAAAAGGAGAGTCTCCTCTCCACTGACTGGCTGCTTGGCTGTATCCTTGAACAAGGATTTTAGATTATGCTATTTCTTGAGGCAGATGATTCAAGAAAACAGCAGCCTTAACTTGTAGAAGATCCCTAAAAAAGCTGAAAACACTAGGAGTGAGGTCATGGCAGAGAAAAGCAAGCGCGGATTTGCCTCTATGGACGTGGAGAAGCAGCGCCAAATTGCAAGCAAGGGGGGGCACGCGGCGCACCAGAAGGGAACCGCTCACGAGTTCACGCCCGAAGAGGCTAGAGAGGCAGGCCGCAAGGGGGGTGAAGCCGTGAGCAAAAATCGGGAGCATATGGCACAGATCGGTCGTGTCGGAGGTAAGCAAAGCCACAAGAATAACAAGAAAAAGAAAGAGGAACAGTCTCCTGAGATGGAGAGCTAAGCTTTTAAGCTTTTAATCTTCCTATCCGCCCAAAGGAGGCAGATCATCCCCGACGGCGTTCCATGCGGCCTGGCTGGGAACGAGGGATAACGAGGGATAGAGATGTAAGCGTGCACAGCGTCTCGGCGCCCTAGCTTAGCTAGAGGGCCTGCTTTTTCGGGTTAGGGTTCTTTAGCCGGTGTTCAGACAGCTTAAATTCGGCTGTGCCAATTTCCACCGGCTTCCGGAGAACCCTTGCACTGGACAGGCTGCCCACCTGACAGAAAAACTGCACCCCGGTGCGACAGCCGGGGTGGAAAAATTTTAAATTGAATATTTCAAAGGTGTCAGGTGCTGGCTGTTAAGTGTTGGGTGGCAGTCGCAACTCTAGCCCGGCACACCACCACGAAGGAAAACTTGCTCGACTGCGGGCTTTTCTGGATGGGCTAAAGCCCTACTACAAACCCGCCTTACTTGAAATGGCCTTCCCTGAACCGGCGCTGCTGTTCAGTTTTGCCGGCTGCCCTCCCCCGAACAGCCTGTCTCCGCCCGCCGCTGCGGGCACGCCGTTTGCAGTTGGGCTCTAGCCCTACAGCCTCGCTCAGGCATTCCTGTCACTTAAGAGAGTGTCACAGTTCTGGACAGAACCGCCGCCTCAGGTGCCTTACATTAAGTCCATAACAACCTGAGCTTAAGGGGAGGAAAGCCATGCTGGAAAAACTGCTGCATGCGACCACAATCACCTTTTTACTGTACATGTCGGTCAACGTTTCGTCGCCGTCAACCCACACCCCATCAACATGGCAGCCTCTGAAAGCCCTGCAGGTGATTGCAGGCTATGACCATAAGTAGTGGCTCCCAGCCCTCACCTCCTCCCACCGGCTGTCGCTGTGCGCCGTGCCATGCCGGTGGCAGCAACTGGCGGTTAGGCCAACTCACCGGCAACTTTTTTCTCAATTCCGTTTGATTTATAGCGGTTTTCAGTTGGATGAAGCACACGCCAGAAACCCGGTTTCGCCAAAGTTACCGGGTTTCTCAGTACCTCACTCATACGAAAAATGGCCAGAAAGCGGGAAACAATGTCTGCTGGCCAGTGGCCAACTGGCAGGTGGGCGCTGGGTGCGTGTCAATTTTGTCAACAGACCGGCAACAGCCGCCAAAAAATCGGCGCCTCTCCCCCGCCTCCCCCGCACCCCCGGAACTGGAGGGGTTTAACATTTTTTAATATTTCGTAATAAAATTTAAGTACACGAAAGCGAGCGACAGGCAATCGAAGCGCTGACCCGGGTGGGCGACGCCATAAACCTCGCGCAGAGTGAGGTTCGGGAGTGCGTGTGCCCAGAGCTTGCCCCACCGACACCGGCAGCGGCAGCGGCGTCACCCGGAGCGGGCCGGTCCGAGCAATGCAAGAAAAAACAAAGGTAATGGGAATGGCTAACATCAAATTCGAGAAAGAAAATCGGGAAGTGGTGGCGGCAGATGGGGCGAACTTGAGGCTGAAAGCCGTGGAAAACGGGATCGATCTCTACACCTTCGTGGGCAAGATGATGACCTGCGGTGGGTATGGCCAGTGCGGCACCTGCATTGTAGAAATCGTGGAAGGCACAGAAAATCTCTCGCCCAGGACTGATGTAGAGGAGCGCAAACTCAAGAGAAAGCCCAAAACTTACCGGCTAGCCTGTCAAGCCCTGGTCAACGGCCCCGTCACCGTAAAAACAAAGCCGTGATATTCTAAGATTGCAAAGTTTTGAGAGCGTCTGGAGGCGGATTTTTTATGCAAGTTAATGACCTGGGGTTTGTGGCTAGCATCCTGTTCGTGCTGGTGCCGGCTGTTTTTCTGGTGATTCTGTATATTCAGACAGCAAGCCGGGAAGGGAAAAAAGATGCGTAGGGCGCAGGGGGCGGGGCGGCGCTGATAGCCTTTACGGCCTGCAGATATGTCGGCGCTGACTCGCCCCTGCTAGGTAAAAAGCGCCACAGGCACCGGGATGTTTCTCCCCTGGTGCCTTTTTTGTTTGCCATCTCTGGACTGGCGCGGCTTGCGCCCCACCGGCACCTTCAGGCGGCGCTGACGCTGCGGGCCAGCAACACTGGGCAGTTGGCATACACCCGCACATAGTCCGACAGGGAACTTCCCAGCAGCCGGTCGAGATCCGGCAGCCCCTTGGCTATTGATGGACGCCGGTCTGGAGATCCCAGCATCAGCAGGTCAACATTCAACTCATCTGCCAGGCGGCAGATTTCTTCTCCCGCCTTGCCGGTGCTGGCGACGCAGCGATAGGCAATGCCGAGCTTCTTGGCCTCTGCGACTGCCGGTGCTAAAACCGGGTCAGCTTCAGGTTTGACATTCGCATCTTTCGGGTTGACGTGAGCGAGTACCAGCTGCCCGCCCTTAATATCTCGCATGAGGAACAGCGCCAGCTTCAAAGACTGCTGGGACGACTCAGATGCGTCAAGCGCCACCATGATGCGGTTGATTTTCTTGAGGTAGAGGTCGTCTTTGACGAGCAGCATGGGGCGAGAGGTGAGCTGGAAAACGTACTGGCTGACCGAGTTTTCTAAGATGGACTTCAACCGCCCCAGCCCGCGCGAGCCGGTGATAATCAGGTCAGCCTCGATTTCGTCCGCCATTTCGCAAACCGTCGTTTTCGGGTCGCCTTGCTTGAGTCTGGCTGTTACCTTGTTCGGGTCTAAGTTCAAAGATTTGACGGCTTCAGCGAGAATTTTGCCCCCAACTTCTAGCTTGGCAGCCATCGCTTCGGCGGTGACTTGGGGTGGGACGACGTGCAAGAAGGTGACGGACGCCCGCTGGATGGAAGGCAGTTCCATCAATTTCTTGAGCATTTCCTCACACAGCCCCCGACCGGCGACGGCTACCAAAATTTTTTCTATCATTAGTGAATCTCCTGGTTCCAATAGCAAGCGTGGGGGTGGGCCATTAAGCTCAGTTAAGATGTGTATGCCTTATTCAAGGGATAAAAACTGAGCGGCACACTCAGCCAGCTATTTACGATTTAAGGATAAAACGGAGTGACTGACGATATTTTGTAGAAATATAGCGTTTTATAACAAAGTGTAACGTGTCTGAGAACAAACAAACGCAACCGCAACAGCCACCGGCCAGCCCTGTTTCTGGGGGGTGTGGGGGGTGGTTTGAATATGCAGTGCGGGCTCAACCGCACCACACGGACTACGCCGGCATTGTCTGGCACGGTTCCTATATAGCTTGGATGGAGGAAGCTCGGGTGGAATGCTTTAGCTCCCTGGGTTTGGAGTTTGCCGACTTGGTAGCTTTGGGGTGCGATCTGCCGGTAGCGGAGCTGCAGGTGCGCTATCACCGGGCGCTGCGGATGGGGATGCCGGCTGTGGTGCGGGTACGCTTGGAGCCGGTGCGGGGGGTGCGCCTGAACTTTGAGTACCAGATTCAGTCCCCTGATGGCCAAGAGCTGTATCTCACGGCTCGGGTGACGCTGGTGCCGGTTGACCGGCACAAGAACAAGATTGTCCGCCAGTTACCGCCGGTACTGAAGGCTGTGCTGGCGCGACTTTAGGCGCACGCCCGCATGGCGCATGGGGCATGGCGCACGCCCGCATGGCGCATGGGGCATGGCGCGTATGGGGTATGGGACATGGGGTATGGGGCGTGGGGAAGATTTTCAGCAATGCCATGCATGCGTTCTGGCCATGCATGCGTTCTGGCCATGCATGCGTTCTGGCCCCATTCAAAGAGATTACAGGTATTTCGCCAGACACGATATCCGTCAAATTTAGGCATATCCGAAAGAATGGTTTTTACAAATTCCCGAGTTTAGACAGGTTTTGTATATATGCTTTCTTCCGGAATTCAAAAATGGCAGCGAGTGCTGTCAACATAGCGGCGACAGTCTGGGCCAATGCCCCAGTCCCGCCGCAATGCCGGCAGGACTGACGCATCGACCTTAGTTGTGTGGTGGGTTACGCGCAACGCGAGCCCCACCCTACAGATAGAGGCTGGGCGCAAGTCCTGGCGAGCGTGCCCCATGCCCCGTGCCCCCTGGCCCGTGCTGCTTACTGACGGCTGGCCGGCTGCAAAAAGGTCTGGGGTAATTCGATGATTTGCTGCCAAAGCTGTTGAGGGCCAATGCCAAATACCAGCTGGAGCGCCAGAACAATGGCGGCAATTGAGATGGCTGTTTTAAGGGTTGTTTTCACCACATTTAGCAAGGCGGTGAAAACTAGCCATGATACAATTAAGGCAGCAATGATAAGAATCAGGTTGAGTGACATAAGTTTTGTCTGTTTGTCTGGTAGGGTGCGTTGCCGAGGAACCCACCCTACAGAAAAGCCGGTTTGAATAGCTATTGGCGTTGCACAATTGACGGATGAACTCCTCCCCCCACCCCCAGCCCCGCGCTTCGGGGAGGGGGAGTAAGACGGGGTCAGGATAATAGCCGAAAAAATTTCAATCGCCCTTCTACTGTGCAACGCCCTTTTCTAGCTTTTTACTGTCTGGCGTCCGCCAATTCCGGGGAAAAGCTGCGCCGCGCCAGTTCAGACTCAACCGATTTGTGCTAAATCTGGACACACCGGCACTTCAAGCTTTTTTGCTGAAATAGGATTTGCCAGAGTAACATAACTGTTAAGCTGCTTAGCCAGAACTTCTTGCCGCGCCCATTTATCGGCTGCTAAAATGTCATCTAAAGAAGGATTTGCGCAGTTATCTGCTTCGTGGCGCTCGCACGCATGTTCAATTAAGCGCGGAATGTCCAAAAACTTAATTTTTTCTTCCAAAAATAGGGCCACAGCTTGTTCGTTGGCGGCGTTCAATACTGCGGGCATGGAACCGCCGGCTCGCCCTGCGGCGTATGCTAGCTGCATGCAGGGATATTTTTGATGGTCGGGTTCGCGGAAGGTCAAACTGCCGGCTTTTACTAGGTCTAGCTGCTGCCAGTCGGTATAAATTCGCTCTGGCCAAGAGAGGGCGTACAGCAATGGCAAGCGCATGTCGGGCCAGCCTAACTGGGCGAGCACTGAGGTGTCTTGCAGTTCTATCAGGGAGTGAATTATGCTCTGGGGGTGGATGACGATATCGATTCGGTCGTAATCCAGGCCGAAGAGGAAATGGGCTTCGATGACTTCTAGCCCTTTGTTCATGAGGGTGGCGGAGTCTACGGTAATTTTGCGGCCCATTGACCAGTTGGGATGTTTGAGGGCGTCTGCTACGGTGACTTCTGGGAGTTTGTCCACTGGCCAGTCTCGGAATGCGCCGCCTGAGGCGGTGAGGAGTATCCGCCGCAACCCTCCTTTGGGGACGCCTTGCAGGCACTGGAAGATGGCGGAGTGTTCGGAGTCTGCCGGTAGGAGTTTGACGCCGTGTTTTTCGACGAGGGGCATGACGGCGGGCCCACCGGCAATCAGGGTTTCTTTGTTGGCGAGGGCGATGTCAAAGCCTGCTTTGATGGCGGCTATGGTGGGGAGTAAGCCGGCACACCCGACTATGCCGGTGACGACTGCTTCGGCGTCGCCGTATTGGGCGACTTCGATGATGCCGGCTTCTCCTCCGAGGAGAATTGGTTGCGGGTCGAGATCCCGCACGGCTTGTTGCAGTTCGGGCAATTTCTGTTCGTCACTGATGGCTGCGATCGCGGGTCGGAACTGCCGTATCTGCTGTGCTAGCATCTCGACGTTGCGCCCCGCTGCCAGCCCGACGATGCGGAACTGGTCGGGGTACTGCGCTACGATGTCTAGGGTTTGGGTGCCGATGGAGCCGGTGGAGCCAAGGAGGGTAATCGCTTTCACAATTGTTTAACAATTTCAGGGCAACTCTACTATAAGAAATTATCGGGACTCGTTTTCACCAACTTTTACCTGAAGTGGCCAATATGCAACAATCCTCCGGAGATGGCAGATATTTTAGCAAAAATTTTCCTAAATGGGTATTGACAAATGTGAGAGTAAATGCTATGGCTTGGATGGTTGGGGCGGCGGCGCTGATTTTGTTTGCCTGCAGCAGTTGGCGACACGCGCTGTTTCAATCTGGGGCGTTTGATTTAGGTATTTTTGACCAGGGGGTTTATTTGATCTCTCAGGGGAAGCCGCCGGTTTGCTCAATTATTGGGTTTCACATTTTGGGGGATCATGCGGCTTGGGTGCTGTATCCGCTGGCTTTGCTGTACAGGATTTATCCTGATGTGCACTGGCTGTTTGCTGTGCAAGCGGGGGCGCTGGCGGTGGCGGCTGTGCCGGTGTGGGGTATCGCCCGCCATGCGGGGTTGAGTGAGAGGGAGGGGGTGGCGGTGGCGGGGGTTTATTTGCTTTACCCGCTGGTGTTTAATGCCAATTTGTTTGATTTTCACCCGGAAGTGATGGCTGTACCGGCACTGCTGGGAGCTATTTTAGCAGCTCGGCTGGGTCGAGCGGGCTGGTTTGCGGCTGCGATCGCCTTTGTTTTGGGGTGCAAGGCGGTGCTGGCGCTGACGGTGGTGGCGACAGGGGTATGGCTGCTGTTTTTTGAGCGGAGGCGGCTGTGCGGGGGGATGGCTATTGCGGTAGGTGTTGCTTGGTTTTTGATTGCTAGTAGAGTTATTATACCTTATTTTAGCGGTGGGGAACCGGTTGCTGTGGGGCGCTATGGTTATTTGGGAAGTTCTGTGCTGGAGATTGCTGGCAATTTGCTATTGAAGCCGGGGCTGGTGTTGGGAAAGGTGTTTTCGCTGGGGAGTTTGGAATATGTGGGGTTGCTGGTAGTGCCGGTGATTTGGGGGCTGTCGCCGCAGTTTTGGGCACCTTTAATTGGGGCGATGCCAGCGGTGTTGCTGAATGTGCTTTCGGAGTCGGATTCGCAACGCAATTTGGTGCAGCACTATTCTCTGCCGGTGCTGCCTTTTCTGTTGCTGGCGGTAATTGGGCGTATCTCGCCTGTGCCAAAAAACGACAATATTTCCGAATGTAGGACAGGCGAGACGCCTGTGCCAAAAAACGACAATATTTCCGAATGTAGGACAGGCGAGACGCCTGTGCCAAAAAACGACAATATTTCCGAATGTAGGACAGGCGAGACGCCTGTGCCAAAAACTTTCCAAAATCGTGATACATTGTTTGTTGTGTGGGCGATGTTAGCGTTTTTAGCGCTGGCGAAGTACGGTTATTTTTGGTCGATTTATCTGGATGCTCTGGATACTTGGCAAGCGACGCGGGAGGCGATTGCTGAGATTCAAACGGGCGGGAGTGTGCTGACTACGCATGAAATTGCGCCGCATTTAACGCACCGGCAAGTTTTGAGGTTTACGGATGTCAGTTTTCCGCCGCGCATTTCTGAGTTTGATTATATCTTGCTGAATGTGCGCCATCCGGGATGGCGGAGCACTCAGGAATTTGCTGCCGGTTTGGTGGGGGAGGTGAAAAATAGTCAGCTGTTTCAGCTTGTTTATCAGCGGGATGAGGTGTATTTGTTTGTTAAATATGGGATAATTATGAAGTAGGGGGGAGGAGGGCTGAAGCCCAACTACGAACTTTTAATGTGGGGTGGGTTACTACGAAGTTTTGGGCTAAAGCCCAACTACGAACCTTTGGGCATTTGGGCTGAAGCCCAACTACGAACTTTTTACCCTCGTTCCCAGCATGGCAGCTGGGAACGCGGTTTTGGAGGCTCTGCCTCCAAAAGTTGCAACTTGGGTTATAATAGCTCTATGGTGGTGCAGTTTTTATCACGACCAGATGCGCCCCCGGCGAAAAGGTTTCTTTTCTTTCGGAGATGCGTTCTCTTTGGCCATTTGCTGCCACCAGAAGCCGTAGTCTTCTAAGCCGGTTGCTAGCAACCGGCGCTGCGCCTCTGTTTCGGGTTTTATCTCGGTTTTGGGTGCCGGCGGGGGTGCCGGTTTTTCCTTGCTTTCGGGTTGGACTTCAGCAGTGGGTTGGGCTTCTGGTGCCGGTTTGTCGTCACTTGTCGGGGGACTTTCCTGGGGTTGTGCGGGTGAGGGAATGGGTTGGGTTTTTGCCGTTGATGCTTGCAATTTTAAGTAGTCAATGGCGTGTTTCCCACTCTTCCCGGCTGTGGTTATGGACAGGGTGTGTTTGCCTGTGGATAGGGCTTTGAGGGGAATTTCGTTTTGCTGGAATTTCCCGTCTTTTTGTCCGGGGATTGTCTGGATTAGCTCCCCATCCAGAAACAGGCTATCGTCTGGCGAACCAAAGCGAGCGTAGAATAAAATTAGCTGTCCTTGTTCGTAGTTCCGCTTTAGGTTAAAATGAATGTTGAGTTTAGCGGTTGCAGCTTCTTTGGCTGTCTTGGGGGAGCGAACCTGGCTGAGAATCCCTGGGACTTGTGGGCGATTGACGGGATCTGAATCGGCTTCGACATCGTAGTTGAACTCTTGGCTCCACCCGCCGGTTTGGAGAAATTCTTGTTTTCCTCCTTTGGGTTTACCAATTTGCCAAAGGATTTCCACCGGCGGTGGAGATGCAGATGCTGTCGGGGGGGTTGCTTTAGGCATTGGTGTGATTATAGGCTAATAGTAAATTATATTATGTCTTGTG
>Ga0185317_100288_pt1 | contig 14821 bp, 7 predicted proteins | sample DevilsHole_FD_128020 | JGI IMG/M metagenome (GOLD analysis project Ga0185317, IMG submission 128020) | Groundwater microbial communities from Devils Hole, Nevada to study Microbial Dark Matter (Phase II) - Devils Hole (SPADES assembly)... | ecosystem: Environmental > Aquatic > Deep subsurface >...
TCCCTGAAGTGTGAGCGCACCATCTTGTCCAAAATCTGGGCCAGCGGTTCGCTCACTTGGGCTTTGTCGCGCCAGACCAGCTCGCCGGAAACCGGGTCTTGCGGGAATCGGGATGGCACAGTGCCGGTTAAGGCTTGGATGGCTATCGCGCCCAAGGCATAAATGTCGCTGTTGGGGCGGGGACTGCCGGCTAGCTGTTCGCTGGGCATGTAGCCGGGAGTGCCAATGGCAACGGTTGCGCCCTCGCTGATCCCCTGGCTGCTGACTTGTTTGACTGCGCCAAAGTCAATTAAGACTAATTTCCCGTCACTGGCGCGTCTGATTAAGTTGGAGGGTTTGAGGTCGCGATGGATGACGTTCTGCCCGTGGACAAAGGCTAGTACCGACAAAACATCGTTCAACAGGGCGATGACTTTGGCTTCACTCAGCTGCTTTCCCGGTTGAATCTCTTGACTGAGAGGCTGTCCCTCGATACAATCCTGCACGAGATAAAATTCCTGCTTTTCCTCAAAGTGCGCTAGCAGGCGCGGGATCTGGTCATGGCTGCCCAACCGGTGCAGGACTGTGGCTTCGGTGTCGAATAAACGTCTGGCTATCTTGAGTGTCTGTTCGTCTTTCGTCTGCGGCTTGAGCTGCTTGACGACGCACCGAGGGTGGTCAGGCAGTTGCAGGTCTTCCGCAATATAGGTCTGGCCAAAGGCCCCGCCTCCCAAGGAGTTGATGATTTTGTAGCGTCCACCTAGTATTTGTCCCAGTAAAGTGTCCATGAGATTTCTCGGTTAGATCGGCAGCAGCACAACCGGCAGCAGATATATGCCACAATCTAGCAGGTTTTTTCTGGTTGGTCACTATCCACTTTATCGTGAATGTTGGGGTGTTGGATGCTGGGGGGAAAACCGGGCTGTGCGGGGTCTGGTGCTGGCAAGCGCCTGCCGGCTGGCAATCTCTGGGAATTGGGGAGAATTAGCAGAACCTCAAAAAAGGGGTATATCGAATAATATCTATGCAAATTAGTAGTTCAAATCGCGCACTTAATTATTCGTGAAACCCATCTCTATTCTCTTGGCGCACGGGCGCGTCTTGGCGGTAAAAAAAAAAGCGGTAATGGTAAAATGATTGAGGCTGATATAGGTAAAGGCTTTTCTGTAAATGCGCATCTCTCTGAATTGGCTGCGGGAACTGGTAGACATTACGATGAGCCCGGAAGAGTTGGCGGAAACGCTAACAATGGCTGGGTTTGAGGTGGAAGATATTGAAGACCGGCGCACTTGGGCTGATGGTGTGGTGCTTGGGAAGGTGATCAGCTGCGCCCAACACCCGAATGCGGACAAGCTGCGGGTGTGCGGGGTTGATATTGGCTCGGGGGGCGAGCCGCTCAATATTGTCTGCGGCGGGCCTAACGCTCGGGCTGATATCTATGTGGCTGTGGCGACTGTTGGCACTTATCTGCCTAATGTGGATTTGAAAATTAAACCGGCTAAACTGCGCGGGGTGCCTTCGGCAGGGATGATTTGCTCTCTGGCTGAACTCGGTTTGAGTAAGGAGTCTGCCGGCATTCACATTTTTGAGCTGGAAAACCCGCAATTGGGGAGCGATGTCCGCCCTCTGCTGGGTCTGGATGATGTGATTCTGGACTTGACAGCAACGGCAAATCGTGCTGACGCTCTCAGTATGGTGGGGGTGGCGCGGGAAGTGGCGGCGCTGACGGGGGCAACTGTGCGTCTCCCGGAAGCGGGCGATCTGGGGAAAACTCTGTCTGAAAGTTCAAATTTGAGGGTTGACAATTCTCTGCAATCGTGCCCGATTTATATCGGTACGGCGATTGAAGGGGTGAAAATTGGCCCGTCTCCAGAGTGGTTGCAGCGCCGGCTGCAAGCTGCTGGGATTCGCCCGATTAATAATGTGGTGGATGTCACTAATTATATTTTGCTGGAGTGGGGGCAGCCCCTGCACGCTTTTGACCGGGAGCGCTTGCAAACTGTTACGGGCAGCGAGAGTTTGACAATTGGCGTGCGCTATGCTAAAGCTGGAGAATCTCTGAAAACTCTGGATGGTCAGGTGCGGGCGCTGCAAGAACAAAATCTGCTGATTGTGGCGAATGATTTGCCGGTGGCTCTGGCGGGCGTTATGGGCGGTGAGGAAACAGAAGTCCATGACGGGACGGTTTCTTTGGTGCTGGAAGCGGCGATTTTTGAGGGGGCGGCGATTCGCCGGTCTTCTCGCAGTCAGGGTTTGCGATCTGAGTCTTCGACTCGCTATGAGCGGGGGGTGAATCAGGCGGAATTGCCGGTGGCTTGCGGGCGAGCTATGAAGTTGATTGCTGAATTGGCTGGGGGGGTGCCGGTGTCTCAGGCGATTTCGCGCACGGGATCTGTTAGTTTCACTCGCTCTGTGGAGTTGCGCCTTGACCGAGTTAATCAGATTTTGGGAAAGGTGAAGCGGGGAGATGCAATTGGGGAGTTGCAACCGGATGAAATGGAGCGGATTCTGACGGCGCTGGGTTGCTCTGTGGAGCGGGCGCAGGAGCGGGTTTGGACGGTGAATGTGCCGGCTTATCGCTATCGGGATTTGGAGCGGGAAATCGATTTGATTGAGGAAATTGCCCGTTTGTACGGCTATGATAATTTCTGCGAGACGCTTCCGGGAAGTGCAATGTTGGGCTGTTTGCCGGTGGAAGAGCAGCTGACTCGGGAGCTGCGCTCGGCTTTCCGGGCTGCCGGTTTGACGGAACTGATGCACTACTCGCTGGTGAAGCCGGTGGCAGAAAATCAGGTGGCGCTGGCTAATCCTTTGTTTGTGGAATATTCGGGGCTGCGGACTGAGATGCTGTCGGGGCTGATTGATGCTTTCCAGTACAATTTGCAGCAAGGAAATGGCGCTCTGAATGGGTTTGAAATTGGCCGCATTTTCTGGAAGGACGGGGATGTTTTGAAGGAAGCTTCGGCGCTGGCGGGCGTTATTGGGGGCGATCCGGAAGTGGGCCGGTGGGTGCGCGGCGGTGGCGAGCAGGCGCTGAGCTGGTTTGAGGCGAAGGGTGTGCTGGAAGGTGTGTTTGGGCGCTTCGGTGTGCCGGTGGAGTGGAAACAGGAGAGTTCTGAGGAGCGTTTACACCCCGGGCGCACGGCGTCTATGTGGGTGGGGAATCGCCGACTGGGTATTTTTGGCCAGCTGCATCCGGGGCTGCGCCAAGAGCGGGATTTGCCAGATGCGGTTTATGTGTTCCAGCTGGATTTGGCGGTGCTTTTGGCTGCTGTGGGTGAGGAGGCGCTGGGACGCCGGTTCCGCGCTTATTCGAGTTACCCTGCTTCTGGTCGGGATATTGCGTTTTTCGCGCCGGTTGGGGTGTCTGTGGCGGAATTTGAGGGGGCAATTATTAAGGCTGCCGGTTCGCTGCTGGAGTCGGTTGAGGTGTTTGATGAGTATCGCGGGGAGCATGTGCCTTCGGGTCAGCGGAGTTTGGCGTTCCGGCTGGTTTACCGGGTGGGAGATCGGACGCTGACTGATTCTGATGTTGAGCCGGTTCACCAAAAGGTTCGGGAGGCTCTGGTTAAGCAGTTTGATGTTAGTTTGAGAAGTTAGAAAGTAAACCGCTTATGAACGCTGATAAACGCTAACACTTGCGGATTTATCGGCGTTTATCTGCGTGGCGCTTGACCGCCTACGGGGCTTGATAATTATTTTCTGAATACTTTCTGAGAGGCTCGGCTTCCTCTATAATTATCGGCGCTAGGAGGCTGGGTGTTGCTAGGTAGAGAATTGTGTAAATTTTTGTTAAATCTGCTGGAAGCCTAACTTCAGGCAGGTGAGGGTGTGGTAGGATAGTATCGGCGGCAATTCCAGACGCCCCCGCTAGGGGAAATCTAAAATTTGTATTAAGTATGCCTAAGTATGTGATGTGGGGAAGTTACTGTGAGAATGTGCTGGAAAAGCGGGAGCCTTTCCGGCAAGCTCACTTGGATGGACTGAGGAAGCTAAAAGAGGCCGGTGTGCTGATTACTGTTGGCCCGACTAAGGATGTCACCAAGGTGTTTGGCATCTACGAGGCGGAAGATGAAGCGGCGGTGCGCCAGCTGGTTGAGGCAGATCCGTACTGGCAAAACGGCATCTGGACGGAGTACGATGTGAAAGAGTGGATTCAAGTGTTCTGAGGAGGGGAACGGGGTGAACATCTTACAGCAGGGGGACGGCGATTTAGTCCCCGTGAACTACAGCGATTTGCTGGAAAAGATTTTAAAGGCTTTGCGGAGTGAGAATCCGTTCAGGATATCGGGAGATCGCTGCCGTTTGCTGATCGATATTGATAAAATAGCTGCCTCTCTTGCGACTTCGGCGCAGGTGCAGAATCCCCTGGAGTCTTCCCAAGGTGTTCGCTCCGCCAGTGTCAACTTTAGCCGGGGTTTCCGAGAAGTATTTCCTGGTAAGGTGCGGGAGATAAGAGAGTGTTTGAGGGAGAATCTAGAATCCGCACTGGGAGAAATCGGCTCTATTCAGGAGTTGGTTGCCAGTTTAATAACGCGCGCTCTGCAATCTTTTCCGGGAAACCGAGGTCAGTTAGGTTTTGCCTACGACTTTAACAAGCGGTATGATAACCTAGTGAAACAGAAACTCAGTCTAGAATTCGAACGGCCCGGGGGTGAGTCCCTGCTGAAATTCCACAAACTCACGATTGCGGTGCGCAATATCAATGAGTTTCAAGACAATCTCAGGCGGGGATTGGAAAATTATATTGAGCAAGAGGTGCCTTGGGAAAGCGAAGAGGACAAGTCAGATTTGTATAGTGCTCTCGACCGTCTGCAGATCGACGAATTTTCTGACTTTTACCGGCTGCAGGAAATTGTCGATACAGAAACCCTGGGGAAGCTGAAGAAGGAAGCGAAAATTACTTATTTGGAGTATCTGCGAGACAGCATCGAGACGCAAGACACCACTGGACTTATCTATCTGCGAGATTTAATTCGGCGTCTGAGGCTGATAGAAGAGTATATCAGCACTGACAGACCGGATGGCCATTACGAAGTGAACTACGCTGGGGTGACGGTTAACTATAAAGATGCGTTTTCCCGCGCTGAAGCTCTGGACGCTCTTCCTATTATTCCTATTGTAGGCGGGTATTTGGGAGAAAATACGGACAGGAGCGGGGGAGAGATTCAGTTTGTTTTTGGCCTAAAATTAAAGTTAGCCGGCAAGGTGCAAGCGCTGGGTGGTGATGAAGTCTTTGACTACAATCTAGATATCATCAATCCAGACAGCAAGAAGCATAAGGAGGAAATCGCGGACTCTGCCAAGCAGGAAAGCTTTGCTAGACGGGTGTTGAGGCGAGTGTTTTTGTACTTTTTTGTATTTGCTTCTCGCAGCAATCCTTTAGCCCCCAATTACAGTCCCGAATCCGAGCTGGAGTACGACCCCATCGCCGGCTTTGAAAAAGTTTTGCCGGTGCTGCAGGGGGATAATGAGGAGGCGAAAAAGAAACTATTTCGGGGGATGGTGCGAGGCTTCAATGATTATAATGTGCGCGACAAGATAAGCCTGCTGAGGGAATTGCTGAGAAAGTTTCTGGACAGACAGACGATTTTGCCGACCCGAAACTATCCCATCCAAATTGCGGTGAGGAAAGGCATCCTGAACCGGGACATCGACAGCATGATTAACGGGGCTTTTTTTGGGGAGGTATTGGGGCGCAATCCCAGGGAATGCCTGAGATATATCTCGATTGGTGGGGCGCATGTGGATGAAGACGCTCTCTGCCAGTTGCCGGCTAGCATTACGATAGAAGATATCCGCTATTTTCCGGCGGAACAGCGGGAAAAGTTCAGCTGGGAATATGATATAAAAGGGATAAGTGCGCTGGCGGTGGCTTGGGTTCCCAAGCAAGAGGCTTGTTGGAAAGAATACACCAATAATTTGCAGCATAACAAGTTAGTCCTGTTTCCCTACGATAACACCCGCCTAAACGATAATAACCAGAATCGGTTGGACACGAGTCAGGCTTTTGTGTACCAGTTCACCTGGGTGGTTCTGGCGCTTATATGCCTGAACCTCCTGCTGGAAAATGCCCCGGACAATTTATTTGTCCCAATGCTGCGGTTGCACGAGGGCGACGACAACAATCCTTTCCCGGTTGAGAAGTTTCTGGCAAACCTTTCTAAAGGGCTGTCCCACCTGCTGAATGAGAAATGCCGGTCTAGTTCCCAGGGTTTCCGGGTGAAGAAACTGAGCAGTTTTACTCTTGGTAATGGGCTGAGTTCCCTGTACTCTGTGCTTCCCAAAAAGTTTCGCTTTGTCGAGCAGTGCCCAACGCTAGAAAAACTTGCTATTATTATAGTATCCAGCGTGGAGAGCGACGCTAGGACAGGGAGCGGGAACCGGAACAGGCGCATTTCCAATTTGCTGGGAGAAGTGGTGAGCGTCACGCGCCAAGCGGACGGTACGGTTCGGCTGGAGATTCTCAAGACTTTCTCTGACAATGACCGAAATTGGCGGATCTATCGCGAAGCGCCGGTGCTGATCAATACGGTGGACAATCTTTATCGGGAGGGATACCGGCACTTTTTATATATCGCGCAAGCTCCCTATTCCAGCACCCTGCACATCACCCGGAGTCAGGGGGAAGAGGAACTGTATTTTATGTCGCCCAAACTAATCAGGGAGTTGAAGGGAGAGCGTGAGGACATTAAGATATACCCGGTGTTTTTTGATAAATACTATGTCCGCAAGCTAAAAGATCCGGGTGTGATCTCCTTGTATGTCTCAAACACCGAGCAGCTCACAAGTTTGTCCAGCGATCCCCAGCAGCAAGCTGTGGTTTTTTTCAACCTGTTTAATGGGATTACGGTAGGGAACAAGGAGGAGCGCTTTTACAACGGGGTTGTTTCTTACGCCACACTGGTGAATATCTATGAAGGCATTCTTGATGACATGGACATCCGGCGGGGATTGCTGGAGGACACTCCCCTGAAAGCTGACTTGCTGCAATACCTGACGCTGTTTCACTTTTCCCGGTTTGAGAGAAACAGCAACATCAGTTTAAAACTCGACCCTTACGAGAATATCATCGGGGATGATTCGTTTGGGAAGCTGTCTATCTTTAACCACATGAGAGGGGAGATTGAGTTTAACGCTTTGGCCTTTATGACCGAGGTGAAGAAAGCACTGATAGAGGAGGGAGCTAGGTAAAAAGGTTCGTAGTAGGGCTTTAGCCCTAACCCCCTCTGCGGGAGGGGGGAAGGATTGCGTAGGGGCGGGTTCACGAGAAATGTCTCTGAGTTTTAGAGGATATTTATAAACCCGCCCCTACTGCAAACGGGAAGATTCCCGGTAAATGATAGGAAAATAGCAGTAAAACATGATAGTAGAAAATTTAGGCCGGCTCTTTGAGGTGGGGTTCAATATTGGCATCCTCGCCTTCATCGAACACCGCCAGATCAAGCACAACTTTGGCAACCTGTACCGGCACGATTTGCAGCACTTGCACTTCCTCGCAATGCTGAAGCGGATGGTTGAGGATGAAGAGCTGATCAGCACTCTCGATATCGGGATTGTCGAAAAGTGGAGCCTGCACACGATCCAGAAAGGCTTCCTCTCTGGGTTAAACTTCTTCTGGGAGTACATCAAAGCTGCCGGTTGGGACGACCGGCACTTGCCAAATACCGAAATTCTCTATTACCAGTGCAGCTTTTGCGAAGCCAACAGCATCAAAACCTATCCCAAAACTGAGGCGCAAGAATATGGCCAGTTACTGTCTCAGTTTGGCCCTTTAGATAACCTGGATACGGTGATTCGCCGGCACAAAAAGAAGGGAGAGTTTTTGAAAGCGGACACCCTGATGCTGCTGAAGAACCGAGATAAGTATAGGATTCTTTCCGTAGACTTATCCATATTTTCTGTCAAGTCCGCGCAAGACCTCTTAGACTTAGAAGACAAAGAACTGGAAAATCAGCGGCGCATGTTGCTGCGCGAGATTAGCTATTTGCGCTCCAAAAGCTTTTTCTCCAAACTGCGGATAGACACCGGCTCCACCGGCAACTTGGGGGTGGAGTTTTCTGAGGAGTTGCAGCGGTACTTCACCGCCTTTAAGCGCGAGGACAAAGAGAGCGCCAAATTAATCCAAGCTGCTTCCTACGCTCACAGCTTCTATGGATTTCTGCGACAGACCGGCATCTTGACAGAAAGTGCGCCGGTGGTGTTTAATGCAGTTGGCTACAGTGACCGGGGCATCAGCGCCATGTCCCTGCGCCCGGAAAACTTAAACGTACTGGCGACTTGTGCCAACATTTACAAAAATGAACCAAAGGGACAGGAAATAAACACCGCTCGCCGGCAGGTTTTAGGGATTATCCAGCAAAATGCCACTCGGAGTTTTAACGAGGGGAAGCAGTTCGTCGAGTCGCTGTCAGAAAAACCTCTCAGCCTTAGAGAGGACGGGATTGCAGAAATCACTCACACCGAGCGGATGGATGGGTTTCTCAACTCTATAGATATCATACCGGCTGAGCTAGCAGCGCAGCTAGACATCACTCCCAAAGCGCACCTGAGAGACGCTCACGCCGAACTTATCAGAAAGGCGCTGGTTTCTGACGACACCTATATATTTTTAACCGGCAATCCCGGAATTGGCAAAACTACAGCCATCGCCAACTTTCTGCAAGCTCACATCGACGAGGGGTTTTTGTTCTTCTACGTCAGCCCCCGCAAACAAGTCAACCTAGACATCATCGAGAAATTCAAATCCCCAGACACCGACAAACTGTCCGACAGCCGGCTGTTTTGCATCAACACCAACGCCAGCATCATCAAAGAAAACGGCGGAAAACTCACAGTCGAGTATCATTCCAGCCAGCGCCAGGATGATTTTACCGCCAAGACTGTCCACTTCCTCAACGCCACCAGAGAGCGCCAGCGCCGGGAACAGCACCAGAAGCGCCTCAAGCAAGAAACTGAAGACACCTTTCGAGATACTGGCGAGCGAACCGCCGGCGTGCTCGCCAGCATCTGCGAAGGAATCCACGCCCTCACCGACAGCAGGAACTGCAATAATATTGTCGCCACAGTCTCCATCCAGTCTTTGCGGATAACCCCGAATGGAGCCCACACCCTAGAGCACCTTGACAAAATATTCAAAGGTGCTTACAATAAGCGTGAAGGGAGAGTCATCCCCTCCGCGATGCGCCAAATCTCGCAAAGGATAAAGCACGTCTTTATCATGATAGACGAAATCACCGGCGACGATAGCGGCGTCAACTTCCTGAAAGGAATCAGCCAGTTCTTGAGCCGGTTTCAGCTAGCGCAGCACGGCTTCAACACCAAAGTCATTGTCGCCGACGCCTCTATTGTTGACCCAGAAGTCATCACCCAGCACCTCTCGGAAGCCTCACCGGAACCAGACAAAATCTATTTCCGGATGGCGAAACAAGCTACAGCGCCTCTTTCTGTGTGGCGGTTTCAGTTTAAGAGAGCCGGTGCTATCGCCATCAACGCCAACTCCTACCCCGCTCGCAGCTTGTCAATCACCTATAAGGTGTTCGTCGAGTGCTTGAAATACAGCGAGGAGGCGTTTTCAGAGAAAGGTAACAGCTTGGTGAAAGCCGTACAGTCAAAGATAGCCGAGGACATCAGCGCCTACTTGGAAGATCCAGACGCCGAACAGCTGTTGGTGTACATCCAGGACAAAAAGAGATTGCAGGAGCTAATTAAGAAGCTTGGGGAGCAGCGGGAAAAGTTCGAGGAGAATGTAGACTACCTGGAAATACACGCCAATCTCTCGGAAGAGGCTAAGAAAAACATACACCAGCACAAGAATAATGTCAAGATAGTGTTTATGACCTCTTCCGCCAGTCGGGGGCTGTCCTTTCCCAAAGCGAAACGCATCCTGGCGGAAATTCCCCGCTTCCAAGTGGAGAGAAACCTGATGGAAGTTATCCAGGTTATCTACAGAGCGCGTGGGGAGTATTGGGAAAATGGGGGAAGCAAAACGCTCGACGGCGAAGACAAGGAGCTGATTTTTTACTTGTACGATCGAGCGCTATATTACCCCAAACAGCGGGATATGTCCTTTGAGGATTACGCCAAAGATCGCCAGCTTTCCATCCAGGAAAGCGTCCTGAGTTTGCTGAATATATTGCTGATTCTCAAGGTTTCAGTGATGACGCGGATAGTGGGGGCTTGGCGTCTGGGGCGGAAAGAGTTTATGATGATTCCTATCGGCGGGAAGTCTGTGTCAGCAGCCGGTGATACCTTTACCGGTCAGATGACGAATCTCATCCGAGAGCTGAAGAACGAACACCGCCGGCGTCCCAGTTACCTGGTGCTCCAGCAGGTTTATACCAGTTTGCAGGAAATTCTCAGCCGCGCCGAATTCACCTTGCTTGATGCAGATAAATCCAGAAACCCGGTTTCTCCAAGAAACCGGGTTTCTGGGGAAGCCACATCGAGAAACCCGGTTTCTCCAAGAAACCGGGTTTCTGAAAAACTTTCCTACCTTTCCCTGCGAGAAGTGTTCAACCGGCAGTTTTCCCAGCTGTGCGCAAGCTTTGACAAATTGCTAGATTATGGTAACATAGAACCGGGGCACATTAGTGGCAGCTTGCTAGTGGTGCCGGTGGGTGAGAAAACCCTGGAAGAAACTTACCAAATTCGACTGGAACAGCAGATCAGAAAGCACGCCACCCCCGAACTGATCAAGAAAATGTGGGCGATTAGCCACAGTTCCGAGTACCCGGAAAACCTGCGCAGCGCCCTCAGGGGTAGCGCTCTGGAGTTGGTGAAATTGCTCAACGGGGAAGTTACCCGAACTCAGTGGTTTGAGCAGAGCAGCCAGAGAGACGATCAGTATTATGCTTTACCACTGTTTGCCTTTATTGCCGGTGAGGCGATGCGGGACTATTTCAAAACCAATCCAGAAGAGGAAGAAGACACCGAATTTCGCACGCTCATGTCCAGGTATGTTCACTCCCTGTACCCAGCATACAACACCCTGCCCATCGGGCGCAAGTATGGAGAATTCCCCTTTCTTATCTTCAGGAGCTACAGCCTAGAAGAAATGAGGGAAAAAATCTTTACCGACAAATACCTCCTGACTTCCAGTGAGCTGAACGTCCTCAACCTGATTCTCTCCAAAGAAAAGTAGAAAAGTAGGGTGGGGAACGCGAAGCGTAACCCACCCCCTAAAGAAAAGTAGGGTGGGGAACGCGACAGCGTAACCCACCCCCCTAAAGAAAAGTAGGGTGGGGAACGCGACAGCGTAACCCACCCCACTCAGCTACTCAGCTTAAATTTGACCGCAGCGCTGATTGGCGGATACAGCTTCCTGCATCTTTTTGGGATAGGGCAGATTGAGATTATTCATTAGCTCGATGAACTGGCTGCGATTGCGCCCCGCCAACCGGGAATTCCAGCACTTTTCTTCCCCAATAGTAGACACTGTTCGCCCCTGATAATCGTGACAGGGATACACCAAAGTGTCATCCGGTAACGTGAATAACTTCTGCGTTACCGCATCATACAGCACACCGGCATTGCCATTCTGAAAGTCAGTACGACCGCAACCCCGGATCAGCAGCGCATCGCCGGTTAACAGGTAAATGCCGTCGATAAGATAAGCATTATGGCTGTCAGTATGACCCGGAGTGGCAATAGCGCGGATCTGTACGCTTCCCAGTTGCAAAATCTTCCCATCCGCCAGATAGTCATCCGCACAAGTCACCTCAGTATTTTCCGGCAAAATAGCCAGACAGCCCGTAAGTGTCCTCAGCTTGTCTGTGCCGGTGATGTGGTCGGCATGGATGTGGGTTTCCAGGCAATAGTGCAGAGTTAGATCCAACTCTCGCAATAGCTGGAGATCGCGTTCCACTTGTTCCAACACAGAATCGACTAGGATGGCTGCTTTGGTTGAGCAATCGGCAATCAGGTAAGTGTAGGTACTCGATTCTTTATCGAAAAGTTGACGCAATAGCATAGTAGATTTATGCAACGCAAACGATAGATTTCCAGTACAGCAATCCCCCGCAACAGGTGTATCGGGTTTGGGACTGAGGGATTTCAGCAGCTCCTGCGCAAGAGTTGCAGCCTGAACCCGAATTTCGGGAACGGCTGTAGTTTCCCAAAGATTGCCCTTGCGGGGTGTCCCCAAAGTATACAGCAGTTCCGATACCTTTCCGTCTGCATCGATTAGAGCACCGTTTGGGGCTGTGTCAATTCCGATTGACAGCTCGTTGAAGCGGATCAGCTTTTGTTCTTGCAAGCTGGCGAGCAACGGGTGCTGCAATTTGCGATAGTTAGAGTTTGAGCCGGTGCAGTTCAGAATCCGGCTGACCAACAGCACTTTCTCTGTCTGCGTCCCCCGTTCCAGAATCGTCACAGCCACCCGATTTTCCAACTCGCGACAGCTTTGAATCCGACCGGCATAAGGGTTCAGTTGACCGGACTGCACTGTCGCATCCAGCAGCAGCGCTATTTCTTCAGCAATGCGATGCCGGCATACTTCCCAGTAAGCCTTGACGTGGCGCAAAAATCGCTTTTGTTCCTGCAGTGGAAGCGCTTGCCAAAGTTGTTGAGTCACTGGGCGGAGCGCGTCGATTACCGCACGCCAGTCGTGCCCTTGCGCCACCGCCGCTCGCACTTCTCGGCGCACCAGATGAAGGATTTCTCGCGAAGTTTTTGGTGCGGAATATGCGTTAATAAATGCCGGATAAGGACTTGTTTTCTTGTGACCGGCAGGCATCAAACCGTGACGCGAGACGGCATATATTTTTCCCTGAAATCCTTTTTGGTGCAAGGCAGCGACCGCATCGGCCATCGTCAAGCCGGTGCCCACCACCAAAATAGAATCGTCTGGATTCAGACCGGCAACCGCATCAGCTTCCCAGCCATCTCTCACATAGCGAGCGCAGTTCTCCAGACCGGCAAGCGGTTCAGGCAGGGATGCTGGGAAATTTCCCAGCGCTAGCACAGCCTTTTGAACGCACAAACACTCACCGCTGCTAAGATAAACCCTGATGTCGGTTCCTGTCGTTTCCAGGGCAACCGCTTCACCCACAATCCGCTGCAACCGCACACCAGCTTGAGCGTTTGTTTCCGCTTCCTTCAGCAGTGCCCGCACGTAATCCCCATAAACCTGGCGCGGGACGAAAGAGGATGCTGTACTTTCAGCATACCCGTTGCTTTGCAACCAGTTCAGGAAGTGAGCCGGTTCGTCCGCAAACGCACTCATCTTCCCCGCCGGCACGTTAAGCAAATGGCAGGATATTTCCGTCCCGTAAGCCACTCCTCTGCCTACTTCCGGACTCCGCTCAATCAACTTAATCCCCACCGGCACGGTTGCATTCCGCAAAAGATTTGCTGCAACCAGACAACCGCTAAAGCCGCCTCCAATGATAGCAATATCACCCGGAGGAATCGTCATGTTTTTGCCGCCGTCGTTCATATATCTTTCCTTAGAAAGCGCTACATCGATTTTTTCGTTTCCGTCTTTCCTCTCCCTTTCCCCGTGCGATTTGTAGACTCACCAGAAGAATCGATAATAAGACCTGTTTCTTGCCGCCGTTAGCCCAGTTAGTAAATTAAAACGAAAGCAACGCACGTGAAAACCCAGGAATTGAACGATCCAATCCCCACATAGAAAGAGCGAGTATTTTAAACTTGCAAAAGTTAACAGACTTATTTCCTAGTTCCTAGGCTCCCTTACGGGAAGCCTGCTGCTACAGCCTAGGAACGAGAATCTGGAGGCGCAGCCTCGAATTGAAAATTGTGCGAGGTGTCTGTTTTATCCAATCCCCCCCCCTCAAACCGAGTCGAGAACCATTTGTAAGTCAGCGAACCGGCAATCATCGCGATTACAAACAACACGGGATTCCAGATGCCCAGCACCAGCGCCGTGAGGGCCGGTCCGGGGCAGTAGCCAGCAATTCCCCAACCGGCACCGAAAATAACCGCACCCAAAATCAATTTTCTGTCGATGGTTTTCCGAGCCGGCAATTCAAACTTTTCCGCATAAAATGGGTGCGGGAGACGCAACACGAAACGGAACGCAATCACCGTCACCCCAACCGCCCCGCCCAGCACAAACAGCAGCGTCGGGTCCCAAGCGCCGGTGACATCCAAGAAACCGAGAACCCGCTCGCGGTCAATCATCTGGGAAAAACCCAAACCCAGACCAAACAGCACACCAGAAATCAAAGCTACCAGATTTTGTTTCATATTTTCACCCTTAAATATTGTTGCTGAGAAACCCGGTTTCTTAAAGAAACCGGGTTTCTGGGGCTCACTTCATCCAACTGAACACCGCTATATTCTCGCCTCTGGCTCTTTCTCATGTTGACAAAAAAAGCACATGGCGAGTCACGAAAACCGTGACGATCGCAGTGCCCAAAAAAGTGAGAACAGCCACCAGCGAGCGAAGCGAAAGTCTGCCCAGCCCACACACCCCATGTCCGCTGGTGCAGCCGTTGCCCATGCGCGTCCCGAAACCAACCAGAAAGCCGCCGGCAATCATCGCCCAAGGAGCGAACTTAGATGCCGGTGTCGGAGAGGGCGCGAGGACATATTCATAGAGTGCGCCCCCCGCCAGCAGTCCGCCCAGAAAAAGCCAGCGCCAGACAACGCCTGACGCTAAATTGAGGGCGCTGTTGAGCGTGCCACTAATCCCAGCAATCCGACCGTTGAATGCCAGCAGGACAGTCGCACTCGTGCCGATCAGCAAACCGCCCAGCAAGCCGGTCTCCCAGTTAAACTCTATCATTTGAACCCTCTGGAATCCCTAAATTCCAGCCCCATCGAGAAAGTCTTCAATTCTTCTATTATAACAGGAGAGCATCCCATTTTTGTAATC
>Ga0185317_100290_pt1 | contig 14711 bp, 6 predicted proteins | sample DevilsHole_FD_128020 | JGI IMG/M metagenome (GOLD analysis project Ga0185317, IMG submission 128020) | Groundwater microbial communities from Devils Hole, Nevada to study Microbial Dark Matter (Phase II) - Devils Hole (SPADES assembly)... | ecosystem: Environmental > Aquatic > Deep subsurface >...
GCCTTGGCCTGGGTCGCCCGGGCCGCGACCGCTGGTGATGCCGGCGGATTCGTTCGCCAGTTGTTTGAAGGTGCCGTAGGTCGGGGCGCGGTAGAGCTGCGTTTGCACCATGTAGATGGCGAACAGTTTGTTCTCGCGGTCGAGCCAGAACTGCGTGCCGTTCGCGCCGCCCCACGAGTAGCCTCCATCGCCATCGACCGCGCCGCCGAGGCCGTATTTCATGCCGATGTCTTTGAGGTGGTTTTGGAACATGAGGTCCACGGTCTCCGGCTTGAGCACTCGCACGCCGTCGAGTTCGCCGCGATTCAGCATCATGCGGCAGAATCGCTCGTAGTCCTCCGTGCTGCTGCACAGGCCCTGGCCGCCCATGAAGAGCGTGGGCTTTTCGGTGAGCTGAGCGGCCTCGCGTCCGCGTTCGAGCACGCCGGGTTTGGGTTGCTTATAAATCTGGCAGATGCGCTCGGCGTTCTCCGGATGCACCCAGAAGTCGGTGCTGGTCATCTTGAGCGGGCCGAGGATGCGTTCCTGCAGCACTTCATCAAGCGGCTTACCCGCGACGGCTTCGATGTAACGGCCCAGCACGTCAATGCTGTGACCGTATTGGTAGCTGGTGCCGGGGTGGAACTTGAGCGGCTGTTTGGCGAGCGATTCGGAGAGCGCCTTCAAGCTGGTGCGGCTGGCGCGATTCGCCGCGACTGCCGGGATGATGCCTGCACCCTCGTTGCCCGCTTTGGTGCGCGAGCCCTGCTGGATGTCGCCGTAATACAGGCCGCTCGAATGGCTCATCAACATGCGCGGCGTGATGGCGAACTTCGCGAGCACAAGCTGACCGTCTTCGAGCACCTTCGGCTCGGCCCATTCGGGGCAGTGTTTGGCAATCGGCTCGTCGAGCGTGAACAGGCCTTCGTCGTAGAGCGCCATCGCACAAGCCGAGACGACGGGCTTGCTCATGCTCTGAAGACGGAAGAGGGCGTCGTTCGCCAGCGGCTTTTGGGCCTCGATGTCCTGCCAGCCGAACGCCTCGAAGTAACCGCGCTCGCCGTTGCGATGAATCAGACCGATGACGCCGGAGACCTCCTTGTTCGCCACGGCTTGCTGGAGAGCGATGTCGAGCTTCGCGATCACGTCGGGCTTAAGCCCGGCTTTCGTGGCCTCATCACCGTGCGGACGCGGTTTGAACGTGCCCGCAGGTGCGGCGGGCGCGGCCGGCGCGGCGGGATCGTCCGCAGGCTTGGTCTTGCCCGCACGAAACGCGGCGGCCTCGGCGGGCGTGAGTTTGCCATCGCCGTCCTTGTCGAGCCGTTGAAAGAGCTTCTCGACGGCAAACTCGTCTGGCGTGAGGAAGCCGTCCTTGTTCTTGTCCATCTGCTGGAAGCGATCATCCGGCGCGGCGGTCTGCGCCGCTGCTGGCGAGACGATGGTCAGAATGAGAGTGAACAGGATTGCCTGTTGGGTTTGTACGACGGACTTCCAGTCCGTCGAAACCTCTGCACGACGGACTGGAAGTCCGTCGTACAACTTTGGATTGCGGCGTGGCCGCGATGGGATTGCCTGTCGGGTGTTCATGGTTGGGAACTCCTCGCAGAGATCGAGTAGAGATGGGTGTCGGTGCGTATGAGCAGGCGGTCGCCGCTCAGGGCGGGGGTCGCCATGCACATGCCTCCGTCCAGTTCGTTCGTGTGCAGCAGTTCGAACTGGTCGCCCGCGCGGACCACAAAGCAGACACCGCTTTCATTGAGGCAGTAGATTTTTCCATTTGCCGCCCACGGCGAGGCCGTGAAAGCGAGACCGTTCGGCAGCCGCTGACGCTCATATTGCGCCGCGCCAGTCCGGGCGTCGAAACAGCTTAAGAGACCTCGGTCGTAGAGCACGTAGAGGCGTCCGTCATAGGCGAGCGAACTGGGGTTGTAGGGGCCGATCGACCGATTCGACCAGGCGAGGAACTCGCCGCTGGTCTCGTCTTCCGGCGGAGTGATGTCGCCGCTCGCGCCCGGCTTGATGGCGTACAGCGGCTTCAGCTTGTCGCCCACGTATCCCGAGCTGACGTACAGCAACCCATCGGCCGCGTAGGGCGTGGCGATCGTAATGCTCGACATGCCGCGCAGCGACCAGATCGGTTCGCCGTCAAGGCTGTAACTGCGAATCGCGCCAGTGCCGGGCGTCACGATTTCGGTACGACTCGCGTGCTCCCACACGAACGGCGTGGCCCAATTGCTCTTCTCCTCGCGCGGCGTCTTCCACACCTCGCGGCCGGTGCGCCGGTCGAGGGCCAACAGATAAGACTGCTCGTCGTTGTCACAGACGTAATACAGCCGGTCGCCGTGCAGCGCGGGCGAGGCGGCCGTTCCCCAACCGAGTCGTGTTGGACGCGGTTCCAACCGATGCCGCCAGATTTCTTCCCCTTCGAAATCAAAACAGAAGATGCCGACGCTGCCGAAGCACACGTAGACTCGCTCGCCGTCGGTCACCGGCGTTTCCGACGCGAAGCTGTTCTTCAGGTGAATCGCCGTCGCGGGCTTGCCCTCATGGACTTGCCGCTCCCAGCAGACGCGGCCGGTTTCCAGATCCAGACAGAAGACCTTCCACTGATGGACGGCCTCGGGCGGAGTCGGTCGATTCCCACCGAAATAAAGACCCTTGCGGGGTTCCTCCGAAACGCCCTGATTGATCACGGTGGTGAGGAACACTCGGTTTCCCCAGACGACCGGCGACGACCAGCCACACCCTGGAATTTCGGTCTTCCAGGCGACGTTCTCCGTGGCGGACCAGCGATCGGGAAGTGAAGTCTCCTCCGCCACTCCACGCGCACCGGGGCCTCTGAATTGCGGCCAGTGGGGATTCTCGGCAACGGCCACGGCGGCGCTCGCCAGAAGGAAGAAGACAGCCAGGACTATCAGCGACCAGAGGTGGCGTTGAGAGCCTTCCATTTTTGGCAATCTCGTCGGTGCTCGTCTCGTGAGCAGGGTGGGATGGAGTCTCGTCGTCATGGCTTTCCTCCCAGCGGCAGCCGGTGCGATTTGTCCGCCGCGACAGCCGCGAAGGATTTCTTCCGACCATCCAGCAGCGTCACTGTCACGTCGGCGATGGTGGCCGAGCCGAGGCCGAAGTGGGCGTCGAGTGCGCCGCCGCTTTTGTAGCTGTGGTTTGAGTGAATCCAGCGGTACTGCTTGCGCCCGTCGGCGGTGAGTTCGACTCGGGCGCCGATGAGTTCGGCGTGGCTGAGGCCGCTGAAGGTCACGTGCAGCCAGTGGTTTCGTTTAACCCGCAGCCGTAGGCGAGGATCGTCATCGCTCGGCTGCCGGCGAGCAGTATCAGAGCCCGTCCTCGCCTGCGGCTGCGGGTTAAACGAGCCGGTGTTGAGGTAGATTTTGCTGCCGAAGGCTGATTCGGGCGGACGGTCTCCGGTCTGGGCGCCGCCCCAGGAGTTGCTCGGATCGGCGGGGAAGACGAGGTCGAGCAGGCCGTCGCCGTTGAGGTCGGCGGGTTCGCCGCAGATGCTCACCGTGTTGATGCCGGAGAAGGCGAGCTGCGTCGGGCGGAAGGTGCCGTCGCCGTTGTTCATGAAGAGCATGTTGGCCGCCAGCCCCGCGATGCCGTGCCGCTCGCTGCGATTGCAGACGACGAGGTCTTCCCAGCCGTCGTTGTCGAAGTCGGCGAAGATGGCGTCGGCGAGGTAGAAGCTGGAGTCGGCGCCGGCGCGGAGTTTCATCCCGGTCGTGGGCGAGATCGCGCCGCCGGGATCGCGCTGCATGCGGGCGGGTGTCGTGAGGCCCCAGAACTCATGCCAGCGGCCAATGCTCCAGCCGACGGCATCCAGCCCGCTGGCCTGCGTGCGGTCCTCGAAGCGGAACCCGCCGAGGTTTTTCCAGAACCGGCTGGCGATCGGGTCGGACTCGGCGTGCCAGCTCGGTGTGCTCGGTCCCACGGCGAGGCCGTCGAGCAGGCCGTCACGGTCCACGTCGGCGAACGAGAGATACGGCAGGCTGATCGAGTGCGCAGCGACTTCGACCTGTTTCTTGTCCGCGCTGAGGCGGAGCTGGCCTTCGGTGGCCATGCCGTTGTCGGAGATTTTTTCAAATCGAAACGTGCCGGTCTCGCGCAGCAGGTTCTTCCAGCACCAGACGCCGAACTTCTGCTCGTGCACGCCTTCGGGATCGCCGGGGTTCGAGCTGGTCGCGTCGAGGTGATAGCTCTGCACGAGGTCGAGATCGCCGTCGTTGTCGAGATCGCGCAGCGTGATGCCGGGTCCGGAGCGGCGTTTGTTCGGATCGCGGTCGTAGGGTCCGCCGAAGTCGGGGACTAGATCGGTGCCGCCGATGTCCGCGAACTTGTTTAACCCGCAGCCGAAGGCGAGGGATGCATCAGTTCGCCGCTGTGCCCCGTCCGACTTGGCGTCGTCCGTCCTCGCCTGCGGCTGCGGGTTAAACGAGGATTGCGGCTGGAAGACGTACAGCTTTTGCAGCGGGTAGCCGAGCGATGCAGGCGAGCCGATCGTGTCGCAGCCGACGGCGATGTCGAGCCAGCCGTCGCCGTTCACGTCGCCGATGGATGACTGGCGGTTGTAGCCGAGTTCGTTGCGAATGCCCATCGCCTCGGAGACGTCCCGGAACCGGTCCCACGCGCCGTCGGAGATGAGCAGCGTGTTCCCCGGCGACGGATTTTCCACCCGGCCGCGATGGCGGGTGAGAAAGATGTCAAGAAAGCCGTCGCCGTTGAAATCGACGAGGTTGGGCACTTCGGGCTTCATGCCCATGTTGTCCGCGCGCATGTTGGAGCCGGTGATGGTGACGGCGTGCTCGTTGAACTTCATGCCGCCGTCGTTGATGAACACGCGCAGCCGATTGCCCGTGCGCCCCGTGGTGGTGGCGACGATGTCTTTGCGGCCGTCGCCGTTGAGATCGGCCACGGCCACGCCGTTCATGCCGTCGCGCAGGTCGGAGAAGCCGGGGACGTGGACGCGCTCGAAGAGGCCACCTTTGAGCACGGGAATTTCGTCCGATGACGCGGCAGGCGGCGCGGTCTTCGTCGGCGCCTTCTTCTCCGCGGCCGCGCGGCGGGCGAGCAGGGCCTGAAACTCTTCGCGGGTCACGAAACCGTCGGCGTTGGCATCCGCCTCCTTGAACGCGGCGGCATCGGTGGTTTCGTTCGGCGTGAGCTTGCCGTCGGCGTTTTTGTCGAGCCGTTGGAACAGCGGCGGCGTTGCGGTTTGGGCGTGGATTTGAACCGCAGAGACGCAGAGGAGCAGCGCGGCGATGAAAGGTTGGAGTTTCGGATTCATGGGCGTTGGCCTTTCAGGGTGCCTTTGTAAATCCACGCCGTGTCGCCCTTGGCGGCGGTGCCGCGGCCGCTGACGGGGGTCTGGTCGAAGCCGCAGAAATACCAGACGCGGCCGGCTTCCTCGGGGAAGGGTGAGGGGCGGATGCTGCGGGTGCAGCGCAGGCCGAACTCGGCATCGGTCAGCGGATGCGCGGGATCGAAGACACGGGCCAGTTGTGCTTTGCCATCGGCTGCGACGGTGAGATACCAAGCGCTCTTGGCCAGTTCGCCGGTTTCCTCGCGGCCCGCGGGCTTGAACCAGCCGCTGATGAGATGCACGGCGCATCCGGTGGCGGGATCGGTGGTCGGGGTCATGTCGTTGTAGGCGATGCGCGAGACGGGCACGCGCTGGCTGAACGCGCGGTCAAGCTGATCGCTAACGTTGGAATAGACAGTGGCCTGGTAGCCCCGGCGCGGGTCGAGTTGCTCGATGCGGGCCGAACCGCGCTCGTGGATGGCGCACAGCAGAACCTGCCGCGAGGCGTCCTTCGGGTCGGGCGCGGCGGTGAGCCCGCAGAGATAGCCGACGCGGCTGACATCGCCGCCGCTCTCGCCGAACCATTCCTTCACGCGCACCCATTCCCAGCGAGCGGCGGAGCCGTCGATGCGGCGGAAGATGCCGCAGCGTTTCTCGATGGGCGCACCGTTCTCCGCAGCCTGCGAGTCCTTGCGGCTGTCGATGGCGAGGCTGGTGTGGATGACACCATTCGCCTCCGCCGCGCCGAGAAAACGGCCGTAGCAGTCGTCAATGTCGGGCTTCGGCTCCCAGCGCACGAGGCCGGGCTGCGCGGGATCATAGACGCCATGGAACAGGTTGCCCGCCGTGGTGCCGGCAAAGACGTAATGCACACCAGTGACGCGGTCCACATGGTCGAAGATGAGCCGGATCTCCTGCGTGTCGTTGCTCTGGTCGGGGTTCCAAATATCGCGCGAGACGACGGTCTGCTCCCAGCGGCCCTTCGCGTCGTTGCGGCTGAGGATGGTGATGCTGTCGGGGTTCTGGAACTTCCATTCGCCGGTGCCGCAAAAGAGCACGGGCACGGGTTTGTCGAGCTTTCGGCCAGTGCCATCCGTGGTAAAGGCGACGGACTTGAGGATGCCGAGCCGGCCAAAACGCGAGCCGGTGGCGTGATCGAGTTCCCAACCGCTGGCGGCGCTCCTCTTGACGAGAATCTTTGCGTTCATCGTCGCCATGTCGCGTGCCTTCGGCATGTGGCTGACGGCGCAGTAGATCGCGCCGCTGTGAATCTCCAGCGCATTGGCCTCCGTGCCGCCCGCGATGGGCGAATCCTTGCTCAGGGTGTTGGCGAGATAGTCGGCGGTGAAGGCGAGTTTTGCCAGCGCCTGTGCGGAAACCGGTGCTGTTGCCGCGTTCGCAGCCGGTGCAGAGGCCGCACCAGCCGTGCTGCCAGAGTGTTTCGCGAGGAAAGCCATCACCAGCTTCGTCATCGGGTCGTCCGGCAGGGTGAGGTCGGTCGCGAACTGCTGGTGGCTCTTGGCGAACTTCACCGCCTCGGCGGCGACGCCGGCGGCCTTCAGTTTTTCCGCCAGCTCAGGCGCGCCGGTGCCGCTGCCAAACTGCGTGCCGCCATACACGATCAGAAACGGCGGGATGTTTTTCCCCGGAGCCACGTGCGCATTCGGAGAGCCGTCGCGCCAGCCTGCTTCGGTCTTGCCGAAGGCCTGGTGAATCATGTCCGTCATGCCCGCTGTCGCCTGCGGGCTGGCGAGGTATGCTGTGAGGTCGTAGCCTGCCGCGTCGAGCAGGATGGCACCCTTGAGCAGGCTCAAATCCTTCTTGGCTTTTTTCAGGTGGCGTTCATCCACCGCCACGAGTCCGGCGAGATGCGCCCCGGCGGAATGCCCGGTGACGAAAATGCGTTTCGGATCACCACCATGCTCCGCGATGTGGTCCTGCACCCAGGCCAGCGCCGCCGCCACATCCTCCGCCAGCGCCGGATGCGTGGCCGCAGGGGCGAGCCGGTAGTTGCCCGAAACAAACACATAGCCCGCCGCCGTGAACACCTCCGCGAGCCGGCCAAAGCTCCGCTTGTCCCCGCCACGCCATCCGCCACCGTGATAGCCCACGATCACCGGCGCGTTCTTCGCGCCTTGGGGAGCATGGATGTCGAGCGAGAGGAGATTCGGCTCCACGCCTTCGATCATCGCGTAACGCACATCGAGCGTGCTGACGATTTCCGTCTTCGCGGTCGCGGATTCCGGCTTCGCCGGCATCGGTGCGGTCGGGGTCGAATTCGTTCGCGGTCTCGCCCCACCGCGAGCAGCCTCGCGGGCCTCTTCCAGCGTGACGATGCCGTCCTTGTTCAGATCAAAGGCCTCACGCCGCGCAGGCGGGGCTTCGTCTGCGGTGAGCTTGCCATCGCCATTGCGGTCGAGCCGTTTGAAGAGCGTCTCCAGCGGCGACGGCGTGGTTTGCGCTTTGATTTGAACCGCAGAGGCACAGAGCGCGCAGAGAAGGGTGATGAAGCGGTGAAATCTAGTCATGGTTGTTGTCCTTCGATGGTTTTCAAAACAGCGGCGAGAGCCTTGGCGACCGGTTCGAGCACAGCGGGGCCGGTGGTTTCGGGTCCGTCGCCCGGCGAGTGCATCCAGCGGTTGCCGCCGCCGGCGAGGTTGAGTCCGGTGTATCCCTTGGGGAGCACCAAACGCAGTTCGCCGTTCGGCTGTTGCGGAGTTGCTCCGCGACGCCGATCCGAGTTGCGGAGCAACTCGGCCACATCGCCCATCGCATCGGCCAGCAGCGGTTCCCAATCGGGCTGGCTGGTGAACAGCCGGGCTTTGCCATCGCGCGTGGCCGGTCGGGCTTCGGGGAGCAGTGCCACGTTTGCGCCGAGATGCAGCCAAACCAGCACGTCCTTCGCCGGAGGAGCCGGGCCGTCGAGATACGCGGCCATGCCGGCATAGCCCAGTTCATGTGCGGAGTTGGCGACGAAGGTGAACGAGGTCTGTGAATCCTGCGCGGCGGCCCAGTGCGCCAGCGCGAGGAACACGGCGAGACCCGAGCCACGTTCGCCGCCGCAGCGGAACCAGCCGCTGTAAGGCGTGGAGACGACGATCCGCTTCGGACCACGTTCGAGCGTGGCGATCACGTTGCGCGCCCTCGCCTGTGGCTGCCATTCGCCGGTGATGGAGATGGTCGTGGAGTCGCCGCGTGCCGCCGCTGTTCTCAGAGACTCCCGCTCCCGTGCGCCAACGACGACCACTGGAATCGGCAGAGGCTCTTCCGCGGGCTTCGAGACGTTTTCGGCGGCGAAGTCGCCTCCCGAGTTCGCGGCGATCTGAATCACGCCGACCGCACCGCCGTCGGCCAGTTTCTTCAAGCGAACGTCCGTCCCGCGCCGGGCTTCACGGCCTCCATCGAGCAGCACGATGCGGCCTTGCGGCGATGGTGCGTTCTCCGTCGCCAGCGGCCCCGACACCGTGCCCGATGTGGCGCGCACGGGCCAGCGCGGGAAAGCGGCGACGGCCTTGCCCGCGACCGTCACGCGGACTTCCTTGAGCTGAAACTGCGGGACGGTGAACTCCTGAAAGGTCACCATGAGTCCGGCCCGCCGGAGTTCCGCGCCCAACCAGTCCGCCGTCTTCGCATCGACCTCGCTGGCGGCGCGATGCTCACCGAGCGCCGCGTAGGCTTTCACCCACTCGTGCATCGTCGCGCCGTCGGGGAGGGCCGGCGCGCGAACGGGAGACGGATCGCTGGCGTTCTGGATCCGTGGAGAATCGACGCCGGCGGCAGAGGCCTTGTTGCCAAGAATGGAATCGTGGAACGTCTCCATCGCCTTTGTAACTTTGTCGTCCTTGTCGCCAATCGCGCGGTTGAGCGATCCGTGATCGTGCTGCGGGGCTTCGACGAACTCGCAGCGCACACCGGCGGCTTGCAGGGCTTTTTGGAAGGCCGCTGCTTGAGCGAGCTTGGGGGCGCGCGCGTTGGCGACGACGAGGAAAAACGGCGGAATGCCTTTGTCATTGGCCACGTGGTGCAACGGCGAGACTTGCTTCCACAGTTCGGGATTCTTGCCAAAGGCCGGTCCGTAAGTGGCGCTCTCGCCATCGCCCATCATCGTCGGCACATCGAGCGCCTGCGTGTCGAGTTCCACCACACTCTTGAGATCGCCGAGCGAGACACCCGCCTTTTCGAGAAACCGTTCATTCGTCGCGAGAATGGCCACGTGATGCGCGCCCGCCGAGTGGCCGATGAGGTGCAGTTGCGAAGGATCGCCGCCGTGCTGCGCGATGTTCTTCTTCACCCAGCCGATGGCGTTCGCGCTGTCCTGAAGCTGCGCCTGCAAATCGACCGCGGGGACGAGCCGGTAATTCAGGCTCACGAACACAAACCCGCGCGCGGTGAAGTAAGCCGGTTTGGCGGCTACAGCGCGCTTGTCCCCGGCCTGCCAACTGCCGCCGTGGATGTAAATCATCACGGGCAGGGTCTTCGCATTTTTCGGCGCGTAGACGTCGAGCGAGAGATGATTCGCGTTTACGTCGGGCGGCACCTCGGCGTAGCGAATGTCCATTTTCGTCACGATCCCGGCCGCGTCGACAGCGGCAGGAGCCTCCGCCGCTCCCCGGCCGCGCGGGGCTACGCCGCGCTGCGGCGCGGCGGCTTGTGGCCGAGTCGCTCCGCGACTCGGCTCCGAGTTGCGGAGCAACTCGGCCACATCGGAAGCGACGTTGAGGACGTGCGCGCGATCGGCGGCAACGTCGTCAAAGCGGCGCTCGGCGCTGCTGGGCAGCACGACACGCAAGCGGACGGAGGTCTGTTTCCCAAGCCCGAAGTGAACGTCGGCGTCGTGCGAGCCGCGCATGCAATCGACGGTGTAGTCGCGGTATCCGATGAGCTTACCGTGATCGTCCTCGGCGAACAGCTTCGCGCCGATGAGCTGGCGCTGCGGCAGGCCGGTGAGTTTTACGTGGAGCCAGTGGTTGTCCTTCGCACCGAACTGGCGGCCGGTGTTCCAGAAGACCATGCAGGGAGTGACCGGAGCGCCCTCTTCACGGCGGCTTAACACCAGGTCCACGAGGCCGTTGCCATCGAGGTCGGCGGGGAAGGCGGCCAGGCCCATCTCGTTGACTCCGGACAACTCGGTCTTCACCGGCTCGAACGTGCCGTCGCCCCGGTTCATCAGCAGATTGCTGCGCCAGACGCCGCGGCCATCACCCTGGCCTCCCCAGCGCGTGACCTGGAACAGGTCCAGCCAACCGTCGTTGTTGAAGTCGGCCAGCGCGCTGTTTCCGAAGTAGAGCAGATGGTCTTTCAAAGCCACGCGCTCCGCCGCCTTGGGCCGGGGCGTGCTGCCGCGCGGCAGCAGTTCGACACGATTTCCACTGCGGCGATCGGGCGGCAGCGGCGCGCCCCAGAACTCATGCCACTGGTCGAAATACCAGTTCAGCGGCGACAGCCCGGCCGGGTCCGTGGCATCGATGAAGCGGAAGCCGCCGTCGTTTTTCCAGAAGCGGGCGGCGGTCCACAGGCTGTGCACCATGACCGCCGGGCCGGTCGTGCCGGTGACCAAGACATCCAGATCGCCGTCGTTGTCCGTGTCGCCGGTGAGAATCGTCTCGCCGGCGAGGGCGCTGGCGACGTGCTCGTAATAGCCCAGCTCCGAGTTCCAGCGCGCCTTGCCATGCTCGGCCATGCTGCCCGGCCCGGGAGCGATCGGTTCAAAACGGAGCTTGCCCTCCTCCTTGAGCCTGTTGCGCCACACAAAAACACCGTAAGGACATTCGCCGGTCGCGAAGGGCGAGAGCGGGTCGCCGCGGAGCATGTCGTTGTGCGCCGCGCGGATCAGGTCCAGGTCGCCGTCCCCGTCCAGATCGCGCAGCGCGCAGCTCATGCCGTTAACGTCCTTGTTCGAGTCGGGCTTGTCCGGATCCACGCCGCCGAAGCCGGGAACGACGTCAGTGCCGCCGAGATCCTCGAACCGGCCGTGTTCATACACGCCGTCCGGCGCCGGTCGGTAAACGTAAAGACGGCTCAGCGGGCGGCCACTGGTCGGCCCGCCCGAACCGATGGCATTGGCGGCGATGGCCATGTCCAGCCAGCCGTCCAGATTGATGTCCCCGACGGAGACCCGTCCGCGGGCGTAGGCGCGCGGATTGTCCACGCCCATCGCCACGGCGACTTCCTTGAACCGATCCCAAGCGCCCTGGCTGAGCAGGAAGCTGGCGTGCCGGCGGGACGACACGGTCGAGATGTAGATGTCGAGGAAACCGTCGCCGTTGAAGTCGGCGAACGTGGGCGACTGATCGCTGTCGAGCTGTCCCTCGATCTGCAGCGGATGCTTGCGGAACTCGAGGCCGCCCTGGTTGAGATACGCGGCGATCACGCCCCCTTTTTGCGTCAGCACGATGTCGGTGCGGCCGTCCTGGTTGAGATCGACCACGGCACATCCCTGCGCGGGAATGGTCAGGTCGGTGATGCCGGGGATGAAGAGTTGCTCGAACAACTGCGACTCGCCGGCCGCGTCGTTCGCCGAGTCGCCCGGCCAGCCATCGAACAGCGGCGGACCGCCCGAAGCGGGTGTGCGCGGTTTGGCGACAAACGGCAGTTCCACCGCTCCTCCCCGCGGCGAAGAACTCAATTCGGGCGACCGCAGTCGCGACACTTCATCGTTCGAGAGCTTGCCGTCCTTGTTCGTGTCGAGTCGGGCGAAAACTTGTTCGTTTGAAAATTCGTCCTTGGTGATGAAGCCGTCCTTGTTCTTGTCGTAGCGGGCGAAAACGGCGTCAACGTCCGGCGGGGCCGTGCCGCCGGTCGTGCCGGTTGCCCCGGTCGCGCCCGTTGCCCCGGTCGCGCCCGTGCGCGGAGCAGCGGGAGCCGGGCCGGTCACGGACTGTTCGAGGAACAGGATGCGGTTGCCGTCCATGTCGGGAATGACGAGCGCCGGTTTGTCGCCGAGCGCGGGGACGGTCTCTGCGAGCGTCTTCAGGCCGCGCGCGTCGAGCCGATTCTTCACCGCCGCAAGATCGCGCACGGAGAAAATGACCGCACGAGCACCGATTCGGTCCAGCACGGGGCCTCCCAACGACTCGCGCTGAGGCGTCACCGTCGGAGCCCAGAACTTGATCACGCTTTCGCCGACCGCGTGGCGATACTCCGTCGCCCCCATGCTGCGAAGCGGGATCGAGCCGGCGGCAGGAAACCCGAGCGTTTCGCCGAAGAATTTCCGCGCGACCGCGTCATCGGACACCGTGTGCGCCATCTGCAGACTCTGCGGGCGGCGGGCGCCGCCGCGCCTGGGAGCGGTGGATTGCACTGCGACAGGGTTGCCATCCGGATCAGCGAAAAGTTCGTAGCTTCCGGCCGCCGAAGCGCCCCCGGCCGTCGTGACGCCCTGTTCCTTCAGCCGTGCAAGGACGCCTTCTTTATCATCCACCAGCAGGTAAACCAGCCGGAGTCCATTCGCGGCAATGACCTGATCCCTCGCCCCCTCCCCGGCGGCAGCGACACGCGGCCCCTTCGTCGGCGGATCGGCGGGGACCACCAGAAAGAACACCGTCTGCCCCCACTGAAGCCGCTGAAGCGACGAGCCGTCCGCCAGCTTCGCGCGTTCGCCCACCGCCTTCATGCCGATGCCATCGCGATAGAACTTCGTCGAGCGGTCGAGGTCGGAAACGATGAGAAGCACATCAATGGCCGGTTTGCTCAGCAGCGAAAGCAGCGAGCTCGCGCTGGCATCGGGCGATTTCGCCGGCGCGGCGCTGCCCGCCGCGGGTGTGGGCGCAGGTGTGGCCGCGGGTGTGGCCCCCGGTGTGTCCGGGGCTGGCTTGACCTCCCCCCGTTCGTAAGCGGCGACCTCCTGCGGAGAAATCTCTCCGTCCTTGTTGGTGTCGAGGCGATCAAAGTTTCGCGGCAACTCGTCGCGCGTGATCTTGCCGTCGCCGTTCTTATCGAGACGCTTGTAGAGCCGACTCGGCGCCTCCTGAGCGAAGGCGCACACGCTGAATGCCAGGACCAGTGCGGTCGTTATTGATGAGTGATACGCTCGTCGCATGGTTGGGCTCCCATTGAACTCAGAGAATCACATCGCCTATTTGTCTTTCGCCGCCGGCCTGCCGGGAAACTCGATCCAAACACCCTCGGGGTCGCCGACGAACATCAACCACGTGCGCGGAGGGGCGAAGGCATACGGTGCGCGAATCACGTTGGCGCCGGCGGTCATGAAGTACGCGTGGGCCTTTGCCAGGTCGCGCACGGGAAACTGGATGTACCGAATGCCCACGGCGTCACCGTGGTAGCCGGTCCAGGCCGGGAGCTCTCGATCCGCCGGCCAGAACTTGACGACCTCATTCCCGAATTGAAACGAGTAGATCGGACGGCCGTCGGCACGCTTCTGCGGCGGTTGTTCGTCCAGCCCCAGCACCCGGCCGTAAAACCGGCGCGAGGCCTCCACATCGGCGACCGCCAGTCCTACGGCGAAGCGACCTCGTCCGCCGGCATCGGTCCCCTTCGGCACCAGGACCAACTCAACCGGGTTGTCATCCGGATCGCGCACGAAACATTGGCTGAACTCCGTCCCCGCCAACCTGCCGAACCCGGTCATCTCGCAACCATGCGCCCTGAGCCGCCTGATGACTCCTTCTTCGTCGTCGAGCGTGAACGCCAGCAGCCTCAGCCCGCGAGCGTTCTCCAGCCCGCCCGCCTGCTTGGGCAGTTTTCTCGGAAACGAAACCAGCTTGAGCCGCGTGTTGCCGGCCAGGTAAATGTCCATCGTTCCATTTTCGGGCATGGTGTCCCAGACACCGGCCTTCTTCAGGCCGAGAACGTCGCCGTAGAAGGTGTTGCTCGCCGCCCGATCGGAGACGGTGACGACGACATTGAACGACTCGGTGGAGTAAAGATCGCGAATCGCTGGCGGCCCTTCCTGGGGAAGCGCCGACAGCGCCATCGTGTTCCAGCAGGCAAGCGCAATGGTGATTCTCAATCGGCGGTTTCGAGTCATGGCCGATTCTCCTGGCGGCGCACCCGTGAGAAAAAGAGGCGAATGTCGCCGACGAGGGCCTGGTCCGGCCAGCGGGTCTTTGCGAGACGCTCACGCAAGTCGGTGAGGACGGAGTCCTCGACGTGGACCTTGAAAGGCGTCACTGCCACCGGTTCGTGCGCTGCGCCGGGCATTGACGGCAAGACACCGAAAACCAGGGCGATGGCTGCTACGGCGATGCAGCGTTGAGGAGCGGAGTTCATGGCGCGGCGACCTCCAAAACATGACTCCGGTCGGCAGCGAGCCGGGCGAACGCCTTCGTTTTCCCATCCAGCAACTTCACCGTGATGTCGGCGCTGGTCGCCTGGCCGAGGCCGAAGTGGGCGTCGAGCGCGCCGCCGCTCTTGTAGCTGTGATTCGAATGAATCCAGCGGTACTGCTTGCGGCCGTCGG
>Ga0185317_100294_pt1 | contig 14452 bp, 10 predicted proteins | sample DevilsHole_FD_128020 | JGI IMG/M metagenome (GOLD analysis project Ga0185317, IMG submission 128020) | Groundwater microbial communities from Devils Hole, Nevada to study Microbial Dark Matter (Phase II) - Devils Hole (SPADES assembly)... | ecosystem: Environmental > Aquatic > Deep subsurface >...
GTCCAATTCCAACGCCGGAACCGACTCCAAGTCCAATTCCGACGCCAATTCCGACGCCGGAACCGACTCCGAGTCCAATTCCAACGCCGGAACCGACTCCGAGTCCAATTCCAACGCCGGAACCGACTCCGAGACCAATTCCAACGCCGGAACCCACTCCCAGTCCAATTCCAACGCCAATTCCGACGCCGGAACCCACTCCCAGTCCAATTCCGACACCCACGCCGGAACCGACTCCGACGCCAACTCCGACGCCGGAACCAACTCCAACGCCAATTCCGACACCCACGCCGGAACCGACTCCCACACCGGAACCGACACCGGAACCGACTCCCACACCGGAACCGACACCGGAACCGACTCCCACACCGGAACCGACACCGACTCCAGAACCAACTCCGACACCCACACCCACGCCGGAAACCACACCGACGCCGGAATCAAAACCCGCACCGGTACCAGCAGCCAATGCTGACAACAGTTGCATCTGTGATAAAATTGAGGTAAATTGCTCTACCGGCATCAACTCTCCCGAAATCACCAGTCCCAATAGTGTGGGAATTGAGCGCAATGGAACTGAAGAAAACGATTTGATTGCGGGTAGCGATGCCGGTGAATCCATAACCGGAAAGGGTGGGTTTGACACCCAGATCGGCAGCGGTGGCAATGACAATCTGTTTGGCAGTCAGGAAAATGATTTGCTGTTTGGCAATACCGGCTCTGACTTCCTGGATGGCGGTATTGGTGACGATATCCTCTTTGGAGGGAAAGACAATGACACCCTGCTAGGCGGAAGTGGCAATGATATTGCTGCCGGTGATATTGGGAACGACATTATATGTGGCGGGGAAGGGAATGATTTGCTGTTTGGCAATACCGGCTCTGACTTCCTGGATGGCGGTATTGGTGACGATATCCTCTTTGGAGGGAAAGATAGTGACACCCTGCTAGGCGGAAGTGGCAATGATATCCTTGCCGGTGATATTGGGAACGACATTATATGTGGCGGTGAAGGGAATGACTTGCTGTTTGGCGGTACGGGGGATGATACACTCGATGGTTGCCTCGGTGACGATACCATCTTTGGTGATAAAGATAATGACACCCTCACCGGCAATGTTGGCAATGATATCCTTTCCGGCGACATCGGCAAAGATAGCGTCAGTGGCGGGGAAGGGAATGATTTGCTATTTGGCGGTACGGGGGATGATACCATGGATGGAGGTGCCGGGAATGATACCCTTGCTGGCGGTAAAGACGCTGACATCTTAACCGGCGACGATGGGGATGATGTGCTCTATGGCGACATCGGCAATGATACCCTGACTGGCGGTGCCGGTGCTGATAAATTTATCTTGACAGTTGGCAAGGGGGGTGATATAATCACTGATGCATGAAGATGGCGTTGATTCCTTGGTATTGGGTGGTGGTTTGCAATTCCCGCAGCTGGCAATTACCTTTGAGGGTGGTGCGACTGCTATCAAATTTGCCGGTACTGATGAGTTGCTTGCTACGCTGAATGGGGTGAATGTCAATCTGATTGGCATGGAGGATTTCACCACTCTGTAGTCATAATCTCTGCAAAGAAACCCAAGAAACCGGGTTTCTTATGCGGAGATTAGGCATGCCAGAGCTAATATTCGCAAAGAAACCCGGTTTCTAACCCCCAGCAAGAAACCGGGTTTCTTATGCGGAGATTAGGCATGCCAGAGCGAATATTCGCAAAGAAACCCGGTTTCTAACCACCTCGCGCAGTCCAAAGAAACCGGGTTTCTCATGCGGAGATTTGGAGAGGGGGAGAGGGGGAGAGAGGCAGAGAGGGAGAGGGGGAAGAGAGAACATTTCGCCAAGCTTCTCCCTTCACCCTTCTCGCTTCACACGCGCGGGTTGTAAGACCCAATCAGGGAGCCGGAGGGATCGTACACTGAGATGGGAATGCCGGTTTTTTTGCTAATTAGTTCGAGAGCGGTTTGCAACCGCTGTACGTGATCGTCCACCTTGAGACGGCTCTTGTAGTCGCGCTGTTGATCTGCAGCGAGGGCAGTGTCTCGCACGGCTTGCCGGTATTCTGGAGTAATGTAAACGGTGAGCATGTCGCTGCTGACCGTGTAGTCGCAAATTTTCAGGGCATTGCTGCAAGTCTTTTTCAGGTCGGTGCGGGCTTTTTGCAAAGCGAGAGCCACCTGCAGTTTGCTTTGGGCTCGCTGCAGGGAGTTGCTGTAAGACTCCCGCAACGGCAGAGACTGCGCGTAGTAATCCGTTTCGCTCGGCACCTGTTCGGCGTAGTTGAGCGCCTTCCGCCAGAGAATAACCGCTTGGAACCACTGGTTGAGTCTCTCGGCTCGCTGTGCGTCTTCCGCCAGACGTAAGGACTGATTGTAAGCATTCGCCCCCATCTGTTCCGTCGTTTTGCGCTCGCGGGAAGCGGCGAGTTTGAGCCGGTAGTCCTGTAAAAGCCGCTGCGCTTCCTCAGAGGCTACGGTGCGCGGGGGAATCTGCGCCAGCGCCTGAACTGCTGTCTGCCAAGTGGCGTAAACCACCTGCCAGCTGTCTAAAGATTGGGCCACACTTTGGCGAGCTTCTGCCATTTTGGCGGCGTCTTTCGCTGCTTTCAGTTTCTTTTCTCCGAGTTGCTCGGCATTGACTCGCCCGTTAATCTCCTTTAAATTAGCGCGATACTCCTTCAATTTCCGAGTTTGCCAGGGAGCTACTTCACTGTCGGGAGGCAGTTGTTCCAGCTGGGCGATCGCCTCTCGCCATTCCGATTGAATTTCTAGCCAAGTCGGCACCGAATAGGGAGGATTTTGGCTTCTCTGGGCAGCTGTAGTGGCTTTCTTTTGAATCTGTAAAATCTGATTGAGGCGCTTTTCGCGCACTTCATAACTGCGCAGTAAACTCTGAGCTTGCGGGTAATAAAAAGACCAGAATGGAATGGTTTTTAAAATTTCGGCTGCCCGCTCGATTTGCTGCTGAGCCCGCACCGGCCCAAAAGCCGTTTTTTCCTGCTGGAGGATTTTTGCCGACTCTTGGCCTAGCTGCTGGGCTGTTGCAATCTCACCGCATTTGCCCAGTACGCAGGGACGGCTCAGGGGGTAAACACCGGCCATCAGCACCAAAAGGGTGAAGCCAGCGCTAGTCAGCAGCGCCGGCAGCAGGGAGTGAGGGGCTTGCAACACCAGTGAGGTTTCGGACGCCACCGTCAAAGTCGGGAGCGGCTGGAACTCTTCAGGGGGTGCCGGTGCCTCGCTCGCCTCAGGAGGGGGCGCATCCTCACAGGGGGCAGCATCCTGGACGGACTGGGCTTTGTCCAAGCTGGCTAAGGCCGCTGAATTGTCCAGGCTTGTTTCCACCGGCTCTGGGATCTGCGGCTCAACCGCTGGGGGAGGGGGGGGCGGCGGCTGTTTGGCCACCGCTGCCAGGGTGAAGGCGTGGGAGGCATAGGGCTGACTTTTGCTGGCTACTCGCAGGTAGAGCTGTACTTTTTGGTTGAACTGAGGGCGCAACAGGCTTTTGATGGCTTGCTCCAAAACGCTGAAAACTTGTTGCGGGTCGGGCACCACCACCTCTGGATGCTGGCCTAAAACTATTAAAGTGTTTTGCCGGCGGACACATTTGACGTGAAGCGGACCATTTAGAAAAAATTTCAACTGCAAGCGCTCTTCTAGCATTTGCCCTAGAATTTGCATATCACTTTGGCGCACTGCTGTTGTCATAGGGCCATCCTACCGATTTAGTAATTTGCTCTCAAGCAGGTTTTGACATTGCTTGGCGGTTTCCGGGGCTGGAAACCAAATACATTCTTTGATAGCACAAAACAGGCTCCCAAAGTGCGTCTGCCCCTGCGGCAGCGCCCAAATGCCGGCAGTCGCGGGCTGCTGCTGCCAGTCTGGGCGCAGCAAGCGGCCCGCACCCTGGCGGCGACCGCCCCCTCTGGGAAGTCAGGCGACCTGTTGTAGCGGGAAAACCTGTATGTTAATATAAATAACCCTAACTTAGGTGCTATCGCCCTCACAATGTCTGACAGCGTTCCACTGGAACAACAAGTGGTTCTGATTACCGGTGCCTCCTCTGGAATTGGTGCCGCGCTCGCCCGACTGCTGGCCCAGAAATTCCCGGGCATCCGCTTGGTGCTGGCGGCTCGCAGTATGGAACAGCTGGAACAGGTGGCCACTGACTGCCGCCAAGCCGGTGCTCAGGTGCTCGCCGTCCCTACGGATATGTCCAGCACTGAGCAAGTAGAATCCCTCGCCAGTAGTGCCCTGGAGCATTTTGGCAGGGTTGACGCCCTGATCAACAACGCCGGCTATGGCCAGATGGGGCCGGTGGAGTTGATCTCGCCCGCTGACGTGCGCCGGCAGCTGGAGGTCAATGTGGTCGGTCCGGTGACGCTGATCCGGGCGCTGGTGCCGGTGATGCGCGACTGTGGCGGGGGACGGATTGTCAATATCAGCTCGATTGCCGGACGTATCGCTTTTCCGTTTGGCGGAGTGTACAGCGCCTCCAAATTTGCCCTAGAAGCCCTCAGTGACTCGCTGCGCATGGAACTCGCGCCGTTTAACATTGATGCGATCTTGATTGAGCCCGGACCGGTGAGCACTAACTTTTTTACCGTGGCGACTCAAACCTCTGAGCGGGCTGTGCCGGCACCCCAAACTACCCCCTACAGCGCTGCTTTTAAAAAGCTTTTGGAGACTGACAAACCCACTGACCGGCAGGCGTGGAGCCCCGAAAGAGTCGCCAAAGTGATTTTGCAGGCTTTAACAGACCGTCACCCCCGCCCCCGCTACATCGCAGCGACGGGCGGCAATTTGCTGCTTTGTTTGATGACTAAATTGTTGCCGGTTCGCACTGCAGACGCCTACTGGCAGCGCTTCTATGGCATCGACCGGATTGTCTTTGACTGGCGGAAGCGCAAAAAGAAGCCGGATAGTTTACGCACTTAATTTGCATGAGAGCCGCAACCTGGCAGTCAACGGTTGTTGTGATATAATATATAATTATGCCTGATATTTTTTGGGCGATGATAATTTAATGAAAAAAGGCCAAAAAGCGACGGGGCGGAAATATTTGGCGCTGGCGTGCGTCCCTGGCAAACCGGCGCAGCCTACTAGCTGCGTTACATTTGTTCTGGAATTCGCTGCTAACTTCTGCCTGGAAGAGCGCCACTGGCCGGCGGCTCTGGTTTTCCACTCAGCTGAGAATCTAAACTCTAAACAGTTAACTCTAAACAATGGAATTATTAGAGTACCAAGCTAAAGAATTATTCCGCGAAATGGGCATTCCTGTTTTGCCCTCTCAACGCATCGACCATCCCAGCGATCTCAAGAGACTGCAGATTCCCTATCCGATTGTCCTTAAATCTCAGGTGAAGGCGGGCGGGCGAGGCAAAGCCGGCGGGGTGAGGTTTGTGGCAAACACCATAGATGCCGTCGCCGCTGCCCATACGATCTTTCACCTGCCGATTGTGGGTGAATATCCACAAGTGCTGCTGGCGGAGTCCAAGTACGACTCCCACCAAGAATTGTATCTGGCGGTGGTGCTCGATCGCGACGCTCGCCGGCCTGTGCTTTTGGGCTCGCAGTACGGCGGCATCAATGCGGAAGCAGCCCTGGACAAAATTCAAAAAGTTGTGGTGGATGGTGAATTCTCGCCATTCTGCGCTCGCCAGCTGGCGCTGAAAATGGGATTGCGGGGAGAGCTGATCCTCAGCGTCAGCGCTATTGTGCAGTCCATGTTCAAGCTGTTTGTCCAGAAGGATTTGGATATGGTGGTGATTAATCCCCTGGGCATTAGCGCTAGCGGTGAGGTGATGGCACTCGACGGTAAAGTCACCGTCAACGATCAAGCCCTCGGACGTCATCCGGAACTGGCCACCCTGACCTGGAAAATGGCCAAACCCCATAAGGAGAAACAAACACCGGCACTGCCGGCGAACCTGAATTTTGTCGATTTGGAAGGCAATATCTCCATTGTCTGCAATGGGGCCGGCCTGACAATGGCCACCCTCGATTTGGTTTGCGCTGCCGGCGGGCAGCCCGCCAATTTCGTCAATTTGGGCGGAGTTTCCTGCAGCGCCGCGACTCCAGCTGACTGGTGCGAGCGCTTGGAAAAAGCCCTCGAAGCGATCGCAGAAGATAAAAGGGTTAAGGTGGTTTTGGTGAATATTCTCGGCAGCGCCACCTCCTGCGAGGCAACCGCTGCTGTTATTGAAACCCATCTCAAACGGCGAGAGGGCGCAGCGCGACCGCGAAGTCCCCTTCACTTTGTCGTCCGCCTCGCCGGCAGCGATGTGGATAAGGCAAAAGAGTGTTTAGCCGCTTTGAAAGTGCCCCTGTTCGAGGCTCTTGACGCGGCTGCCGAGCGAGCGATAGAACTAGCAGAAGAATTAAATGTTAAGAGCTGATTTATAAAAGAAACAGAAACCGGGTTTCGCCGAAGTTACCCGGTTTCTGGCCCCCGGCTTAACAATCAAAAATAAATTTTAAATGGCTCCTTGTTAATTGTGAGGTTTTGAGAGGTATAATATGCTGAACTTCTGGGCGGACAGCAAGGTTTTGATTCAGGGTATCACGCAACCCTTTGCCGCAACCGGCGCAGCTTTGATGAAGGCTTACGGAACAAATGTGGTGGCCGGTGTCAGTGCGGGGTTCGGCGGGGAAACCCCGGGCGAGATACCCGTTTTTGATATGGTGGAGCAAGCGCTGGAGGCGGTTGGTCATGTGGACGCCAGTGCGATTTTTGTGCCGCCTTACTCGGTGCTGGATGCGGCGCTGGAAGCGATCGCCTCTGGCATCCGTCTGCTTGTCATTGTCACCGAGGGAGTGCCGCCTCTGGATATGGTTTCCTTGGTCAAAAAAGCCGAGGAAACCGGCACCTCGGTGATTGGTCCTAGCTCTTTGGGCATTATTGTGCCGGGAAAAATTTTGCTGGGAATCCATCCCCCTGAGTTCTACACTCCCGGAAAAGTGGGGCTGATCGGTCGCAGTGGCAGCCTGATCTGTGAAATTGCCCGCGAACTCACCCGATCGGGTTTGGGCCAGTCTTTTTGCGTGTGCGTTGGCGGCGATGGGATTGTCGGTTCCTCGTTTGTGGAATGGCTGCAAATTCTCAACAAGGATGAGAGTACAGAGGCGATTGTTTTGATTGGGGAAATTGGCGGCACCAGTGAGGAAGCTGCAGCGCGATACATTGCAGAAGCAGTTAACAAACCGGCAATCGCTTATGTTGCCGGTCAGTACGCCCCCAAGGGCAAACGCCTGGGTCACGCCGGTGCGATTATTACCGCCCTGCTGGCAGATTTGGGGGCGGATGTGGGCACGGCTGAAAGCAAAATTGCCGCTTTTAAGGATGCGAAGGTGCCGGTGGCTTCCCGCCCTTCCCAGATTCCTGAACTGGTGAAAAAAGTGCTGAAAAAATCTGGTCACAAGGGAAGGAAATAACGAGAAACCGGGTTTGTTAACGAGAAACCGGGTTTCTGCGACAGAGTTTGTCTCCCACCCGAAAACTTTATTCAGAAACCCGGTTTCTTAACTTCTTAACGAGAAACCGGGTTTCTGCGACAGAGTTTGTCTCCCACCCGAAAACTTTATTCAGAAACCCGGTTTCTGAGAAACCGGGTTTCTGGGACAGAGTTTGTCTCCCACCCGAAAACTTTATTCAGAAACCCGGTTTCTTAACTTCTTAACGAGAAACCGGGTTTCTGGGACAGAGTTTGTCTCCCACCCGAAAGCTTGATTCAGAAACCCGGTTTCTTAGTTTCTCCCACCCGAAAACTTTATTCAGAAACCCGGTTTCTGATCCCGCCGGCTAGCAGCGCTTTAGAAGCGGACTCACCGGCACGCTGCAATTTTCGCGTCAAAACGGCGCTCAACAATCCGAGCACACTCCAGTGAGCGAAGAATGCCAGAAAAACGGTCGTTGCCGAAGCGTGTTCCAGCGCCAACCAGGGCAGAATGGAAAACAGCCACAAAAGCGGGGCTTTGTCTGGGGTAGCAGACATCAGCAACAAAACGACGAGTGGCAAGAAAATCGCTGCGCCCACAGTGCCGGCTGCCCAAATTGCCGGTTTGCGAGCTTTGATCAGCAGCATCAGTTGGGCGAGTGCGGCGTAGATGAGCACCAAATTCACGCTGGCAATCACACCTAAGATTGCTTGCAGTTTGCCCTCATTTTCTGGCCACAGCAAAATCCAAAGCACCCAAATCGCAGCGGCGATTGCCAGCTGAATGGCGATTGCCACCGGCATCGGACTCTTTTCACCCAAAATCAAATCTCGCACAACTGAGCGATTCTGGAAGGATTGCGTGCCGGTGCTGCGGTAACGCGCCCAGTCTAGCAGTGCCTGCCGGTCGGGAGACATCGCTGCAATCATCGCTATAAACCAGCACAAGTTCAAAGTTGCCACTAGGCAGAGCTGTCCGAACAGGGTGTATTTTGAAGGGTTAGTAGCGAGTGTCGGAAGGGCAAATCCCAGCATCAGCACTTCAAAGCAAGCAACTGCCAGATAGCTTTGTTTCTTGCTGATAACTGTGGCGCTAGGGTTGCCGAAACGGCGATTTAATGCTTGCCAAATTCCCCAAGTCCACAGACCGAGATTGAGCATAGCCAAGCCATATAACAGCGTAAAATTGGTGCCGATAGGCAAGAAAAACCAGTTTAGCTTCCCAAACTCTAACATGTTATAAGTGGAGTTTTTCTTAATCGTCTCGGCCACAATAGCATCCGCTATTATTATAAATGGCCATACCCACCCTCCGGCGGCAAGGCTTGCTATCCACGCTTGCGCCCCTCCGATAAGCACATAGAGAAGTGCGGCGCTGTAGAAGAAAAAGCAAACGGCACCCGATAAAGCGTACCCGCCTAAAATAGCCTGGAAAGGCACACCGGCAGCCAAACCGGCCCACCACTGTAGGGGAACCGACAGGGCGAACGCCAAGTATATCAACGCCGGCACTCCCAGGATTTTGCCGGTTAAAATGCTCTGGCTCGATTGCGGACTCAAGCGAATAAAATTGAGCGTACCTCGTCGCTGTTCTTCAGCTAAGTCAGCGGTGAGGGTGTAGACGCCGCCAATCAGCAGAATCAGGAATGAACCCAAGCCCAAAACCCTGAATATATCCAGCCACCACGCCGCCCAGTTAATCGCAACATTCCCGAGGGCATCCTGGATGCACTCGGAGTATTTGCTGTTTTTTAAGCAATACTGGCTGTAGCTGCTTCCCTCACCCGGCAGCTGACTCCAGAAATAGAATAGCACGAACAACTGTCCCAGCAAGGAACCCGTGACGGCGAGCGCCACATTGCGGGGTTTCAGGCGTCCTTTAAATTCCCGGAACAGCTGGGGATTCCAGTCAGTCAGGCGGTTTCGTAAACGTAGAGTCATCGCAGTTTTCCTCAATTATAAACTTATTTCTCGTCTCCCATAAGGAGGAGGTAGGGTGCGCCGAACGCCGGTAGGGGCGGGTTCGCCCGAAATCCAAGTCACACAGCAAAGAATTGACATAAACCCGCCCCCACACAGCCAATAATTTACATAAACCCCCCCACGAAAGCACCCCTCAGGATGTCAATAAACCCTACTGCCGAGCGCCGGCTAGCAGCGCTTTAGAAGCGGACTCACCGGCTTTTCGCAGCTTTCGCGTCAATTGTACACTCAACACGAGCAAGACCAACCACTGCGCGACAAACACCGCAAACACTGTCGCTGCCGGTACTTCTCTGAGAGCTTCCCAAGACCAAAATGCGGGAAATGCTGAAAATAGCCACACAGCTGGTTGCTTTTCAGGTGTTGCAGACAGCAAGACTAAAATTATTGGCGGCAACAGTGCGGCGGCTCCCACGGAAACTACAGCCCAAACTGCCGGTTTCTGGGTTTTCACAAATAGCATTAGCTGGGCGAGTGCGGCATAGATTAAAGTCAAATTCATCGCCAGGATGAGACTGGGGAAGGCGTACTCCCAGCCTAGCGCCCAAGGCACCAAAACGACGGTAGCGCTGGCGAGATTAATCGCAACCGCTACTAGGGCTGGACTTTTTTCGCCCCACACCAAATCCCGCACTAAGGAATTCTGCCAGAAGCCTTTACGCGCGGGAAGGTTTGCGTGCCGGTATCGCGCCCAGTCGTGCAGTGCTTGCCGGTTAGGCGTTAGGGCGGCAATTATCCCTAAAAACAGCAACAAGTTTAACAGCGAGAGTCTCACGAAACCGCTGTCTGTGTTTCCAGATTCTTGCAGTTCAAATCCCAGAAGCAAAATTTCGGATCCCGCTACTAGCAAATAACTCTGTCGCTTGCTCAGCAGGGTGGCACCCTGGTTGGGAAAGCGACGCAAGAGCGCCTGCCAAATCCAGTAGGTCAAAAAGCCGTAAATGAGTAGGGAGAGGGCGACTGTACCCGCAACGCTCAGACCCACTGGCAGGTCAAACCAGCGCAACCTATCTAAATAATACAAGTTAAAGCTTCTGAACGACTTCTTTGCAGCCGGCATCGAATAATGCACAAAGGAGAGGGTAGCAGAGGGAGACAGCAGATTCAGCAAATCTGAGGACGTCTCATCTCCCGGCTTGAGAGTTTCGATCCACAGGAAAAACAAAAGTGTGCCACTGCCCAACCAAGGTTGAAACCCGCCTAGCCAACTGCTGACTGTTCCGAACAGCAGGGCGGCGCTGTAGAAGCAAAGGCAGCTGGCAAGCAGCACTCCGTAGTAACTTACAATCAAAATCGGGGGAATTTGCGCGGCTATTCCCGCCCCCCAGTGCAGGGGAATGGCGAGCATCCCTGCTAGGTAGAGTAACACCGGCACGCCCAGGAGTTTGCCCAGCAAAATTGTAGCAGCAGACCGGGGGCTGAGGCGAATAAAGTTGAGCGTTCCGCGACGTTCTTCCGTATCTTGGTCGCCGATCAGCATGTAGGTGCCGGCTACTAACAGGGCGAACATGCCAATTATACTCAGCCAGACGAATACATCTAGCCACCAGTGCGGCCAGTTAATGGCAAAATTGCCGAAGGCATCTTGCAGGCAGGGGTAGTTGTCAGAGTAATAATCCTTTGGTCGAGTGCCGGTGCAGTAAGGACTGTAGGTTGGGTAAATGTATTCGCCCATTGGAGGCGCAACCGGCAGCTTGCGGACAAAAGATATAACCAGCAGCAGTTGCCCCAATAGGGACAGGGACGCGGCTAGGGCCATATTCCGGAATTTCAGCCTGCCTTTTAGTTCTCTCAATAGCTGGGGATTCCAGTCTCCCAGCCGGTTTATCATTGGAATTGACATGTGAAATGTTTCCTGATATAATATCTTGCCAATTGCTGGTGAGAAGTGAGGGAAACTTTTATAGGGGAGAGCCGGTGTTCGCTGGGTGCTTTTGCTGTAGCATCTCTCCCCAGGAAAATCGACCACAGCCTCTTTTCTTTCTCCCCCTCTCCCCTTGTGGGAGAGGGGGCTGGGGGGTGAGGGGACGCCAAAAAACGGATGCTGCCGGTGCGTTCCTGGGAGGAACGCTACTTTATGAGGCTTGCTGGTGTCCCATCTTGAGGAATATGGTTTCCAGGTCTTGTCGGGTGCAGTGAAATTCAGTGAGGGGAACACCGGCTTCAACGATAGCTCGCAGCAGCGCCGCGCTCTCTTCTGGAGTTCCCGAAAACTGAACCCGCACATTTTGGGTTCCCAACCCCACCTCCCACCCCTCAACTGTGGGATGGTTTTTCAGTTCAGCCTCCAATACTTCTAGTTTACCCAAAACCGACATAAAAATTTCCTGTCGGCTGAGTCTTTTGTAAAGTTCTTCCAGGGAGGCGCTTTCCACCAAATAGCCAAGTTCCATAATCCCCACCGAGGTGCACAGTTCCGCCAAGTCGCTGAGGACGTGGGAGGATATCAAAATCGTCATCCCCACTTCCCGCAAGGTTTTGATGATTTCGCGGAACTGCATCCGGGCAATTGGATCTAAGCCAGAAACGGGCTCGTCTAGCAACAGCAAAACCGGCTCGTGAATAATAGTTCTCGCCAGGGAGAGGCGCTGTTTCATCCCCCGCGACAGGGTGGAAATCTGACTGTTGCGTTTGTTTCCCAATTGCACCAGTTCCAGCACTTCCCGCAGGCGCTGACTGCGGTGCGGTTCCCGCAAATAATAGAGTCTGGCGAAATAGTCCAAATAGTCCCAGACGATCAGGTCGTCATACAGTGGGAAATCATCCGGCAAATATCCCAACCGGCGCTTTAGTTCTGGGTTGCTGCGATCTCTGAGCAGCCTTTCGCCATTAATATAGATTTCGCCGGTGGTGGGTTCCTCCGCAGTTGCCAGCATGCGGATCAGGGTCGTTTTCCCGGCACCGTTTGGCCCTATCAGTCCGTAGACTTCGCCCATTTCCACCTGTAAATACACATCGCTGACTGCGACGTGCCGGTCGAATTGCTTCGTGACTCCGCGAGTGTCAATTGCCAGTTCTTTTGTCATAGCTGTTGGGGGCGTTTCAGGGGTTAGGGTTTCGGGGTAGGGTTTCAGGTTTCAGGTTTCAGGACAGTGTGGGGAACACGCCACTCCCAGCGGGAGCATCCCATTTTTGTAATCCCCCTCACCCCCAACCCCTCTCCCACAAGGGGAGAGGGGATAATTTTTGATTTTCCCCCCCTCTCCCTTCATGGGAGAGGGGGGTTAGGGGGGTGAGGGTGACAGTCTTTGCTTTAACGGGATGCTCCACTCCCAGCACCCGCCACTTACCCCCGTTCCACTTATTGGCAGGGGAGAGAAATTAATTCACATAAATTTACTGGACACGAGATGGCAGTAAAATATCTCTATAGTTCCTAGCTTACCCTTACCCACAGCATTCGCCATCAACTTTACTGAAATTGCAATATTTTTTAAAGATTTGATGAAGTGCGGGTGGGGCTTTAGCCCAACTGCTTTCGGGGTGGGGCTTTAGCCCAACTGCTTTCGGGGTGGCTTCCAGGCGCTATCCGCCCCGCGCCTGTTGCTGGACGTGCCGGCGTTCAATGGGACGATCCTAACTCCACCGGCACACTTGTCAGATATAGCACTAGCCAAATGGGTTAGGACATTGGACATTCAGGCGTATCCGTTCGCCGTACCTGCGGATATATCTCGTAGGACAGGCGTCTCGCCTGTCCCTTGTCCTAAACTGACTGTCCATTGCTATATAATAGAAAATCTGCAACAATTCCTTGCAGCGCTCAAACACTTACCCAGTCCAAACGAACTATGACCCAGCACTACCGCATTACCCTACTCCCCGGTGATGGCATTGGCCCTGAAATCATGGCTGTTGCGGTAGAGATTCTCCAACTGGTTGCCAAACAACTAGACTTATCCTTTGAATTCCAAGAAGCGCCGGTGGGCGGTGTCGCGATTGACGCCACCGGCAACCCCCTACCCGATGAAACCCTGCAAATCTGCCGCAACAGCGACGCAGTGCTGCTCGCAGCTATTGGCGGCTACAAGTGGGACAGCCTCCCCCGCCACCAGCGCCCAGAAACGGGACTGTTGGGGCTGAGGGCGGGGCTGGGGCTATTTGCCAACCTGCGACCGGCAAAAATTTTGCCCCAGCTCGTAGACGCCTCCAGCCTGAAGCGGGAAGTTGTCGAAGGCGTCGATATTATGGTAGTGCGAGAGCTCACCGGCGGCATTTACTTTGGCCAGCCCAAAGGCATTTTTGAAACCGAAACCGGCGAGAAGCGCGGCGTCAACACAATGGCGTATACCGAATCAGAAATCGACCGCATTGGGCGAGTGGCGTTTGAAACCGCTCGCAAGCGGGGCAGCAAGCTGTGTTCGGTGGACAAAGCGAACGTGCTGGAAGTCTCCCAGCTGTGGCGAGATCGCATCACTTTGCTGGCTAAAGACTACCCCGATGTGGAACTGTCGCACCTCTATGTAGACAACGCCGCCATGCAGCTTGTGCGGTGGCCAAAACAGTTCGACACCATTGTCACCGGCAACCTGTTCGGCGACATTCTCTCCGACGCCGCTGCTATGCTCACCGGCAGTATTGGCATGTTACCCTCCGCCAGTTTAGGCGCATCCGGCCCTGGCGTGTTCGAGCCGGTTCACGGTTCCGCCCCAGATATTGCCGGTCTTGACAAAGCCAATCCTATCGCTCAAGTGCTTAGCGCTGCAATGATGCTGCGCTACGGTTTGAACCAGCCGGTTGCAGCGGACAAAATTGAACTCGCCGCGCAGCAAGTCCTCGATGCCGGTTACCGCACCGGCGACATCATGTCAGAAGGGATGAAACTTGTCGGCTGTCGCGCAATGGGCGATGCTTTACTTGAGGCGCTCAACCGGGAGCCAGGACAGTAACAACCGCAGATAAACGCAGATAAACGCAGATAGAAGAGAAATATCCGCGTTAATCTGCGTTCATCTGCGGTTAAAATCACACTCAATCCTGAATTCGATATTTTATGTGGGATAAAATTGCCGAACACATTACCAGGAT
>Ga0185317_100295_pt1 | contig 14438 bp, 11 predicted proteins | sample DevilsHole_FD_128020 | JGI IMG/M metagenome (GOLD analysis project Ga0185317, IMG submission 128020) | Groundwater microbial communities from Devils Hole, Nevada to study Microbial Dark Matter (Phase II) - Devils Hole (SPADES assembly)... | ecosystem: Environmental > Aquatic > Deep subsurface >...
CTCTATTTGTGGAATCCCTGCCGGCACTCCCCACATTCAGCACAGCCATACCGAGTGCCGGCAGGGATTCCACAAATAGAGTCCCCTGACGGCTAATGCCATCGTCATCTGCCTTGTGCAAAATATGGCCCACATCAGCTGCGGCTCGCTCCAAAGCGGGTAGGAGTGGGAGCAGCTTTCCCTCCTTATCCCAAGCGACTGCTAGTACCGCCTTTCCGCTGCCGGCAATCGCCGCCGCCAGTTGGCCATCGGCGGGACTCGGAGCCACCCACATAATATCGAACCCAATAGCTGCCGGTGGGGACTTTTGCAAAGCTTGTAACAGTTGTGCATAGCGGTCGCGTTTCCAGGGAAATTGGCCATACTCTTGCAAGCTGGGCTGATCGATGGCAATCACCGCAATCCGCTCGTCCCAGTTTAAGGGGGGGCGGATTTGAAATAAAGCGTTGTAGCCGAGCTGTTCTAGCTGTTGCCAAGCGCCCAAGTGCGACATTCCCACAGACACCGCCGCCGCAACCGCTCCCGGCAACCAGGGATGAGTGCCGGCAAGATAATTCTGAAAACGCCGCATCCAGCTTTTGAGAAGCATGATACTGCCCTGTAAAGGTGATGAATTATTGTGTGCTTGCTTTAGATAATCAGTCAAGTAATAGAAACCTAGTTTATTGAAGAAACCAGGTTTCTAGATGTTCCGTTGATTTTTGCCTGTCCGCCTCCCTGTAACAGTGAGCAGTAGGTTCGGGATGGCTGTAGGGGCTGTTGTTGCGCCCGCCCTGAGTGAGAGCGCCGCATTTATCAATCTAACTTCAACCTTTAAAGGTTAATGAGTAGTTTGGATTATTGTCCGAGATACTTTGGCGGTATTGCCGATCATTTGAACACCAAAAGTTAGTTTTTAAAATACGCTTTGGCAAGCCAGCAGACAATTTGAGGTATCTACCGCGATTTATCGCGCCTCTACAAGAGTATATAAAGATGCTCCCTAATTATAAAAAATCAAAACCAGGCGATTGAGTGATGTCCCTGCGCCACTCCAAACTCTGGAACTAAAGAACTGCTATTTCATAAATTGTCTCCGTGGCTGCCGGTCCCCTGACCGCGAACTTGATGCGACGATTCAAAGGGCTATTTACTAAAGCTGAGAACTTGCCCTCCGCATCAGTTGTCACCGCTTTGCCATTGACCAACACCAAGTCCAGCGGGTGAGCCTGACCGACAACACGAACAGCACCGGCACTAACTCTCTTGAGATTGAGCAGCCGGAATGCTGCCTGTTTGGGAGCTATCTCGGGTTGTTTTGGCGCTTTTCCCGGCTCGATCACCACATACTGGCCTAGAGTCACCAGTACCTCTCGCCCCTGAGATTGTGCGGCGACTGTGCCATTAATCGTGGCAATGCCGGTTTTGCCGTCGGGTCCGACATTGACGCCAAAGGACGTTCCTTGGACGCCGGCAATGCCAGCTGGCGTCTCAACGGTGATCGGATAATCTCTACGGCGCTGAGCCAGTACAGACTGTTCGCCACCTCCTGAGAGTGACTTTTGCTCCTCCCGCAAGCGAGCCCCTGGCGAAACCGACAATCTGACGCGCCCTCGGGTGACGAACAGGACCGTTTTTCCACTGGTGAGCGTTTTGACTTGAAACGTCGTGTCTTCTGCCACTTCCACCGAGCCAATCTGGCTGTCTATCCGCAAACGAGCGCTGGAGTCGCTGCCGGTACTCACTTGTGTTCCTTCAGCCAGTTGCTGGCCGGCTTTCACCGGCTGCTGGGATGGCCCGTATGTCACCATTCCCCGCACTTCTTCGACGAGTATGAAACGGGAACTGGCCGGCATCTCGACGTTTTGGGCGGTTTCCAGGGAAGCCCCAGGCTGCAGGGATTGAGGATAGGGGGATTCCTCAAGGGTGGCGAGTGCGGGGAGCGATTCGGGGGGTGCTGTGCGGACTGGCTCAACAGCGGAGATGTCCGCCCCCGGAGATGAGGCGCTGGAACTGGCGAGCGCCTTATGGTTCAGCTCCTGAACCGTAAAAGCCGCCAGGGATAAGCTTAGGATGGCGATCCCAGACGACTTAAAAAAATCAATCAAAGCGTTTACAGTACACATAGAAACTCACAGCAACACATTATTGCGTTGACGTTGGCGATTGAAAGCCGGTTGCATCAGGACTCAGTGGGGAGTCTACCGCAGATTCGGCTACTTTCTGATTGTGGGAGTCAGACAAAATTAGAGATTGGGGTGTGTGGGGGTGCAATTGGACTTTTACAGCGCTACCCGCAACATGAGCCACACCCTTGCTAGGGGTGGGATGAAAGCGGAGTTGCAACATTGGCTGCCTGTTGACAATATCCTAATGCAGCAATAGAGTAATGTTAATCGGCTCAGGTGCAGTTCAAGAGGAAATGCCCCCGAGTTAAACCTCTCAAGCGCTCAAGCGCCGGTGATGTCTAATCAAATATGAGTGCGGGAGGAAGCCTTGTCAAAGCACGCCTGTCAGAACATTTGCTCTAAATTATTAATTCTTAAATAAACAAAAACTTGCCGTAAGCAACGGCACTCTGCTAAGGGCTTATCTCAATCCCCAGACAATCAAAATGATTTATCTTTCTCCCTTGTGACCGCGCTGCCAAAGCGGACTGCAGTCAATTAGGAATCAAGTGTAAGCAAAAACGATAATAACTGCTGGGATGAAGGCTCCTCACGCCCCCACCCCCAGAGTGTGTCCCTAGCCCGCTAGAGAAATTTCCCCTGGCAGAGACGACCTCTAATTTGAATGTGTAAATGCATTTAAAGCATCGCTATTAGAGGTAATTTATAAAGAAAATCTAGCTCCCCCCAACGGGCAGGCACGGGGGCTGGCCCCTAAGAGTTACCCCCCTTTTTTAGGGGGTAGGTAGGGGGGGATATTTTCCCGGCTAGGCGCTCACTGGCCTTTAATATTTCCTGTATAAATCATCTGTCAAGCTGGTGGGGTAGCGTTAGCGATTTAACTGAACCGTATTATCTCTAAGTTGGCTGGAATCTGAATTTGGTGTTGGTTGATTGGACAGCAAAAGTAGCGCCCCCACTGAGACTACCATCAACACTGCATAGCCAAGGTAAAAATGAGCCGGGGCGAGGGAAAATCCGAAAGAGTAAGCATTCCGGTTAGTGGAGGAATCCAGAGAAGTCACCGCCCGTGGCGGTAAGGAAGCAGCCATCCGAGCGCCATCCAGCCCCAAGGCATCGCCAAGGCGGCGGACAAAGCCCCGGACGTAGATATCCTCTGGCAATTTGTCTGTTTGGCCTGTTTCCAAAGCTTTGAGATGATGGAGCGGTACTAGCGTCTGCAAGTGAAGTTGATAGAGAGAAATCCCTCTGTCTTGGCGCACCCGAAGCAGTTCTTCACCCAGTTGACGCACGCACTCTTCCCAATTTTTGGGCTCCAGTCGCTCCGATCTCAGAGTGCAGGCACCTGTTTGAGTCCGATCGACAGGGCTAACCTCTGTGGGCTGAGTTGGACTGGCCTGCGTGAGCCAGCTGTCCGCTGCTGCTGAATTTGAAGGGGAAGTTGGGCCCAAACTGAATGCTGGATTAGCTCCTGACATTACCTTTGTCTCCGTGCTTGAGTGTAACAGAATTTAATTTCGCGTCCGCCGCATGGGTGAGGGGTCAGACAAGTGATGGGCTATACCCATCAATGATGGCCAGTGAATATCGAGTTGTCCACTCGATGGAAGAAGTGTGGGATCTAGTAGCACCCAGCCGGGAAGGGATGCTCCACAGAAGTGTGGGAAAAAGCGCTCAAAGCAGATCCGTATGATTGCAGACATCTTCAGGACTTAGACAGTCAACTGCGGGCGCTTTCCGTAAAGGTAGAACGCGCCGTTGCCTTCTAGAGCACAAAAGTTTTTCTTCCTCTGTCCTGCGAAACAGAAACAGGTGAAGGTTTGGGGGGTCAGCGCCTTGCAATCTCCCCCCTGTGTGCCGGGTAAGCGTGATTCAGCGCCGTTAAAATGCGCTTCGTCCCCAGCCTGCCGGTGGCACTGCAGGCGGCAGCGAGTGCCAGCACCGGCACACGGCCAAAAATTGTAACAAACCGGAGCTGCAATTAAGGAATTCGCTTAAAAGCTTTGGCCGCAGACCGTTTCTTAGCCACAGCTACAGACAGGGGTGGAGCGCCTTGAGGGAGCTGTTTAGCCATGTCCAGTGCCTGCAGGCCATCAAGGATTGCCTCCCTCACCAGCGTTTCGGTTTCCCGACTCAGCATCAGACGCAAGCAGTCGAGGGTAACGCCAAGGTCAGTCCTGTCGAGCCGGTGGCTGGCTGCTAAACCTGTCAGCTGCCGCACCGCAATCAGACGCTTGAGGGGATCTGCATCAGTCAGGTTTGTCACCAAAGCGTTGAAAGAAGCTTCATCCCGACTCGCTTGACCCGAGATCATGTGCGCTGCCAGCAGGACTAAGATGGCCATCGTGCCCAAACCTTGCAGGATCGCACCGGCAGCAATCCAGTGGTTTTCTGAGTGTTCCCAAATCGTTTCAGCCATGTAAGTGCTGAGGATGGCCACAGAGCCGGTGGCGGCTGCAGCGGCTAAATGGGAGTTCGCGCCCCGGAAAAACTGGCGCAGCTCTAACTGGATAATTTTCCAGTTCCAGAGCACCGTGTAAACCCCCAACATCACCAGCACGCCGGTGCCGGTGGCCACCAGCAGCTTCCAGTTCCAGAGCAACAGGGCCACGAGCGCCGTCAGGCCCAAAAGCCAGCCTCCCAGTCCCCGGAAGCGGTGCCGCGAAAACTTCTGAAAAGCTGCAATTTTAAATTCTGGAAGCGATTTTTCCTGAATCACATTGATAAGTTGCTGCCACCGAGATAACGCCTGTGCCACGTTAGCTTACCTGTTTACTGCCAAAAAGAAAAGGACGAGCGCTTTAAGGCTGCTGGAGGCGTCGGGAGGGGCTAGAGGCCAGAGGCTCGTCTGAGAATTTTTCCCCCGCTCAGCAGGGGCGGGTTCACGCTTGAATGTCTGTGGGCTGGGGAGGATATTGCTCAACCCGCCCCACAAGCAGCAGCCCCAGCCAGTCCAGTGCCTTTTCAGACTGACCGCTCTCAAGCTATTTTCGGTTGAGTCAGACCGCAGACTGGCGGTTCGGGCCGCACAAAATCGGCGGATTGTATCTAGCTATAGCAGATTGTAAGTGAGTGAAGTACAGATTTTAATCCCTTATCCCCCTTTCGGGGGTGGGTTTTTTAGATATGGGGTATTTTTAGGTTCGGTCGCAGGGTGGCTGGGGAGGAGGGGGTAACTTACATGACCAGGGGTTCGGTAGTTCCACGCCTAACACATAGAAAAAACCTGCCCTTGTCAGGCGTCCCACTCCGGGTGGTTCGGTTTACCGCATGCGGAATTACGGTAAACCGAAACAAGAGTGCAGTTTTAGGAGCCAGCGCCCCACTGGCTGTATGTTCGGTTTACCGCATGCGGAATTACGGGAAACCGAAACAAGAGTGCAGTTTTAGGTACACTGGCAACCGTCACCGCCCCGAAATGCCAGCAGTGAGGGGATTTCACCTTGGGCGAGCCAGCGCCCCACTGGCTGTATGTTCGGTTTACCGCATGCGGAATTACGGGAAACCGAAACAAGAGTGCATACCCTCCTAAAAAAGAGGGGGAAATTCTCTTGCGCCCCCCTTTCGTAGTGCCGGTGGCACAAAATCCCGCCCCGTTATCTCTCGTTCCCAGCCAGGCCGCATGGAACGCCATCTGCCGGAGCCGCCGACTTTCAAGGAAAAAGCAGGTTAAAAGCCAAGCAGCTTACCACACGGAGACTGCCCTTTGGGGGGATCTAACTTTACTCCGCGCCCGCGTTAAAACTGCTATATATTTCAATACCTGCAGCCGGTGCGCAGATGAGAAACTATGTGTTAAGGCCCGCAGGCCGCACCCCTGGTGCCGGTGCCCCCAGCACTAGGTCACGAAGCTCAAGTCGCCCACCGTCAGGTGGCCATCAAAAGTCAAGAAAGTCACCCGGCAGATATTCTTGGCCCTCACACTCAATTGAGCGTTGGGGGGAATCTGAGAGTCAGAACCGGCCAGATTGGGGCCTGGGATTTCAGCGCTGGCCACTGGCTGGCCGTCGCCGTCGTAGGCCACCAAAACCGCCCGCCGCGAACTGGTGACAAAGCCGCTGACAAAGCGAACAGGCTGGCTGAAAGTGGCTTCCACAAAGCCACTCTTAGGCGCTCCCATTAACACAGTGCTGCCAGAGTGGGGAGGAAAAGCTGGGTTCGAGGGATTAATGGCAACCGCATTGTTGAAGGTCACGCCCCACTTTTCAAATTGGCTGTCTACGACTTCAAAACATTTCAAATCTTCCAAATACAACCGCACGCAGGCAGGCGCACTAACCAATAAGTGTTCCTCTTTTGTCGTCCGCTCCCGATAGGGAGACGCCACAATTTCGGGCGGCTCGCGCCAACCAATCTCTGGTTCAGGGTTGTCTGGCTTTTTGAAGCCGTTACATTGAACATTGCACTGTTCTGCCATAGCTCCTCTTCACACAGTTTCCCATTCCACGACATAGCCCATCAGGCGATATATGGCGGCAATGATTTTGGATTTTAAGGCGGGCTTTTGGTAATCTAAACATAGAAAATATAAAAATCTAAAATTTATTTTCTTTTCTAGTTACCCGGCGGCTATCCCAGACGACGCTCTGGCGATCTCTTCTGAGAGGACAGAGATCGCAAAAGTTCCAGCCCCAACGGCTTGGCGCACCTCACCGCACTCCCAGCCCAGATGAAATTTGCAGGGTGTCACCCCTCACCCCTACCATTGTCTCCCATTTCCGCAAATTTGGCTGGCTGTCCCTGAAGCCTGACACCGCTTGCCCTGACACCGGCCATTCCCAGGTTCTGTGACAACGCCTGTTGCGCCAACCGGCCAGGTTGCGCCCAGCAGCGGCAGCTGGGGGCGCGGTCGGGGTTTTATCAAATCTTTATAAAATGGAATTAAACTTTACAATATCTTTACATTCTCAAACCGGCACAGGCCCGGTGCTGATCGGCGTGGGGGCGGCTGCCGGCTGCCGGTGGCGGCGGTTGCCTGATGAAAAGCCAATCTAAAATTTACAATCTATAGCGGTTTTCAGTTGGATGAAGTACACGCCAGAAACCCGGTAACTTTGGCGAAACCGGGTTTCTCAGTACCTCACTCATACGAAAAACGCTATAAAATCGTCTGTAGCCCTATCAATGAGGTTGGTTCATGTTTCTCCCACCAGGTTTTGAGCAGCAATCCACTGTCACCGCTCTCGGCAGAATGGTGTACTACACCGCCGTTGGGGAACCTTGGCTAACCCCGACAGATGCCGGTAATGACAATTTGGACACATTAGTTTTTCTCCACGGTTTCGGTGGGGGTTCCTCTGCCTACGAGTGGTCGAAAGTCTACCCAGCGTTGGCAGCAGAATATCGCATTATAGCACCAGATTTAATCGGTTGGGGGCGTTCCGAGCATCCGGCGCGGAATTACCAGATTGACGACTATATCACCACGATTGTCGAATTCATTGAGAAGACTTGCGACCGGCCCGTTACGGCCATCGCCTCTTCCCTGACGGCTGCCTTCACCATCCGCGCTGCCATCCAGCGCCCGGATTTATTTAAATCCCTGATTTTGACATCCCCCGCCGGTCTGTCCGACTTTGGGGAAAATTACAGGAACAGCTTCTTTGCCCAGCTAGCCGGCACCCCCCTGCTAGACCGGCTCATTTACAGTGCCGGGATTGCCACCGAAGCAGGTATCCGCAACTTCCTGGAAAGCCGGCAATTCGCCCGCCCCGATCGCGTTTACCAGGAAATTGCAGACGCCTACCTGGAATCAGCTTTGCAGCCCAATGCCGAATATGCCGCCCTCTCATTCGTGCGCGGCGATTTGTGTTTTGACTTGTCCCTGTATATCACCCAGCTGAACGTGCCCACAGCCATCATTTGGGGACAGCAGTCAGAATTCACCGGCCCTGAAATTGGCAAGCGTTTGGCTGCCCTCAACCCCCAAGCAATCCGCTACTTTCAACAGCTTGATGATGTGGGGCTGACGCCGCAGCTGGAACTTCCCGCTGTTACTGCGGGACTGGTACGGCGATTTTTAACACTGCTCTCACCGGAAACCTCAGCTGACTGACGCACCATTTGCACAGTTTTAGGCAAAACTGCAGCCAGCATCGCCACAACGTCATCAGGCACCCGGGCTGCAGTTTCAGCATCTAAATACTGCTCAAACAGCGTCAAAATCGCCGCTGCTCGCCACAGTGGCACGGCATGCTGAATCGCCTTTTGCGTGAGGTCAATCCATTTTTGCCTGGTGGCATAAGCCTGCTGCCGGGCTTCCCGGGACTCGGGATGAACCAAGACCGCATCGCCGAGCGGAATCACCCGCACACAAGTCAGGTCGAATAAACCGCCGACTGCTGACCCCGCCCCGGCAAACTCGGCATGGTGGCGCTTGCAAATAATCAGACCGCCCAGGCGCTCTGGAGCTAGCGCCAGCAGCTGGCCACTCTTCAGCTGTGACACGATCTGAGTTGAGTTAGTGGCGACTTGAGGGAGGAAGACTTTATCTGCCATGACAACCTATAGAACCCGCTATTCTCATGGTGGTGATATTTTTTATGAATATACAGCGATCGCCGACATACAGGAGATGTGACCCTAGAGGTTGGGCTATGTGATTTAAATCATAAACAAACAGTGATAAAGAACAGCCATAATAGTGACCGCCGTCACCAGCCCCCCCCGGAGAGCGCAGAATGATTGTCTGGGGTCTGTTCCCCAGTAGGGGCCGGTTTATAGCGTTTTTTCCTATGAGTGAGGTACTGAGAAACCCGGTTTCTTTAAGAAACCGGGTTTCTGGCGTGTGCTTCATCCAACTGAAAACCGCTATATCAATATATTCCCAGGCAAGTCAGGCTATTTGTTTGCCCGCGCCCCACACGATGCCCGCCCTGCGGGTTGGCGTCGGGCGGGCACAGGGGGAGAGCGCCATATTGGCAGCGGGTTTATCAAAATATTACACGGGAAGTTACAATATCTGTTTAACCGCCCCTACTTGTCTCCAGCAATCAACCAGCGCCGCCCGATCTAGGGGTCAGCTAAGCGGCAAGCAGAAGCTCTGATTTCCTATCCTTAAGAAAGGCAATCTGCCTTCTGTAAATTCCGCCATACTGAGGCTATAGCCAACTGCTGCAAGAGGACGTTGAGGAACTCGGTATAGAAGATGGAGATTTTATCGAGGATCTCAAGTCTATCAATTTTGCCGGCAAGCATCTGTTGGGACTGATTAGCGACAGCCTGGACTTCTCGAAGATTAAAGCCCGCATGATCAGGCTGTGTCTGGAAACTTTCGACATTGCCACACACTTCGTCACCAATGGGGCAGTGACGTGGTGGAATCTCCTGTTGGCCACACACTTCGTCACCAATGGGTCAGTGACGATCTGTGTGGAATCTCCCCAAACCACACACTTCGTCACCAATGGGACAGTGACGATCTGTGTGGAATCTCCCCAAACCACACACTTTGTCACCAATGGGTCAGTGACGATCTGTGTGGAATCTCCCCAAACCACACACTTCGTCACCAATGGGGCAGTGACGATCTGTGTGGAATCTCCCCAAACCACACACTTCGTCACCAATGGGGCAGTGACGTGGTGGAATCTCCCCAAACCACACACTTCGTCACCAATGGGGCAGTGACGTGGTGGAATCTCCTGTTGGCCACACACTTCGTCACCAATGGGTCAGTGACGTGGTGGAATCTCCTGTTGGCCACACACTTCGTCACCAATGGGTCAGTGACGTGGTGGAATCTCCTGTTGGCCGTTCCCAATATGATCTGCTGCTATAATACGGGCAATTGACCGGACTGGATATCAGAGGGGTGCGAGGCCAGCTTTTGTGGCGCGTCGCGCCGAAAGGATGAGAAATAGGAGGGCCACCTGCCCGAAACCTGCAGGTATTTATCTGAGTGATTTAAAGGATTTGGTTGGCAATTGTCTGCGGCAGACATTATGGGAAAAAGCGCAGGTTAAATAATTGTTTGCCAACTCCGGTTAATTGGTAATTAAAATTTCCGTTCCGGGCACGCCCGTTGCCGGCTCTGCAAGAGACAGCCCCTCTCCCCGCTAGGGGCGTGTTGAAATGGATAACCTTTTATTATATCAGAGTGCGTTGCCATTTGGCAAATGGATTTGCTGGAGAGAGCGCCGGCTGGGACGCCCTTGCGGGCTCTGGCGCAGGCGGGGAGTGCGGATAAGATCGCAGTCTTGGGGAAGTTAGAGAGGTTTTGACGCCGGTGGAATACAGCCCGTGTCAGGGAATGTGCTATTATATAAGGCCGCTGAGCGATAAATTTTTTATTTTTATGAATCCCTTTCAGGGATTGAAACAATTCGGTTTCGGGGACTGAAAAATCCGTACCAGCCGGTTGGGGTTTTCTGCCCTATCCGCCGAGAAAGCGCTGATTACAATAGAAGCAACGATGAAAAACGGCAAGTGCGTGGGAGGTTGAGTGGATGGATTGCACTCGCTCACCCGAAGCTGTTTAAGGAGAGCCGGTTATGAACCAATTCAAAACTGTTGCCCTGTTAGGTCTGCTGAGCGCCCTTTTGATCTCAATTAGCTACTGGTTAATCGGCGGGACGACCGGCGCGATTGTTGGGATTGCCCTGGCGGCTGTGACAAACCTGGGATCTTGGTATTTTTCCGACAAGATTGCCCTGGCGGCTTACGGTGCTGTGCCGGTGAGTCCCGAGGGAGCGCCCGGTTTGTACAGGATGGTCGAGGGACTTAGCCTGCGTGCCGGTATGCCGGTGCCGGATGTCTATATTATTCCCACAAGAGCTGCCAATGCCTTTGCCACCGGTCGCGATCCCGAACACGCGGCTGTTGCTGTAACAGAAGGGATTTTAAACATCCTGCCTGAGGATGAGCTGGAAGCCGTGATCGCCCACGAACTCAGCCACATTCTAAACCGCGACACCCTGACTCAAGCGGTCGCCGCCACAGTTGCCGGTGCGATTTCCTTCTTGGCGCAGATGGCCAGTTACGGGATGTGGTTCACCGGCGGCTCGCGGAATGACCGAGAAGGGCCAAATCCCCTGGCGCTGCTGCTGAGCGTCATACTAGCTCCGGTAGCCGCTACGGTGATCCAGCTGGCCATTTCGCGGACGCGGGAGTTTGCAGCCGATGCCGGTGCTGCTAAATTAACCGGCAACCCCCGCGCTTTGGCTCGCGCCCTCCAGCGCTTAGAAAACAGTTCCAGGCAAATGCCCATCGAGGGCAATCCTGCCTTTGAGCCGCTGTTAATTGTCAATGGGTTCTCGGGACGGCAATTTCTGGCCAGCTTGTTTTCCACTCACCCTTCCACTGAAAATCGGATTCAGGAGTTGCTGAAGCTAGAGCAAAAACTGCCTGCCGCTTCTTTCGGGAGGTTATAGCCGGTGAGGGCAATCCTAGAAACCGGGTTTCTCTGGAAACTGACAGGGCAATGAAGGGTAGATTTTGGCAAAGAAACCCGGTTTCTCAACCCCGCCCCCAATACTTGACCGGCGAGAGGGTTAACTACAAATTTGTGAACCATTGGTGCACAAAACCAGTAAACGTGGGGTGCGACTAAAGGCGCACCCCTGCAACAGATAACAAAAGAAAGGAGAAATGAAGATGACTTCTGAACCCACTGCGCCTAAAGAGTCCGCGATTGTGGAAGTTAGCCCGGAGACGAACGCTCTGGTAGAAACTCAGATGGCTGGCGAAAAAGATGAGATCAAGCAGGAAACCAAAGAGCTGATTGAGGCGATTAAAAAGCTGGCCCAGTCAGAAATGCAGTCCGCAGGTGAGTTCACTCGCGAAGCCTATATCAAGGCTGTGCGGCAAGCGCGGCAAACCATTGAGCGCATTAAACTAATCGATTCGGAGCAGGTTGAAAAGTCGTTTGAAATGCTGGAGTCAGAAACGGAGAAGAACTGGCAGTCGGTGGTGAAAGAAATTGCCGACTTTGGCGACCGGTTGGTGGCTGCTGCTAAAGCGGCTTGGGAGGTGCTGACTGCTCCTCGCCCGTCGAATTCCGACGGCAACCCTAAGGAATAAGCCGGGATCTGGGGAATGGGAAAAAAGTAGTGACATTCACCTATAACCAACCCTGGTATTCGTGCCTATGCGCCCCAATTGCGGCGCGGGTTTGATTAAATTAAATAACTGCTTTTACGCAGTTTTTGCAGGAGCCAGGTTTCTTTGATAAACCTGGCTTTTTGTTGGGGCGCGAAAGGCGAAATTATTAGCTGATGCTCCTAAATTGATTAAATAACAAAACAGATTACATCCCGGGCATTGAATTGGCGCTATAGCGGTTATATTTTAGGTGTAAAAATTCTTTTTTAAGAAACCGCCAAGACGCCAAGAGCGCCAAGATAGGAGAAGAAAGAGGATTTTACCTCGTTCGGGGGCTGCTGCCTGGGAATGAGGCTTGGTCGGATCTGCGGACTTTCAATGGACAAGCAGATTAAACGCCTAACATAGGGGGATTGCTCAAGTTGACCGGCTGCCATCTCCCGACCGGCGGGGATCTGTGTCCACCCTCTGCTTGGCCCTACCGGCAGGCGGGGAGGGGAGTCAGATTGGGTGTGAGAGAATTTTTTCTGATGCTGGATAATGAAAAAGCTCAGAGCCTGCTATCCTAGAAAGGCTGTATAAGTTTCCTTGCAGTCCCTGCAACACTTCTGAGTATCAACGTTAAAGCCCATTTGCACGAATCCACACCTATGCGAACCCACTATTGCGGCCAACTCCGAAAGGAACAGATTGGAGAAACTGTCACCCTCTGTGGATGGGTTGACCGTCGCCGCGATCATGGGGGCGTGATTTTCCTTGACCTGCGCGACCGCACCGGCATTGTCCAAATCGTCAGTGACCCAGTTCGCACTCCTGCTTCTTACGAGACTGCAGAAGCTATGCGCAGCGAATATGTGGTTAAAATCACCGGTCGGGTGACGCAACGCCCCGCTGATTCTCTCAATCCCAAGTTGGCCACCGGCGAGGTGGAAGTGTACGCTGATGGGATTGAGCTGCTCAACAAAGTCCACAAGTCGCTGCCTTTCCAGGTTTCGGCGGCGGAAACGGAACAGGTGCGCGAGGAGTTGCGCCTGAAGTACCGCTATCTGGATTTGCGGCGGGAGCGCATGAGCCGCAATCTCCAGCTGCGCCACGCTGTGGTTAAGGCGATTCGCCGCTATTTGGAAGACGCGCAAGGCTTTATTGAGGTGGAAACGCCGGTGCTGACGCGCTCGACGCCGGAAGGGGCGCGGGACTATTTGGTGCCCAGCCGCGTTAACCCGGGGGAGTGGTTTGCTTTGCCGCAGTCGCCGCAGCTGTTCAAGCAGTTGCTGATGGTGTCGGGGTTTGACCGCTACTACCAGATCGCCCGCTGCTTCCGGGATGAGGACTTGCGAGCTGACCGGCAGCCGGAATTCACCCAGCTGGACATGGAGATCAGCTTTATGTCTCTGGAGGATATTCTTGAGCTGAATGAGGGGTTGGTAGCACATATTTTCAAAACTGTCAAGGGGGTTGAGTTGCCTCGTCCTTTCCCCCGCCTGACTTATGCTGAGGCGATGGGCCGGTATGGCAGCGATAAGCCGGACACGCGCTATGGCTTGGAGTTGGTGGATGTCTCGGATTTGATGAAGGACTCTGGGTTCAAGGTGTTTTCGGGGGCGATAGCTGCCGGTGGGATTGTGAAAATTCTGCCGGTTCCTGGGGGGAATGAGGCGATTTCCAATGTGCGGATTAAACCGGGCGGGGATTTGTTTAATGAGGCGACTGCAGCCGGTGCGAAGGGTCTGGCTTATATTCGCGTCCGGGATGACGGGGAGATTGATACGATTGGCGCGATTAAGGACAATTTGAGCGAGGAGCGAAAGCAGGAACTGCTGCGGCGCACCGGCGCTAAATCTGGGGATTTGCTGCTGTTTGGCGCGGGACCGGCTGACATCGTGAATAAAACGCTCGACCGGCTGCGTCAAACGCTCGCTCGCCAGCTGGGATTGATTGACGAAAGTAAAATCAATCTGCTGTGGGTTACCGATTTCCCGATGTTTGAGTGGAATGCCGAGGAGAAGCGCTGGGAGGCGCTGCACCACCCGTTTACGGCTCCGCACCCGGATGACGCCGGCGATTTGAAGAGTGCCCGAGCGCAAGCTTATGACTTGGTGCTCAATGGGTATGAAGTCGGTGGGGGAAGCCGGCGGATTTACCAGCGGGAAATTCAGGAGAAAGTGTTTGAAACGATTGGTTTGAGTAAGGAGGAAGCTTATAATAAGTTTGGCTTTCTGCTGGAGGCGTTTGAGTACGGTACGCCGCCGCACGGGGGGATTGCTTACGGTTTAGACCGGCTGGTGATGT
>Ga0185317_100301_pt1 | contig 14219 bp, 9 predicted proteins | sample DevilsHole_FD_128020 | JGI IMG/M metagenome (GOLD analysis project Ga0185317, IMG submission 128020) | Groundwater microbial communities from Devils Hole, Nevada to study Microbial Dark Matter (Phase II) - Devils Hole (SPADES assembly)... | ecosystem: Environmental > Aquatic > Deep subsurface >...
GCCTGCGCCTGTTCTGCCCGCTGGCGCTCGGCTTCTGCCCGCTGGTAAGCCGCCAATGCCTGCTGCTGGGCGAGGGCTTCTCTTTCTTCAGCCGTGGGAATCCAGTTGCCCCCGGCATCATACCAGCGCAACCACAGGCGATGAATGCCTTGATATTCCCCAACCCACAACCCCAATCCCAATTCCAATTCGGGCATCCAAACCCTAGGCTCGCTCAGCTGCAACTCCTGGTAACGACCGGCTTTTAAAGCAAAAACTCGCAACTGGTTCGTGTAGCGATTGAACACCACATAGTAGGGCACTCCCAAAATCCGCTCGTAGACTTCCCACTTAGTAGGGGGTTCACCGGCTGCCCTAGCGCTCTGTCCCAAGTCTTCATCTTCCGTGCCCGGAGAAAGCAATTCCACCACCACAAAAGGTCTAATTCCCTCTTGCCAAATCACATAACTCATGCGCAGGTCACGCCCGTCATAAAGCCTGGGAACCCCCACGACTGCAAACCAATCTGGTCTTTTGTACCAGTTTGGGTGGCTGACATCGTAGTAGAGGTTCATATCACTGCCGGTGAATATCCGATCTGGGGAGTGATTAGGGGGGCGAAAGGTGCGGCGCATCAGTTCGGGTTGAAAGTCGTGGAATTCGTCTGGCAAGCCTGGTTCCTCCTGATTTTCACTGGGCAAATCGTACATAGTGGGCAGGGTTTCTCGCGCAGAGCGCGGCGGATCTGTCTGCTCAACCGGGTATTTCATCGGCTGCATAGTAGCCTCACTTTTAGAAGTAACGCTGAGTGGATTATTGCTATTATAACTCAAGTTGCTACCTACCAGTGAGTCAGGTGAGATCCCCCCCTAGCCCCCCCTTTTTAAGGGGGGGGAATACTCAAAGCCCCCCTTTTTTAGGGGGGTTTGGGGGTATCTCGATGTTTAGTAGGGGGTAGGGTGCGTTCCCTCGAAGGGAACGCACCCTACGAATCTGCAATCGGTGAAAAGATTACATCCGCTCATGCTTCGCCCTTCCCCATAGCGCTAGCCTTGGGGGGGATCTACCCTGACTCACTTGTAGGTAGCAACTTGGGTTATTCTAGAAGAATAGAGTCTCCCCCCAGCCCCATCATGTTTAAATACGACTCGCAGATGTTGTTACCCTCTGCTGAGGATTTACCCGACTCGGACGACACTCCTGTGGATAACGAACTGCAAGATTTGATTCCCGGTCTCTTGAAAGCGGTACTGGCTATGGCGTGGTCAGACCGCATGGATTGGTTTTTTGGCGTTGACATGGGGATCTACTATGACCCAAAGCAGCCAGCCATCGTACCGGATGGTTTCCTTAGCTTAGGAGTGGAGCGGATTATTGACACAGACTTGCGCCTCAGTTACGTCCTTTGGGAAGAAAAAACCGTCCCGATTCTGGTGCTAGAGGTCGTCTCCCAGACCCAGAGAGGAGAGCACACCACCAAAAAGGAAAAATATGCCGAAATGGGAGTGATGTACTATGCGGTTTATTGCCCCTGCCGGCGGCGCAAGCCCCCCCTATAAGTGTCTCGCTTAGTTGATGGCTGCTACATTTTGCAGCAGGGTTCTCCTGTTTGGATGCCAGAAATAGGATTGGGAATTGGGCGAGAACAGGTAACCTATCAGGCAATCACCCGGGAATGGCTTTACTGGTATGATGAGCTCGGTCAGCGACTGCTAACACCAGAGGAACGCGCTCGTCAGGCGGAACAGCGAGCGCACCGGCTGGCAAAAGAATTGCGCCGGCGCGGCATAGATCCCGACTCCCTGCTTTGAACTAATATAGCGTTTGTAGAAACCCGGTTTCTCAAAGAAACCGGGTTTCTGACCCCGGGAATATTGCTGGTAGGGGCGGGGGGAGCATCCCATTTTTGCAAAGATTGTCACCCTCACCCCCCGTTCCCCCCCTCTCCCATGAAGGGAGAGGGGGGAAGAATAAAGAATTCTCCCCTCACCCCAAAGTGGGAGAGGGGTTGGGGGTGAGGGGGATTACAAAAATGGGATACTCCCGAAGCGGGTTCACCCAAAATGTCTCTGGGGTTTTCCCGGATGTTAGTAAACCCGCCCCTACTTCTCGCTGACGCACCACAAGAAATTGAGGCCGGTTTATTGAACAGGATTTACGCAGCACACTGTGGTGTGGGGTGGGTTACGCAACGCTTACCCACCCTACAGATAGAGGCGCAAGCGTAAGTCCTGTTGAGGTTTAGTTTATCGAGGTAACTGCTCAAAAATCCCAAAAGAGCGCTGTAGCGCCGCCGGGTTGCGGATTAGCGGATTGAAATCCGTGCCCGTACCCCCACCGGCACCCGGATCGGGAAGGCCAAACAAAGCATCCGTCATAAAAGTCTGGGAAAATCCCAGGTCAAAACTTCTTTCTTCCTCAAAAAACGGAGGCTTCAGCTTGGGTTTTGCCGGCTGAGCCGGTGCCGGTTGATTTGCCGGCGCTTGCGTGACGCCACTCCCTGCTGGGGATGGGCTGCCGGTTTCTTCTGCCAAAGCCATCTCAGAAACCGTCACACCTAAGCTAAAAAACACTGTCCCCAAAACCAGGACTGAAACCCACAATTCAGGCATCGTTTTTTTGAGCCGATGCATAACATATCCCTCCTCTAAATATAGCAATCCGATTCGATTTTTGCCCAACCTATTTGAGAGGCGGATCCTCCCTCCCGTGCGTTCCCAGGCGGGAGCCTGGGAACGAGCAACCGGTAGGGCGTGCAGCCCAACTACAAACCTTTTCAAGTCAGTCTCGCCTGTCCCAGAAACCTTGAGGCAGTAGTAGGGTGCGTTCCCTCGAAGGGAACGCACCCTACCCCTTGTCCGGCGGCGGGCGAGCCGGTAGGGCGTGCAGCCCAACTACAAACCTTTTCAGGTTAGGACGTAGGACAGGCGTCGCGCCTGTCCCAGAGACCTGAGGTGATTCCCGGCAGTTTTAGAACCGGAAAGTCGTGCGCAGAACTCCGACAAAAATATCATCGTTACCCGCATCGTGTTCCGGATTGATAATGTAAAAGAAGCCGGGTGTTACTGTTATTCTATCACTCACCCGAAACCGGTAGAACGCCTCCAGGTGCAGTGAGGTGTCATTATCTTCCGTCACCCCATTGCCGGTGCGCAGTTTGGGCGGCTGACCGGCGAGAAAGGCCAGCAAGTCCCCTTTGCGGCCAAACGGATCGGAAAGTCCCAAAGAAAACAGGTAAGTCGTGGTGGTTGCGGAAGCGTCTGATGTGGTAGAATCGGTGAAAATTATCCCGCCCCAAGTCCCGAAGGTGAGGTTGCGAGCCGCACGCCACTGGAGCGTGCCGCTGACAGCATTAATCTGCACCGGCTCGCCAATCGCCCCAGAGGTGTCGGCATTGAAACTGCCGGTGAACGTATCTAAGCTGCCATTGCGCGAATAGGCATTAATATAAGCCAAGCCGGTGATAATTTTATCAGCTGGTCGGGTTAAAAGTTGCACGCCCAAAGCGCTGTGGCTAGCTGCAAAAACCCCTCGGCGCTCCCGGGAAGCGTCGGGATCGTTACTGTCTCGCGTGCCATAAGCCACTTGCAAGCGCATGCGGTCAGAAATCAGCCAGTCCAAACCAACACCGGCATCGAGAGCGCCAATTTTGAACAGGGGGCTGGCTTCCGCAAACCGGGAAATCGCACCCCGCCCCGTGTCAAAATAGGGGGAGTTCGCAGTCAGCACGCTGCTCAAGCTAAAGCCAACCGGTCTGACAGTAAACACAACCCGTTCGTTAAACGCAGCAAACCGGTAGTCCAGCAAATCCAGTTGAATTTGATTGTTCGTATCCCCCTGATAAGACAGCAGAGTCATATCAGTTCCCAGGGAATTCGGATTGGCGAACCCCCGGTCGGCAAAATTCGCCGCGCCTAACTCAATTCGCAGCAAATCTGTGCCAGAAAAAGTGCTGACTGTTTGCACCCGCACCAAATGTGTTAAAATTGTGTTAGTCGCACCGTCTCCTGGCGGGCCACCGCCGGTGGCGTCTGCGAATGAGAATATCACCTCACCGCCCAATACAGTCGTCGAGGAAGTAATTCGCCGCCCCTCCAAAGTGGGAAAGCGGTTTTCCAGAGTGGTGACTCGACCGCGCAACGCAGTCATTTCCGCCCCAAATTCTTCCTGGAGCCGGCGGACGGTGGCCAGGTCTTGCTGGGTGATAAAATCCGCAGTTGAGACAGCTTGTGGGATGAGCTGGGTGATGCGCTCCAAACAAGCGTTCAAACCGGCAGCAAACTCGTATCGAGTCATGGCGCGATTCCCCCGGAAAGTCCCGTCTGGGTAGCCGGCAATGCACCCGTAGCGCTCTACCAAGTTTTGCAAAGCTTGAAACGCCCAGTCTGTGGGCTGCACGTCGGACAGTTGGGACACGGAAGTCACCTGAGCCATTGGGTCATCTGGCGTGTCTGAAGGGGGAAGCGCCACGGATGCCGGTTCAGGGGAAGTTTCGCCCACTTCTGGGGCTGCCGAACCCTCACCGGCAGGAATTAGTTCAGCAACAGCTGGAGTTGCAGCAATGGGAGCCGTTTCTGTCAGAGGTGCCGGTGGGCTTTCCGGAGTGGGGCGGTGTGATAATTCTGCTGACAGCTCTTGCGGGGAACCGGTGGGAGGGTTTCCCCCCATAAAGTCCCGTTTATCTAGACCATAAAATTTGTGCGGTTTTAGATTTTGTTTAACAGCGGGCGGTTCCTGGACTGCAGTTAGCTGTTCAGGCGTATCGGCCAAGACTGCCGGTGCGGACACCAGCAATAATAAAAGACCGGACAAGCAATGTTTCACACCCATATTTGCACCTCACACCCATAAACCAAACACTAGAAGTATAGGGAATAGTCTTCATCCTGTAAAGGCCCCATACCAAAATTTTCCCTTACCCTGAGGCTACGGTTTATAAACAAATCCCTGTGGTGCCACTTTTCCATGAACTTGGAAGAACTTCTTTCTCCCCCCTCTCCCCTTGTGGGCTTCGGTTTATACACAAATCCCTGTTATGCCAATTTTCCATGAAGCTGTACAAACCTCTTTCTCCCCCCTCTCCCCTTGTGTGGGCGGTGAGGGGGGGTGAGGGGCTTGCTGTGGTCACATCCCCAAGATATGTATAAACAGCAGCCCCTTGTGTGGGCGGTGAGGGGGGGTGAGGGGCTTGCTGTGGTCACATCCCCAAGATGTGTATAAACAGTAGCCCCTGACGGTGCCGGCATCAGTAAACTGCCGGCGATCGAGGAACCCCTCCGCGCCCCATCCCGCCGCACCGGCATCTTGTCTGGTTGAGAAACCCGGTTTCTTAAAGAAACCGGGTTTCTGGGCTGCCGTTTCTGGGCTGCCGGTGCTGGGAGGTTGAGTGCCGCTCACCTATTCGCAGCGATCGTCTATCAAGAGACTGCCCTGACCGCCTGACGGGCACAATCGGAGCTGATTTTTCAAGCCAAAAGAAAACAGCTTGTAGATATCATCCACCTCATCCTTTGGGTCTTCAAAGCCATCTGATTTGCCATCAAGGTCCACCTTGCCACTCGCTTGAGCGATTGCCTGCATCCCCCCAGGGGCTTTCCCGTTGCTAATCAACTCGGCAGAAGGGGGATTGAGGTTGAAAGGCAAATTCAGCCCCACCCGTTTGATGAGTTCGAGCGCCAAATTCACCTGCTGAGAGCTGCTATACTGCAGATTCAAGTTGGTAAAGTCAAGAGGTTTGGAACTTGAGGATGGGTTGTCCCCAGACTCCAACTTGGTTCCCGACTCAATTTGAATAGTGCCCCCACAAGCTGGCTTGTTTCTGCGACCCATACCGTGACTGCCAACCACGCGACCGTTACTGTCGAATACCGGCCCGCCACTCATGCCGGTGCGAGTGTTATCCGTATAAAATAAGCTGTAGCCCCAATTCTGCACTTCGTCGGGATTCACCTTTCCCGTCACCGGTCCCCAAGCTAAACGCCTTTGCCGGCGAGACACTTTAGCGTTACCGCATATCGGTGTGCCATCTGGATTTTGCCCGATAGCTTCTTTTTCCGGATCCGGCCAGCCGGAAATATAAACCGTGTCGCCTATATTGACCTCATCCGCATTTCCCAGGGAGGCGACGGCATAGTCTTTATCGCTCTCAAAACTGACAACAGCGATATCGATACCTCTGACATCGTTGCCAGGAAGCCGGCAGCCAAATCTCACCAAAGCTGCCGGCACTCCATTTCCGCTGAGCGGGCAACCCCTGCTATCATTAATTTGTTTAACTTGGTGAACTTCCCTGTCCCAAGTGCGAATCCCAAAGGGCGTATTACTCTCAACGAATCTTTGGGCAAAGTTATGGGCAACGGTTAAAACGTAGTAGGTTTTTCCCTGTCTGGCGAAAATCACCCCAGAACCGGGATTCCAGACTCCTTCCTTATTTTTTTCGCTCGCCAGGGGGTTGTTGCGATTGTTCTCGATTTCTTGAATTAATTCTGGCGTCAGTCCGGGCGCGATCAGCACCGTAGTTTGCCGCGCAATGGAATTAATCTCCTCTACGGAAAGACCGGCAAACGCTGGGGTAGCTGCCAGTCCCCCCAGCAGAATCCCTCCCAGGCATCTCAGAATCAGGTGTTTTGCAGACAACATAGTTCCTCCAATTGAGTTAAACTTCCCAAGGGCTTTAGCCCAAAGGTTCGTAGTTGGGCTTTAGCCCAAAAGGTTCGTAGTTGGGCTTTAGCCCAAAGTTCGTAGTTGGGCTTTAGCCCAAAAGGTTCGTAGTTGGGCTTCAGCCCAAAGTTCGTAGTTGGGCTTTAGCCCAAAAGGTTCGTAGTTGGGCTTTAGCCCAAAGTTCGTAGTTGGGCTTTAGCCCAAAAGGTTCGTAGTTGGGCTTTAGCCCAAAGGTTCGTAGTTGGGCTTTAGCCCAAAGTTCGTAGTTGGGCTTTAGCCCAAAAGTTCGTAGTTGGGCTTTAGCCCAAAGTTCGTAGTTGGGCCTCAAATTATAACACAACCACTGGCACAAAGTCAACCGGCCTTGAGCGAGACTGACTGGCCAGCCGGTCTGTTCGGCGCAGGAACTTCCCCGCTGACGTGGCTCTAACAGATGTAAAGGATTGTAAAGCAGATGGAACGGGGTGGGAGAGGGGAAGAATATGCAGGATCTCTCCCCCCTCGTGGTAGGGCTGCTCCCTTAGGGAACAGCCCACCGGCACGCGGGATTACAAGTAATACCTAACCGTTGTAACAACGCGACTTTTCTTAGCCACCAAAGCAGCCTTCAAGAACAAAGTGGTTTGGTTGTGCAGCAGCCCCTCCCACCAGTTGCGGGTCACAAAAGCCGGAATAATTACCGTACAAAAAACCCCCGGATAACGGGCTTCAAACTCCACGATAAAGTTGAGGAGTATCGACACCAATGAGCGATAAGGCGAGTCCAGAATTACCAAAGGAATATCTGCCACCATCTGCTGCCATCGCTGTTGCAGTTTTTCCCGGTCTGTAGAGCCAATATCGACATGAACGCCTACAATTTCATCCGCAATGCTGCGGGCGTAATCGAGAGCTTCTAGTGTGCCCCGGTTCAGTTGCCCTACCACAACCACTGCAGGGTGAGTGATGACATCTGCTTTAGGTCTGGGGATATAACTCCGAGGCGGTACGCCCTGAATGCTGAGGCGTTGCGCCACATATTTATAGTGCCGTCCAATCACTAAGAACAGGCTTACTACCAGAGGAATTGCCACCACAACTAACCAAGCTCCTAACCGGAACTTAGTTGTCACGATCACGCCCAGCACGCCTAGCGTAGCTAGGGAACCCAAGGCATTCATAAGGGCGCTAGCACGCCATCCCGATGTCCGCTCTTTGAACCAGTGAACGACCATCCCAGCTTGGGAGAGGGTAAAGGAAGTGAACACGCCCACGGCATAGAGGGGGATAACTGCGTTCACTTGCCCTCGGAAAATAACAATCAGCAAAGCAGCGCAGAGGCTAAGCAAAACAATGCCGTTGGAATAGACGAGGCGCTCGCCCAGCAGCGCTAATTGCCGGGGCAGAAAGCCATCGCGAGCTAGGAAATAGCACAGTCTGGGGAAGTCAGCAAAGCTGGTATTAGCTGCTAAGAGTAAGATTAACAGCGTGGCAACTTGGATAAAGTAGTAAAACGGGCTGTTGCCGACAATTTGGCGTCCCAAAATAGAAACCGCTGTTTGTCCTTCTTCTGGAATAATGTGATAAGCGTTGGCCAGGTAAGTGATTCCCAAAAACATCGCCCCCAGAATCCCACCCATGTACAGCAGTGTCAGGCGGGCATTTTTCCACTCGGGAGGCTTAAAAGCCAAGACCCCATCCGATATGGCTTCCACCCCTGTCAGGGCAGTACATCCGGCAGAAAAGGCTCTCAAAATCAGAAATAAACTGACGGACTCGACCCCTGTAATTGCGCGAGCGGGCGGCGGAATGTGTCCGGTGGCCTTTTGGTATAAACCCATGCCAATCAGGACAAACATACTCCCCACAAAGGCATAAGTAGGAATCATAAACAGCTTTCCGGACTCCCGGACGCCCCGCAGATTCGCTACCATCAGTAAGAAAATGAAAATCACGCACAGCTCTACGGTGAACTTTTGCAGTACGGGAATCGCTGAGGTGAGGGCTGCTGTGCCGGCGGACACACTCACCGTCACTGTCAGGATGTAGTCAATCATCAGCGAAGCCCCTGCTATTAACCCAGGTAAAAGACCCAAGTTTTCGCGAGCCACAATGTAGGAGCCGCCGCCTTTGGGATAGGCTCGTATGGTTTGCCGGTAGGAAAGCACAACCACAGAGAGCAACAGGACAATCGCAAAAGCAATGGGCAAAGACCAACCGAGAGCAGCGCTGCCGGCAGCTACCAGAACCAGCAGGATTTCTTCTGTAGCGTAGGCAACAGAAGACAGCGCATCCGAGGACAGAACCGCCAGCGCTGCGGCATTGCTCAATCGCTCCTCAGCGTGAGCGCTAGTCGGGAGGGATTGGCCCAGTAAAAATCGCTTCAGCCGAGAATATAAGGCCATAGAAACTGCACTTGTGTTCGTTTATCCGTCCGCTCAGTAGGGAGCAAGGATATTGAAATTTTGGCAGATTCGGCAGCAATTGACCTAACGGGCCAGAAAGATTGGGCTAAAGCCCAACTACAAACATTTTCAAGTCAGAGCCTCCAAAAGCGGCGTAGGGACAGGCCGAACGCAGCCTACGTCCGTGCTTTAAGTGGCTAGTGCTAGATCATCCCACAAATACGCTACGCCGCCGCCTCACCCTCCAGCAAACTTTGCGCCGCCAAAAGCAAATCCCCCTCAATATCCTTGAGGTCTTCCCGATTGGCCAAATAAGCTTTCAGCGCTTCCAGCGGGTCAATGCTGGCACCGGCACCCAGTTCCGGCAACCGAGTTCGAGCTTCCCCGCTCACCACTTCCGGCTGAATCGTATAAGTGTGCGCCTCACTCAGCGCCCGGTGCAGCGCCGCATTATCAATTGCATCCAATTGTGGCGAGCGAATTTTGTAAATCAGCCGCACCACAGCATCCTTAATATTCTTCTTTGCGATCGCTTTGTGCAGCGCCGCCTGCGGGTCAGCCGCCTCCGACAAATTCACCTCAATCGTCCGGAAAGCCCGCACCGGCAAAGGACAGAACTGCCACTCAGCCCTACCCCGCTCCAGCTCAACCATCACATAGCCTTTCTCTTCCTTTTGCTCACTAAAATCCACCCGCTCAATACTCCCCGGATAAATCACCGGGGGGTCATTAGACGGATTCAAATTCTGGTGCCGGTGGACGTGACCCAGCGCCACATAATCATAACAAGGTCTAACCAGCAGATACATCGGAATCGTGAACCCCTTCCCCACAGCCAGAAACCGCTCCGCACCGTACTCCGCCTTATCTGCCATCAAATGCGCCAGCAGAACCGTTGGCACTTCCGGATCTAACTTGCGGATTTGCCTTTCCAAAGCCGCTTCCAGGCGCTGAATCAACTTCTGATTCAAATCAGACAGAAACATCCCTTCCGTATCCGATTTTGTCATCAAACCAGAGCGCGTAATCCAGGGCAGAGTCACCACTTGCACCGGCCCATTACCAGTTTCGATGCGGTGAACATCCAAACTATCGCCCACAATAAACCCCGGCACCCCCAGCGTCCGGTAAATGCAAAGACTCGCCCCCCCTTGCCCTTGCGAATGCTGGTCGTGATTCCCCACCAACAGCACCGTAGGAATTTGCGCGTCCGCCAGCCGGCGAAACTGGATCGCAAACGCTTCCTGCACCACCGGCGGCGGCGTAGCGTCCGGAAAAGCATCCCCACCAAACAGTACCAAATCCACCGGCTCCGCAATCGCCCTATCAATACATTTTGACAAAGTATTGACAAAATCCTCAAGTCGTGTATTCAACCCCGTAACTGGATTAACCCGCCCGTGAGAGAAACCGCTCCCCATGTGAATATCCGACATATGAAGAATCTTAATCATTTTTCCTCCGCTCTAGCCCAGGCGTCCCGCCTGCGATGTGAGTGCCGCCCTTTCAACCTGATTTCTTCAATTAACATCACCCACTATAACAGTCCTAAATAATCTCTAATCCCCCCTATCTCTTTTCATTCCTTGGCGAACTGGCGCGTCTTGGCGGTTACAAAAAAACACCTCAAAAAAAACCCTGATTTATCCCAAACCGATCGCAGATTTCGCGCAATTCAAAATCCGACATTCCCTCACCCAACTCCCCCGCCCGAAGATTCAGGTACTCATAGTGCGCCGCCGTTTCCGCATATTCAACCAAATCCCCCGCCTTGCGAACACCGGCATCCGCCCTGCAAACAATTCCGTGCCGCCGCCAGATTGCGGCGCGGTGCGATCGCAGCGGCTCCACCGTAGCTTCCGCCAGTTCCTGCGATCCTGGCACCAGAAACGGCAGCACCCCAATACCTTCAGGAAACTCCAGAATAGTTTCCGGCTGCCAGCGCAGCAACCGGCGGTTAAAAGCGAAAGTTTCACTGTAGCGGTCGAGATGGCTCAAATAGGTGAGATAAAGCGGCTGGGCGTGGACAATCGCGTGCTGCTGCAGTGCCGGTGCCGCCGCCATCCGGTCGTTGTGGACAGCCAGGTGCGAGTTGAACTCGCTAGTCGGGCGCAGATCCGAAGCCGCATAGATTTCCCCGCGCTCGCCCCCCTCTTGAATGTGGAGCAGGCAAAGCGTGGTATCTGGGTTGCGGGCCAAATCCCGCAGCCGGCATCCCGAACCGCTAACCAGCAACCAGCCTCCAGAGAGCGCCGGCGCACTCACCGGCAAGTTTATCGAGCCGCGCCAGCGAAAACGGCTGTCCATCGCTGGCAGGGAAGGCAAAAACACCGAAATGTTGCCCGCTGCGCCTTCCGCCGCATTGATTTGGGCCATGCGCCGGCCCACATCGCCAATTTCCCAGAGACTTTCTTTGAGGCTGTGCATGATTCCCCTCCCACAAAACCGCGTACAAGGTGCGCCCAAGGGCGCACCCCACTGTTCATATCATGTCCGTTCCATTGACCGCAATTAGGCAGCGCAGGGATTGGCGGCAGTATGCAGTGTGATGCCATGCATGCGTGATGCCCCATACCCCATGCCCCATTCAGAGATATTAGTTCCACCGGAGATGATATTACAACCTAAGTTGCTACCTACAAATCTAAGCATCCATATCCCCCCAAACCCCCCCTTAAAAAGGGGGGCGAAAGAGAATTCCCCCCCTTTTGTAGGGGCGGGCCCTTCCGCCCCGCCCCCGTGCCACGGTAGGTAGCAACTTGAGTTATTAAATGTGGATGCCGCACTCCGTCTTGCCGGTGCCGCGCCAGCGACCGGCTCGCTCGTCCTCGCCTTCGCCTACCGGCGTGGTAATCGGCTCATCCCCAATGCTGGCATAGCCTTGGTCGTGCAAAGGATTGTAAATCACACCGTACTCAGCCACATACGCCCAACTGTCCTTGCGCGTCCAGAACGCCAGGGGGTTGACTTTCAGGCGATTTTGTCCGTCAAGCTCAAACACCGGCATGTCGGCGCGAGTCACAGCTTGGTCGCGGCGGCGACCGGTGATCCAAGCAACAGTGTTCAGTTCCGCCAAACCCCGCTGTAGCGGCTCAATTTTGGTGACGTGGTGGAACTGGGCGATGTCTGTGTCCCACAGCGCCTCCCCGTAGCGGGCGGCAAACTCTTCCCGGGTGCTGGCTTCCAGAGTCTTGTAAGTCCGCAGATCCAGGTTGTAGATATCCTTGGCCTTTTCTACCAGCTCCAGGGTTTGAGGGAAGTGGTACAGTGTGTCGAGGAAGACCACCGGCACCGGCACCGCCGGCTTGAGGTCGCGGTAGAGAATATCCGTAATCACGATATCATCCACATTAAAGGCACTGGTCTGCACCAGGCCGGTGGGGATATTCTCCTGACACCAAGCCAGAATTTCTCTAGGATGGGCTGAGGCGTATTTCTGGTTGAGCTCATCCAGGTTAAACTGGGAAGCTGCAACAGCAACTGCTGCGGAATCGGTCATGGTAGCTTTACTCTGTATCCTGCATTTCTAGAATATCTGACTGGGGTATCTGTATAATCAAAAACATTATTAAGGCAGCGCGTATGACTGGGGCGAGGGGCAAAGTGTATCTGGTGGGTGCTGGGCCAGGAGATGTGGCCTACCTCACCGTGCGGGCGCAACAGCTGCTGGCGCAAGCCGAGGTGTTAGTCCACGACGCCCTCGTCAATCTGGGGGCGCTTCCGGAATCGCCCCTGTTGCAGCTGGTGCCGGCATCTGCAGAGGTGGTGGATGTGGGCAAGCGGGGAGGACAGCCGAGCACCCCCCAATCGGAAATTAACCGGCTGCTGGTGGGGCTGTGCAAAGCAGGCAAGCAAGTGGTGCGCCTCAAAAGCGGCGATCCCTTCATTTTTGGCCGCTGCGCCTCGGAAATCCAAGCGCTGATTGAAGCAGGCTGCGATTTTGAGGTGGTTCCGGGGATTTCCTCAGCCCTAGCCGCACCTTTGCTTGCCGGCATTCCCTTAACAGATCCCGCAATCAGCCGCTGCTTTGCTGTCGCCAGCGCTCACGACTTGGATGCCCTGGACTGGGAAACTCTAGTGCTAGTCGAGACTCTGGTGTTTTTGATGGGGGGGCGCAGCCTGAGTGAAATTGTCCGCATGTTGCACCGGCACGGGCTTCCCCCCAACACGAAAGTGGCGGTGATTCGTTGGGCGAGCCACCCCGAACAGCAAATCTGGACTGGCACTCTGTTTGATATTGTCCAGAAAACTGCCGGTCAGTCTCTCTCACCGGCAGTTATTGTCATTGGGCAAGTTGTCGGACTCCGCGACTTTTTGATACAGGACAGGCAGCCTGAATATAAAATCGAAAATCCAAAATCCAAAATGCCAAATCCCCAACAACCTTTATCCGGCAAAACTATCTTAGTCACCCGCTCCGCCGGTCAGTCCGGGGAATTCACCGAACGCTTGCACAGTGCCGGTGCTGCAGTTATCGAGATGCCCGCCATAGAAATCGGCCCCCCTTCCAGTTGGGAGCCTCTCGACAGCGCCATCTCCCGCTTGCAGGAGTTCAACTGGCTGATTCTGACTTCTACTAATGGTGTGGATTACTTTTTTGAGCGGCTGGCTGCCGGTGGCAAAGACGCCCGCGCCCTGGGAGGTGTGAAAATTGCCGTCGTGGGTGAAAAAACAGCTGCTAGCCTGCAACAGCGCTGTTTGCAGCCGGATTTTATCCCGCCCAATTTTGTGGCGGATGCAATGGTTGCTAATTTCCCAGAAAATGTGGCGGGGAAGAAGATTCTCTTTCCTCGGGTGGAAACCGGCGGACGGGAAGTTTTGGTAAAGGAATTAACCGGACAGGGAGCGGAAGTGGTGGAGGTGCCGGCATACGAGTCCCGGTGCCCGGAGGCGATCGCACCGGCAGCCTGGGAAGCATTGCAGCGGCGAACGGTGGATGTTATTACTTTTGCCAGTTCCAAGACGGTGAAAAACTTTTACCTGCTGGTAGAGGGTGCCGGTGCGGGGGCTGATGGTGTTGCGCCATTGGTTGCGCCACTGCTAGAGGGCGTCTGTCTGGCTTCGATAGGCCCACAAACTTCTAAAACCTGCAGGGAAATGTTGGGGCGGGTGGATGTGGAAGCGAGGGAGTATACGCTGGAAGGGTTAACGCAAGCGATTGTTGAGTGGGCGGGTACGGATTAGCAGGAAGAACCC
>Ga0185317_100302_pt1 | contig 14202 bp, 27 predicted proteins | sample DevilsHole_FD_128020 | JGI IMG/M metagenome (GOLD analysis project Ga0185317, IMG submission 128020) | Groundwater microbial communities from Devils Hole, Nevada to study Microbial Dark Matter (Phase II) - Devils Hole (SPADES assembly)... | ecosystem: Environmental > Aquatic > Deep subsurface >...
TGCTTTCTACAAGCGGCCCTATGGCAGTGAGTTTCCGAACCACACAGGCGGTGACTACATCCAGATGCCGCTGCGGAAGCAGTTCCACACGCCAGCCGATTTCATGACCACCTGGGGCCACGAATTGTGTCATTGGTCAGAGTGCAGGCTGGGGTGGAAGGGAAGCTACAGCATGGGCGAACTCGTGGCCGAGATCGGGGCCTGCTATCTGGCAGGACACCTGGGACTGCCCATCGGCGAGCATCTTGAAAGTCATGCCGCTTATCTGGCGTGCTGGCTGAAGGAACTCGAAAGCGACAACAAGGCCATCTTCAAGGCAGCAGCCCAGGCGTCAAAGGCGGTTGATCTGATTCTGAGTTATTCACGCAGCGAGGCACCTGAACCGGAGGCGGTCCTGGCCGGTCAAGACTGAGTTGTATTACGAGGACAGGCAGCGGCCCCCGCCAGGGCCGCTGCTTTCACGAGACCAAGCCATGAAACTCAAAGTCGTGCAGGTGGGCAACCCAGCATTCCCACGCTACGCCATCATCACCGAATGCAAAGTCTATTTCCGCAACGACGGCGTGTGGACTCCGAATCAGAACAAAGCTGCCCTGTACGCCTCGCTCTCAGTTGCAAAGGATGATTGGAAGCGTCTCCAGGCCGAGATGGAGACTGGCTTGGTTGAACTTACAGGCACTCTGTTGGTCAGAGTCTTTGGGGCCGGGGAACTGACGACCGCACGAGTCGAGGAACTCGCCCGCTACTTGTCCGAAGCAAGCTCGTTCACGCTCGACTACAAGAAACCACGACCATCGTGGTTAGAGAAGGCCGTTGTTTCGTGCCAACTCATCTGGGACTTGAAGCCCAAGAAGTAGGAGCGGGAGGAGTTGAGTAGTACAGGTCACGGCGAGCAACGATCCACCAAGGAGCCGCCGATGTTTGAAGAAGACATGGCCTCGACCGGCCACATGACCGTCGCCGACTTGCGAAAGAAACTGCGTGGGCTGCCGGGCAACGCCGTCGTTCACTTGAGCGTGGACGGCTACATGCCGTCGCCGATCACAGATTTCGTGTTCGAGAAGCCGCAGCATCCCGACGAGGGTGAGATCGGGGCGGTGATGCTGAGTGTTGATCCCTGCGGGGAGATCGGACGAACGCTCGTGGACCAGGAGCCGATCAAGACGAGATTCGTCCAGAGCGTTACTGTGATCGACCCGGATAGCAACCTGCCTGTCGAGGTCGAGATCAGGAAACTTGAAAGCGGCGGCATGGTAGGCATCGACGGCTCTTGGCTCACCCAGGACGAGGGGCCGACCTACAGCCCCTACGACAAGGGCGTTGAACTGGTGATCCCCGACGACGAAGAGGACGAGTAACGTGGACGACCAGCCGACCGACCTTCGATCATGCAACCCGACGAGCCTGCGACATATCATCGGTCAGCCCAAAGTCGTAGAGACTCTCGGCATCGCCATCGAAGCATCGTTCGCCGAAGGCAAACGGTTTCCCGACACACTCTTGACAGGTAGTGCGGGCGTCGGCAAGACCGCTTGCTGCCACGTCCTGCAACACGAGCTTGCCACGACGCTCCACTACGCCATCGGTTCGCAACTCAACGACATGGCAACGATGTCGTCGTTTCTTCTAAATGCGAAATCCGGGGAGCTTCTCGGCATAGATGAGGTCCACGAACTGGACAAGCACATTCAGACGTTGCTCTTCATTGTCCTCGACAAGCGGATGCTGCCGGTGAAGGGCAACAGCACCGTGCAAGGTATTCCGCTCGCCGACTTCAGCATGTTGTTGATGACCACCGACGAATACAAGGTGTTGACGCCGCTCAAGGATCGGATGCGGCTCGTGCTGCGATTCACGCTGTATACCGAGGAGGAACTTGCCCAAGTCGTCAGGCAGCGAGTCACCGCCTTGAAGTGGGAGATCGAGGACGGTTTACTCGAAGCCATTGCAGCCCGCTCCAAGGGCACCCCACGGCTCGCTCTTCGCATCCTTGAGTCGATGCGGCGATGCCTCGTGGCCGAAGGTGCCACAAAGTTGACGCACGGCCACTTCGAGCGAGTCTGCACCCTCGAAGGCATTCACGAACTCGGCGTCAACAACGAAGAACTGCGGCTTATGCAACTCTTGGCCGAGCATGGGAAGGCACGGCAGAACGTGCTGGCCTCGATTCTGGCCCTTCCGAATCGCACGGTAGCTGAGTTCGAGAGCTTCTTGATGAGGGCACAGTTGATCTTCAAGGATCACCAGGGACGGCGGCAGTTGACGAAAAGAGGCGTCGAGTATCTGGCTCAATACGGTCCTGATTCGGGCTGATTGCAGTTCGTCTCCTGGTCCGGTCATGTTGCGTAATACAGGCGAGATCGAGTTGAAAGCGTGCAGGATGCGTCCTGTTCATCGTGAGGAGCGGTGCCGTGAGCGTTCAAGAACCGTCCGACAAGGCTGCACTTTCAGTTTCAGAAGTAGCCGCTTTGTGTCTTCTTTCACGTAGCCGTTTTCACGCCCTAGTCAAAGCGGGTGTCTTTGCCGCTCCTATCCTGAATGAGTCCTCGAAGCGTCCTTACTACACGCAAGAACTCGCTCAGAAGTGTATCGAAATCCGCCGCACCGGGATCGGCCAGAACGGTCAGGTGGTCCTCTTCAACCGCAAGCCGAGGAAACCAGGGTCCAAACTCAAGCCGACCACGCCAGCGGCACCGCAACCCCACCAGGAGATCGTGGAGGCCATCAAGTCCCTGGGCCTCAGCGTGACGGCTGACGCAGTAGGTGCCGCCATCGCCAAGCTGTACCCAGGTGGGATGGAGCAACTCGACCAGGGCGAGGTCATCAGGAAGCTCTTCCTGCACCTTCAAGGCGGCAAGAAGTAGCGGTCACGGTCGGAGAATCCGACCGCCAGCAATTTCGCAGAATCGTTGGACCACGAAATCAGACCGGGCTTTTACCCCGGCAGGAGCTTCGATCATGCCCGAAAACGACGCCTCTTTCGCATCGCAAAATGGAAAGGCGAAATCGGAAATTGTGTCCCAGATCGCCAAGATCGTCCGGCGAGCGGGCCTCGATTATGAGGGCTGGCGGTACGTCGCCAAGCAAGTCCGCAAACAGTGCGAGCTTCGCCCGGCGAAGAAGGGTCGGAAGCTCCCTCGTGTCCTGACGACCGAGGACTTCCGCCGCTTTTACGAAGTCGTGGATCGGGCTGACGACGTTCAACACTCGCTGATGCTGCGGCTCCTGTTCTACACCGGCTTGCGGGTCGCTGAGTTGTGTTCGATCCAGGTCGCCGACGTGGACCTCGAAGCCTGCAAGATTCGCATCAACGGCGGCAAGGGTGACAAGGATCGGGTGGTGCTGTTCGGCAAGACCTTCGCCACGGCTTTACGGACGCACATTGCTGCTCACCCGAAGAACCGCTGGCTCTTCCAGACGAAGAGAAACTCGAAGTACACCACGAGGCGGGTGCAGCAGATCGTGCAGCACTACGCCGAACTCGCTGGCGTGAAGGCTACACCGCACACGTTCCGGCATCAGGCAATTACGTGGCTCACTCGGCACAGCGGCCTCGCCGATGCCGAACTGCAACTGATAACAGGTCACGCCCGGCGTGAGACGCTTGCAATTTATCAGCACGTCGCCCTCGACAGCGACCTTGAGCAGAAGTACCAGGACGCAATGAAGAAGCTGGACATCTAATCGACAGTCGGAGAGCCAGATGAGCGAGGAAACCAAAGCTGAAACCAATCCCAAGTGGTTCATCAACCTCCTGTACCTGGGTGTGCGTGAAGGCAAGGATACGCCACGAGTCCATGAGTGGGCCGAGATCGAAGGCATCCCGAACGACGGCAGGCCGCTCCCGAAGGAGGTGAAGACCCGCATCTATGGTGCGAAGAAGAAGCGGCACAACAACGTGGCTGCCGGGGCCTCGCCCGGTGCCATCTACAAATTCGAGCAAGATGACCCGGCTACCAATGACCGTGGCAGCATCTACTCACATTCCGCCACCTACCAGGGCCAATGGAAGAACAAGGATGACGTGGCCCGCTGGCAGGCCGAGAGCCGGGCCATTGACTACAGCATCGACCTGAAGGCGAAGGAACGCAAGGACAACAAGCGACGGATCGACATGGAGACACTTGAACCGCTCTGCGAAGCGTACTACAAGCTGGTGGGGCCGCAGAGGACGATTCTGCTGGCGGAAGTGATCCGATACATCTCGACGTGGCATCCGTCGAAGGCCAAAGCGGCTGGTCACGAGGACTGAGACAGACGCCGTTGTTTCCTCTCGAATTCTCGCATGTGGGCAGCAACGCCGAGGTTGCCAGCCCGCAGCACGGTCTCTGCGATGGCAATCTTCTGCTCGACGGTCGCCGTGTTGCCGTACTGCTCATGCACGTCATTCAGGTAGCGAGTGAAGCAGCCGAACTCGCTGCGGAGTCGCTGTTCAAGGTCGGCAAGTTGTTCTTCAAGCGTCATGGTTTCCTCATTGAATCACGGCTTCGCCGTCTTGAAGCTCCAGGGCGGCGGGCCGGTTGTAGACGTGCAGATCACGAACGCTGTCGCCGATGATTCCCATCGACTTCAATGCCTCAAGCATAGCGGCTTCCCAGAAGTTTCGCACGGCGGCGGACCTTTCTTCCCACCGGATGACCAAGCCGAACTCGTTCAGGGCCTTGCTGCGAACAGGGTCCGCCGACTTCTGAAGCTGGCGGTAGAGCATCGCCGCCAGGGTGCAGGTCAGCGTATCGGCATCGGCGAAGTCTGCGGGATACATGGGCTGGTCCTCCGAGAAGTAGCTGCTGAATTATACCGGCGATGTTGTGTCGTACAGCCGATGGCGAACCAACCACCAGCCATCGGAGAACACGAATGCTCTTCAGTGTCATCTACAGCGTGGACGCCCCGGAGGGCGAGGACATCGACGCCTACGCCCCGCCTCAAGTCGAAGAACTCTGGCAACTGACCGAAGGTGACGAGGAGTGCGGCTACACGTACCTCGAAGGTTCCTGGGAGAACGGCCAGCATCGCAAGTGGTGTGCTGTCCTCGACCGGGACCAGTTCGATGCGTTTGTGTCGAAGCTCGGCCTCTACGCCGAAGACGTGGAAACGATGGGCAGCCTCGGTGCCCCCGGCCTCGGCTACGGCGTCTCACCCGCCATCTCGTTCACTCGTGACGACCCCGATGCCATCTTGTCGGCCTACGTCACGCCGATGCCAGCGGTCGGCAAAGAACACGGCGACGAACGTGACTGGCGGCGTGTGCGACAGGCCGTGTTGTCGGTTTACGGAGGGTAAGTGGTTGCCATGAGCCAACGAGAACAGCGTGCCGAATTCCTCATCAAGTGGTTTCTCGATGTCTTCAACGGGCGGGAGGCCCCGTTCCCCAGGCGGTGCTTTCGAGGCATCGCCTTCCACATGGAGGAGTTCCTGAAGGGCAACCCGGCTCTGTTGAGTCGTACAAGCGAGGGCGAGGCAACGAAACCGAGCAGGAAACAACGATGACCCCAGAAGCCATCAAGGACAAATACGAGCCACGCATCCTCGCCGTGCTGACTCGGATCGCCGAGACGCTGCGAGAAGCAGGCTACGCCGTGGACGACCCGATTGACCTGTCCTGCGACCAGTATTGGTGGTCGCTTCTGGTCCACGGTGACAACGAGGAGAACGGCATCGACATCAGCTTTAAGATTTGCGAGTCCGATCAGTACGACGGCGAAGAGGGCGGCGTCAACTTCTCTCTCGACATCGTGGAATTCGGCGGGCGGGTGTTGGGAGGATTGTGTCCATACAACTACACGCCGCATTGCTGGGTGGATCGCAACGACGAAGAAGCGGTCGAGGAACGGTTCGCCATCTTCGAGCAGGCGGACCCTGCGGACATCGTGCCCATCCTCGAACGGGTGTAGTTGTGTCGTACAGCACCCGACAAGCAACCAACTGCACGAGGAAGAATCATGGGCTGGACTTATCCTTTCGGCTCGTCTCGCCGTCACCTGATCGAAGAACGCACCCGCTCATGGGAAAGGCAGAACGGCGAGATGCTGGTGAAGACCATCTGCCTTGCCCGTTGCTTTCGTGGCGGGGCCTTTTGTGGCGTGCTGTGGTCGGTCTGGGAGCGGACCTTCACCATCGACGGGAAGGAAGCACGGCCTACCGAAAGGTGGATTGGCTGCGACCTGATGGAGTACGCCAAGCAGTTCGATGGATGGGGTTACAAAGACCTCGATGAGTCGATGCACCCGTTCTACTACTCGTGTCCGCTTGGCTATCTCGAAATGGTCCCGCTGGACAAGTTCGGCGGCAATCCCGAATGGCGGGCCGGGGTAATGGCATACCACCAGCGACAACGGGAGAAGAGGAAGGCCACGGCGGTTGCCCGCCAGCCAGATCACGAACAGCTACGTCTTCCCACGCTGGCCTTTGCCATCCGAAATCGCTGCCCAATACGTGCTGCTGTTGCTCCTCGAAATGCAAGCGAACCGAGCTTTGAAGCTGCCGTACCGTGCAGCGGAACAACAACCGCCGTCGATCAGGCTTCGGCTTGCTGCCAGCCGCCCGGTGCCGCTACTGGACCACAAGGTTGACGATCCCGATGCAAAAGTCGCCGAGGAGGGTCAATGACACACACGATCAAACAATGGGCCGCAGATGCGGCAGGGCCGGTGCAGGACGCCTGCAACCTGTCCGGCCTCATCTTCGCCCTGAATGAGTGCGTGGCCGACCTCGTTGCTCACGGCCTGGACGACGACGAGATCAACACTCACCCGATCTGCGTGGCCTGGAGCGATAAGCTCGATGATCTGTCTCGATCACGAAGGCTTGAGCCGATTCCCGGCGAAGAGCCGCTGACAAAGCTGGTGCCACGGTTCGCCGAGGCTATGCGGTCACTTTGCAAGGAAGGCCACGACACCGACACGAGGAACAGGCATCCGATCACTCAAGATTTCGTGCGGCGAGTGATCCACGTCACCGGATCGAGATCGAGCGTGAGATTGTTCGACGCACTGGACCAGTGCCAACGAGTTGCGGCGGATCAGTAGGCCCGCCTTTCTTCGGCCCTGGAAGTTGAGAAGTACAGCGGAAGGTGTCAAGAAAGGAGACACCTTCAATGCTGAACAAGAACGAATTGCTGGGGCGAGTCGAGCGGAGCATCGAAGCGGGTCGCACATCGGCCAAGACCAGCCAGGGCCGCAGCCAGATCGACTGCATCACGATCTGCACCGAAGGCTTTGCCGAGCCAGGGTATGACGATCCGAAGTCCGGCGTTATCGCCTTCGGCAACTGGAACAACGTGACCCGGTACGACGGCCACGAATTCCACGTCATTGACGACGCACCGGGCCGGGTCGCCTCGCTCCTCGAAAAGTTGGGCGTCGAACTCGACTGGTCGGACGAGTGGACCATCTGCGAAGGGTGCCACAAGGCGGTTCGCACGCAAGCCAACAGCTATCGCTGGCGACCCAGCTACGCCGATGACGGCTGCGGCAGCATCCTCTGTCACGAGTGCATCAAGGCCGACCCGACTGATTACCTGCAATCCCTGGAAGGCGACAGTCGCCGCTGCGTGACCATCGACCTCAACCTTGAAGCGGCTGGGTACAAACTGCTCGCCGGTGATTTCGAGAACGGGCTTTACGGCGGTCAGGCTGATCGGCCTGAACTGATCGCCGAGGCTCTCCGTGAGCAAGGCGTCGAGCGGTTCATCTTCCACTTGGATTCGACCGGCCAGTTCGACTTGTCCTTCTCGGTCTGGGTCCATGAGAGCGAGTTCGACCTGATCGACCGAGAAGAGTTCGAGTCCACACCTGTCAGTGGCGTCGATCCTGCCGTGCAGATGCAGAAGGCTCTAGCCGATGCCTCGGCGAAGATGGCGGCGACCGATGGCCGCATCAAGGTTGCGAAGTGCGACCTGGACAGCGGCACCGCACGAGTGCGGGTCGTTAGCGTCGAGGACTTCGTGGCAGGCAAGGCTCTGAACTTTTGAGAGGGCCGGGCTGCGTGAGTTGAGAGGTACAGGAGAGGGTGAGAAAGGAGGAAGGAAGTGAACGACGAAACTGAAATGGCACGCCGTCGCCGCCTCATGGAGATCAACTTGGTGCCTGGAAGCCGTGAGGCCCTCGAAGCCGAACACGGTCAGGTCTGGGACACAGATCAACTCACTGAGGACTTCATCGTGGTTGGATTCATGGCACCGATAGTCGTTGTCAAGCTCCGCAGCACTGGCGAGAAAGGCTCGTTGGAGTTCCAGCATTCCCCACGCTTTTATTTCAACTGGCAACCGCACAAGTAGGACGAAGCCCTGCGGCTCGCAGAGCCGCAGGGCTGGTCCCATCAACAGCATCACAGAGGAAAGCATGAAGAAACGCAAGAAGGCCCGCAGGATCATGCCGTCTCCCCGAACCAGGACAAACCTGGAGCAAGAGTTCGGCAAGGTCTGGGACACGCAAGAACTGGCTACTGAGTTCGTCATCACGAGCATCATCGGCCTCGAAGTCGTGGTCAGGCGGAAGGCCGACAACGTGGTGGGGATATTGAGCTACCAGAACGAACCTCGCCTTTACTACCGCTTTGTCGAGGCACCGGCGACCGAGCCGAAGGAGTGACGGCCAGATGGCTCAAGCACACAAGACCACGAAGGGCGAAATCTTCGACGTGCAGGACCACGGCTCCATCGTGCTGGTCTTCCTCCTGGCCGATGACGATCAGCGAGTTGTGTTGATTTCGTTCGACCACAGGCCCTTCGGCTGGCTGCTTCAAGGTGAAGGCTGCGAGGCGAGTGACCTGATCGGCAGGCGAGCAAGCTACGACGGCGAGACGATTTCTTTCCGACATGAGGACGAGAAATGAACCACGGCAAGCCACGCTTTTCCCTGGGCCAAGTCGTCGCAACGCCGGGTGCCCTGGAAGCACTGGCTGCGAGTGGTGCGACAGCGGGACAATTCCTGAGCCGCCACGTCTGCGGTGATTGGGGTGAGGTCGGTGCCGAGGATTGGCAGTCCAACGAAGACGCACTCATTCACGGCGAGAGATTGCTTTCAGCGTACAGCCTCGCCAACGCCGAACGGCTCTGGATAATCACCGAGGCCGACAGGTCCGTGACGACTTTGCTCTTGAGCCAGGAGTATTGACGGCACCAGAAGCCCGGCCCTTGCGGGCCGGGCTAATTTCAGATCGGTGGAGATTAGTTGTACAACCAGCGTCGAGGGCATCAATGATTGCTTTCCCAGCAGTGCAGTGCGTCGTTTGCAGGCTGGTCGTTCGCAGAGACGACTGCCGAGGGCTACGTGAAGCGATCCCCGGCCCACACTTTCCGGTTCTCAATCAGCGAACGATGACCGCCTACGAAGGCGGCGACAACGGAATGTTCTCCATTTGCTGCAACGGAAGCTACCTCCCCGGCCCGGTGGTCACGATGGAATTGTCTTCCACCCATGACATAGATGATGCCGAGCCGGTGGTCTTGTGGGAACAAGGCCAGGGCGACTGGCGGTAAATGCGAGCCGATTGATGACGACACGAGACAAGGTTTGGGGAATGCTGCTGGGGGTCGGGGTTGGGGATGCACTCGGCAGGCCCGTCGAAGGTTGGACCTGCGAAGATGTCCGATGCACCTTCGGTCGAATCGAGAAGTACATCGTGCCGGAAGGTTGGCCCGCTGATCGTAAGGCCGGAACGACGACCGATGATTGCCAGTTGTCCATAGCCGTCGCCGACGGCCTACTTGCATCAGGAGGCAAACTGGAGATGGACGCCCAGGTGCAGGCCCACATCAACGCCTACAACGAGTCGGTCCAGGGTTGGGGGCCGACTACATTCGGAGTGGCTCGTCGGCTCGTCCAGGGCGTGCCGTGGCGACAGGCTGGTGCCAGGGGCGGCAGGATCATAGGCACCGGCACCGGGGCGGTCATGAAGCTAAGTGCGACCGCTCTTTTACTGGTGCAGCGGGTGCCGGGTGCCGTCAGGTTCATCGCCAATCTCGTTTCCATGACGCACCAGACATCCGTGGCGGTGTCCGCTGGCCTCGCCCACGTCAGCGGGCTTTCCTACTGCCTTCAAGTCGAGCCTGCCAAGTTTGACGCCGCCGAGTTCGTGAGGGTCGTAGTCGAGGCGAGCAAGCGGGGAAGGAGATACTTCCCCGACACGCTGACCGAGGAAAACATCACGGAGCGGTTTGGTCTTTGCCACGACTTCGCCGAGTGGCCTCCTGAGCGGTGTGTGGCCGAGATGCAGAATGGCCGGAACCACGTCTACCATAGTCTGCCATTCACCTACCTGTTCTTCTTGCGGCAACCCAAGTCGGTCGAATCTCTTTACGACGTGGTGAGTGCAGGCGGCGACACGGATACTAACGGGAGCATGGCCGGATCGCTGCTCGGTGCCCTGAACGGTAAAGCGGTTTTTCCGACTCACCATATGGAAGAGCTTGAAGGTGGTGATCGGCTGGTGAGGACGGCGAACCGGCTCTGCGACTTGTTCGGGATCGAGTGACGTTACCCGGCAGTGGCCGGTTCGTCGTCTGGCCGATGGATATGTAGTTCTTGGTCCGCCCACATTGCCCCAGGAGAAATGAAGTTGACATAATTAGCAAGGCCCCGCAAGGCTTGCTTTTTGGTGCCCGATGCCTCGCCGTGAGCCTTCACGAGAAGTTGTCCGACATGCCACATGAACTCGTGCCAGCCGAACCGCTTTACGAACTGCTCCAGAACAGCCACGTCGTCGGGCTGGGCATTCAGGGTCGGGGGTGGATCAGGGATGTAAAGTGTCGTCTCAATCATCGCTGTTTATCTCTGGGGTCTTGCATTCAGGCCATTTCAGCACGAGCGGCTCATCAATCCAATGAGCCGAAGGCACGATCATCGAGATGCCGTTGGCGACCATCTTGACCGCTCCCTTGCGAGTGCAATCGGGGAGCCGGTGGTACTCCTCTGCGAGTAGCTCGCAGACACGGAACAGGCTCTCCTGCCATCCGAGCCGTTGCACGACTTCACGGAGGGCCTGCAAGTCAGCGTCGGTCGCTTTGAAAGTGGCAGGCGGCAACGGCATGTCGAGCAGGGATTGGGTGATCGTCGCCATGTGTCCTCCGTCTACCAAGGTCGCTCGCCCCTCTGGGTCAGCCGCACATACTCAAACCATCGTCGGCCCCTCTCCAGGGACGGGCCGTTGAGGATGGCAAGGGCGGTGTCAATCCGGGCTTGGGTGGACGTGGCACCCTGGTCGTGGACGGCATTGCGGTAGGCGTGCCACATCCCCAACTGGTGCTGGAGGAGGAGTTCAAGCCAGAAAAGTCTCAACCGAGCGAACATCGTGACGCCTCGTGTCGTCTTTCAAGAAGGCCCTGTTCCATTTTACCGCCATGAGCAACCGTTACCTCATCGTCGTGCCCACCCCTGATTGCTACAGGAAGTCGCCGAACGTCTTCGTCATCGGCGAGTTCTTGCTGACGGGCTGGCTGCGGGGCGTAGCGGCTGCCGGACCACGAATCACACTGAGCGGCGAGGTCACGGCTGACGTTTCAGGCAAGCTCGCCGACGCCTTGGAACAGATAGAGACCACGCCGCAGGATGAATTGCACGATGCACTCTGCGGTGATCCAGGCGACGGCTTGAGAGCATTTTGTGCCTTCCTGCGTGGCGGTGGATTCAGGCTTGTGGACGGGGCCACGACGAGACCTACTGATCTCCGGTGAACTTGACGAGAAAACCGCAGGACGAAGATCATTCCGGGTAATTTGGAATTACAGTTGAAAGTCTAATAGGGTTGGTTCCATCCAGGCCGGGCCTTGTCTGTATTTTCGCTGCCGTTTTTCTTTTTTGACCTCGTGTTTCAGAATTACAGCCAGACAACTTACGACCTTGTTGCAAAAAAGCTGGTTCCATCTGGCCTTCGTCATGGGATAAAACACAAGGGACTCCAAACGGCATTTGCTTTCGCCAGTTTTTCAAGGGACTCTATGGCTGCTCGAACGATAGCGATTGGCGACCCACACGGCTGCTCGCTCGCCTTGACCGCACTGCTCCAGGCCATCGAGCCGCAGCCCTACGACCTCATCGTGACACTCGGCGACTACGTTGACCGGGGCATCGATAGTAAAGGTGTCCTCGATCAACTCATCGCCCTAGCCCACCGCTGCCGCCTCGTGCCGCTTCTTGGAAATCACGATCAGATGATGCTGCACGCCCGCAGCGGCAAGGACGACTTTCGATTCTGGATGAACTGTGGCGGCATCGCCGCTCTGGATAGCTACGGCTCGTCAGGCCGACTCGACCTCATCCCGCCTGCCCACTTCCGCTTCCTCGAACGGTGCCAGCCCTACTACCAGACCAAAACGCACTTCTTCGTTCACGCCAACTACCGGCCCGATCTGCCGCTCGACAAACAGGACGACCACACCCTCCTATGGTTGTCGCTGCGGGACTTCGTGCCGGGGCCACATTACTCAGGCAAAGTCGCCGTTCTCGGACACACGCCGCAGCCGGACGTTCTCGACCTCGGTCATCTGCTCTGCATCGACACCGGTTGCTGCAATGGCGGCTGGCTCACTGCAATGAACGTGACGACCGGTGAGAAGTGGCAAGTCGATGAACGAGGTCGAGGACGGCAGTAAACTACTGCGGTTTCTTCTCTTTTTCCTTGAGCGTCTCCCAGACGATCTGTGTCGAAATGCACGCACCCTCCAGGCCCTCCGGTCGAGGGTGCGAATAGTCCAAGAAAAACTGCGAAGCCCCGGAGAGATACCACGCCAGGGCGGTCAGTTGTTCCGTCGTCAACTTTCTGTTGACGGACACCACGATCTGCCCTTCAAGTTCGACAACCTCCTCACTGGTTCCATCCATCTTTTCTTGAAGCTGCTTCCAGTCTTGCTTGACGACCGGAAGACACGCATACCGAAGTGCCTTGGCCTCGTCCGGCGACCACTCCTTGCCGGTCCACCACGTCTGGTTCTCGCACATGATGCCAAACCTGAGATACTCGCTATTTCCAATCTGGCGGACGAAGAGTTTCATGGATGTCCCTCTACGAGTTTCTATTGGTGTGGTGTTCCGCCGAAGCCGTTATGGTCCGCCTCCCGCACACACCTGGGCGAGCAGAAGTAGCCGAACCGTGCGGTAGAAAACCAGCCGTGAATCACATGGTTATAAAACCCTTGACTCGCATCAAACGTCCGACCGCACCATTCACATTGTCGATGGTCCGGCATGGAGTAAGGACCGTGGAATTTATATCCGTGAATAACATCGCCGGATTTTGGACCCTCCTGGGGCGGCGAAAGATTTACAGTGAACTCTCCCTGGCACGGACATGTGAAAGTCTTGCCCTGTTCGACATCAACCCGCTTCACTCTTAATTGGCGGTTGCAGTGTGGGCACGATACCGAGGTCGAAGGCTGTGCCGGTTCGCACTGTCCGTGCTGGGAATGCAGGCACACGTTGATCCGGCAATTCGTCGCAATGGTCTGACATTCCTTGAGGGCGGCTCGCTGGACTTCTTCCGCTGACGGACCTTTTGCCCAAGCACGCCCACCCTCACCGACAGCAAGGGCACACCAGCCGTTGCACACACAGACCAGGATTACGGCATCTCCACCAGGACAGTGCTGGAGAGCGGCTTGCTCGGCTGACGCCTGATCGGGTGCCGACCACGCATACCCGATTTGTGAAGTTGATTCTGAAAAGGCGATGGCGGCGAAGAAGTTGGACATGCCACGATCTCCAAGTTGCCCATCCGTGATGACTCATGCTGGCGTTGTTTTCGTGAACGAACCTCACCTGTATCCTCGCCCCAGACAATACTCACACCGCTTTGCTGGTCCGCCCCCAAGAAGCCCGCCACCTGTTCCGGGTTCGATCCCAGAACCCCAGCAGTTTGTACACTTCGGTCTTCCACCTTCGCCGCTGCTCGATCCGCCTGCACCCGCAGCCATGCCTCCAAGGACAGCCAAGCCGCCAAGAGCGAGCATCGCAGCCCCACCCGCTATCGAGCCAGCCGTGGACCACGCCGCTTTTCTCGCCGCCTCTGCTTCGGCCTCGGTGACGGTCATGCCCTTCTTGAAATGCCCTCCCTGTCCATCGGCCCTGACGATCAATTCCATCTTCGACAGCGATAGAATCTCGATTTCCACCTTGGGCGAGGCGTCGTCGGTGTAGAGTTCGATCTTGTCGTTGGAGAGCCAGCGGTAGCGGGTCGCCACGCAGTCACCACGGACCAGGGCACCGT
>Ga0185317_100304_pt1 | contig 14187 bp, 11 predicted proteins | sample DevilsHole_FD_128020 | JGI IMG/M metagenome (GOLD analysis project Ga0185317, IMG submission 128020) | Groundwater microbial communities from Devils Hole, Nevada to study Microbial Dark Matter (Phase II) - Devils Hole (SPADES assembly)... | ecosystem: Environmental > Aquatic > Deep subsurface >...
GGGGCGGGGGCGAGACGGGTTTGGCGGCAGATTCGGACCGTTCAGCCTTTTTCGCCCGCACTTCTGGAACCGGGTTTGTGACTTCCGGCGCAACCGGCTCTGCCGCCACCTCGGCTGGCCCACTGGGGTTAATGCGGGTGCGGCGCGGATCGCCGTACTTCTTTTTGAGCGAGCGCAAGTCTTTTTTCAAAGCCTTGAGCAGCTCCCGCCGGTCGGAAAGCAGCCGCTGCAGTTCCTGGCGGTGGTTAGTGAGATGGTGGCGCTCTGTCTGCAAATTCTGCCTTTCCAGCGCCGTCAGGCGGCGCAGCGGCATGGCCAAAATGGCCTCCGCTTGCCGGTCGCTCAAAGACAGCCGGCTTTCCAGCTCTGTCTTGGCGCTGCTGCCATCCGGCGCATTCCTGAGAATGTCAATCACAGCGTCGAGGTTGCCCAGAGCGCTCAGCAAACCCTCGACAATCTGAAGCCGGTTTTCCGTCTGATTTAACTCGTGAGTGTACCGTCGGGTGAGCGTCTGCTCGCGGAAGCTCAAAAAGTGCTGCAGCATCTCTCGCAGCGTCATCTGGCGCGGCTGGTTGTTCACCAGGGCCAGCAGGATGGCCCCAAAAGAGCTTTGCAGCGCTGTTTGCTGGTAGAGCTGCTGCAGTACATTTGCTGGATCTGTCTCCCGCTTCAGTTCAATCACCACGCGCATTCCTTCGCGATCGCTCTCGTCCCGAATGTCCGCAATGCCTTCAATCCGCCCCTGGTTGACCAACTCCGCCATCTTTTCAATCCAAGCCGCCTTGTTGACTTGATAGGGGAGTTCCGTGACCACAATGGCGTTGCGCCGGTGACGCCCTTTGCCCGCCTGGACTTCTTCGACCTTGGTGATCCCCCGCACCGGGATACTGCCGCGACCGGTCGTGTAAGCGGTGCGAATCCCTTCCGTATCGACAATTTCGCCGCCGGTGGGGAAATCCGGCCCTGGAATCAGCTCGAACAGCTTCTCGTCCGGCAAGTCCGGGTGGTCAGTCAGAGCGATTAAGCCATCGACAATTTCACCCAGGTTGTGGGGGGGGATATTGGTCGCCATCCCCACCGCAATTCCAGAGCTGCCGTTGAGCAGCAGCACCGGCACCTGCGCCGGGAGCACCACCGGCTCCTGCTGGGAGTTGTCAAAATTGCCGGTGAAGTCAACTGTCGCGGCGTCAATTTCACTGAGCAGCGCTTCATGGCCAATCGGTGCCAAGCGAGTTTCGGTGTAGCGCATCGCTGCCGGCGGGTCATTGTCCACGGAGCCGAAGTTGCCGTGACCGGCCAGCAGGGGATAGCGACTGGAAAAGTCCTGCACCATGCGCACCATAGCGTCATAAACCGCCTGGTCGCCGTGGGGGTGGTATTTTCCCAGCACGTCCCCCACCACGCGGGCGCACTTGCGGTAGGGCCGGTCTGGGGTCAGGCCCAGTTCGTGCATGGCGTACATAATGCGCCGGTGGACGGGTTTCAAGCCATCGCGGACGTCTGGCAACGCCCGCCCGACGATCACACTCATGGCATATTCAAGATAGGACTGTTGCATCTCTGTGTGCAGGGCGGTGCCGATCACCTGACCTGTCGAGAGCAAGTTCAACTGTTTGGCCATGAGTTCCGTTCCTTTATTCCCTACTTTTTACAGTGTCCTGCATTTTTGGGCAATGATGCTTAGGATATCAAGTAGCACACATCAGGACAGTTTTCTCTTTTCACAGTAAGTCGGTGAGTTCAATTAAACCTAACCTCTCCCCCCCGTCCCGTTGCTGCCTCCCGGGGTCGGTGGGCTTGGCGTCTGCCCTCGCCTCACTCCCCCTTCTCTTGTAAGGAAGGGGGTAAGGGGGTTAGGTTTAGGATGTCCCTCTACTCAGTTTCTCCAACCGCAAGTATGACTGTCACTGCACCCAAAGAAGCAACCCAAAAGGAAAGCGCCATGAGAACCGTTCTGATTGTCGAGGACGATTTGGTCAACGCTCGCGTTTTTTCTAAAATCCTCACCAAACGCGCTGGCTTAGCTGTCAAGCATACCGAAAACGTCGAAGAGGTGATCCAAATCGCCAAAGCCAGGGAAGCGGACATTATTCTGATGGATGTGTCTCTGGCTCGCAGCGTTTACAACGGCAAGGCGGTTGACGGAATCAAGATCACTCAAATGCTCAAGGCCGACCCGCAAACGGCTGACCTCCCCATTATCCTCGTTACGGCCCACGCCATGTCCGGCGACCGCGAACAATTTCTCCAACAGAGCGGTGCCGACGGCTACATCTCCAAACCTGTGGTCGATCACCAAGAGTTTGTCGATCGGATTAAGTCTCTCCTGCCTAAGGACTAGGCACGCCCCACGATGCGTGGATTTTAGATTTTAGATTTTACACCAGGGCAAAATCCAAAATCTAAAATCTGCAATCGCTACGGGGACGCCTTTGGCGGCTGCGACGGGTCGCGGTTTTGCGCCAGGGTGGCTTGGATGCGCGGCGTTTGCAGGAACTTTTGCGTGTCTGCGAGCAAGCGAGCCCCCCAGAGATTTTCTTTGAGAAACTCCAAATCTGCGTAGCGAATGTCCAACTTCAGCGCGGCTTCTCCGATCGCTAAGCCCTGCTCGCGCTCGCCTTTGCTGTAAAGAGCGACCGCCAGCGCCAGTTTCGGCTCGGCTGCTTTATCGTCAATGGCCAACGCCGCTCGCCACTGCTCGATCGCCGCTTCGATATCGCCCCTCTCGTATTTGACCAGCCCAATATTGTTAATCGCTGGCCAGAAGTTCTTCTCCTGAGCGAAGGCTTTTTCATACTGAGCCAGCGCCGACTCAAACTGATTGAGCTTGTAGTAGGCATTGCCCAGATCGAACAGGGCTCCGGGCGCATTTGGTTTTAATTTCAAGCCGGCAGAGAGCTCCTCAACCGCAGCTGTGTAGTTCTCCTGCTGAAAGCGAGCCGCTCCCAGGGCAAACAAAATCCCCGCATTGTCAGGATTGAGGGAGCGAGCTTGCTGCAGGGCTTTCACTCCCTTGTCTAACTCATCGGTTTGAATGTACAAACTGCCGAGAATCGCCCAGGCTTGATAACTTTTCGGTGCCAGCTGGGTGGCCAGCTCGGCTCTGGGCAACGCCATTTCATATTGTCTGAATCGCGCCAGCTGTTCCGCTTCCCCGGCGATACTCATCCCCGTTCTCTCCATCAGGGCCGAGTCCAGTTGCATGGTGCGGGACAGGAATGCCTGTGCAAAAGCTGGCTGAGCGACACTCCCTAAACCTAGAGCGATTAACAGACTTGCGAAACGAATACGCTTGGGCAAAGTAGAGGGCATGAAAAAATGCAAACGGTTTTCCGCTAGCTTAGACCATCTGAGTTCAATCTTGACAAAAATTTCACACCCTGGCTAGTCCTCAGGGTGGCTATGGCTGTCTTTGCTCACGCTTCTGTCTTCCCGCACCCCCTCCGCCATGCTAACCAACATCAGCCGCACGGGGCGACGCATCTGAAATTTAATGGCATGGCGCATGGGGCATGGCCCCCGGCGTATGGCCCCAGGCCCCCGGCGCATGGCCCCCGGCGCATGGCCCCCGCCGCAGAGGAAAGACTCACAGATGCATGCGATGATGCCCGATCGCCTGATCGCCCGATCTCCCGATCGCCCGATCTCCCGATCGCCCATGTCCGCGCCCTAAGTATCTACTGCTATATCACATCAATCAGTTCTCCGGGATAGTCTATCAAAAAATCAGGGCTGTACTTTTCCAGCACTTGTCTTGAATTAAACCCCCAACTCACTGCAATTACCTTGATATGACTTTTTTTTGCGGCCTCTATATCTCTCGTTTCATCTCCCACATAAATCACCTCTTATGGCTGCAAGCAATTGGCCCGCATCAATCTATTGATAACTTTGCTATTGCCAAATAATCCCGATACCGATTTAATAAAATCAAAGCAATCTGTCAGATTTTTGGCTTTCAAAAATAATTGGACGTTATTCGCCGAATTGGACGTGACAATACCCATCTTTATGCCCCGGGCTTTGAGTTCAAAAAGAGCTTCTTTGATCCCCGGTTATTCAGGAACTTTATCCATCTCACGGCTCAGCTGCTTTTTTACTTTACGAATCAAAAATGGCAGCTTTAATATGGAGACGCCCGATTGCTTTATAACCTGTCTAGAACTGAAAGTTTTGAGATTCTCAACCTCCTCTTTAGTGGTTGGCTTATAGCCAAATTCTCCAGCCAGACGATTGGTAATACCTGCGATTGTGTCTAGCGTATCGGCTAACGTGCCATCAAAATCAAAAATAATTACTTTTACAGTCATAGCTGGGCGGTGTGGCAACGCCAATCGTTTTTGAGATCGGTTTACACCGGCAGGAGAATCTAGAAATGCGACAGTTCGCGCTTCTCCAATTTAAAACTTAACAATCACCTGTTCATATTTCCTGTCTCCTTGCTACAGTTTTACTTGATTCGCCCTGGCATTGCGCCGCAGCATCTGCGGTTTAATCCGCCGCAGTGCCGACGCCTGGAAGAGCCTGTCCCACTCTTGATCAGACAGTTCAGCGAGTTCTGTGAGTTTGGGAGCAACATTGCCGGGGTAAGGCTGAAATTCGGCGCAGTCGCTTTCTTTGGCGAAGCGCTGGTTCCAAGGGCAGACATCCTGGCAAATGTCGCAACCGGCAACCCATCCCTGCAAGTGGGGCGCGATGCTATCCGGCAATTTTTCCGCCCGATTCTCGATCGTGTGGTAAGCAATGCAGCGGTTGGCGTCAACCACGAATGGCTGGACAATCGCGCCGGTGGGACAAGCTTCCACACACCTCGTGCAAGTGCCGCAGTGTTCGCTGTGGGGGCGGTCTGGTGCCAGCTCCAAGTTGGTCAGCACTTCTCCCAAAAACACCCAAGAACCGAACTCCCGCGCAATTAAATTGCTATTTTTGGCAATCCAGCCAATACCGGCACGCTGCGCCCAGACTTTATCCTGAACTGGGCCGGTGTCCGCAAAGTAGCGAGCTTGAATGCCAGCGCCTTGCTGTTGCAGCCAGATAGAGAGCGCCTTGAGTTTTTTGCCCAGCACCCGGTGGTAATCTCTTCCCCAGCCATAACGGGAAATTTTAGCATATTCCCGACCTTCGGAATGCCGGTGCGGCGTGTAATAGTTGAGCGCCACACAAATAACAGAGCGCACCTCTGGCATCACCAGGCGGATATCCTGACGTTTGGGGTTAGCCATCCAATCCATATCAGCATGGTATCCTTTCGCCAACCACGCCAGCAGGCGCTGCCCCTCCTGCGACCCGGCATGGCCCTCAACAGCGGCAATTCCGACTTTGTGGAATCCCAACTCTAAGGCTTTTTGTTTGACTCGCTCGCTGCTGACTGGTGTTTTCACAGGCATTCATCTGAGATGGGGTAACTCCAACAGGCTGAAGTCCAATGCATGCTTCTCCCTGCAAATTTTTTACCCCTAACAATTATATATATTATACCAGACATCGGCCACAAGATAGCGATAATCTAACAAACTCCAGTCGCAACAACAAATTGCCGGTTTGGGAGAACAACAAATTTTGTAAAGTTTCCAGGTTGAGAGGGCCGCTAATTAAAGAACACCCCGATGAATACCAATTCAAACGCTGCGCCACCAGGAACCCAGTTATATCTTGCAAAAAAGCAGCTTTAGCGCGAGCTTTTGGCAAAAAAAGCTGGTGGCATGTCAGAAAAGCGATCGGGCGCTGGCTCAAAAAGTTCAGATGCCATCTCAACAAAGCACCGGCCCGCAGAAGTCAGCAGCCAGCTTTGAACTAAACTTTTTTCAGCTCTGGCAGACTCGTTTCCAACTTCAGACAGTTGCGACCGTCGATTTGCAGGCAGTATTCCACCCTGTCCATCAGACGGTTCATGATCAGCCAGCCATAACCTCCGTCTGGCATATTTTCTGGCACCGGTGCCATATAAGTAGACAGGTCATATCCCTGACCGTGATCCCAAACTTCCAGGGCAATGTCCCGCTCTTTCAGTTCCAAGCGAATCAGCACCGGCAGGTTGGGTTTGTCCCTGTGGGCGTGACGGACCACGTTCGAGTAGGCTTCCGCAAGCACCAAACGCAAGCGATTCGACTGGCGAGGCCAGTCCACATAATTGCCCACTTCAACTTCTAAACTGCCCAGCAGCCAATTTTCGACAATAGTCAAAAACCTCAAATCGCTTGGCACATGCAGCTCAGTTCTCATTGCTTACAGAACCTCCAGAGAAAGGATTGTTTGGTCATCTTCCTGCTGCACCCCGCGTTCGCGGATGCGAGCCAGTAAATCATTCAAATCTAGGGGTGCGGGCTGCACCTGCAGCAATTCCCAAAGACCTGACTGTTGCAGCATCGCGCTTGCTGCGGTGCCGGTGGAGTCATCTTGCGTGACGGTGGCTTCGGTGATGCCATCACTTGTCAGCAGAAAAACCTCCCCTGACTTTAAATCGACGCTCCCTGCCTTCCCTTTCCACACCGGCAAAATCCCCAAAGGAATCCCGCGAATCTTCAGGAAATTCGGTTCGGCAGGCTTGCCCTTCGCCAGTGCCGCCTGCGACCAGATCAGGGGGTAAATGTGGCCAGCATTCGCGTAAGCCAGCTGCCCGGTTGCCGGCGTATAGCGAGCCAAAACCATTGTAATAAAGCAGTTATTACTGATCAGGTCATCCGACAGACCGACGTTCAAATTTTTCATCACCTGTTCGGGTTCTGGACTATTATCCTGAGACAGTTCCCGGCGCATCACCGACATGGCGCTGGCCATAAACAGGGCGGCTGGAACGCCCTTACCGGAAACATCCCCCACCGCTATCCAAAGGTCTCCTTGAGAATGGACATACACCTCAAAAAAGTCCCCCCCCACCTCTCGCGCCGGATAGCAGCAGGCTTGTACCTTGACATTTTCCAGTTCTGGCCAACTTTGGCGCAGCAGGTTGGTTTGGATTTGGCGGGCCACCTCCAGTTCCGCCCGCATTTGCTGGGCTTGCTCTTGGGTGCGCTGGTAGAGTTTCGCTTGGGAGAGGGCGAGGGCTGCTTGCTCTGCCACACCTTCTATTAGCTGGATATCTTCCGATGACCAGGGGGCGGAATTGCCATTCTGGTACAGCGACAGCACCGCCAGAAAATCCTTCTGATAGATCAGCGGCACAATCAGTCGAGTCAGATTGCTGCCGTTGTCGTCTCCCGACAGTACCTGGGTTTGCCTTGTTTCCAAGACAGTTTTGATCAGGGGGTCGTGATTTTCGGGCGCTTGGGCGCTATCCGCCGCGTAGGAGAAGGCGTCTGGCATCAAGCGCTCCGCCTCCACCGGACGCAGGACGCCGCTGCTGGCACCAAAAGACCGCCCCACTGTCTGGACAATGGTTGGCAGCATGCTGCGATAGTCCAGGGACCCCCGGATGGCACTCATCACCTCATTGAACAGTAATTCTCGTCGCAGGGCTCGCCGCAATTCATTGGTTCGCTGTTTTATGACTTTGTACGTTTCAGAGGCTTGCTGAACTATCCCTTTCAGCTCATCTGGCTGCCACGGCTTGGTGATGTATTTGAATACCTGGCCGGAGTTAATCGCCTCCACCAGGTCTTCCACATCGGTGTATCCCGTCAGCAAGATGCGAATTGTATCTGGAAAACGCTCTACCGTTTTCCCCAAAAATTCGGTGCCATTCATTTCTGGCATCCGCTGGTCAGAGATAATAACAGCCATCTCTCCGTTTTGTTCGAGCAGTTCTAGAGCGCTAAAGGCACTATCGGCTCTGTAGACTTGAAAATCTCGCCGAAACGTCCGGTACAGCAAGTCTAGGTTGTCTGCCTCGTCATCAACTACCAAGAGTTTGAGTTTGCTCCGATTTCCTTGACTCATGCAAGACTCCACTTCCCGGCTAATGCATCAACTCGCCACCTAAAGATACAGCCAACAGCATCGGTATAACTGCTCTGGGGCAAACAATTTTTGGGACACGACTGGTATATTTTTAGGCGAGATGGTTTCACTAAAATAAAATACCCTAAATTTGGCTGGCTATAACAGGCTGACGCCGAGCGGCTGATATGGGCGCAGGGAGTTTCAGCGCCCGCGCAGATCGCCCGCACCTCGGTCTCCTTGCGGCTTTTCGGTTTCACCCCTTCATGTCTGTATCACGAGCTCCAGCGTTCCGCAAGTCTCAGCTTGGCGGAGCGAGAGCGGGGATTTTTGGCCAGCTCGTCGGCTTGCGGCAGCACCGGCTTTTTTGTCAGCACCCGCAACAGGGGATTTTCCCGCAGCCGGTGCTTCACCAGCCGGTCTTCCAAGCTGTGAAAACTGATGACACCCATTCTACCACCCGATTTCAGCCACCCTGGCGCACGGTTGAGAAAACTTTCTAGCGATGCCAGCTCTTGATTGACGGCTATCCTCAAGGCTTGAAACACCCTGGTGGCTGGGTGGATTCTACCATACCGGTATTTTGCCGGCACGCACCCGGCAATCGCCTCTGCCAGTTCCGTGGTTGTCTGGAACGGGCGCATCCCGACAACAAGCCGCGCAATCCGCCGCGACAGCCGCTCCTCCCCATAGGTGTAAAATATCTCCGCCAGCTTCCCTTCGTCCCACTGATTGACCACTTCGGCTGCGGTCAGGGACTGCCGGCAGTCCATCCGCATGTCCAGCGGCGCTTCGTGCCGGAAGCTAAACCCCCGTTCCGGGGTGTCCAGCTGGGCGGAGCTCACTCCTAAATCCGCCACTACTCCCTCAAACAGAATCCCATTTGTCTCGAACTCGGCAAAATTGCCCCGCCAAAATTGCACGCGATCGCCAAATTCCGCTAGCTCGATTCTCGCAGCGTCCAGGGCTCGACCGTCCCGGTCAATCGCCGTCACCCGCACATCCGGCGCTGCTTCCAGAATTAACCGGCTGTGCCCGCCACCCCCTACCGTCGCGTCCAGATAGTGGCCTCCGGGAAGAATGGCCAGCCCCTCTATCACCTCCCGGCTGAGCACCGGCACATGAGCGAAGCCGCCGGCTGCCGGTGTCTCTGTCTCCAGCGGTGTTTGCTCCTCCGCCTCCATCTTCAATCCTTCAGTATTTATAAATCGCCGCTCCCTCTATTTTGCGCAGTTTTTTTCCTATTTTCTTCCTGGCCCCGCTCTCATTGCTGGCCGGGTTGACAATCAGCATATAAACATGCTCTGGCCACTTCAATTCCGCAGCGAGCTTGTTCAGCAGTTTCGCGTCATCGTCAGACCCCGCCAATTTATACCAAGCGCGGCGAACCGCTATGCCCATCACATAGAAACGCTGTTCCGGAAAGTATTTTACCACTTTTTGCGCCAAGTAAGCCTCTTTCACCTGCGGATAGCCTGACAGTTGCTGGCACAGATCCCGAACGGCTGCCGGTGGCAGATTGTGAGGCGCGAATTGGTCTTTCTCGATCACAAAAGACCGCTCTTGCTGCGCTCTAAACATCATCTCATAGTGCTTTTCCGCACGCTCTTGGTAAACCTTTGCTTCCTCCAGTTTTCCCTGTTCCTTCAGCCAGCAGTAAATCGTCTCGCCACAGGGAATAACATTGTGCGGGTCGCCTGACATCGCCTTTTCGATGTGCGGGATGCCGGTGGCATCATCCTGTTCTAGCAAGATTTGCCCCAGCAGATAGTTAGCTCCCGCGTGAGCGGGGTGATTTGCCAGCAGTTCTCTCAATAGCGGTATCCCCACTTCACTGCCTTTTAACTCTGCTGTCCAGTGGGCGCGATTCCAGGCTTCCTCCTCCGTTAGCTGCCCCTTCTCAGCTTTCCTCTCAAGCTCTCGCAGCTGTTTTAGCAATTCCTGAACGCTTGCGTATTTTTGCCGCCAAGGCGTTTCGTTTCGCTCTTTCCAAGAGCGGTCAAAATAAGCAGTCAGCTTTGTTAAGAAATTCCCCAGATATTGCTGAGCGGCGCTGATTTCCAGTGGAACCGGCAGCGGTAATTTTTTGCGTCCAGCCGCAGGATAGCCCAGTGCGGAGAGCCGGTCTGCCAGACAGGGGTGGGTGTCCTCGTTACTGGTTTTCTGCGCTAAAGCTTGCTCCTGCCATTTCGCGGCATCTTCATGGCTAACACCGGCAGCCAAAGCGCCCGACATAGTTGTAAACGTTGCTGCCGGTGGCTCGGCTTGATGATTCACTTGGTTCAAGACACCCGGCCAAAAGCACCCCTCCAGAAATTTGCTCTTAATTTCCACACTGATCAGCGCCTCTGCCATGTTCTGCGCCCCCGCAATCTCCTTGGCGCAGCGGTCGGCTTCGTATTCGTTCATTCGCGCCAGGACAAAGGAATAAGCGCTGAAAAAGGGCGCGTACCACTTAAAAAATCCCTGAAAAAGAACCGAAGCCCCCTGCTCATCGCTTCCCTGCAGGCTTTGCAATATCTGAAAGTATGTTTGCCGGACGCGGTAAATCCAGGCATTGAAGCGACTGTGGTTGCCGGACAGGTGCCCGATCTCGTGGGCGAGGACGGCGCTCAGCTGTGCCGGCGAGAGGGCTTGCATCAGCGGCAGTCCCAGAAGCAAGTAGTTTTGCTGCCACCCGAAGACGCCCAAACGGGGGCGCTGGAAAACACCGGCATTGAAGTCGCCGGTGAGCAGGATGCGGTGAAATTGCGGTGCGTCCAGGGCTTTTGTCAGTTTGTCAATCAGTTGAAACAGGCGGGGGACTTGATGCCGGTGCAGTTCCAGTCCGGTGGGTGGGGGAAATGTCACCCAGAGGGATTGGAGAATGATCAACATGGGCACAAGTATCAGTATGCCCAACTTTACCATATAGAAGTTGATCCTGCCGGTCGAGAAGACGGCCAGCACCAGCAGGGCCAAGACTGCCAGCAGTCCTGCCAGCACGCAGAAGATGTAGGCGTAGCCCAGTAAAGCCAGAAGCCCAACGCGGAGCTTGTAGCGCCCGGGCTGCCGGCGGGCCAGATTCTCCAGGCGCTGGATTAGGGCATCAAACTGCTGTTGCGTTACGGCCATCAGACGCATCCTCTGCTAGGAATACCCAGTTGCTGTGAATCTTTCCGATCGCTTTTACCAATTTTGGCCTAAGCCCTGGGGCTTCAGCCAATATAATGAGGTCAGTGCAATAAAAATCAACATTAGCTGGTTGAGCTGCACGCGCCAGTCCGGCGTCGCACCAGGAGGATGGAAACTCTTTGCTGCTGGTACCCCCACCCCCTACCCCCTCGCCTGGGGAGGGGGCTTGCAACAGAGGGGTTTACCGCCGGCAATGCGACGCCACTGGCCCTCTTGTGGCCCTCAGGCGGCAGTGGGAGTGCGGCAAAATGTGTAGATAGGGGAGAATGCGGAGCGATGCCACGGATTGAAACGAGAACGGAACCCATGATCCTCAACATGGGACCCCACCACCCTTCCATGCACGGGGTGCTGCGCTTGATTGTCACCCTGGATGGGGAGAATGTGGTGGACTGCGAGCCGGTGATTGGCTACTTGCACCGGGGAATGGAAAAAATCGCCGAGAACCGCACCAATATCATGTATGTCCCCTATGTCAGCCGGTGGGACTACGCGGCGGGGATGTTCAATGAGGCGGTGACAGTCAATGCGCCGGAAAAACTGGCTAACATTGCAGTTCCCAAACGCGCCAGCTATATCCGCGTTATTATGCTCGAACTCAACCGGCTCGCCAACCACTTGCTCTGGCTTGGCCCGTTTTTGGCTGATGTTGGCGCTCAAACGCCGTTTTTCTACATTTTCCGGGAGCGGGAGCTGATTTACGACCTCTGGGAAGCAGCTACCGGCTACCGGATGGTGAACAACAACTATTTCCGCATTGGCGGGGTGGCGGCGGATCTGCCCTACGGCTGGGTGGACAAGTGCTATGATTTCTGCGACTACATGGACCCCAAGATTGACGAGTACGAGCGCTTGATTACCGACAACCCGATTTTCCGCCGGCGGGTGGAGGGGATCGGCTTCATCAGTCGCGAGGACGCCATTAACTGGGGTTTGACCGGTCCGATGCTGCGGGCGTCTGGTGTCAAGTGGGACTTGCGCAAGGTTGACCACTACGAGTGCTATGACGACTTCGACTGGGAAGTGGCGTGGGATACCGGCGGCGATTGCTTCGCCCGCTATGTGGTGCGGATGCAGGAAATGCGCGAGTCGGTGAAGATTCTCCGCCAAGCTCTCAAGGGTTTGCCGGGGGGTCCCTACGAGAACCTGGAAGCGAAGCGCATGGCTGCCGGTCCTAAGTCTGAGTGGAACAGCTTTGACTACCAGTTCATCGGCAAGAAAATCGCTCCGACGTTTAAGATTCCTAAGGGCGAGCACTATGTCCGCGTTGAAAGCGGTAAGGGCGAGCTGGGAATTTATATTATGGGGGATGACAGTGTGTTCCCCTGGCGCTGGAAGATTCGCGCTGCTGATTTCAACAATCTGCAGGTTTTGCCTCCGCTGCTTCGCGGGATGAAGGTGGCGGATATTGTGGCGATTCTGGGCAGCATTGATGTGATCATGGGCTCGGTTGACCGGTAGGGTTTAGTTTGGTATTTTTAACCGCAGATGAACGCAGATGAACGCAGATTGGTGTTCATAAGCTGGGTTTATCTGCGGGCTTTTTTTATGGATAATTGAGCGATGGTTATGGATTTGAATCCGGTGCTGCGTGATATAATCTGTGAGCGAATTGCTGAGAGTCCCCACCGGCGGATTACGTTTGCTGAGTACATGGATTTGGCGCTTTATCACCGGCAGCAGGGCTACTACGCTACGAATCAGGTGAATATCGGGGTGCGGGGCGATTTTTTTACTTCGCCTCATTTGGGTGCTGATTTTGGGGAGTTGCTGGCTGAGCAGTTTGTGGGGATGTGGGAGGTTCTGGGGCGACCGGCTCCTTTTCAGCTTGTGGAAATGGGCGCGGGACAGGGGCTTCTGGCGGCGGATGTGCTGCGGTATCTCCACCGGCACTATCTTGACTTTTTCAATGTTTTGGAGTATATTATTGTTGAGAGGGCACCGGCTCTGATTGCGGAACAAAGGCAGATTTTGGCGAGTTTGTCAAGTGCCGGTGGGAATATTCGCTGGTGCGGTTGGGAGGAGATACCGGCGGATTCTGTGACGGGCTGTCTGTTTTCTAATGAGCTGGTGGATGCTTTGCCGGTGCACCAGATTGCGGTCGAAGATGGGCAGTTGCGGGAAGTTTATGTGACTGTTGCTGCTGGGATGTCTTCTTCGGAGCACCCTCACCCCCAACCCCTCTCCCATGAAGGGAGAGGGGGGCGAGAGGGCGGAGGCGAGTCTCTGTTTGCGGAGGTGATGGGGGAGGTTTCGACACCGGCAATTGCTGAGTATTTTAAGTTGGTGGGGATTGAGTTTCCCAGCCCTGCGTATGAGGATGGCTACCGCACTGAGGTGAATCTGGAAGCGCTGGAGTGGCTGGGGGCGGTGGCGAACCGGCTGCGGCGGGGGTATGTGCTGACTGTGGATTATGGCTATTCGGCGGAGCGGTATTACAGCCCGCGCCGGCGTTCGGGTACGTTACAGTGTTACTATCGGCACAGTCACCACAACGATCCTTATATCTGTGTTGGGCGACAGGATATTACGGCTCATGTCGATTTTACGGCGCTGCAGCGTCAGGGGGTGCTGTGCGGCCTCGATCCGGTGGGGTTTACTAAGCAGGAGCTGTTTTTGATGGCGCTGGGGTTGGGGGAGCGGATTGCGGCGGTTTCGGCTGCGCAACCGCAAAATCTGGGCGAGCTGTTGCGCCGGCGAGACGCTCTGCACCAGCTGGTGAATCCGATGGGGCTGGGGGGTTTTGGGGTGTTGCTGCAGTGCAAGGGTCTGAGTCAGGATGAGCGTGGGCGTGTGCTTAAGGGGTTGTGTGTGCCGGTGATCTGAGAGCCTCACCCCCCCGTTCCCCGGGAGTATCCCCATGCATGCAAAGATTTTCACCCTCACCCCCCGTTCCCCCTCTCTCCCATAAAGGGAGAGGGGGAAAAGATAAAGAATTCTCCCCTCACCCCACTCGTGGGCTACGGTTTATACACAAATCCCTGTGATGCCAATTTTCCATGAAGTTGTACAAACCTCTTTCTCCCCCCTCACCCCAAAGTGTGGGCGGTGAGGGGGGGTGAGGGGCTTTCCTGCAGTCGCACACCCAAGATGTGTACAAGCCGTAGCCCCTTGTGGGAGAGGGGTTGGGGGTTAGGG
>Ga0185317_100305_pt1 | contig 14141 bp, 12 predicted proteins | sample DevilsHole_FD_128020 | JGI IMG/M metagenome (GOLD analysis project Ga0185317, IMG submission 128020) | Groundwater microbial communities from Devils Hole, Nevada to study Microbial Dark Matter (Phase II) - Devils Hole (SPADES assembly)... | ecosystem: Environmental > Aquatic > Deep subsurface >...
CTGGAGAGGTGTTCAACGCCAAAAGGCATCAAAGGTATGTCCAGGGTTACAACTTTGGCGAGGCCCTGAGCCGCTTGGGGTGCTCAACGCCAAAAGGCATCAAAGGTATGTCCAGACGGGGTGGATTCTGGAGAATTTGGCTGGTATGTGGTGGTGATCAACGCCAAAAGGCATCAAAGGTATGTCCAGATTGAAAGCGAATGCGTGTGGTGCCTATGTCGTATCGCGATCAACGCTAAAAGGCATCAAAGGTATGTCCAGGAAAGTCTGGAAAAAATCCCGGCCCCTGGGAAAATGTGCTCAACGCCAAAAGGCATCAAAGGTATGTCCAGGCACGAGGGGTTCACTTTTGATTAAGTTCAGAGTGTGCTCAACGCCAAAAGGCATCAAAGGTATGTCCAGCGAGTTGGGGAGCAAATTTTGCGCCCAGTGGTTTGTGCTCAACGCCAAAAGGCATCAAAGGTATGTCCAGAAGAAGCAAGGACAGTGATCCTCCCCAGTCGCACGTGCTCAACGCCAAAAGGCATCAAAGGTATGTCCAGAAATCCCCAGCAGGCTGCACGCTCAAGTCCAGGGGTGTGCTCAACGCCAAAAGGCATCAAAGGTATGTCCAGAAGACGGACGCCAGCAATCCAAACTTTTGTCAGGAAGGTGCTCAACGCCAAAAGGCATCAAAGGTCTGTCCAGGACTGCCACGTCACTGCTGCCCGCAGGTTCCTCCCCGTGCTCAACGCCAAAAGGCATCAAAGGTATGTCCAGCACAAGAGATTGCTGAGCAATGCTCAAACACCAGATTGTGCTCAACGCCAAAAGGCATCAAAGGTATGTCCAGGCAAGAGCAGACTCGGACTCAGTATCCAACGAAGAATGTGCTCAACGCCAAAAGGCATCAAAGGTATGTCCAGAAGCCCACCGTGCCAAGGATTCTCTCCGACGGTAGGTGCTCAACGCCAAAAGGCATCAAAGGTATGTCCAGGATTCTTGAGCCAAACAGGGAGCTGAGTGTATCGTGGGTGATCAACGCCAAAAGGCATCAAAGGTATGTCCAGTATCGGCACAGATCAGGGCCGGCGGTGGGAAGGTTGTGCTCAACGCCAAAAGGCATCAAAGGTATGTCCAGACCTTAGCTGGTTTGGCCTCGTGTAGCTGGGGTAGGTGTTCAACGCCAAAAGGCATCAAAGGTATGTCCAGCTTGTATTTTTCCAGCCATATTCCCACCCACCTGGTGTGCTCAACGCCAAAAGACATCAAAGGTATGTCCAGCCAAATTTCGACAATCGTTTTTTTCGGGCACTTGAAAGTGCTCAACGCCAAAAGGCATCAAAGGTATGTCCTGTGAGTGGGAGCCAAGAACAAGACGCAGTCAGAACTCCGTGCTCAAGGCCAAAAGGCATCAAAGGTATGTCCAGCGGACAGATTGCTGGCGTACTGGCAGCAGAGCAGTACGCGCTCGGTGCTCAACGCCAAAAGGCATCAAAGGGATGTCCAGTTGCGCTGGCGCGCTAGAGTGGCGCGTCCAAACAGTGCTCAACGCCAAAAGGCATCAAAGGTATGTCCAGGAGATGAAAGTTGCTGATTGCCTGGAGGTAGAGAGAGTGCTCAACGCCAAAAGGCATCAAAGGTATGTCCAGGAAACCAAGAATTAGCCTGGAACGCTCACTCAGTAAGGTGCTCAACGCCAAAAGGCATCAAAGGTATGTCCAGGAGTAGCGATACAGCAGGATTGAGTGTTGAGTGTTGTGCTCAACGCCAAAAGGCATCAAAGGTATGTCGGGGCGTCAATGGCCACAACCACTCCTTACTTGAGACTGTGATCAACGCCAAAAGGCATCAAAGGTATGTCCAGCCGGGTTCCCAGCTATACCGAACTGAAGTAGTGAGTGATCAACGCCAAAAGGCATCAAAGGTATGTCCAGCTCGGGTGCAATTCAGGGTTGGATTTAGCCATCGTGATCAACGCCAAAAGGCATCAAAGGTATGTCCAGGCTTAGTCAAGATCCTGAGGAAAATCCCAAAACCGTAGTGCTCAACGCCAAAAGGCATCAAAGGTATGTCCAGGTGTAGCGAGATATCTGATCTCTTCCGACACGTTCCGTGCTCAACGCCAAAAGGCATCAAAGGTATGTCCAGCAAGCTAATCAAACGTGGCCGGTCATAGAGATTTAGTGCTCAACGCCAAAAGGCATCAAAGGTATGTCCAGTTGGCGGTGTCCTTGTCAGCGGCATCGGAATACTTGTGATCAACGCCAAAAGGCATCAAAGGTATGTCCAGAATCTGATTTTGATTCTGATTCTGATTCTGATGTCGAGTGCACAACGCCAAAAGGCATCAAAGGTATGTCCAGAAAGAAGTGGAAAGAGGTCTCTGCTTTTCTCCGTAAGGTGCTCAACGCCAAAAGGCATCAAAGGTATGTCCAGCGAATACCCTCAATTCTATACAGGGCGAAGGTTCGGTGCTCAACGCCAAAAGGCATCAAAGGTATGTCCAGATTGCAATGCACAGTGCTTTTGTAATATGCAGTAGTGATCAACGCCAAAAGGCATCAAAGGTATGTCCAGGCTTCCCCCTGCCTTTCCCCCTTCCCCTCAGGTGGCGCGATCAACGCCAAAAGGCATCAAAGGTATGTCCAGTGACAGATGCGACCCCAGTCAGCCTATTGATGGAGTGATCAACGCCAAAAGGCATCAAAGGTATGTCCAGTCTGCAGCTGGCTGTATTCAGTTTTCTTGGTTCAGTGCTCAACGCCAAAAGGCATCAAAGGTATGTCCAGGGTAATTTTGGTCTGAACGTAAACCAGACGCTTTTGCGATCAACGCCAAAAGGCATCAAAGGTATGTCCAGGGCATGTTCCAGCCGTATTTTACTCCCTGAATAGTGAGTGATCAACGCCAAAAGGCATCAAAGGTATGTCCAGTCGTCTGGGGCACTGTCTCTTTTGTCTAGCCTTCCGCGATCAACGCCAAAAGGCATCAAAGGTATGTCCAGCCAAGGCAGAGTTTATCAACGCTGCCCCGCTACTGTGTGATCAACGCCAAAAGGCATCAAAGGTATGTCCAGCTTTCGCGGTGTCCTTGTCAGCGATATCGGAGTATTTGTGATCAACGCCAAAAGGCATCAAAGGTATGTCCAGCGGCTACACCACAATTTCAGAATCTAGCACCTTTAGTGATCAACGCCAAAAGGCATCAAAGGTATGTCCAGCCCTACGAGGAGTGCCGGTGCCTGTCGGCGCAGGTGTGCTCAACGCCAAAAGGCATCAAAGGTATGTCCAGTATTTTATTCCCTGGATAGTGACGTAGACTGCTTTAAGTGCTCAATGCCAAAAGGCATCAAAGGTATGTCCAGGTATCCTCGCGTTTTGGGGCCGGCATAGGCCGTAAGTGCTCAACGCCAAAAGGCATCAAAGGTATGTCCAGTCGAACCAAGCGTAATGTGGCGTTGCAGCAATCACTGTGCTCAACGCCAAAAGGCATCAAAGGTATGTCGGGGCTCAGTCGGGCAATCCAACTTTTGGCTATCCCTAGTGCTCAACGCCAAAAGGCATCAAAGGTATGTCCAGCTGATCTTCCCAAACTCCCTCAATCCAGCTGGGGTCCAGTGCTCAACGCCAAAAGGCATCAAAGGTATGTCCAGTGGTTGTCTCTCTAGGGTAAAAAAAAGGGGGCGAATGTGCTCAACGCCAAAAGACATCAAAGGTATGTCCAGCAGCCCAAAAGGTCGCCGAACGACGAGAGAAGTCCCGCGATCAACGCCAAAAGGCATCAAAGGTATGTCCAGAAATCGGGCGGGCTCTCCAGGCTGCCGGTATGAAAAGTGTTCAACGCCAAAAGGCATCAAAGGTATGTCCAGAAGTGTGTGCCGGTGGGAGTCTAAATCGATTAGGTGTTCAACGCCAAAAGGCATCAAAGGTATGTCCAGAGCTTATTGCCCGTTGTTTGGGCGTTACGGCTGCCGGCGTGCTCAACGCCAAAAGGCATCAAAGGTATGTCCAGTTCTGGGGTAATGGAAATCTCCCGTCCCCGCGTGAGTGCTCAACGCCAAAAGGCATCAAAGGTATGTCCAGCAATATCCCACAGAAATTCTCGCAGCCATAGAGCGTGTTCAACGCCAAAAGGCATCAAAGGTATGTCCAGCACAGAGCTGGACTTTTCGGTTGAGCAGTAAAGCCGTGCTCAACGCCAAAAGGCATCAAAGGTATGTCCAGAGAAGACTTCCATCTCTTTGTCTCACTCTACCTCTCGTGATCAACGCCAAAAGGCATCAAAGGTATGTCCAGCGCGAATAGTGTCAAATGAGTGCAAAACTGAGGTGAGTGATCAACGCCAAAAGGCATCAAAGGTATGTCCAGGAATCTACTCCTGTTACATCGCATCCAGCCCAGAAAGTGCTCAACGCCAAAAGGCATCAAAGGTATGTCCAGCCAGATATTATTCAAATAAATCCATATCTCTCTCGTGCTCAACGCCAAAAGGCATCAAACGTATGTCCAGTATCAACGCGGCTTTGGTTGAAAAAGGACTCGCTTATGTGCTCAACGCCAAAAGGCATCAAAGGTATGTCCAGCAAAAAGCCGCCGTCACTCGCCAACTGAAAAAAGAGTGAGCAACGCCAAAAGGCATCAAAGGTATGTCCAGCTTTATAGCGAGATATACCGGCGAGCGGTGGGGGGCGTGAGCAACGCCAAAAGGCATCAAAAATATGTCCAGACTCAATCGAGTCCGATTTTTTTTCTGTTCCAATTGTGAGCAACGCCAAAAGGCATCAAAGGTATGTCCAGTAGCCCGCTGTTTAGGTGTTACAGCTGTCGGCTATTTGTGCTCAAAGCCTTACGGCATCAAAGGTATGTCGGGGCAAGCGGACTTGTCACTGGTGCTGAGTTTCTTGACAGGTGATCAACGCCAAAAGGCATCAAAGGTATGTCCAGTTTTAGCTCTGGGGCTTGCGACGGTCGCAAGTTGTGTGCTCAACGCCAAAAGGCATCAAAGGTATGTCCAGAATTCCAGCGCTTGACGACGCATTCTGGGGCGAACAGTGCTCAACGCCAAAAGGCATCAAAGGTATGTCCAGAACCCAGTTGACAGGAGCCTAGCTAATGGGTTACTTTGTGCTCAACGCCAAAAGGCATCAAAGGTATGTCCAGCAAACAGGAAGAATAGTGCTAGTCTGGCATGTCAAGTGCTCAACGCCAAAAGGCATCAAAGGTATGTCCAGAAAAACCAGACGGCATGGACGGTGTAAGCTTCAACTGGCGATCAACGCCAAAAGGCATCAAAGGTATGTCCAGACAAAAAACGGGGTGTAACCCCGTATTTTAAATTAGTGATCAACGCCAAAAGGCATCAAAGTTATGTCCAGAATAGCTAATGTGAGTGACATAATAACCTCGTGATTGGTGATCAACGCCAAAAGGCATCAAAGGTATGTCCAGACCGGCTGTTTGAGTGTGGGGGATTCAAGGGTACCCTGTGATCAACGCCAAAAGGCATCAAAGGTATGTCCAGACTTGCTTAACGTGCCCTTTACGCAGCCTACAGTCTTGTGCTCAACGCCAAAAGGCATCAAAGGTATGTCCAGCAGTATTATGCTCCCAAAGACTTACATGCGAATTCTTCTGCGATCAACGCCAAAAGGCATCAAAGGTATGTCCAGGTTTTTCCCCCAGCTTTCATCCAAGGTCCCCCCCGTGATCAACGCCAAAAGGCATCAAAGGTATGTCCAGCTTCATGAGTCTGTCTGCGTCTCTCCGATTTCTCTATGATCAACGCCAAAAGGCATCAAAGGTATGTCCAGCTCCTCTTGCGAGGCGCTAAGAATTTTTTCGTTCAGTGCTCAACGCCAAAAGGCATCAAAGGTATGTCCAGGATGCAAGGACCCTGTCTGATTATGGGGCTCTGCTTGTGATCAACGCCAAAAGGCATCAAAGGTATGTCCAGGTCTTTTATGAATGCCTCGATTCAGCGCATGCAGGTGATCAACGCCAAAAGGCATCAAAGGTATGTCCAGCAAAAAGCCGGTAGGGGTGCCATTCCGCGCGGAAGTGATCAACGCCAAAAGGCATCAAAGGTATGTCCAGAGAAAAGTCTACAAACCCTGTCGCTTCTTTTTATTGCGAGCAACGCCAAAAGGCATCAAAGGTATGTCCAGCAAGCTTTTTAAAAAGCGTCTTTAGCGATACAGGATTGTGATCAACGCCAAAAGGCATCAAAGGTATGTCCAGATCCTGACAAGACATATATTCCTGAAGAGAATCTTGGTTGTGATCAACGCCAAAAGGCATCAAAGGTATGTCCAGCTAACGCTTCCCAGTCCAAAACAGCACTACCCGCTAAGTGCTCAACGCCAAAAGGCATCAAAGGTATGTCCAGATTTTAGTTCTGGGGCTTGTGCGACCGTCACAAAGGTGCTCAACGCCAAAAGGCATCAAAGGTATGTCCAGAAAGAAAGCGGAGCTATCGTCACACTGCTGTCGTTGTGCTCAACGCCAAAAGGCATCAAAGGTATGTCCAGAATCGCATGTTGTGCCACGACGGAAGAAAATCGAAGCTCCCAGCGGATGTAATCTTTTCACCGATTGCGCATGCTTGTCGCCCTCATGCGAAAGCCCCTACATCGAATCTGTGTAGGGGCTTTCGCATTGGTGCTAGTATCTTTAATGCCTTTTGGGGGTAGGTTTTGGGGTTTGTCTGCGGGTAGCGTCAGGGGATAAAGCTTTCGCATGAGCGGATGTAATCTTTTCACCGATTGCGCATGCTTGTCGCCCTCATGCGAAAGCCCCTACATCGAATCTGTGTAGGGGCTTTCGCATTGGCGCTAGTATCTTTAACGCCCGCGCCCGATATCTTCATTCGCCAATGCAACGCCGTTCTTTATTTCCCAGCGAGTAGGTCTAACCTCTCACAGATTCGCCAACAGCTTCTTGACAAGATGCCGGCATTCTCAGGCAACTTGCCAAAACTCCCCCTTCATATTATAATAACCTTCAAATCCAATTCTATCCATACCTAAGCCCACCACCGGCTGCACCCCTCCCAAAAGTGGACACGCCCTCGCACCCACCGGCTCCCCGGAAGGTGTCGGTAGGCAACTGCAACCCCAACAATCCAACAAAAAAACAATCCTATGATCCAAGACACCATTAACCCAAAAATTTCTTTGGCCTCTTTGCTAGAAGCTATCGGCTCCCTCACTCTTGACGAAAAACGGCAGTTACAGGCATTCCTCGATCAGGAAATATTCCAAGCAGAGGCAGATTTGCTAGACCAAGACCCCACTGTCCAAGAGGAAGTAGAAACAGCTCTCCAAGAGTATAAAGCCGCTGATTATATCCCCCTTGAAGAAGTGCCAGAAGATGTCCAATCCTAGCGCCGGTGTCCCGCACATTAATTTTTTTTAAGCAGCTATCCCCCCCTGCAAGACTTGTGGCACAATAAACGATATTGGTGAACCGGCTCCCTGCCGGCACCCTTTTCCCGCTAAACTCTCACAAGTCCCCCACAATCCATTGCAATGCCGGCAAAAGTCACCCTCACCATTATCGCAGGCAGCCTCAAAGGGCAAAAAGTGGAATTCGACTCCCGCACAACCTGCATTATCGGTCGCCATTACGACTGCGAACTCCAATTGCCCAGCGACGAAGCTCACAGTATTGTCTCCCGCTATCACTGCCTGCTCGACATCAATCCGCCCCAAATCCGCATCCGTGATTTTGGCAGCAGAAATGGCACGTTTGTCAATACAAAAAAAATTGGCCAGCGCCCCAGCCACGCCACTCCTGAACAAGCCCGCCAGATGCAGTTCCCCGAGTGCGATTTGCAGGATGGCGACAAAATTCGCTTGGGAAATACGGTGTTTTGTGTTAGTATAGAAGTAGCCGGTGAGTCGGATATTGGCAATGAGACAACTGCTGTGGCCATTGCCCCAGCGGCAGGAGGGCTAAAGCCCTCACTACAAACATCGAACCTGCCCGCAATTGAAGGGCACACCACCCTGAGAGAGTTGGGAAGGGGAGGGCGCGGTGCGGTTTATTTGGCTCGCAATAACCAAACCGGCGAGGAAGTGGCGCTCAAATTAATGCTCCCCCAAATTGCTGCCAACCCCCGCGATGTCGATTGGTTTCTCCGCGAAGTGGAGAATACCAAAGCCTTAAACCACCCGCATGTTGTACAGCTCAAGGAATCCGGCTACTCTGACGACATTTTCTACTTCACCCTGGAATACTGTGCCGGCGGGAATGCGGTACACTTAATGCGGCAGCGCGGCGGCAAGTTGCCGGTGAGTGAAGCTGTTCCCCTTATCTTGCAAGTCCTCGACGGTTTGGCATACGCTCACACCGCCTATATCCCCTATGTAAAATTGAAAGATGGCAGTTTGGACAGGGGGAAGGGTTTGGTGCACCGCGACCTCAAACCTGAGAATATTTTCCTCAGCACTGCCGGCAATTCTATAATAGCAAAAATCGGGGATTACGGGCTGGCAAAAGCTTTCGATTTAGCCGGCTTCAGCAATCTGACGATGAGCGGCACAAAAGCCGGCACACCCGGTTTCATGCCCCGACAGCAAGTGATCAATTTCAAGTATGTCAAGCCGGAGGTGGATATCTGGGCGACTGCAGCTACGCTATACTATATGTTAACCGGCAGTTACCCCCGCGACTTCGCAGGCAAAGACCCCTTTCTAGCGGTACTCGACGATAAGCCGGTGCCGCTTCGCGTTCGCGATGCCTCGATTCCGCAAAAACTGGCGGAAGTAATTGATTTAGCCCTGATTGACAGCCCCGCAATCTACTTTAAAAATGCGGCAGATTTCAAACAGGCGCTGTCAAGTGCGCTCTAAGTGCCGGTCGGATACTGTTGGCAATCTGCAATTTAACGCGCTAAGCGCCAGAGGGTAGGGAGGGATCTCTGGGAGAGAACCCCCCCTACAATCTGCAATTTAACGCCAGAGCTATTATCACATAAGTGCGATTTTGTCAAGGGGCCGGGTAAAAAAATTTTAGGTGGCCCGGTAGTGGGCCAAAAGCCACTTGCGCCGGTGAGGGTGGGCTTAGCCCAGGTAATGCGGATGAAAGGACTTGAACCTTCACTCCTTGTGGGAACCAGAACCTAAATCTGGCGCGTCTGCCAATTCCGCCACATCCGCAAGTTTCTCTACTATAGCAGATGCAAGCCGAAACTGCAGCAACCGCGCCGGCGGAAATTTTCTTGAAACCAATTGCGCGTATCCGCCGTCAAATACAGCAGCACCCATAATCCCATTTGCACAGCTCCGCCGAGACTGCTGAGGTCCCGGCGGTTTTCGTTTCGGCCCACGGTGGGGCGGCGCTCTCAAGTCCGGTTGATTAATCCTAATTATCGCGGACAGGGGTGGTGGGGCTGTGGTTGAGCGAGGGGGGAGCGAGCGATAATAGAGCAGCCAGCTGATGGAGCCTAACGCTATATGATGGAAGAACGTATCGAAGCCTACCTTGCGGTGATCGGAAAGCTGCTCACTTGTGCCGGTGGGGAAGAATTGGAGATTTTGAATGCCAACCTAGACTTGGTGGATGCTGGCTTAGTGCAGACGATGGAACTGGTGGCGGCTAAACTCTCAGAAGAGGGCAATCAGGACGCAGCGACGTTTTTGCAAGAATTCGCCGCCCAGCTGACTGCTGTGATCGAACAGGCATCAGCGCCTACAGTAAACCCAGAGGATTATATCAATTTCTTGGGTGAAGTCTTGCAGCTTGTCTCAGAAAATCCCGATCCGCAAGTCGTCTACCCGCTGCTGCGAGAAAATGTAGATAAGCTGAATGGCTTTTTGGCGCAACTGCTGCAAAGCTGGGCGACGACAACCCTCCCGGAAGTGGACCTGCAGGAGAGTCAAGGAATCGCCGGCGCGATTGGCAATTTCAGCAACTTGATTCAGCAATTCCCCGACGGCGACAAAGGGAGCAACCTGGAAATTGCCATCACCGGCTACGAAATAGCTTCCGAAGTCTTTACCCGCGACAGCTTCCCAGAAGTGTGGGCGGGCACGCAAAATAACTTAGCTGTCGCTTACACAGATCGCGTCTTTGGCGAGCGCGTGGATAATCTCGACCGGGCGATCTCCTGCTACGAAAATGCCTTGCAAGTGTACACCCTGCAAGCTTTTCCAGAACAGTGGAAGCGCACGCAGCGGAATTTGGCCCTCGCTCAGGAACAGCGCCAAGCTGTCGCCGCAGGCTAGTCTTAAGCATCTAATTATAGCGTTTTTCGTATGAGTGAGGTACTGAGAAACCCGGTTTCGCCAAAGTTACCGGGTTTCTGGCGTGTACTTCATCCAACTGAAAACCGCTATAGCTTAACTTTGTAAAAAGTAGGGTGCGTTTCGCCCCAAAAGAGTGCCTTACTTTTCGGTATTTTAAAAACGCGAAACGCACTGATTGCGGAATTTTACTCTATTTTAAATATTCAATTATAAAGCAAAATACCGGTCGGGTCGGTCAAACCGGCAGGCCAGCATGCGTTGCCGTAGCCCAGGGGTTAAGCTGCCGGCACTCAGGCGAGTTACGGCGGTGAGGATTGCCCCTCCGGTGTTGCCTGTGCCGGTGCGGGCGAGGGTTCAGCCGGCTTTGCGGGTGCCCCCTCCGAGGGTGCCGGTGCTGGCTCTGCGGGAGCCGGTGCGGGAGCCGGTGCGGGAGCCGGTGCGGCTTCTGCGGGAGCCGGTGCGGCTTCTGCGGGTGCCGGTGCGGGTGCCGGTGCGGGTGCCGGTGTCGGTGCCGGTGCGGGTGCCGGTGCGGGTGTCGGTGCGGGTGCCGGTGCGGGTGCCGGTGCGGGTGCCGGTGCCGGTTGTGCCGGTGCGGGTGCCGGTGCCGGTGCCGTTGGTGCCGGTGCGGGTGCCGGTGCTTTCTGAGTTTGACTGTCGGGCTTAAACTCAAAAGAGAACTGGTAAGCCACAGTCTTGTCAGTCGCTTTCAGCGGAAAACCCTTAACCGCATTCAAAGCCGCTTCGTTAAGGAATGGGGACTTCGTGGGCACTAACAGAGTTGGCCCTTCAAGGATTTTACCACCGGCACCCACCAGCACCCCAACCAGAACCCTGCCTTCCAGCTGCTTCGAGCTTGCTTCTGGCGGATAGGGAGGAGGCATCGATATCGCAGGTTCCATTTGCAGATCCGGATGAGCTTGTTGTAATTTGCGCACCCAGCTGACATAGGCATCCCCACCCGCCAGCATCGCTTCTTGCTGCTCCGAAACTGAGCCTGCTGGGGTTTCAGCCGCTTGTTCCTGAATTTGCCGTTCCTTTTCCTCCAAAGAAGCTCCTGCGGCTGCCGTAATTCTTTCGGGTTGGGCCACAGGAGCGGGACTGGCCGACGGGGATTGGGCCGCACTGGCAACGTTGGGCGGGGCGGCTGGGGTGGGGCTTGCCGGCATAGCTTGGCCGGCCCTAGCGACGGCTTGATTGCGGTCAGCCTGCTGCCACTGCTGCAGCTTTCGCGCCATATCCTCCGATTGCTCCGGAGAGGCCAGCAACCCAGCCGCTCCCTGCTGTTGCCGCTGCTGGAACTGCTGAACCGTGAGAAGATTAGAGTCCTGGGAAGCCGCCTGGGGTGGAGTTTGTGCCGGCGGCATCTCAGTGCGAGCCGCTATTTGCGGGGCTAGGGCAGTAGGGGCAACTGGGGCCGGCGGCCAGGAATCAGGCTGGTCAGCCGGCAGTACCGGATCTAACTGCGACAGACCGGGCTGCGCCGCTGCCGGCGAGGAAATTTGTGGCTGAGCGATATAATAATTGACCGGCGGAGGAAGTATCGGGACTGACGGATTTACCCTTGAAGCAGGTGACGGCACCTCAGACCAATTCGGCGTCAGCCTCGGTGAGGGCGGCAGGACAGACAAATTTGAATAGGCCGACTGTGCCGGTGGGAGTGGCACATTTGAATAGAGGGAGGGTGCCGGCGGAATATAGGTTGGATACGAGGAGAGTGGCGACGAGGGATAATATGCAGGATAGGAGTCAGGTGCCGGCACGGAAGGCACATTGGCCAAGGGGGGCGGCGGTGGGATATTAGGTGAACCGGAGACTGACAAATTATTTTCCAGCGCCGAAAGTTGAGCCTGCAGCTCCGCTGGCGTCATAGGCGGCAGCGATGGCAGCGCCGGCTGCGAAGCGGGCTTTGCGGGAGTGGGGAATAGATATAGCTGCGGTTTTGACAAGGAAGGCAGGCGTTTCTGTTCGGCGGGGGATAGCTGCACAAGATCCACTGTTTGCCAGGGCTGCACTGCCTTGGAAGAAGAGGCCGGCAAAAGGGGCCAGCCCACCGCGAGCGCTCCGTGGACGCCCACAGAAACCAAAAAGGCCACGTTGCTTGGCTGGCGCAACGGTGCGGGCACGAAGTTAAACAGGGAGGAGTTGAGCATAATCGGTACAGTACATACGACTGGTGTCGTGGGAGGCTTGTCAGCAGGAAATGTCAGCTTTTCATTATTCTGACTTGAAAACGTTTGTAGTTGGGCTGCACGCCCTACCGAGGTCGGAGGGAACGCCTGTCCTACGCCTTCTATTTGTTTACTCGTTACGGGACTCTGACTTGAAAATAGTCTTGTAGGGGCTTGCGCCCCCGTGCTCGCCCCGCCCTGGAAACAATTTTCATTGGTGGCGGTGTGCGCAGTTCCGTGCGTGACTGCCTAGATGCTATCTACAAAAATATTTGCAGCATTCTCAGCCGAGAATCGCCCAGTTCCTACTTTCTTGCCCGAAAGCGACCGCGCTGCTGGCCTAGAAGTTGCTGTCAAACGGTTGGGATTTGGGGACTTGTACGATAATCAGGGAGAAATAGGGCAATTGTAAGTTGGGGCGGTCGAGTAAATCGGTATAGATTGCCTGCTCTGGCAGAGTGGCTCGTTCCACAACCCAGCTGCGTCCGAGCAATCCCCGCCGGTGCAGCAGTTCCCAAACTCGCTCATAGACCGAACTTACTTTCATCAGCACGACTATATCTGCCCAGTCTAGCGCAGTTTCCAGTTCTTCTACCGCATAGAGTGCCGGCAGGATGGCAAGGCGCTGGCTGCCCAGTGTCAGAGGTTCTCCCAAAGCAGCTGCTGCTGCCATTGGAGAGCAAATTCCCGGAACCAGACGCACAGGCACTTGCGGATGCAGCTGCTGCAGCGTCTGCGCCAAATAGGTGAAGGTGCTGTAAAAACTGACATCCCCCTCACAGACAAAAGCGACATCTCGCCCGTTTTGCAGGTGCTCCCAGACTTGTTCCGCCCCCTCCCGCCACGCGAGGGTGAGGGTTTCCATATCGCGCACATAGGGAAATTTCAAAGCCAGCTGGATTTGTTCCGGACGCAGCCACTCGGCTACAATTTGTTGCGCCATTCCCGGTTTGCCGCCCACACCGGCTGGGTACGCCACCACCGGCGCACTTTTTAGCAGCCGCAGCCCTTTGAGGGTGAGCAATTCTGGGTCGCCGGGACCCACACCAATACCATACAATATGCCGGTTGTCACAGTTATTACCGCTCTGTCTTGAAAATGTTTGTAGTTGGGCTGCACGCCCTACCGGAAAAGCCTGCTGTCGGCACAGTTTCATTATGTGGCGGTGTGCGCAACTCCGAATCGATTGTCTAAATTCTCAGGAATGCTGCCACGGCGCTCCCTCAAAAGTTATCAATTCCAGGGGATATATTTTACCACCATTCGCCAGGTATTGCAAGATTTCCCGAACTTCTTCTCCCCGCAGTGACAAATGCTCTAATTCTTGCAGGGAAAACCACCCCGCACGCCAAGAGTCCTCATCTGGCACAGTTTTCGGGGGCGTGTCGTCTTGCGGGCGACCGGCAAAAATGACTCGCAGGCGAGTTGCCGGTTGTTCCCCGAGGAACAGCGGCGTGTGTTCAATGCGGAGAATTCCGTCTACAATTACTGGAATGCCGGCTTCTTCTAAGGTTTCTCGCTGCGCGGCTTCTACGAGAGTTTCTCCCGGCTCGACTCGACCGGCTGGCAGATACCACTGCTGTCCGCGCTTGCTTTCTTGGACTAAGAGAAACCGGTTTTCTAAACGAACGGCAATCAGGGCAAAATACCAAGTGTGAATCGGCGAGCGTGCCATATAATTGTAACGTAAGTTGACTGAAGGGCGGGCATTAGGGATTAGGGATTAGGGGTTAGGGGTTAGGGG
>Ga0185317_100306_pt1 | contig 14116 bp, 7 predicted proteins | sample DevilsHole_FD_128020 | JGI IMG/M metagenome (GOLD analysis project Ga0185317, IMG submission 128020) | Groundwater microbial communities from Devils Hole, Nevada to study Microbial Dark Matter (Phase II) - Devils Hole (SPADES assembly)... | ecosystem: Environmental > Aquatic > Deep subsurface >...
GTGATGGCAGCAGACGGTTACGCGCGGGCGACGAAAAAGCCGGCGCTGGTGCAGCTGCACAGCACTCCTGGAGTCGGCAGCGGTGTCGGTTCTGGCGTCGGCGTCGGTGTCGGTTCTGGCGTCGGTGTCGGTTCTGGCGTCGGTTCCGGTGTGGGCGTCGGTTCCGGTGTCGGCGTCGGTTCCGGTGTGGGCGTCGGTTCCGGTGTCGGCGTCGGTTCCGGTGTGGGGCTAAAGCCTCCTGCCGCAGCGCCCACTGTTACCAGGTACTCAAACAGTTTCTCACGATCGCCGCCAAAGGTTTGCACCAAGTCTGGGTTGTTAGCCGCGTAAACGTCTAAATCGACTTCCGGGTCAAAGTCCCTGTTTTCTCGTATGCCAAATTGAACCAAGTGCTCGAACAGCTGCATGTTGCTCAAGCTTGCCAAGTCGGCGTATGTCGCCCGATAGTATTGCAGGTCTACGAACTGAGAAAATGTCCTGCCCTCTGCTATCCCAAAAATATCCAAATGCTCTAAAAGCTGCTGGTTCGACAAATTCGCCAGGTCGGCGTTATTCTCGCGATAGTATTGCATGTCGAAAAAGGCAGAAATTTTCCTGCCCTCTGCTATGCCAAATACCCGCACATGCTCTAGCAGCTGCTGGTTTGTCAGCCCCGCCAAGTCTGCGTAAGTGTCGCGATAAAATTGCAAGTCTAAAACAGGTGAAAATTTCCGCCTTTCCGCTATCCCAAATGTCTGCAAATGATCCAGTAGCTGCTCTCTGTTCAAACCAGCCGCTTGCAAATCTGGGTTGACGCTTGCGTAAAAATCTAAATTTATCAGCGGCGAAAAATTGCGATTCTCTGCCACTCCAAAAATTTTTAAATGTTCTAGGAGCTGTTCTGGACTTGTCAGGCCAGCTATCAAGAGATCCGGGTAAAGTCTAGAATAAAATTCTAAGTCATAGAAAAGGCTTGATAGATTCTGAAGCATTTTTATCTCCTCTCTGTTTTAGTTAGCAAAAAATCCAGATAAAAACGAATTTCACCTTGCATTTACTGAGCTACTTCTTCACTACGAAAGTGGCGAGGGCTAGATTTGGATGTTTTCCGAGACTCGCGAATCCTTGTCTCGAACAACTGCGTTACTTTTTAGCCGCCAGCATCTAATCAGCCGCATTTTCGCGACAGATAATGCGGAAAGCGTTTCATTCCCTACTGGGAATCAAGGGTTGCCGATGTCCTAGTGCGAAATGTCGGGCCCGCTGACCCGACCTTTGCAGATATCTATTATAACCCAAGTAGCAACTTGGGTTATACAAGAAAAACTTGTGATTTTGAACGTACAGCTGTAGAACGCCCCCGTTGCGCCCCCACTCATTCCTCGTGCCGGCCTGAGCAGAAAATTACTAAACTTTTTTCAGCCCGACTGGGAACAGATTACTTAAATGGAGCGTCTGATAACATTTTAAATATTAACCTGTTTCCAGTTTCTGCACTTCTGCCTCAGATCGGAGCATCCATGAGATACTCCCTTGCCTTTCCCGTACCCGCTTCCCCCCATAGCAAGTCGGGTGGGTTTAGAACGCACCCGGCGCGATTAGAAATATTCCTCGGCGTAGAGGAAGAGAGCGCGGGTGGGTCGCCCCAGCTCACCTGTGACTGCTGGAACTTGGGCAAACACGCCCCTGTTCTCTCCGGTTTCCGGAGCGTAGCGCGTGACTGTGCTACTCCCCGAGAAAGGATTGCTCAGATAAAGCAAACCGTCTGGTCCGAAAGAAATATTCCCGGCATTTCCCACCCCAACATCCCAGCTGCGCAGGAGAGTGCCGGCAGTGTTGTAGACCAGGATTTTACCGGACTGTCCGGGAGCTACAGCGTTAAAATTCTGATCGACGACCGAGGTAATATCGTCACTGACATAGAGGTTGCCGTCAGGTCCGAAATCCAGGGCGGCGGCAAAATCCAAACCGGTAATTGCGCCAAGTAACTGTCCTGTTTGTCCGCTGTAAACTCGCACCTCCGAGGCATCCAATGTCGGGTCGCCCACGGGCGGAATGACACCCAGATAGAAGTTGCCGTCGGGCCCGAAGGCATTGGCCGTGAAATACTCTGACACATTATCGGTGCTGCCGTCCACAAACACGCCCAGGAACTCCCCAGTTAACCCGTCGTATTTGAGGACTTGTTCAGTCCCCAAGCTGCTGACGTAGACGTTTTTATCCGGTCCGACAGTAAGGCCGGCTGCAGCTGCCAGTCCGCTGGCTTGCTGGCTGGCATCGCCAAAAACGCCCAGGTACTCTCCAGTCAAGGGATCGTACTGCAGCACCTGATTGCCGTTGGAACTGTTGACCAAAATGTTGCCGTTTGGCCCCCAAACCATGCCGGTGATGCCGTTTTGCGGGTTGTCAGAACCGGAATATTTGTTAAAAAAGTCGATGAAGTTCCCTTGCACGTCGAATGCGGCAAGGGCATCAGTTTCGTCGGAGCCAAAGAATCCGTTGGGGTCAGTATTGCTGGCAACTATTACGAAGGTATCTTGAATTTGCCAGTTGCTAGCAGCCAAGCGGCGCGGCACTCCCGCTCTTTTTTCATTAATCCCATACCGGACTAGGTGGTCTAAAGCCCCCTCTGGGGAACCGCCCACTGCAGCACTCACATCCGGATTCAGAGTTAAATAATTATTTAAACTTAACCCATCCGCAAATGTTCTGCTTTCGGATATCCCATATATTTCTAAGTGCTGCAGCAATTTTTCTCTGTCATTTCCGAAAGCTTGCTGCAGGTCAGGGTAGCTCGACAGGTAAAGGTCGAGATCCACCACGGGTGAAAACCACCGGCCTTCCTGTAGCCCAAAGTCTTGCAAATGCTGGAACAGCTGCTCGCTGCTGAAGTTCTGAAGGTCTGAGTAGCTGTTGCGGTAGAAGTCCAAATCTACCAGAGGCGAAAAGCGCCGGTTTTCCGCCACTCCATAGGTTTGTAAATGTTCTAAAAGCTGAGCCGTCTCGGTTAATACTGCAGCCGCCAAGTCTGGGTAGAGATTCCGGTAGTATTGCCAATCCACAAAAGGTGAAAATTGCCGGTTCTCCTGTATCCCATAGGTTTCCAAATGTGCTAAAAGCTGAGCCGTAGTGGTTAGTCCAGCAGCTGCAAAGTCAGGGTATTTATTCCGATAGTAGTCTAAATCCACAAAGGGCGAAAATTGCCGATTTTCCTGCAACCCATATTCTTGGAAGTGATCGCGCAATTCTTCGTCGCTATCGATCCCGGCAGCCGCCAATTCCGGATTTTCGTATGCGTAATAGCTGGGATCGAATAAGTCTATAGCCACAGCACACCTCTCTTTGAGCGCACTCAATTATCAGTTTTTAGTTGCTGATCCGATTCGCTCGACCGGCACCCGAAGCGTGCGGTGTGAGGGGCAAAGGCTGTAATCTGACTTCCTCCTATTTTACCCCTGACACTGCACGCTCTCAATCAACTAGAAAGTCTGACGCATATCGCCGACAACAAGTGCCTTTAATTCAGCAGACTACTGTCCGCAGCGCACCCCAATCATATCCGGGCGAACATTGGCTTCCAGAACCACATCAATCAGGAACGGTCCCTTGTGCGACAGCGCCTGCTCAATCGCTGGCCCAATCTGCTCGGGCTTCTCCACCCGCACTGCAGGAACACCCATCGAGCGGGACAGTTCATCAAAGCGAATTTCTGGCTTCGACAAGTCAAAAGAAAGCGGAAAATCGTGTTCCGGGACGCCTATCTCTTTCCAGTAAGCCTGGATATTCAGCTGCAGCAGCCGGTAGGAGCGGTTGTTGCAGATGATAAACTTGGCGTCTACATTGTGGCGAGCCGCTGTCCACAGCGCCTGTATAGTATACATGCTGCCGCCGTCGCCGGTGAAGCCAATCACGGTTTTGTCGGGATTGGCAAGTTTGGCCCCGATCGCTCCAGGAATCCCCACTCCCAAGGAACCGCCACGGGTTAGGAAATAGTGCTCAGGTTTGGTTGCCGGCTTGTACCTGACCACGGGTGGGGAACAGGTGAGCGCTTCATCAAAGATAATAACATCATCTGGCAATTTCGGCGCGAACTCTTCCATAAACCGCGAGAAGTGCAAAGGAACCTCGTCCCGGATGGCTTTATCCGCCTCCAAAGCTTTGGCTAATTTTTCTTCCTTGGCTTTGCCGATTTCCGCCACTCTCGCCTGAGCGGCGCTTTTCTGTTCGGGCGTCATTATCTCTTCCAAGGCTATTGCCAATTTCCCTAGGGTGAGTTTCGGATCGCTGACTGCACCGATATCAACCGGCTGATTCTTGGCAATTTCATACCCGTTCAAATCGATATGAATCACCTTGGCTCCCGGCGCGAACACCTTGCCCAGTTCGGGGAAAACCTCTGGCACAATGTAAGTGGCGCAGACCAGGTTGACATCACCTTTTTGCAGGATCGGAAGACTCTGGGAGCCAAACATGTGGCCGGTGGCTCCCTGATACAGGGGGTGAGTGTGGCTCATGTTGAGTTCGCCGTTGTCGCACTCCCACACTTCCGCACCCAAAAGTTCCGCGACTTTTGCCAGCTCTTCTTGCGCTCCAGAATAAGCTATCCCGTCTCCAATAAAAATCATGGGCTTGCTAGCTGCAGCCAGCATAGCAGCCATTTCTTTAACTGTCCCGTCATCTGGCGCTACGCGGGAGGAAGGGATAGAAGTGGGGAAGACTTCTTCTACCACCGGCTCATCTAAAATATCTTGCGGAAGACACACATATACCGGTCCCATTGGGGGAGTGGTGGCAATTTTAATCGCTCGCCGCAAAACGCGCAGTACAGATTTGGAATCCATCACCATCGTTGACCACTTAGTGACCGGCTCTGCCATTGCCACCAAATCTCCCGCCATTTGGGCGTCCATCGCCTGATACTTAATCCCCGAATCTCCACCAATCACAACCAGAGGGGAGTGACCGCGTTTTGCCTGGTAAAGAGCTCCGATGCCGTTGCCGACTCCAGGAGTGCTGTGCAGCTGCACCAGCGCCGGCTTTTTCGTCGCCCGCGCGTAACCGTCTGCTGCCATCACCGCAATCGACTCTTGCAAAGTGAGGATGTACTTCATCTGCGGGTACTCCCACAGCGCATCCAAAAACCCTTGCTCCACGGTGCCGGGGTTGCCAAACATGTAGGTAATCCCATCCGCAAGCAGCTGTTCAATTATCGCGAATCGTCCTGTTTTTCCAGTCATTAATTTTGTCTTCCTTGTCGGTTAATTTTTATCGGTTGCTCAAACTGAGTTTGAATTGTGCATTTAATTGGCACTATCTCTATCCATGCTCCGCCTTGTAACGCAGTCTGTACTGATCCGCTTTTGCAGATAGGAAGATTAAAAGCCTAAAAGCTTATCACTTTTGCTTCAAACCTCACTGAATAGATTGAGGGCGGACAATCGAGATTAACGGCCAAAAAATAGTGACAGTCAACCCCAACAATCTCTCTCCTTCTCTTCTCTTGGCGTCCTAAGAAAGCGGGAAGCCGCTGCCGCGTCTATGGCTCAGGAGCGGTTTATCAAATCAACGGTAGGGCTAAAGCCCGGTGGGGCTAAAGCCCAACTACAAACTGGGCTAAAGCCCAACTACTTTCCCTGTGGGGCTAAAGCCCTGTGGGGCTAAAGCCCAACTACAAACGGGGCTAAAGCCCAACTACAAACGGGGCTAAAGCCCAACTACAAACGGGGCTAAAGCCCAACTACAAACGGGGCTAAAGCCCAACTACAAACGGGTGGGGCTAAAGCCCAACTACAAACAGTTTACCAGCCGTACCGCTTCAGTCCTTTTTCCAAAGCTTCCACCATTTTTTCGCCCGTTAAATACGAGTCAGGAGTTGAGCGTCCGGTAATAAAAGGATAATCCACAATCACGGACGTTTCCTTGCCGAAGTTGCCAATGTACGCGCCATCGGGACCGGTGGCGTCGCGGAGGATGTACTCCAGGGGATACGGCGGCGGGCCCATGTTGAAGTCGGTGCCCATAAAGCCGGTGCCGTCGTGGTAGTCGTATTCTTTGCAGTGACCTGTGACGCGCTTGCCCCAGATAATACTCTTGCGAGTTTCCAGTTCGCGAGCGAAGGCTAAGCACGCTACGCCGTAGCACTCCGCACCGATGGGTTTATTCATCTTCAAAAAGCTGAGGATGATGTCGTGAACCCTTTGATTGTTAGCTAAATCGACGATTGGGCCACTCCCCCCGACGATCAGCATGGCGTCAAATTGCGACAGGAACTCCTTTTCTGCCTTGTCGATTGCCTTGTAATAACTCTCCAAATCCCGGATCAGGCTGCTGGAGCTGAAATAAGGCATTTCTGGCATTATTTCAGAGATATTCACCGGGTTGTCCAGCCTGGTTGAGGAATCGATTGCCTTCACCTTGTCCGCTACTTCCTGGGAAGTGACGCTGCGTCCAAGGGGTGGGTCAATGTAGTTGGGGTCCATGCTGGGAGGCAGAGCGACAGGACGCTTGCCGGTGGGAGTTGCGAAGGTGACTTCATACCCAGCCTTGTCAAAGGTTTCCAGGGGGCCAATCAGCTCCTCACCCCAGTAGCCCCACTCGGACAGTACAATCAAAATCTTTTTTGTCATGCGATTGTCTTACCTAGTTAAAAGCTTTGCAAATTTGCGATCAAAAGCGATGTACGCCTTTCTGCTGTTAGGTAGCGATCCACAGAGGACTTGAGGTTTCAGTCGCTGCAATGTTGCCTAGATAACATTGAGCTTTACCTAATTCCCTCGCTCCCTTTTTACCAGTATGGCACTGCTCTCAGAACTGACAAGTATTCTCAACATTTTTTTAATAATTATGGCCGCCAACCCAATATTAAAGGAGGAGCAGTGCGGGACACAACAGGCTTTCAAACTTTACGAGAGAGTGGAAGGGCGAATATGGCATGGGGGATAAGGAAAAATACTCACGCTTCAGGATCGCTCTTTGTTCTCCCATCAATCAAAACTCGAAGGTGGTTCTGAGGGTGCCAATAACGGCGTCCTTGTTATCGGCGTTTTGGTTGGGCGCAGTCAGCCAGATCACACCCGGGGTAATTGAGATATTATCTGTTACTTGATACTTGTAGAAGCCCTCGACGTGTAGCGGGACATCCCCAACACCGCCCAAGTAGGGTTCGGCACCGACAACAATACCGCCCAGGTTGCCCTTTTTGCCCAAGTCGGGGAAGGTGAGGGTGAGTGCGTAGTTCCAAACGTCAGCATCGCCGGAATTTCCGTCCCCGATCGCCTGGACTTGGGTCGCGCCAACCCAACCGCCGATGCCAAATTTGGGGCTGAGTTTCCAAAAAACCTCTCCGCCGTAGGAGTTGGACACCGTTGCATAGGGGAGGAATCTGTTGTACATGACGCCGGTGCCGGTATATCCAGCAATGCCATAGAAAGCGCTGTTATCCCCAAAGGCGAAGTGGCTCGGGCCAAAGTAAGCGTGGTTGTAGGTGAGGGCCACGCCCAGGTTCTTGCTGGGCTTCCAGGTCAGCTGTGCGGTGGTCGAGGAGTCCCCATCAAAGAAACCATTCCCCGCAGCGGGGATAGACCCCTCTCCTGCCAAGTAGCCGGCACTGAGCTGCAGTGAATTGCTCAGGTTGTAAAGGAACCCGACGCCCGATCCGCCGCCTATGCGCTTAATGGGATTTCTCTGGGCAAAGATCGACAGAGTGGTTCTGCCGCCGTCAAAGTCCTCAAAGTAAGGGTTGACACTGGGGGCGTAATCTGCGTGTATACCGCCGTAAGCTTCAACAACGGTTAGCAACTTCTTGCCCATTGGTTTCCAGTAGTGCAGGGTTACCAAGCCCACAATCTGGCTGTTGTTCCAATCCCCGTACCACTGAGATGTTTGGACGCCCTCGCGGGTGCCAAAATCTGGGAAGAAACTGCCCGGAATGCTTACAGTGTCTGCAAATTGTGGGGCGCGGCTGTTGCCGGTGGCGATGCGGGTGACGAGCAGGTCTTTGCCGGTGAAGCTGGTGTTGAGGCTGAGGCGAACTCGCTGCTGGAACACGGGAACGTTATCGCCACCCCCTTCGCCGATGGCGTCAGTGGCCACAAAATTCACTAAACCGTGCAGCTTGGTGGTGGTGGAGAACTGGTTGGCTTCCAGTTCGGCGGTGCGTGCTTCCAGGGTGTCGGCGCGACCGCGCAGTGCCGCCAATTCTGCCTGAAACTCTTCTGTCAGCCGCTGCAGAAGGGCTAAATCTTGTTTTGTGGCCAAGTTGGACGTGTTGGGGGTTCCACCAATTAGCTGAACGATTCTTTCCAGACAGGCGTTTAAACCGGCAGCGAATTCGTAGCGGGTCATGGCCCGATTTCCCCAAAAGGTGCTGTCGGGATAGCCGGCAATGCAGCCGTAGCGCTCCACCAGGTTCTGCAAGGCTTGGAACGCCCAGTCGGTAGGCTGTACGTCGGACAGCTGGGAAACGGAGGTGACTTGGGCCATTCTGTCGCTGTCACTGTCTGTGCTGTCAGGGAAGACCGGCTCTAACACCTCTGGCGCTGTCGCCGAGAAAGGCAATTCCGGTGCCGGTGCGGGTGCCGGTGGGGCACCGGCAACCTCAGCGGCGCTGACTGGGGCTGCGGGAGCGATCGCCGGCAGGCCACTCGGCGGTGCTGGGGATTTTGCTGCCGGTGCCGGTGGCTGCAGTTGGCCCACCGGCACGGGGTCAGTCAGCGTCGCTTCTGCGGTTAGAGGCTGAGCCGGTGGGAATTTTCCGGTTTGGCCGACTGGCTCTGCTATTTGCGCGAACGCTCCACCACAGATCGCCAAGGTGGCGGCTGAAACTGCTGTACCGGCATTGAAAAATTTCCACAAAACCTGTACCCTCCATTTCAATCCTGTTGCCTGGATTCAACTATAGAAAATACTGTCTCCCCCCGCTCACCCTGTAGCCACAAGCCCAACCTGCTGACTTTTCAAGGTTCTGGGCTAATTGGGGCACTCCGGCGGGGTTTTCGCCCCCGCGCACGGAAAAGCCAAATTGATCGCTGTTTCTGGATTTTAATACAAGCTTTTCCTGTTGTCGAGGATTTTTTCCCCGACGAGTGCTAGTTTTCCTGACAGAGAGAATCGGGATCATCCCATTTTTGCACTGGCCTCCACCCCCTACTGAATTCTTTATTTACCCCCTCTCTCCGCCCCAGCACAGGGGGTAAACGGGGGGTGAGGGTGAAAATCTTTGCCCAAAGGGGATGCTCCCGCGCGACCAGCCTGTTTATGGGGGCGCTTTTTTTTACAATTCTAAACATTTGTCTGTTGGCTAGAGGTTAGCCGGCAGTCTCACACAACCCTACGGCGCGACAACCAGGCTTGTCAGCGCTCGCCTGATCTGTACATTTAACTTCATATTGTCGGGCCCTTTTCTTGTTGGCGGGCACTCGCCTAGAGGCAAAAGATTGAAGCTCGGCCTCGCCGGGCAAAAATTCCGCTTGATGGCTTTATAAAAATTAACTGTTCGCCTGCTTCTGGAGTCAGACAGCCGAAGAGCGCAAATAACGCCTTGCCAAGGGCTGAAATCGCATTTATAGCGGTTTTCAGTTGGATGAAGCACACGCCAGAAACCCGGTAACTTTGACGAAACCGGGTTTCTCAGTACCTAAATCATACGAAAAACGCTATATAAGCTGTTACCCGTTTGTAAAGAAAATATTAAGGGGCGTGCCGGTGAGCTTCACCCCCCGCGCCCCCCTGTTTCCGGGGGGTTGGGGGGAGCTAATTTGGCAGGCAAACACGCTCTAAGAGCCGCAGACGCCGGCAGTCGGACAAGCGCCGGCTGCCGGTTGGGAGAGAATTCGGGAAATCAGCTGCCAGTCCAGCCACCACTGGTGTTTGGGGCGCTGGCGGTCTTTGTCCACCATGCGGGGGAAGTCGCGGAGGTCGAATAAGTGGGTCTGACCGGCTTGCAACCCGATAAAGGCACTGGTGGGTGAATCCTTTTGAGCTTCTTCGATCAGAAACTCCAAGCTTTTGGCGGCGAAGCGAGTAGCTTGGATGCGGTCGAAGGGCGAGGGGTCGCCTCCCTGCTGCAAGTGGCCCAAAATGGCTTTGCGAACTTGGAACACCTGCTGGCCTTCTTCGGCAAACAGGGCGCTGATGAAATCCGAGTTGTAGACTGGATTGGCATTTTCGTTGCAAATCACCAAGCCCACCCGTTTGCCGCGCTTGAAGCCTTCGATCAGGTAGGACAAGTCGCGCTGCAGGTGAGTGAGGGTGATGCCTTCTTCATTGAGATAGACTTGCTCAGCGCCGGTGGCTAAACCGCTCATCAGGGCCAAATAGCCGCAGTAGCGACCCATCACTTCAACGACAAAGCAGCGATTGGAGGCGACAGCGGATTGCTTGATTTTGTCTACGGCTTCTGTGATGTTATTGAGAGCCGTATCCGCACCGATGCTCAGTTCGGAACCGGGAAGGTTGTTGTCGATGCTAGCCGGCATGCAGAGTATGGGAATGTTGAAGGCGGGGTAGTTGTCCAGCTGGGAGTAGAGTTCGTAGGCGGCTTCGTAACCCACCCAGCCGCCGATGACTAGCAATCCCTGGATGCTGTACTCTTCTATGTGTCGGGCGATCGCATAGAAATCTTTAGCTTTGGGAATTTTGCGGCTGGTTCCCAGTTCCGAGCCGCCGGTAGTGGCCCAGCCCCTGACGCTCAGCCAGTCCAGCTGTTTGATCTTGCCTTCAATCAATCCCCGGAAACCGTGTTCGATTCCCAGGATAGTGTGGCCTTTGTCGATGCCGAGGCGCACGAATGCCCGCACTGCGGTGTTCATTCCCGGTGCGGCGGAGCCGGCGTTGAGCACGGCGAGGCGCAAGGATTTCTGTCCGGGTTCCGGGGTGCGCGGCTGGGCTTGCATCAGGGTTTCCAGGGTGTGGTAGGCTTCCTTGAAGCTGTTGCCCCGCAGTTCCATTGCTTTGTCGTACTCCCCCTTTGCGATCGCATCGGCTACGCCGCTAGTCCGCTCCACGCAGTGCATCAGGGGGGAGTGGACGATGCGGTTCCCCCGCATGCCGATCAGCACTGGCTCGGATTCTGGTGTGCCTTCCAGAATGTACTCGACGGCGGCGTGCCCGAGCATGGTGCTCAAATTGCGATCGAAGACGCTGGGGGCTCCGCCGCGCTGGACGTGGCCCAAAATCGTGACGCGGGTGTCCTCATCGAGCCGGTTTTCCAGAAGTTCTTTAATAGACTGGGCGCTGATCGGATTCCCCTGCCGGTCTTTGGCACCTTCTGCGACAATCACAATACTGTCCCGCCGTCCCGACTCCCGTCCCGTTTTCAGCACCTGGCACATCTGCTCTTCCCAGCTGTTATCAACAGGAGGGCATTCGGGAATGAACACCCAGTCTGCGCCGGTGGCGAGCGCCCCCATGAGCGCCAAATAGCCGCAGTTGCGCCCCATGACTTCGACCACAAAGGTGCGCTGGTGGCTGGCGGCGGTGGAGGAAATGGCGTCAATGGCTTCGGTAATCCGATGCAGGGCTGTGTCCGTGCCCAGGGTCATGTCGCTTCCGTACATATCATTATCTATAGAAGCGGGCAGTCCGACAATGGCGAGAGCGGGGTGACAGTCCGCTTGTTCCTGGGAAATCTCGCCGGCTTGTACCAGTTCCTTCAGCAGTTCTGGCCATTCAGCTCGGAAAACGTCTGCGCCGGTGAGACTCCCGTCTCCCCCGATCGCGACTAAGGCGTCGATGCTGTGTTCCAGGAGGTTGCGGGCTGCTTTCAGGCGTCCTTCCCGGGTGCGGAAAGCTTTGCAGCGAGCGGAGCCGATCTCTGTGCCGCCTTTGTGCAAGATGCCCCCTACGCTGTCCCAGCTCATAAGGGAGATGCGATCGCCCCCCTCTACCATGCCTTGGTAGCCTTCATAGATAGCGCACACTTCGACTTTCCGCTCTAGGGCGGTGCGCACCACTGATCTGACTGCTGCGTTCATCCCCGGCGAGTCGCCGCCGCTGGTTAAAACGCCGATCCTTTTTGTACAAAGCACTGCCATACCGTTACCGTTTTACACTCTATAGCGTTCGCTCGGCACGCCAAGCCGCCAATTTCTCCCGGGAAAGTTCTTTGAGAAACAGATGAACCCCACCCCCCAAACCCCTCCCCGCAGGCGGGGAGGGGTAGAAAGAGATGGGGGTTTCGATGAAGGTGATTTGGTGAAATCATATTTCTCATCTGCAACGCCCAATTTTCCGCACTCGCTCGTGCCTTCTGGCTGCGGGCAAGACGGGCACTTTCCCGGGCAGAGAATTTTTACCAGAACTAGGATAGAACGTGCCGGCGAGTTGGGGTCTATTCTTTTAAGTTTTTTAACGATCTGCTCGCCAAATCGCGTCCAATAGCTGATATTGTAGAGTGGGGATTTATCGCTTTCCCGACAGTCAGCGCCATCAGGATGGCACCGGCATGATATCCGACAGGATTCCCCTGATTCCGGGGCGGTAGGCGTTGGGGTGCCACCGGCACTACAAGCTGGGAACGCCGCGAAAGTCGCCTGCGGCGACTTAAGTAGCAACTTGGGTTAAAATAGAAGCGCTACAAGCGGGCACAATCCCAGGTTAGTCGTGTAAATTTCAGAACCCCGGTTTCTTAAAGAAACCGGGGTTCTGGGCCCGCAGCGGTTGCGCAAATCATTTAGAACTGCGATATAAGATGTTGAGGTGGGTGACGCGAAGCGCGTCACCCACCCTACTGGGGATCTACAACTGACCCCATTAACACAATGGTTCCGGTTCTATTGTCGATGATAGCACAAAAAAAAGGCCGGTCAGCAATCATCTGAAAAATTTTTGCATTGGGCAGGTTAGGCAACGCCGTTTTAGCTGTTCCGCGAGTTACTGCTGGGGCTTTTGCTCCTTTATCGCCGATTTCCACAAAGGTTTTCTGTTTGATTCGGTCAATAAAAACCCGGGGTGCCATACCGGAAAAATCTGCCCGCCCCCGGTCAAAAGCTACTTCCATCCCCAAGGCTGTCAGTGTCGTGTTTAAATCGGTGTCAGACTCCTGCTTTAAGCGGGGTAGCTGGATCTGCCCCTGCTGGACACTAAAGGACGTTATCCATCTTTGCCAGTTTTCCGAGGTGAGGTTTTTGTAGAATTTGTCGAGACTGGAAGTTGGCTTGGGCAGAAATACTAGCAGGCTGAACCGCCGGTCGCCATAAGGCAAACTGACAGCTTGTAACTGTTCGTTTTCATAATAGCTGTACCACCCCTCTCGCGACATGAATGGGTGCTGCTTTTTGCGCCCGTCGGACAGCGTAAATGGAAGCTCTACTGTCTCTATCTCCTTCAAGGAATCCGCCCACATACCCTGAAATGAGACAGTGCTGATTAGGAACATCACTGTATCGGGTTGAAGTGTGTCGGTGACTCCACTTATTTTACCGCCGGTGCAGTGATAAACCCAGCTGTCGATCGCGGGTTTTGTTTTTGGGCTTGCAAAATCCACGGCTGTCACCTTGGCGCTGTATAAATCCTGAGCCATCTGGATAAATTCTTCTTTTAAAAGGACTCTCTGATTTGCCCAAATAGAATCAGCCAGTGAGATAGCAATTTCCGGTTCTTTCCTCACCAGTCCAGCTTGCCAGATGGCATTTGCTTGGTTGAGTGAGTTTGGCTCTGTTACCTCTAACTCTAGAACTTTAGCCATTGCTTTCTGGGTTTCGCCACCGGCACCATTATAGAGCATCGAGAGTGCCAGCGCCACGCCCGGGGGCGAGACAAACACATTTTTGCCGCTGTTATCTTTAATGATTTGTGAGAACAGTTTAAAACTCAACCGCCTATTGCCAGCAACTAGCTTGGGGTCAACTGTTTGGTCGCTGATTGAGGACAGCTGTCGGCTGACTTTGCCGGTGCACTGCCAAGTGTCAATCGCTGGTTTAACAGCTGTAATGGCGAACCAGATTGAGATAGCCAGAAAGGCTGTTAGTCCGGCGGCGAGGACTATTCTTTTTTTTTGCCAGCGATTTTTCATGCCGATAGATCTTTTGCTTTTATACTAAGGATTTGCATTTTTTAGTAGAAGAAACCGGGTTTCTGATTTAACCTTTCGGGTTAGATGCAAAAGTTGTCACAGAAACCCGGTTTCTTGGGGGCGGGG